>Ga0068861_100001310_pt1 | contig 15593 bp, 12 predicted proteins | sample KBSSwiS42_FD_66593 | JGI IMG/M metagenome (GOLD analysis project Ga0068861, IMG submission 66593) | Switchgrass rhizosphere microbial communities from Kellogg Biological Station, Michigan, USA - KBS Switchgrass S4-2 | ecosystem: Host-associated > Plants > Roots > Rhizosphere > Soil ...
GTGCCCATGGAGGACATCAACCTGCACTTCACCGGCGACTTCGCCGCGATCGCCCTGGCTAACAACCTGCTGGCCGGCATCATCGACAACCACATCCACCAGGGCAACGAGCTCGGCTTCGACGTGCGCCGTATCACCTGGCGGCGCGTGGTCGACGTCAACGATCGCTCGTTGCGTGAGATCACCATCGGCCTCGGCGGGCCGGGCAACGGTTATCCGCGCCAGGACGGTTTCGACATCGTCGTCGCGTCCGAGGTCATGGCGATTTTCTGCCTGGCCACCAGTCTCAAGGACCTGAAGGAACGTCTCGGCAAGATCGTCGTCGGTTACACGCGCGATCAGAAGCCCATCCTGGCTCGCGACCTCAAGGCGCACGGCGCCATGACCGCGCTGCTGCGCGACGCGCTGGCGCCGAACATGGTGCAGACACTGGAAAACAATCCCGCGTTCATCCATGGTGGACCGTTCGCCAACATCGCGCATGGCTGCAACTCGGTGATGGCCACGCAGGCGGCGCTCAAGCTCGCCGACTACGTCGTGACCGAGGCCGGCTTCGGCGCGGACCTCGGCGCCGAGAAGTTCGTCGACATCAAGTGCCGCAAGGCGGGGCTCACGCCCTCGTGCGCGGTCATCGTCGCGACCGTGAGGGCGCTCAAGTACCACGGCGGCATCGAAGTGGCCGACGTGGGCAAGGAAAACCTGCCCGCGCTGGAAAAGGGCCTGGTGAATCTCGAACGGCACATCTACAACGTGCGCAACCAGTACGGCCTCAACTGCGTGGTCGCGATCAATTCGCGCACCGAGGATACGGCGGCGGAAGTCGCGCTGATCCAGGAGCGGCTCTCGCACCTGGACGTGAAGATCGTGCTTGCGCGGCACTTCGCCGAGGGTGGCAAGGGTGCGGTCGAGCTCGCGAAGGAAGTCGTGCGCCTGTGCGAGCTGCCCAACAATTTCCGCTACGTGTATGAATCCGGGCAGACGCTGTGGGAAAAGATGAAGACCATCGCCACGCAGGTATATGGCGCGCTCGACATCGTGGCGGACAGCAAGATCCGCGGGCAGATCAAGTCGCTGCAGGAGGCGGGTTACGGACACTACCCGGTGTGCGTGGCCAAGACGCAGTATTCCTTCTCGACGGATCCCAAGCTGCGCGGCGCACCTTCGGGACACGTGGTGAACATCCGCGAAGTGCGGCTGGCCGCCGGTGCGGAGTTCGTGGTGATGATCTGCGGCGATGTCATGACCATGCCCGGCCTGCCGAAGGTGCCGGCGTCAGACCACATCGACGTGGACGAGAACGGCAAGATCGTCGGGCTGTTCTGAAAATGGGACGCCCCTGATCCGCGGGGTCCACGCGTATTGACTGCCGAACGGGCCCGGGCGCAGATTCCGCGCATGTTCCGGGCATTCGCCATCCTGGTGCGCTGCTCCTATCTGCTCACGGTGCTGACCGTCCTGGCCGTGGCGCTGTACTGCACGCTGGAGCTCGCACCGAAACTGGTTGCATCGGAATCGTACGGGCGCGCCTTCGGCGCGGACCTCTTCACCCTCGCCGTGCTGGTCACTTTCCTGCTGTTGCCGCTGCGCGCACTCACCCGGGTCTTCGTGCGCGACGCGCTCGTGCCCGAGTCGCATTTGCGGGAAAGACCGGTGGTCGCCACTCTCGTCACGATCACGGGCCTGCTGGGTTGCGGACTGTTCGTGCTGATCGTGCGCATCCTGATTGGCGCGCTGCCGACCGAGAGGGACCTCAACTTCGGTGGCCCGCTCATCCTGACCCTGCTGCTGATGGCGATTGCCACGCTCATCGGAGAAATCGTGCTCGTCGGCCGGCAGGGGGCCGCGCCGGACTGAGGTCCGCATAGAAATGGGGGGTCTGGCCCCTTACTATTCATGCATGCCGGCCCCGGACATCGCGCGCGTTCGCGCCGAGATCGACTCGCTGTACCGCAAGGAATCGCGCCGCGTACTCGCGACGCTGATCCGCCTGCTCGGCGATTTCGAACGCGCCGAGGAAGCCCTGCACGACGCCTTCCGTGCGGCCATGGAGAAATGGCCCGTGGAAGGCATCCCGCAGAACCCCGCGGCCTGGCTGGTCTCCGCCGGGCGCTTCAAGTCCATCGACAAGCAGCGCCGCGACGCGCGCTTCGAGCACCTCGAGGACCGGCCGGACGTCAGCGAATCCCTCACCGATCAAACTACTCCGGCCGACGAACAGGAGCTGCTGGAAGACGACCGCCTGCGGCTGGTCTTCACCTGCTGCCACCCGGCGCTGGCGCCCGACGCGCAGGTCGCGCTCACGCTGCGCGAGGTCTGTGGCCTGTCGACCGAGGAAATCGCCGCGGCCTTCCTCACGCCCGCACCGACGCTGGCCCAGCGCATCGTGCGCGCCAAGAACAAGATCCGCGACGCGAACATTCCTTACGAGGTACCGCCGCGCGAGGAGTTACCCGCCCGCATGGAGAGTGTCCTGCGGGTCATCTACCTGGTGTTCAACGAAGGTTACCTGGCGAGCCGCGGTGAATCGGCAACCCGCGCGGATCTTTCCGGGGAGGCAATCCGCCTCGGCCGGCTGGTGCTGGAGCTGCTGCCGGAACCGGAAGTGCGCGGACTGCTGGCGCTGATGCTGCTGCACGAGTCGCGTCGCGACGCACGCGCGGACGAAGCCGGCGAGCTCATCCTGCTCGACGACCAGGACCGCTCGCGCTGGAACCAGGCGTACATCGAAGAGGGATCAGCCCTGGTGCAGAGCGCGCTGACGTCGCCGCGCGCCGGTCCGTACGCCATCCAGGCGGCGATCGCCGCGGTGCACGCCGAGGCGTCGAAGCCCGAGGACACCGACTGGCGGGAAATCGTCGGCCTGTACGACGTGCTGATGAGTCTCACGCCCTCGCCCATCGTGGCGCTGAACCGTGCGGTCGCGTTGTCCATGCGCGACGGCCCCGAAGCCGGCCTCGGCGCGTTGAATGCGCTGGGTGACGAACTCGACGGCTACCAGCTCGCGCACGCCGCACGCGCCGACTTCTGCCGCCGACTCGGCCGGAATTCCGACGCCCGCAAGGCCTACTCGCGCGCCATCCAGCTCACCGCGCAGGGCCCGGCAAGGCGTTTTCTCGAAAAGCGGCTGGCGGGCCTGCCAGCCCAATGAAAATGAAGTCGGGATCAAGCACTTAGACTTGCAGAAACATTTGCCGCCGCCTGTCGAATGGCGGCCTTACCGTTCGACTACTTTTCAGCCACTCCATTGGAAAGGAACCCGCCATGAAATACCTCTGCCTGGTTTATCTCTCCGCGGAGAAGTGGAGCGCCTGCCCCGACTCGGCCTGCGCGGCTTATGCCGGCAAGCTCAAAGACAGCGGACAACTGCTCGACGGCACGCCTCTGCACCCGGTGCATACCGCGACCACGGTGCGGGTGCGCAACGGCCAGACGACGGTGACCGACGGCCCGTTCGCCGAGACCAAGGAAGCGCTGGCCGGTTTCTATCTCATCGACGCCCGCGACCTCAACGAAGCCATCCAGATCGCTTCGAAGATTCCGCCGGCGAAGTACGGCAGCATCGAAGTGCGCCCCACGCGCGAGCTGGTGGTGGACCAGGACGAGGTCGCGCGTTACGCCGCCGCCGCGGCGCCCTGACGATTCCCCGCAAAAGTAACCCCTTGAATCTGTGACATAAGTTCCCTCCGCGGCACGGCTCTGCCGCGAAGGGTCAAGTGGGAGAAATTCCGGCCGTTAACGGGGCGGGTCAATCCGGGTTCCCGCATGAGCGCATCCATCAAGCCAGCCAACGAACAGGTCGAACGCATTCTCAACGCGGCGATTGCCGAAGGCTCGCTCGATCTGCCACCGCCACCGCAGATTGCCTCCGAGGTCATGCGCCTGACGCGCGGCGACGCGACGGCGGGTGAAGCCAGCGACACCAGTGCGCAGGAACTCGCGGCGCTCATCCAGCGCGACATCGCGCTAGCCGGCCAGGTGATGCGCGTGGCGAATTCGGCGCTGTATGCGCGCCGCACGCCGGTGGTCACGCTGCCGCAGGCCATCGCCTGGCTCGGCATCCGCGAGATCCGCAACATCGCCTTCGCGGTCGCCGTGCAGGGCCAGGTTTACAACTCGAGCTACTTCCGCAACGAGATGGCCGACCTGTGGCGCGAATCGGTGATCACCGCGCTGTTCGCCCAGGAAATTGCCCGCCTGAAGCGCCGCAACGTGGAGTCGGCATACCTGTGCGGCCTGCTGCACCGGGTGGGCATGGCGGTGATCCTGAGCCGCGTCGGTTCGGCCGTCATCAAGAACAAGATCACGCCCGAGGCGGGCCAGGTGCTGCAGCTCGCCGCGCGTCACGAATCGCGCATCGGCACGCTGCTCGCCATTTCCTGGAGCCTGCCGCCGGCCGTCTCGGCCGCCATTTCACATTGGGGCAATCCGCCGGATGCTGAACTGGCGCGCGCCGAAGTCATGGAAGTGGCGCTGGCCCGCCAGATCTCCGACGAGCTGCGCACGCCCGGCGTCGGCGGCGCGTTACCCGACTCCATGCTCGGCCCGGTGTCACGCTGGATGGACGAGCTGTCTATCTACCCGGACGAGCTGTTCAGCATCATGGCGCAGCGTGCGGCCATCTACGCCACCGCCGAGAGTTACTCGTGAGCGAGCGGGAGATGTCCTGGGACGTACTGGTCATCGGTTCCGGCCCGGCCGGTCAGAAGGCCGCAATCCAGGCGGCCAAGGCCGGCAAACGCGTCGCCATCATCGAGCGCGACCGGCACGTGGGCGGCGCCTGCGTGCACACCGGCACCATTCCGAGCAAGGCACTGCGCCAGCATGCGTTGCGCCAGCGCGTGCGCCGCGTCGATCTCAGCGACGCGCCGATCAAGTACCTGCTCGACGGCGTCGGCGAGACCATCGCGGCGCACGACGCCTACATGGCGGCGCAACTCGAACGCAACAACATCACGCTGCTGCGCGGGCGCGCCAACTTCGTCAGCGCACACGAGCTCTCCATGCAGCGCGTCGACGGCTCGCGCATCACGCTGTGCGCCCCCGTGGTCATCATCGCCAGCGGCTCACGCCCGCGCGCGCCGGCACACCTGCGCATCGACCACTCGCACATCCTCGACAGCGACTCGATCCTGTCGCTGGCCTACCTGCCGCGCAGCCTGCTGGTGATCGGCGGCGGCGTGATCGGCAGCGAATACGCCTCGATGTTCGCGGCGCTCGGCTGCAAGGTGACACAGGCCGACCAGCTCGATCAGCCGCTGGCATTCCTCGATCCCGAACTCACCGCGTTCTACCTCGACGAACTGCGCCGCAACGGCGGCGAATACATTCCCGGCGCCCAGCCCCTGGCCGCGCGTTGGGACGGCGTCTCGCAGGTGTGCGTCGAATTCAAGGACGGCCGCACCCTCTGCGCCGACAAGGTGCTGGTGGCGTTGGGCCGCCGCGCCAATGTCGACGACCTCAATCTCGAGGCTGCCGGCATCCGGCTCACCGAGAACGGCCACGTGAAAGTCGACGAGAATCTCGAGACCGCTGCGCGCGGCGTGTACGCGGCCGGCGACGTGATCGGGCCGCCCGCCCTCGCCTCGGTTTCCATGGAACAGGGGCGACGCGCGGCGTCGCACGCGCTGGGATTGCTCCTGCCCTCGGATCCCGTCTCGCGCCTGCCGGCCGGCGTGTACACCATCCCCGAGATCGCCACCGTGGGCCTCGACGAACACGGCGCGCGCCGCCACTTCGGTGGCGCCATCGTCGGGCGCGCGCGCTTCGAGGAAGTCGCGCGCGGCCAGATCGACGGCTCGCAGCGCGGGTTGCTGAAGCTCATCGCCGATGCCGGTGGCCGCCGCGTGGTCGGCGTGCAGATCGCGGGCGACGGCGCCACCGAGCTCGTGCACATCGGCCAGCTCGGCCTCGCGGCCGAAATGGAAGTCGACGCCTACGTCGAGAACGTATTCAACTTCCCGACCCTGGCCGAGGCGTACCGCATCGCCGCGCTCGACATCGTGCGCCAGCGCGGCCAGGCGACGACCTGCGACATCGTCGCGGACGCGGTTGCCGCGGTGCTCTAGTTGCGCTCGAGCGCCGGCGGATCGTGGGGCGCCGCTTTTTCCGCATCGCGGCCGGCCAGATAGGCCACGGTCATGCTCACCAGCATTGCCGGAATGATGTAGCCGGCCTTGTTCTTCACCGGGATACACGCGGCGATCATGCCGGTGAACATCGCGAAGAGCATCGCTCCGATGATTCCAAATCCCAGGTTGTGCCGGGGCAGGACGGCGATGACCACCACCAGGAAGAGAACCAGGCTCACCGCCGTCGCCCAGAAGAACCGGGCCATCATGCGCCCGATGCCGGACCACAGATCCTTTTCGGGCGCCGGTTCGTGGTAGACCTCCGCGCGCGGCGGCGCATAGGGATTCTCTTGTTCCGTCATACGCGCCCGTCTCAGCCCGGGATGTCGGGCTCCACCAGCGCCGCGAGCTGCGTCAGCGAGTCCTGCCAGCCTAGATAACAGGCGTCGACCGGGATCACGTCCGGAAGTCCCGACTGCGTGATGTGGACCTCCGTGCCCACCGACACTTTCTTCAGCAGCACCTCGACCTGGATGTTGCCCTCGAGGTTCGGATCGTCGAACTTGTCCGAGTAGCGCAGCTTCTCGTTGGGCACGAGCTCGAGATACTCGCCGCCGAAGGAGTGCCCGCCACCGCTGGAGAAGTTGGTGAACGACATCCGGAACTTGCCGCCGACGCGCGGCTCGAGGCTGTGCACCTTGCAGGTGAAGCCATGCGGCGGCAGCCACTTGGCCAGGCCGTCGGCATCGAGGAAGGCCTTGTAGACGCGCGCCGGGGGCGCTTTCAGCACGCGATGGAATTTCACGGTACCGGGCATGACGATCTCCTTTGAATTGCGTTGTCGGTACTGACTGGTCGAACGGCCGCGGTGAAATTCGACATGAAGTCAGAGACCGAGTTCGCCGAGTCCGGGATGATCGTCGGGCCTGCGTCCCAGCGGCCAGCGGAACTTGCGCTCGGCCTCGGTGATGACGACGTCGTTGATGCTGGCATGACGCCGGCGCATCAACCCGAGCTCGTCGAACTCCCAGTTCTCGTTGCCGTATGAACGAAACCAGTGACCCGAGTCGTCGTGCCACTCGTACGCGAAACGCACCGCGATGCGGTTGCCCTCGCAGGCCCACACTTCCTTGATGAGCCGGTAGTCGAGCTCCTTCGCCCACTTGCGCTTCAGGAATTCGACGATGGCCGGGCGCCCGGAGAAGAACTCGGCGCGATTGCGCCACGCGCTATCTACCGTGTAGGCCAGCGACACGCGCTCCGGATCGCGCGAGTTCCAGGCATCCTCCGCGGCGCGCGCCTTGGCGGCCGCCGTTTCGCGCGTGAACGGCGGAAACGGCGGGCGCCCTTGCGCGGTCGCATTCATCGGGGCGCCGTCAGAAGTTCTTCGTGAACGTGAGGCCGATGGTGCGCGGCGTATTGGTCACGGTATACGACTGCAGCCCGCACAGCGGCATCGAGGCGACCGGGATGGCGATGGACCCGGCCCCTGCGACCGGCGGGTGGAACGTCGAGCACTCCGCGTAGCGTGCGATCTCGGCGCGCTCGTCGAATGCATTCTTCACGAACAGCTCGAGTCCCCAGCTTTCATTGTCGATGCCGGCCGACAGGTCGACGATGCTGAAAGACGGCTGCTTGCCCAACAACTCGCGCTCGGCCGTGCGCAGGTCCGACCAGGCGCTGCCCTGGTACACCCACGCCCCCTGCACGTGCATCTTGTTCTCCCCGCCGACCGGGAATTCGTAACGCCCGACGACGTTGCCCTTGAACTCCGGTTGCACCGGCAGCTCCTGTCCCTTCGGTGCCTGTTCGACGGTCCCGACCGGCGCGGCCGGATCGTTGCAATTGGTGACCGGCTTGCCGTAGAGGGGATTGCCCGGAAGGACGGTGGTCGGCGAGCCATCGAGATTGTCCGCGCCGTAGACCGTGCCGCAATACGCGACCGTGGTCTTCGCGTCGAGGAACGACAGCGAGCCCGACAGCGTGAAGCCGTCCGTGACGGCCCACATGATGTCGGTCTCGAAACCCTTGATGCGTGCCTGGCCGGCGTTGCGGATCTCGGTGAGCCCGTTGGCACCGAGGAACGAATACTGGAAGTCATCCCAGTCGTCGACGAAGAACGCGCCGTTGAAGCGCAGGCGGTTCCCCGCCCAGGTGGTCTTGAAGCCGACTTCGTAGTTGGTCAGGAAATCGGACTTGTACGGCGGCACGTTGCCGCGGCGGTTGATGCCGCCCGGGCGGAACCCTTCCGAGAAGGTTGCGTACAACATCACGTCATCCGTGGCGTGGAACGTCATGTTGAGTCGCTTCGTGTTGCCGTTCTCCTTGACGGTCTTCTTCGGCAGATCGATACACGGAGCGGTACGGAACGGCTCGTAGGGAACTTCGCACTGCGACTCGCCGGTCATGCCGCTGAACACGGCGCTGTAACCGAAGAAACCTTCCAGCGAATTCTCGGACCTGAAGAAGCGCACACCACCCGTCACCGCGAGCTTGTCGGTGATGTCGAAGGTGAGCTCGCCGAATGCCGCATCGTCCTTGTCGGTGCGTTCCTGGTCGGTGAGCCACAGGGTGTCCGTGTTGCCGGGGACTTCGAAGATGTCGATCAGGTTCGCAACCTCGTACGCCTGGCGAATGCCGTGACCCTGGCGCTGCGTGAACAGGCCGGCCGTCAGGCGCCAGCGGTTTTCGGCCGGCGAGCTGATGCGCAATTCATGGCTCTGCTTCTTGTAACGATCGCTGCCATCGATGAACTGCGAGGGGTCGATGAGCGTGTAGTCGTTGTCATACATGTACACGCCGTAGGCGCAGCAGGTGTCGTAGTGGAACGAATAGTCTGCGTAGTCCGACTCGGTGTCGTCGTCGCGCTTGAGGTACGCGCCTGCGTAGGTGAGATCCCAGTTGCCGATCTTGCCCTGCAGGGTGAGCGCCGCCTGCACCCACTTGTCCTCGATGCTCTCGGGCAGTCCGTGCGCGACTTTCAGGTCACCCTCGAGCCGATCGAAGCCCGCGGCACCGTGCGACTTGGTCTTCTGTGCCATCACGGTCGGGGTCAGGGTCCAGGAATCGTTGAGCTCGATTCCGAGGGCGATGCGCGCGCCGGTCTTGGTCCAGTCGTTATAGTTGTCCTCGACCAGGGCGCTGTTGTCGAGCGCAATTCCGGAGACCGGAAACACGCGCGTCGAACGCACGTTGTCGATGAAGCCGGGTTCGTGCTTGGTCCAGCCGACCAGGCGGACCGCTGCTTTTTCGCCGATCGGCAGGTTGACGAAGCCCTGGCCGACGTAGCCCATGTCGCCTTCGAGCACGCTGCCGGTGAGCTCGAAGCCGGCGTCGAATTCACCCACCTTCGGCTTGTTGGTGATGATGCGGATGGTGCCGGCCTGCGAGCTGGCGCCATACAGCGTGCCCTGCGGGCCCGCGAGCACTTCGACGCGCGCGATATCGTAGACCTGCACATCGAGCGGACCCTGGATCGTGGTGATCGGCTGCTCGTCGAGGTACACGCCCACCGAGGGCAAGGGACCGGAGTGATTGGCGTTTTCGCCGCTCGCCACGCCGCGCATGTAGGGGCGTGAGAATCCGGGTCCGAATGTCTGGTACGAGACGTTCGGCAGGAACTTCACGTAGTCGCTGAAATCGTCGACCTTGAGCTCGCTCAACTGCTCCTGCCCGATGGCCTGGATCGAGAGCGGCACATCCTGCAGGCTTTCGTTGCGCTTCTGGGCGGAGACCACGACTTCTTCGAGTCCGGCCTCTTCCGTCTGTTGTGCGTGGGCGACGCCAGCCCCCGTCAGAACGGCGCCGGCGAATGGCAAGGTGCGCTTGATGGCTTCGGCAAGACCGGGATTTCTGCGTGTCATGACACTCCCCGAATTTGTTATGCGGCGAGTGTAGTCCAGCCGCTACAGAATCAAAACTCCGGAATGGCCGGATAACATTCAAGCACGCGCCCCAGCGAGACTTGCAGGGGCTCGAGCCACGGCTCGAAGTTGCGCCATTGGTCGAGACCTTCGCGGAATATCGGCTGGCGCACTTGTTCGGAGCTGGCGGTGCGCACGGCGCGTTGATTTTCATGGAAGCGCAGTACGCCCTCCTCGAATGGCAATCCGCAATACTCGAGCAGCCGGCGAACTTCGGCCTCGGTGTCCTCCACCATGTCCTCGTAGAGGACCCGGTGCACCCGTCCGGGCAGCACCTGGTCGAAGTGCGCCATCAATTCCACGTAGTCGGCGTAGTAGCGGCCGAGTTCGTCGAGGTCGTAGGTGAAAGCCTGGCCGCGCGCGAAGTGCTGCTTGAAACACGAGAAGCAGCATCCCAGCGGATGGCGCCGGGCATCGATCACCTTCGCGTTGGGCAGGATCAGCTGGATCATGCCCATGTGCGCGAAGTTGTTAGGCATCTTGTCGATGAAGAACGGCCGCGAGGTCTTGCGCTGGATGCGGGTCTGCTGGAGATATCGCTCGCCCAGGGCGCGCAGCTCGTCCCGGCCGTATTTTTCGAGCGCGCGCGGGTAGGCACCACCCTCGGCACGCGAAGTCCGGCCGGCCACCATGCGCGCCATCATGGTGATGTCCGGCAATTCCTGGGTGCCCTCCACGAGCGAGTGCGACGCGAGGATCTGCTCTACCAGCGTGGATCCGGCGCGCGGCAGGCCGACGATGAAGATGGGGTCGGGTGCGGCGCAACCCGCACCGGCACGTTCCGCGAAGAACTCGCGCGTGAACAGGCGTTTCGACCGCGCCACGTGCGCGGCATTCTCGGCCGCGTCGTAGCGGATCAGCTTGCGGCGCAGGGCGTTGCCCTTTGCGTAGTGATCGAACGACGGCGCGTAGTCGCGCTCGTCCTCGAACGCCTTGCCGAGCGAGAAATGGAAATGCAGGCGGTCGTCGTTGGTGAGGTCGTCGCGCTCGAGCTGCGCGCGCATGGCCGCGACCTCTTGCGCCGTGAACCGGAAGGTCTTGAGGTTCGCCAGGCTCCACCACACCTCGCCCAGGTGCGGCGCCAGCTCGATGCAGCGCCGGTAGGCCTCGATGGCCTCGGCATTGTGATTGGCCGTCTTGAGCGCGTGACCCAGGCTCATCCACACCTTGGGCTGGCGCGGATAGTCGCGCAATACCGAGCGGTACAGCGCAATGGATTCGTCGTAGTCACCCGTGCGGCTCAGCACCGCCGCCTTGAGATTGCGCAGGCCGGGGTTGGACGGCTCGTCCTCGAGCAGCTGGTGCACCTCCGCCAGCGCCTCCGTCCACTTGTTCTGCCGATGCAGCACCATGGCGTAGTTCTGGCGGGCCATGCGGAAACCCGGTGCGAGTTGTACGCAGCGCGCCAACAGGGTCTCGGCATCGTGGTTGCGCCCGATACGCGCCGCGACTTCGGCCAGCATGCGGATCGCCAGCACGTCGGTCGGATGCCGCTTGAGATGTTCGCGCAGCCCGGCTTCCGCATCCGGGATGCGGTTCTCCGTGAGTGCCAGGGCGAGGTCCATCAGCTTCGGATCGCGCGTGGAGAAACGCAGGTGCTGTGCGAAGGCTTCGTCGGCCGCCTCGCGCATCTCGAGCACGCTGTAGTGATCACCGAGGGCGCGCCAGGCATCGGGCTGGTCGGGCTTGAGCGCCACCGCCCGCCGCAGGGCGGCGATGGCTTCCTCGCCCCGGCCGAGCCTGCCGAGCGCCAGCCCCGACAATCCGAGTGCCTCCGGCTGATCGGGATGAACCTTGAGGATCTCGCCGGCCTGCTCGACCGCCGCGGCCGGGTCGCGCTCCAGCAGCCGCGCGGCATGCCGCAACGCGACCTCGAGAGTGCCCAGCGGTTCGGCGGCGTTCTCCATCCGCTAACTACCTGCGGCGGCCGGCGAGCTCCGTCACCAGCACGTGCCAGAACTCCAGGCTGTCGTAGAACGATTGCACCGGGAGCCGCTCGTTGAGGCCGTGCGCGAAATCGTCTTCCGGCTTGATGAAATTCCCGTCGACACCGTAGGTCGGAATGCCCGCCGCGCGGAACACCAGCCCGTCGGAGGCGCCATTGCTCTGCGCGGGCACCACCGGCACGCCGGGGCGGATGGCCTGCACGGCGCGCGTCACCGCCTTCGTCACGTCCGGCCGCAGCGGCGAGGCGTCACTCGACATGGGCTCGCCGGTCAGCTTCACCTCGGCGCCGCTGCCCGCGGCCTGCTGCAGGGCGAGCCGCACGTCTTCGATCTTCACACCGGGAAAAATCCGGCAATTGACGTTCGCCGACGCAGACTGCGGCAGCGCATTCTGCGCATGCCCGCCGGTGAGCATGGTGGCCACGCAGGTGGTGCGGATCTGCCCGGCGTAAGCCGGCTCCTTCGAAATCACCGCGATCGCCGCCGTGTCACGCGGATTCGCGCCGAACCTGCCGATCGCCGCCCCCAACTCGCCCGCGGTCATCGCTCCCGCCTGCCTGAACGCGGCCAGCGTCGTGTCGTTCCACATGACGGGAAATTTCAGCGCGCGGATCCTGAGCAGCGCAGCGGCGAGATCGTAGATGGCATTGTCGTCGCGCGGCAGCGAACTATGCCCGCCGGGATTCTTCACCGTGACGGCGAAGTCCGCGTAGGTCTTCTCGGCAGTCTGCAGTGCGAAGTACAGCGGCTTGCCGTTCGAATCGAGCGTGCCGCCACCCGCATCCGCGTTGAGCGCGAACTCGGCGTCGATGAGCTCGCGGTGCTGCCGCACCATGTTCACGGTGGTGGCCTGGGTGGTTTCCTCGTCGCCCGAGAAAAACAGGATCAGGTCGCGGCGCGGCACGAACCCTTCGGCCTTGAGGCGCAGGAAGGTGCTGGCGAGGGCCACCACACCTTGCTTGTCGTCCGAGGTCCCACGTCCGAAGAAGTAACCGTTTTCTTCCACCAGCGTGAACGGATCGCGCTCCCAGTCCTCGCGCCTGGCAACGACGACGTCCATGTGCGCCATCAGCAGGATCGGCTTGTCGCCCTTGCCTCCCCTGGCGCGGTAACGAACCACCAGGGACGCCGTCTTGTCGCCCTCACCCTCGAACGGCACGACGCTGACGTCGGCCGCAGGAAAGCCCGCGGCCCGAAACTCGCCAGCCAGGAATTCGGCCATGGCCGGAACCTGGTCGTTGCCCTTGGAGGTGGGCATCGCGATCACGCGCGCGTATAGCTCGCGCGCCCTGAGCTCATGAGAAGAGCGCTGGGAAGGGGGGCGTTCCTGAGTTGCCGCCGCCCCGGTAGCGGCTGCCACGAGCGCACAGGCGAGCACAGGGGCAAGGGCCAGGGCAACGACTGATTTGGGTGTCATCGGCGTCTCGAAAACTTGGGTGCGCCATATTACCCGCCGCGGACCGGCGTCTGGGCCACGAACTCTTTTGATCCCACTGCCTGCCCCCATTATTCTTGCCCTGTCGCGCGCGGGCGCGAGAGGTCTGCCGGGAGGGGCACTCAATGTTTGGACGCATCGCCAACCTGTTCAAAGGTTTCCTGTCTCTTTTCATCTCCGGCGTCGAACGCCGCAACCCCGAAGCTCTCCTGGAACTGGAACAGGAAAACCTCCGCAAGCAGGTCGGGCAGTTCAACCAGGGTCTGGCTTCCCACGCGGGACTGTCGGAGCGCCTCATGAGCCAGGTGCGCAAGCTCGAGGCCGAGCAGCGCGACCTGCGCGCCAAGGCGACGGCGCACATCCGCGCCGGCAACAATGCGGCGGCCGGCCAGTACGCGCTGCGGCTGCAGTCAGTCGAGGCACAGCTCACGGAAAACCGCGTACAACTCGAGCAGGCCGAGAAAACCTACAAGGACCTGGTGAAGGCCCGCGACGTGGCCGTGCAGACCGCACGCGCCAAGATCGAGAGCCTCAAGGGCGCGATCAACGACATGCGCATGAAGCAGGCCATGGCCGAACTCCACGAGATGAGCGCCGGCATGATCACCAATATCGGCGGCGCGGGCGACACGCTGAACCGCCTCGAAACCATGGTCACCGAGGAACGCGACAAGGCTGCCGGCCGCGCGCGCGTGGCCCGTGACGCCGTCGACATGACGCAGGTGGACATCAAGGAAGCCGAGATGACCGCGCTCGCCGACCAGGCGCTGGCCGACTTCGCCGCGCGCGAGGGCATCTCGATCAAGGGCGCGGCCGCGCCGGCGCCGGCCGAGCGCTCCATGGGCGCCACCGAAAAGCCCCAGGGTCAATGACAGCCGCACACGGTAGATAGTCAGAGCCAAGCAGGTGCCCGCACCTCAGTCCGTTCCCGCATGGGCCGCCGAACTCGCGCTCTCTTACGAGAGCGGCGCTGCCAACCAGTTCGTGCTGTACGGCAACGTGCACGACCGGCTGGTGGTCGGCGACCGGCTGGTGAACCTCGCCGACTTCCTCGAAGACACGCTGCTCAAGGGCTTCGGCGTGGTCATCTCGTATGACATGGGCAACGGCCTGTACTTCGAACGCGGCGGCGACCTGGTCGCCAAGTGGCAGGGCGCGGAACTCAGGACCCAGGTGAAAGAACCGCTGGCGGCCGCGCGCTGGATCGGCAGCTACCTGCGCTACCTCGGCAACCTGCGCACGCTGGGCAGCAAGGAGAAGATCCCGAACGTCGCCGTCATCCTGCGCGGCGTTGACGACATCGTGCCGGCCGATGGCGCGGGCTTCGAGCATGGCAGCATCACCAGCCAGCTGCGTGCCTGGGCCAGCGACTCGCCCTTCTGCGATCTCGCCTTCACCAGCCTGCTGATCGCCGACAATCTCAACGACGTCGAGACTTCGATCACCCACATGCCACAGACCACGCGCGTACGCGTGGCGCTGCCGGATGCGAACGCCATCGAGTCGGCGCTGGGGATCCTCGCAAAGCAATTCCCCAAGGCATTCGCGAGCGGCACGAAACTCCCGGACCTCGCGGCCGCACTTTCCGGCGTCACCATTTCCAGCCTCGAGAGCCTGGTGAAGGTGCGGCACTTCGAAGGCAAACCACTCAGCGACCCGGACCTGGCGCGCATCAAGAAAGAACTGGTGGAGCGCGACTCGGCGGGCCTGGTGGAATTCATCGAGGGCAAACGCACGCTGGCCGACTATCACGGCCAGGAAGCTTTGAAGGCCTGGTTGCGCCAGGACATCGCCCTGTGGCGCGCCGGCGATACCAAGGCCTTGCCCATGGGCTACCTGCTGTGCGGTCCGGTCGGCACGGGCAAGACCTTCCTGGTCGAGTGCCTCGCGGGCGAAGCGGGCGTGCCGGTGGTCAAGCTCAAGAATTTTCGCGATCGCTGGGTGGGCTCGAGCGAAGGCAACCTCGAGAAGATCTTCCGCCTGATTCGCGCTCTCGGCCGCTGCATGGTGTTCATCGATGAAGCCGACCAGACGCTGGGCAAACGCGATTCGGGCAGCAATGACAGCGGCCTGTCGGGGCGCATCTATTCGATGATCGCGCAGGAGATGTCGGACAGCGGCAATCGCGGGCGCGTGTTGTGGTTGCTGGCCTCGTCGCGGCCCGATCTCATCGAGGTCGATCTCAAGCGCCCCGGCCGCATCGACGTGAAGGTGCCGCTGC
>Ga0068861_100001312_pt1 | contig 15582 bp, 10 predicted proteins | sample KBSSwiS42_FD_66593 | JGI IMG/M metagenome (GOLD analysis project Ga0068861, IMG submission 66593) | Switchgrass rhizosphere microbial communities from Kellogg Biological Station, Michigan, USA - KBS Switchgrass S4-2 | ecosystem: Host-associated > Plants > Roots > Rhizosphere > Soil ...
CCGACCTGCGGAGCGCTATTTTCTTTCGGTGCTGCCTGCACGTTGACCGAGAACGCCGGCAGCATGACTGCATTGACGCCATCGCTGACCCAGAACTGAATGTTCGACCAGTAGCCGACGCCGGTCGGTGTGCCCGTCAGCGTGCCATTGACGAGAGTTGCCCACGCTGGCTTGTTGACGACGCCGAAGTACAAGCGATCGCCTTCAGGATCGCTCACGGAAGGCGTGAAGTCGTAGCGGCTGCCTACAGTCAGGTTGGTCGGCGAGGTGCCGGAGACACGCGGAGCCTGGTTGGCGGCGCTGGCTTCGCTCACTCCAGCCACGTTGAGAGCGAGTGCAGAGATCGACAGGGCGAGGACAGCGGACGAATTGTTCTTGACGCGCTTGAGGACGGACAACGATTGCATGCGGCGACTCCAGGAGGCGCCCCGTCAGGTCATACGACCCAGCGGCAACGCAGGCTTCCTGAAGGTCTTCGCGAGAATAGACAGAAGGATTAACGGCGCAGACGAGCAACGGCAATTGCCGCGTGCGATCCATTCCGGTAACCCCGCTATCCTCATTCGAGAGGACCGGAGGCTTTGCGTCACCGCCTTGCGGCGGGTTTGCCTTTAGCGAAACTTCCCAAAACAATCCTGCGCGGCCTCGAACCGCTACAGGCAACTATGTCTAGACAAGGGAAGCATCCGCAACGAACACCGGCGCATGGCCTGCAATCGCAACTCGCTTCACGATGAGTAGTCGGTCACCCTCACCGGCAACCCCGCTATCCGTGGCTATCGACACCACGGACCGGAGGCTTTGCGTCACCGCCTTACGACGGTTTTGCCCTTGCTCGACGGTAGACAGTGTGCCCCACCGGCGCACTTGACGAAATGCGGCGCCCCCGCAATCCCGCACAGCGTAACCGTGCACGCCGTATGAGCTATCCACGTACAGCGAGTTAGGAGCGCCAGAAAATTGTCGCTAAGGCCGGCTCCGACGCGGCGGGATGCGGGGATGCCTGAGCGGGTCGTAGGAAGAAGAGGGTGAGATCGAGCGATCGCTACGGCAAACCCGCAGCTTGCTGCTTCGGGCTGGACCGGCCGCCGCCGCGACCGGTCCAGCTCAGCCAAGTCACATCATCCCTTACGGACAGGTTGCCGAGTCCAATTTCAGCCCGTCGAACGTAGACGTGTCGTACCAGCCTTCGCCGTTGCCGTTCCAGATGATCTGGCTGTCGCGATCGCCGTTGCTGTTGTCGCTGTCGTTTACGGCGACATCGAGGCCGAGCACGTCGAATGCCGCGGGTGTCAGGCCGAGTCCCGACCAAGGTATGCGATACTCGACGGTGTAGCCATTCGGTCCTGAGCTCACCGCACTCGAATACGTGAGTCCCCCATCGATGCCGCCATGAACGCCGAGACGATCCACCGTGAGCTGAAAGTCGTTCGAGTCGTAGGAAGTGCTGCGTTCGCGCAACCCATCCAGGTACAGCTCGACACCATCGTTGAGGTAAACCGTCGGGGAAGTAGTGCCGGCGATATCGTCATTGACCTCGACCAATGCAAATAGATATTGCGAGTCCCATTGCATGCGGAACGAGGCGCTCGAGTCAGCGGCGCCGGCCGGTCGGCCTGCTACTGTCGCTTGCAGGACGTGCTGTGGTACGCCGACCCAGTCCGCCGCGTTGCCATCGATGCCGATGGTTTGCGAGCGAGTGCACGCTGTCACGCCGATGCCTCCACCACAAGCATCCGCACCGAGAGTATAGGTAGCGAACTGCGAAGCGTCGTACCAGCCGGTGCCGTCGCCATGCCAGATCGCCTGGCTGTCTCTCTGGTTGAAGTCGTGGTCGTTATCGTTGACGGCAATGTCGAGTCCGATGACGCGGCCTGCCTGCACTGCATGGGAGCCGAGAGCCGACCAGGGCACGGAGTACTCGACCGTGTAGCCGGTTGCAGTGATCGCAACCGCACTAGCGTAGGTGATCGGTGCACCGAGGCCACCTCGGTTACCGTGCCAGTCCACTGTCAGTTGATAGTCGTCGGCATCATAGGGCAGCGAGCCCTCGTGGCCGCCATCGAGGTACAGCTCGACACCATCGTTCTCATAGACAGTCGGCGAATCGCCTCGCAGCTTCGAATCGATCACTTCGACGATGACGTACAAATTGTCTTTGTCCCATTGGACGCGGAATTTTGCGCTATCGCTGACGCCGGAGAGCGGGTGTGACGGAACGCCAGCCCAGTCGGCAGCGCTCCCATCGATCGTGATCGAAGTTGCGCGTGCACACGCGTTATTTCCCGCTGCGGATAACAGCATCGCCCGCCCGTCGCCGCCTTCTGGCCCGCCTTGCTGTTGCACGAGTCCCGCAATCAACGTCGTTCCAGACAGCGCCAATGGCGCACTCTGGCCTATCAGAAACGCTCGACCGTTCGGTGCCAGGCCGCCAGGCGTTCGATCGTAGACATAGGTCACGACGACATTGTCGCCGCCGACCTGTGAGCCGCGCGTCGAGGATACGGCTACCTGCGTTGCGCTTGCTGCAACGCTATGACCGAAACCGTACGGCACGATCTCGTGAGGCCCCGTCACCGGGCCGACCGTCTGGGCGAACACATAGTCCCCGCTGGAGGAGCGATTGAACGCATAGAGCGAACCGCCAAAAGGAATCATCTCGCCATCCGGCCGCGGTGAGCCGACGAAAATAGCCGAGTCTGTCACCGTCACCGCTTCGCCGAAATGAATGCCGAGGTCCGAGCTGTTCTTCGACAGCGTCTGCACCCAGTCCCATCCGCCGTTGACACGCTCGAATATATGCACGACCGCCGGATTGCCGCTCGCGCTGCTCTTGCCGCTCGCGACCAGCACGTCGCCGTCGATCGAGACATGCCGGCCGAACTGGTCGTCGGCGAAGCTGTCCGGCGCGGTCAGCCGCGTCGTTTCGAGCACCTCGCCTTCGCCGTTGGTTTCGAAAACGTACACGGAGCCGGCTGCGCCGGTCGCGGGCGCACCGACTGCCGCCGTCAGATTCGAATAGCTGACGTCGACGCCGAAGTCGCCAACAGGCTGTCCGGCGGGCGCTTGGAGTTTACCGAGTTGGGTCCATTGCACATTCGACTGTCGGAACAGGTACGCCGCACCGTTCGAGCCGATGAGTGCTTTGCGTCCCTGATAGGCAATGCTCCTGCCGAACCGATCGCCCGCGACGCGATCGAGAGCTTCGAGGGTCGTCTGTCGTTGCCACGTCTGTGCAGCGTTGAGCGTGAAGACAGCAACGCGACTCTGATTAGGAATGCCCGCAAGCGCGCTGTCTCCTGACAGGCCGATGGCGGAGCCGAAGTCATACAGACGGCTGGGCGGGCCGGGCGGCGAAGTGCAGTTCTCCGTGCAATCCTGGGTTTGAGGATCCAGCCGGTTGTTCGTCGACAGAAAGGGTATGGTCTGTGCCGAGGCGACATTCGCCAGCAGCAATGCGGCGCAACCGGCGGCGAGCGAGCGTATTCGGGGTAAGGGGGATATCACATCCGTTCTCCTTGATAGATGGTGATGGGGCGAGGCAATCGATGACGGGCACGACAGCGCACGCAACGTCATCCGCGAGCGTGTCTCGCGATGTGCGTCGATCGTTTTCGCTTGCTGAAGGGCTCATCCGCTCTGGAGAGCGGCATCCACCATAACGTCGGCAAATGGCGACAGGCGTGAGGCGCGTCACAGTTCGACGCAGAGTCGTGTTGAGGATTTGTTACGCGTCTTCGCGACGCGCTGCATCGAACGAATTAAGCAATCGACAGCATGAACTCTTCGCAACTGGAGTCGTGCGCGTGAAATACCGTGCGACGCCCCGCGGTTGCACTGGCATACTTGGGAACATTCGGGTCGGGAAGAATAAGAATATGAGCGCCACAGCCACTATCGCCTTCGAAGAAAGCGCCGCAGGCCGATACTTCTACGTGTGGATGGCCGGAGCGTTCATCCTCGTCGCCTTCGGCGGCTTCGTGCCGACGTATTGGGCCCCGGTGGTCGCCGGCACCTTCCGGGCTCCACCCATCATTCACGTGCACGGCATGCTGATGTTCGCGTGGACGCTGTTCTATTTCCTGCAGACGACCTTGGTCGCGACCGGTCGCACGCCGGATCATCGGTCCTGGGGCCTGGCAGGCATCTCGCTATTCACGGTGATCGCTTGTGCGATTCTCGTGGGCCAGATGGCTGTGCTCAAGCACAACGATGCGCTCGGCATGGGCGATGCGGCCCGTCGCTTCTCGGCTGTGACGCTATGTGGATGGCCGATGATGGTCGGCCTGTTTACGCTGGCTATCGTCAACATCAAGCGCCCCGAGGTGCACAAGCGCCTGATGGTGTTGTTGATGGCGGCGATGATGACACCCGCAATCGCGAGGCTGTTCCTGACGTTTCTCGCTCCGCCTAGCGCGACCGCGGGTCCGCCGCCGCCGTTCGTCTCCATACCGCCCGCGTTGGTTGCGGATCTCTTTATCGTCGTTGCCATCGTGCGCGATTGGCGCAAGTTCGGCCGGCCGCATCCGGTATATCTTTACGGCGGCGCCGTCGTGCTTGCTCAGCAAGTGCTGACGGTTCCGTTCGCCGCAACCTCGACGTGGATGGCCATCGCGCGAGCGTTCGAAAGCCTGGCTGGATAGTCGTCGCCCAAGAAAAAGAATGCCGCACAGAGTTTCCCGGCCTGGTGTGACTCGTAGCGGACTTTTCCCAACAAGGTCACATCGGCCCGGCGGAGCAGGGTCTATGGTGACGCATGGTCATGGTGAATACACTGAACCAAAGCAATTCCATTGATTCTCCGTATGCAGTGGAGCTGCAGCGCGGCTGCAGCAAACTGCGCTTCCCGCCGGCACTCGAAGCGGAGTACGTGCGAGCGAAGCTGCTTCAGAGCCGTCTCCTCATCGGCGTCGCCTGCCTGTTCGCAACCTTGCTGATCGGCCTGCGCGGCCTGGAACAAGCGCTCGGTGGCTACTGGGGCGGGCGGCTTCCCGTCGACTTCGGACTGGTTTTCTCGGGCTCGCTGCTGCTGACCGTCATCGTGTGTTCTTCGGCCTTCGAGCGCTGGTTCCTGTATTGGGCGGCAGTCATCGTTCCCATCAGGAATGCGATCATCGCGGCGCAGATCGCGCATTCGGCGGCGGGTGGGGAAATGGACCTGCTCATGGCCTTGCCGCTGTTGTTGATCGGGCCGTTCTTTTTCCTGGGGCTTCGCTTCCGCACCGCCTTGATTGCCGGCGTGATGACGGCGGGTGCCTTCGCGAGTTACGCCTTCTATATCGACTTGCCGCTGCCCGCGACCCTGCGTGCCTGTGTGTTGCTGTCGACGGGCCTGGTCGTCTGTGCCATTGCCGCACGCAACATCGAGGTGCGGTCGCGAACGACGTTTCTCGAAACCCGGATCACCGCGGAACTCGCGCAGAACGATTCGCTGACCGGCACGAAGAATCGCCGGATCTTCGACGAACACCTGGCCCGCCTGTGGCCGCAGGCTGTCGGCCGTTCCGGCACCGTCGCGCTCCTGCTGATCGACATCGATCACTTCAAAGCATACAACGACACCTACGGCCACCAGGCCGGCGACCAGGCGCTGAGGCTCGTGGCACGTACCCTGCAGATGTTCATCCGCCAGCCGCTCGATCTGCTGGCTCGCTACGGCGGCGAAGAATTCGTCGCAGTCTTCTCCGACGTCGATTTCCAGGGAGCCAAGGCGACGGCAGACCGCATTCGGCAAGCGATAGAAGAACTCGCCATCGATCACCGTGGCTCGCCGATCGGCAAAGTGACGATCAGCGTCGGCGTCGCTGTCGTCGAGCCAACCAGTGGACGCAATCCACGCGGAGCGTTGCAGCTTGCAGACCAGGCGCTCTATGAAGCAAAAGTTCGCGGACGCAACCGGGTCGAGATCATGAACGATATCGACTACAAGATGCTCGTCACGGGCATCTTCACGAAGGACTCATCGCGCGTCGACGCTCGCGTATCCAACGAGAGCGTCGAGCGTTCGGCCTAGCTACGCTTCGTAGTCCACCACGCGTCGATCCGCCACCAATCCGCCGACGAGTTTCTTGACGGGCAGATGCACTGGATGCTCTGCGTAACTGTCGAATGCGGTGCGATTCTCGAACGTGCTGTACAGCGCTACGTCGGCTGCCGATCCGTCCGGACAGAAGTTGATGCCGACTTCCAGTTCGACCAGGCCACGAATCTTGCCGCGCATCGACTCGAGTTCCTGTTTGATGCGCGGGGCGTCGGCTTTATCTTTCAGCCGCCACATGACGATGTGCTTGATCATGGCGAGTCCTGGGGAACTGAGGTGGATGCGGCCGCAATCGTAGCAGACTCCGCCGCCCACCCGCCGCAACTGCGACCCAAGTCTCACTCCACCATGGACGTAAGTTAAGTCCTGGCAACCCGGGCCGATAGAAAACGCAAGCGATCGAGAGACATCGCCTCGACTCACGCACTTGCTGACTTGGCACAATGGCACTGAGCATCAACACCAACGTTGCGTCCCTGAATGCGCAACGCAACCTGAGCGCTTCCCAGACTACGCTGGGCAAGTCGTTGCAACGGTTGTCGTCCGGGTTGCGTATCAACAGCGCAGCGGACGATGCGGCCGGTCTCGCCATTTCCGATCGCTTTACTACGCAGGTTCGCGGTATCAACCAGGCGGTGCGCAACGCCAATGACGGCATTTCGATGCTGCAGACGGCCGATGGCGCGATGAGCAAGGTCAGCGAGAATCTGCAGCGCATTCGCGGGCTGGCAGTGCAGGCGGCGAACGCTACCAATAGCGATGCGGATCGAGCAGCGCTGCAGCAGGAAATTTCACAGCTCACGCAGGAAGTCGACCGCGTCGCGAAGACATCGACGTTCAACGGGCAGGCACTGTTCGGCCAGAGCGATACCAGCGTGCTGGGCGATTCCGATGAACTCGCCGTCGTCGATGGCTTGAAGTCCGGCTGGCTATCCTCCGCCGAGGACCTCATCAAGCAGTACTATGGTATCGAAGCGAAAGGCAATCCGATCAGCATCAACCTGACCAGCTTCAGCGACGGCGCGGGCGGCACCCTGGCGCTCGTCTCGTGCAACGTAGGCGGCAGCGGCACGGCCACCAACATCGCGTTGCAGATCGACATGAAGGATTTCACGCCGCCGAACCTGCCCAACGGCGGCAATGCGCCGTTCTACAACGATCGCATCCTGACGCATGAAATGACCCATGCCGTCATGGACGCCACGATGAACGTAGGCTCCATGTTCGCCAACAACCAGGTGTTCTTCATGGAAGGCACCGCTGAATTCATGCATGGTGCGGATGAGCGCCTCTACGCAGATATCGGCGGCGCGCCCGGCGGTATCGCAGGCGTCATGGCCAAGGTCAACGATTGGGGCACGACCTGGGATGGCAGCAGCGCTGCTTACTCAGCCGCCTATGCCGGCATGCGTTATCTCGATCAACAGATCAAAGCGGCAGGCGGCTCAGGCATCAAAGACATCACGACGTACCTCGCTGCGGATACGACCAGGACGCTCGACCAGGCGCTCGCGAATGCATCCAGTGGCGCGTTTACCGGCGCCGCCGATCTGAAAACCAAGTTCCTTGCCGACGGCTCGGCCTTCATCGGATCGCTGTTGAGTTCGGGCAGCCTCACCGATGCCGACACTGGTGCCATCGGGGGCGCCAACGCAAGCGGCGGTCCAGTGCGGACTGCTGCTTCGGTCGTGCAGGATGTGGCAGTTCGCAGCGGCGAAGATCAGCTCGCCGGCTTCACCGAGACCTGGGAAAAAGTCGCGGCCGGTAATTTCAAGACCGCAGCCAAGGCGCTGCAGATCGGCGCGAATGTCGGCGAGGTACTCGATACCAGCACCTTCGCACTCGGCGGCAAGGCGCTCGATATCATGGATGCCGATGTCACCAGGAATGCGAACCAGGTGATTTCGAAGATGGATCGTGCGTTGGACTATATCAATGCACGCCGAGCCGATCTCGGTGCGCAGCTCAATCGCCTGGATTCGGTGATTGCCAATCTCTCGACCAACGCAGAGTCCCTGACAGCGAGCCAGTCACGCATCCTGGACACGGACTATGCCACCGAGACTGCCAGCCTCACCCGCGCGCAGATCCTGCAACAGGCAGGCACCGCGATGGTGGCTCAAGCGAACTCAGTACCGCAGATGGTGTTGCAGCTGCTACGTTGAGGAATAATGGTCGTTTATATCCTGGAAGGAATATGCGGCGCCCCGCAGCTGGATCCGGACGCTTCGATCGACAGGACTAGCGCTGCTCCGCGTACGCCTTCACCAGCTGATACATGAACTCCCGTCCCTGGAGCAGCGAATCCACGCCGATGTATTCGTTCAAGCCGTGAATGTTGCCGAGGTCCGGTCCCACGAACACGCCTTCGATGCCGTAGGTGGGAATGCCGATGGCGTTGAGGAACTGGCCGTCGGTGCCGCCCGGTTGCAGCATCGGCACGACGGGAATGCCGGGCCAGAATTTCTGGGTGAGTTTTTCCAGCGGGCCCATGATCGCGGGCGTCAGTGGCGGCGGCGACGAACTGGGGCCGCGAATCGCCAGGGTGGTGACTTTGACGGCGGGGTCGGCAACGATCGTTTCCAGTTGACTGCGGATCGACTCCTGGTCGACGCCGGGGAAGATGCGACAGTTGACGTTGGCACCGGCTCGCTGCGGCAGGGCATTGGTCGCGTGGCCACCGTCGAGCATGGTCGCAACGCACGTTGTCCGTAGCATCGCGTTCCAGCTCGGATCTCTGGAGGACACCAGGGCGATTGCCTGCGCGTCGTTCGGATTGCGCACCAGGGCGCTCATCGCATCGGCGATTTCTTTCTGGCCCTTCGCGGCCTGGATTTTCGCCATGCCTGCGAAGTAGGCGCGATTGCCGTCGCTGAATTGCGGGGCGAAATCGTAGTTGGAAATCCGCGTCAACGCTGCGGCCAGGTGATAGATCGCGTTGTCCTTGATCGGCCGGGAGCTATGACCGCCGCGATTGGTGACCTCCAGCCGGTAGTTTTGCGACGTTTTCTCGCCCGCCTGGATCTGCATCAACACGCGTTTGCCTTGGGCATCGAGTTCCCCCGCTGCGCCTTCGTTGAGAGCGAACTCGGCGTCGATCAATTCACGCTGGTTCTTGGACAGCCACTCGGCGCCGTTGAATGCTCCGCTGGTCTCTTCGCCGCAGGTCAGTGCGAGCTTGATCGTACGCCGTGGAAGGGACTTTTCTTCGCTGAGCCGCACCAGCGTGTCGACGAACATGGCGGCTTCGGCCTTGTCGTCCACCGCGCCGCGCGCATAGAAGTTGCCGTTCTCCTCGACCAGCTTGAATGGATCGCGCGTCCAGTCTTCCCGCTTCGCTTCGACGACATCGATATGAGCCAGCAGCAGGATGGCTTTGCTCTTGGGGTCGCGGCTGGGAAAAATCGCCACCAGCCCGCCTTCCTTGGGATGGCCCGGCGCGGCATACAAATGCAGGGCCGATTCCGGCAATCCCGCGGCTCTGAGGCGTGCTGCCATGCGTTCCGCCGCCAACGTGCAATTTCCCGCGGACAGCGTCGTGTTGGTTTCGACGAGTTCCTTGTAGAGATCGCGAAAGCGCTGTTCGGTGGGCCCGAATTCCGCGTGAACTTGTGGAGCGACTGCGGCGCAAGCCATGGCCGCGACAGCGAAAGATGATTTCATGAGCTGCCGGTAACAGTAGGAGAGGTTGCGGCAGTGTCGCAAACTACTCCAGACTGCGTCCATCCAGGCAGCGCAGAATCTCCGACGCGATCCGTGTGCTGTTCTCCAGCATCATCATGTGGCCAGCGCCGTGCAGGCCGAGTTCGCCGAGGCGTACAGCTACGTAAAAAAAAGCGGCGTCGGCACAAGCCCGACGCCTATTGGGCAACCGGAACGTGGCACGGGCCCAGGGCACTGCCGGTGTGGGTCGTACCGCCAACGAAGGTCTCCCGTAGCTGGTTCGAATCTGTCAGCGCGAATGACGACTTCGATCGTAAGAGCGAATCGTCGATCAACGCCAATGCTGATATTGGCTGGAACGATGCTCGATCGACATGACAGAGCGGCACCCCGAACGGCTCGACGGAGCGCCCCGAGGCCTCATTGCGTTGACATCTCTGGAACGCCTCGCGACCCCCTCGATTTGCTGACGTCCCCCGCATCGACAACCGTCCGCCCGGCTTTGCTCCTTTTTCCTGAGACCCCACTGCGTATACAGGTAGACGTTCGGATGGCGGTTGGGACGGCCAACGGCATTCCCTGCGGATCATTTCATCTAAATCTCGTTGCCCCTGCCGCATTCGCGGAACTGTGCTTCCTCGTAGTGCCTTTAACCGGCGTCACATCACGCAACGTTTCATGGAGATTCCGGCAATGGCAGCACGCAAACCCACATCGAAGGCGCGTTCGGCAACTCGTACCCCGGATGCAGTCACCTTGCTCAAGCAGGACCACCGCCAGGTGGAGGAATGGTTCGACTCGTTCGAGAAGGCACGCACGCCCGATCGCAAGCTGAAGCTCGCTTCCCAGATCTGCACGGCGCTGAAGGTTCATACCCAGATCGAAGAAGAGATCTTCTATCCCGCGTTCCTGCAGCAGGCTCGGGACGAGGACATGCACCATGAGGCCATCGTCGAACACGACGGGGCGAAGAAGCTGATCGCCCAGATCGAGGCCAGCTCACCGGAGGATGATTACTACGACGCCAAGGTGAAGGTGCTCTCGGAAATGATCAAGCATCACGTCAAGGAAGAGGAGCAGCGCGGCGGCATGTTCGCGGAAGCGAAGGACAGCGACATGGATCTTCAGGCTCTCGGTGAGCAGCTGGCGCAGCGCAAGGAAGAGTTGATGAGCGAAATGGAGGGCGACAACTCCGCCCGCCCTGCGTCCCGCCGCCGCCAGGCTCACAGCCAGCCCGTAGCTGCTTAGCGCTTCCGGGGACGGGCTTCGCCGGGGGACGGGCTCCGCTCCCGCGGTGCCTGTCCCCGATCTTCATCCTGACTGGCGCAGGTGAAGACCTCTATGTAATCCTTTCTCTCGCATCCAGGCCACGCGAGAAGGGATACTCACGCATGCTGACTTCGAGCCAGAAAGCCACCGCGCAGGCCATCCTCAATATTTTCGAGACCGGCTCCGTCCGGGGCGAGTACGGCAACGTCACGGTAATTCGCGGCGACACCGGACACCTTACCTTCGGACGGTCGCAGACGACCTTGGCGTCGGGAAACCTGGCGGACCTGCTGCAGCGATATTGCGCCAACAGCGGTGCACGCTTCGCAAAGCCCCTGCTGTCCTTCATGGACCGCTTCGTGGCGAAGGACCTGCGCCTCGATGTAGATAGTCAGCTTCACAATATCCTACGTGCCACCGCTGACGATCCGGTGATGCGCGACACCCAGGATGTCTTTTTCGATGAAGTGTATTGGGCGCCTGCCATGCGTGCCGCCGGCCGGCTTGGAATCGCTACAGCGTTGGGTGCTGCAGCGGTGTACGACGGCACGGTGCACGGCTCCTTCAATATGATTCGCGATCGCACCAACAAACAGGTTGGCGACATCAAGAAGGCGGGGGAGAAGCACTGGATCGCCGCCTACGTCCAGGCGCGGTTCGACTGGCTCGCCGATCATCCTCGTGCCGATCTGCGCAAGACGGTTTATCGCATGGAGGCGTTCCAACGGCTGATCGACCAGGGATTCTGGGGACTGGAACTGCCCCTGGTCGTGCGCAACATGGAGATTTCCGAAGCCTCGCTGCACGCCGTTCCGCCCGGATGCTACGACGGTCCGCAAGCTGGGAGTCGTGCACTGGGATTACAGACTCCATTGCTTCGCGGCCTCGATGTCCGCCTCGTGCAACTGGCGCTGTCCGATGCCGGCGCCGATGTCAAAGCGGACGGTATTTTCGGCCAGACCAGCAGCCGGCTCGTCAGGGAGTTTCAGCGCACGCACGGGTTGCCGGCTACCGGCGTTGCGGACCTTGCCTTGATAGCGCGACTCATCGCCTAGCTGCAGAAATTGTTGCCGCTGCCGCCCCCCAAAATATCGGTGAGATACGTCAATCTACGTAAGCCCGCACTGAGAGCGGCAGTAGGGGGCTTCGCCGCCGCAGCGTCTTGAAACAGGCACCTTCTTTTTATCGAGATGCTACTCAACGATGCGCGCCGTCAGTCGACCGATGCTTGCTGCATGTCTGAGCATCGTCATCGGCCTGGCTGCGACTCCAACGCAAGCGTTGGATCTGTATACGGCGACGATTGCCGATCTCGATGTCGCGCTTGCGGACGGCTCGGTCACTTCCGAGCGCCTGGTCCAGATCTACCTCGCACGCATGCAGGCGTACGACAAGCAGGGGCCGACGATCAACACGGTGATCGCGGCCAATGCGAAAGCGTTGGAGCAGGCGCGAAGCCTGGATGCGGAGCGCAAGGCAGGCAGGATTCGCGGCCCGCTGCACGGTATTCCCATCGTGCTGAAGGACAACTTCGATACAGTGGAGCTGCCTACGACGGCCGGCTCGCAACTGCTCGCGGGCAACATGCCACCCGACGATGCGTTCCTGGTGAAGAAGCTGCTCACTGCGGGGGCGATCGTTCTTGCCAAGGTCAATCTGCATGAGTTCGCCGCGGGCGGCGGCGTCGGTGGTGCTATCGACGCTGAGATTTTGCGGGCGGGCGCCGTCCCCAACGGATTCAGCTCCATGGGCGGGCAAACTCGCAACCCGCACGAATTGAGTCACGGCCCCGCTGGATCCAGCACCGGTACGGCCGCTGCCGTCGCGGCAGTGTTCGCCCAGTTCGGCATGGGCACCGATACGACGAGTTCAGTGCGAGGACCTGCATCAGCCAACGGCGTAGTCGGCTTCAAGCCAACCAATGGCCTGCTGTCGCGCACTGGCATCGTGCCGCTCGCGCTGACGCTCGACACGGCTGGGCCGATCACTCGCAGTGTCTACGATGCCGCCGTCGCAATGAACGTGCTCGCTGGCGTGGACCAGGCCGATCCATCGACGCTCAAGAGCGAGGGCCGCATCGAGAAAGACTACACCGCGTTCCTGAAGAGCGGCGCATTGAAAGGCGTACGTATCGGCATCGCTCGCGACTTCAACGGACAGAATGCAGAAGTAGACAGCGTGTTCGAGACGGCCATCGCCAGCATGAAGAAGCTCGGTGCGACCACGGTGGACATCCAGTATCCGACGTACATGCTGGAAGCGCGTAACGATATAGCTACTGTCCTGTGCGCCGCCGAGTTCAAGGCGCAGATCGCGGACTATCTGCAAACGACGGGACCGAAGTATCCGAAAACACTCGATGACTTGGCGCGACTCGCCAACGATCCGGGCACCGGCTATCGCAGCCCCGAGAAAGCCTATGGTTTGAAATACACCGCGGCACACGCTTTGGAATTGAGCGATCCAGTCTATCTCGCCGCGAAGAACCAGGGCGTGGCGATGGTAAAGGCGGCCGTCGACGCAGTGATGGCGAAGCATCGCCTGGACGTGATTGTCTATCTAAGCAGCCCGAACGCCGCGCCGATGATCGAGCCACCGAAGCAGCCACACCCCGCCAGCGCCACCGGATCGGCTTACAACATCTCCAACATCGTGGGCTATCCGGACCTCGTCGTGCCTGCGGGAATGACCAGCGGTGGCTTACCGGTGACGGTTTCGTTCCTCGGCACGGCCTTCAATGACGGCAAGGTGCTGGGATATGGATATGCGTTCGAGCAGGCGACGAAGGCATTGAGATTGCCGCGGAATACGCCGGGGTTGGCGACGGATGCGATCGAGGTCAGGGGTCGGGCGCAATAGTTAGCGCGCCCATTGGGGTTCACCGACTCGCCCCCCGCCCCGGCCGCTCCGACCTCGAATGCGCAAACGCCGGCTTGTCGGCCTCCGCTTGCGGCAGCGGCGTCAATCCTTCCTGAACCAGGCGCAATGCCGTTTTTGGATCGTCGGCGAACTGAAATAGCTGTAGATCGTCGGCGGCGATCATTCCATAGCGAACGAGTGCATCGAAGTTGATGACCTCTTTCCAGTATTGCGAGCCGTACAGGATCACGGGGATTTTCTGTTCGAGCTTGCCGGTCTGCGACAGCGTGAGGATTTCGGTCAGCTCGTCGAGCGTGCCGAAGCCGCCGGGGAACACGACCAGGGCGCGAGCCAGGTGGGCGAACCAGAGCTTGCGCATGAAGAAGTAGTGGAATTCGAAGGACAGTTCGCGGGTGATGTAAGGATTCGGTCGCTGCTCGTGAGGCAGGCTGATATTCAAGCCGATCGTGCGACCTCCAGCCTCGGCGGCGCCGCGGTTGGCTGCTTCCATGATGCCGCCGCCACCGCCGGAGCAGATGACATATCTATGGGCCGTCGAGGGCAGGCTCGCGGCCCATTTGGTGATCGAACTCGAGAGCTCGCGCGCTTCGTGATAGAAGCGGCCGAGCGGTCCGTCGGCGGTGATGCGGGCCGAGCCGAAGAATACGATCGTGTCGCAGACGTCGGCCTCGCGGAAGCTCCGCAGTGGCCCCATGTATTCGGCCATGATGCGCAGGGGACGTGCTTCTTCGCTATCCAGAAATTCCGGATCGTTGTAGGCGAAGCCGGGGCGGGCAGGGAGATTGGCAGGCATGAATTATTTCGCTCTGGAAAAATCGATGAAACCACGCTCCGCGTCGACATGGATGAGTTCGACCGCGACCCGATCGCCCACGTCCAAGCCATCGAAGCCGCGGACGATTTTTCCTTCGGCTACCGGATGCTCGATTCGCACCCAGGTTCCCCTGTCCGATGCGCCGGTGATGACGCCGTTGAAGCGCTGGCCGACTCGCGACATGAGCAGAATGGCGCTTGCTGCCTTGCGCACCAGGCGTTCGACCTTGGCTGAATTGCGTTCCTGATCGTTGCAGTGAGTGGCCAGCACTTGCAGTTCATCCGCTGAATAGGGCGCAGGTTCGCCGCTGAGCGCGGCTTTGAGCAAGCGCTGCGTGATGAGATCGGGGAAGCGGCGATTCGGCGCCGTCGAATGCGTGTAGTCGTGCACGGCGAGGCCAAAATGTCCCACCGTCTTCTGCTTGGGCAATTCGACGGCGTATTGGCCCGCGCCGAGCAGCTTGATGACCGATAGCGACAGGTCGGGAAAGCTCTTCGGATCCGCTGCGCGACGCTCGGCTAGAAACTCATTCAGCGCGACCGAGTCGGGTTCGTCTGGAAGTCGACCGCCATGCTCTTGCGCAATGCCGACGATGCGAGCCCAGCGCTCGGGAGATCGCAGCGTCCGCCGCAGCGAGGCACGATCGTGGGTGTCCAGGAATCTCGCCACCACGCCGTTCGCCGCCACCATGAAATCCTCGATCAAATCCTTGGCGCGATTTTTTTCATCGGCGCGCAGGTCGGTGAGGAATTCGTCCTTGAACACCGGCCGTGCTTCGACAGTTTCCAAGTCGAGAGCACCGTGGGCCCGTCGTACGCTGCGCAGCGCCTGAGCTGCTTTGTCTTGAATGCGCAGTTGCTGGTCCATTCCCTTGACGGCCGTGACGCGATCCGGCGCCGGACCGGTATGGTCGAGC
>Ga0068861_100001314_pt1 | contig 15580 bp, 9 predicted proteins | sample KBSSwiS42_FD_66593 | JGI IMG/M metagenome (GOLD analysis project Ga0068861, IMG submission 66593) | Switchgrass rhizosphere microbial communities from Kellogg Biological Station, Michigan, USA - KBS Switchgrass S4-2 | ecosystem: Host-associated > Plants > Roots > Rhizosphere > Soil ...
CGGCGGCGCTCGTCGCCGCGGTCGCGGCGTCGGCGCGCCGCGCCGGCCGCGGCTGGCCGGCGTTTCGTGCCTTCGCGATCGCGCTCGCGGTCGCCGGCGTCGCGAGCGCCTTGATCGGGCTCGTGCAGGTCTTCGCGCCTAAGCTTCCGGACGGCGACTGGATCGCGCTCGCCGCGATCGTTGGCCGCGCGACCGGGAATCTGCGCCAGCCGAATCACCTGAGCAGCCTCTTGCTGTGGTCGGCCGTCGCCGTGATCTGGCTCGGCGAAACGAAGACGCTCGACGGCCGCATCGCCGCTGCGCTCACGCTCCTCTTCGTCTACGTCATCGTGCTGAGCGCATCGCGCACAGGCGCGCTCGGCACGCTGACGCTCGCCGGCTGGGGCCTTCTCGACAAACGACTGTCGCGACGCGCTCGCATCGTCCTCATCGCCACGCCGCTGTTCTACCTCGTGACGTGGTGGGCGACGGGCGCCTGGTTCGACTACAGCCACCGAGTCTTCGCCGGCCAGGCGCGTCTGAGTGGCGGCGGCGACATCTCGACCAACCGCTTCGCGATCTGGTCGAACGCGCTTGCGCTCATCGCATCGCACCCCTGGCTCGGCGTCGGCTTCGGCGACTTCAACTTCGCGTGGACGCTGACGGCGTTTCCGGGCCGGCCGACCGAGTTCTTCGATCACACCCACAACCTCGTCCTCAACCTCGCCGTCGAGATGGGGATCCCGCTCGCGACCGTCGTCCTCGCGCTGCTCGTCTTCGGGCTCTGGTGGGCGCTTCGCAACGCGATCGCCGACGGCCGCGGCGGCAGCGATGGAGGCGTCGGTGCGCGCGACGCCGATGCGCCGTTTCCGATCCAGCGCGCCGCGTTCGTCATCGTCTTTCTCGTCGCTGTCCACAGCATGCTCGAGTACCCGCTCTGGTACTCGTACTTCCTGCTGCCGACCGCGTTCGCGTTCGGCCTCTGCCTCGAGCAGCCAATCGCTTCCGACGTTGCGCTCGCCGACGCTGCGGACACCGAGGTCACGCGTCCCTACGTGCTCGCGGCGATGGTGCTGATGCTCGCCGGCACGCTCGCGGTCTACGACTACATGCGCGTCGTCGTCATCTTCATGCCGACCGACGCCAAGCCGCTCGAGCAACGGATCGTCGAAGGAAGGCAGAGCGTGCTCTTCGGCCACCACGCCGACTACGCGGCGGCGACGATCGCCGAGCACCCGAGCAAGGTGATGATCGTCTTCGAGCGCGCCCCGCACTACCTGCTCGACACGCGCCTCATGGCCGCGTGGGCGCGCGCGTTCGCGGAGCGCCGCGAGGTCGAGAAGGCGCGCTGGATCACCGATCGCCTGCGCGAGTTCCGCAACGAGGACGCCGAGGAGTTCTTCGCCGGCTGCCGCCGGCCGCAGGGAGCGAGCGCGCCGGCGCCGGCAGCATCGTCGCCGCAGCCGTTCCAGTGCCGGCACGCGACGCGGACGTTTCGCTTCGAGGACTTCCGCTAGCGTTTGGACTGCGCTGGCGCGGCGGCTTTGTCTGCGACCCAGTCGCCCGACTTGCCGCCGCGCTTCTCGAGCAGGCGAACGCCTTCGATCACCATGCCGCGGTCGGCGGCCTTGCACATGTCGTAGATCGTCAAGAGGCCGACCTGGACCGCGGCGAGCGCTTCCATCTCGACGCCGGTGCGGCCGATGGTCTCGACTTCGGCGGTGCAGCGAACCGCGCTCTCGGCATCGACGAGCTCGAACTCGACGCCGACCCTCGTCAGCGCGATCGGATGACAGAGGGGAACGAGCTCCGACGTCTTCTTCGCGCCCTGGATCGCGGCGATTCGGGCGACGCCGAGGACGTCGCCCTTGGCGGCGCTGCCGGCCGCGATGAGCGCGAGCGTTGCCTGCAGCATACGGATCGTTCCGGTCGCGCGCGCGGTGCGGCGCGTCTCGCCTTTGGCGGCGACATCGACCATGTGTGCCTGCCCCGCGGCATCGAAGTGCGTGAGCGAACAGCGAGCGTCGGCGGGGTCAACCATCGTCGATACAAAGGAGAAATGTTTCCGTTGCATCATACGAGGCGAAGGGCAGGCCGCCGCGGCCGCGCCTCGACCGATGTCGTCCACCCTCCCCCCGCGCAAGACCACCGCCGGCGTCCGGCGCTGGCGGCAGCGCGCCATCGCCTCGGCGTGCGCGCTCGCGCTCGCGGTGCCGGCCGGCTGGGCGCCGGCGCAGAACGCGCTGCCGGCGCTCGGCGACACCGACTCGGCGGACTTCACGGTCAGCAACGAGCGCAAGCTCGGTGACGACATCATGCGGCAGGTCCGCACCGACCCCGACTACGTCGACGACCCGCTCCTGCTCGAATACCTGCAATCGGTCTGGCAGCCGCTCGTCCAGGCGAGCAGATCGCTCGGCAACATCACCCCCGACCTCGACCAGCGCTTCGCCTGGGAGCCGTTTCTTGTCCGCGACCCGAGCGTCAACGCGTTCGCGTGGCCCGGCGGCTACGTCGGCGTCCACCTCGGCCTGATCGCGATCACGACGACGAGCGACGAGCTCGCGTCGGTGCTCGCGCACGAGATGTCGCACGTCTCGCAGCGCCACATCGCGCGCTCGATCACCGGCGACTCGAAGCGCTCGCTCGTCGGCCTCGCGGCGCTTCTGCTCGGCGTGCTCGCCGCGTCGCGCAGCCACAGCCCCGACGCGGCCAACGCGGTCATCGCCGGCACGCAGGCGGCGACGGTGCAGGGCCAGCTCAACTTCTCGCGCGACGTCGAGCGCGAGGCCGACCGCGTCGGCTTCCAGGTGATGACCGCGGCCGGCTTCGCGCCCGGCGGCATGGCGGCGATGTTCGAACGCATGGACCGGGCGACGCGGCTCAACGACTACGGCGGCTATCCGTACCTGCGCTCGCACCCGCTCACCGTCGAGCGGATCGGCGAGGCGCGGGCGCGCGCGAGCGCGCGCGAGGCGCAAATCACGTCCTGCACGGTCGGCTCGGACGGCATTTGTCGGATGCCGGAGTCTACCGTCGGCAATGGCACTCGCGGGAAAGGGATCGTCGCCAGCGACACCGCCGGCAGCGCCGTTAGCCAGGCGCCGGTGAGCGTCCTCGAGCACACGGTCGCGCAGGCGCGCGCGAGCGTCCTCATGGATCCGCGCACCGACGCGCTGCGTCGCTGGCAGGGACGCGACGCCGACCGCGACGGCAGCGCCGCCGACAAGGTGCGCGCCGCCTCCGAAAGCGCGATCGCGTCGAGCATTCTGCGCGACTGGGCGCGCGCCGACGCCGCGTTCGCGACCGCCCGCGCCGTCGCCCACGCGACGCCGGGAAGCGCGCGCGCCGAGCGCGCCGTCGCGCTGATGCAGGCGCAGTCGCTCGTCGACCGCGGCGCTGCGACGCAGGCCGCCGACGCGATGAAGGCCTACGCCAACGACGGCTCGCGGCCGACGCTGCTGCTCGAGAGCGAGATCGCGCTGCGCACGACACCGGCGACGGCGCCCGACAACGCTGCGCTGAAGACGAATGCGTCGACGCTGCAGACGTGGGTCGCAGTGCATCCGCTCGATTCGCTCGCCTGGACCGCGCTCGCGCAGACGTGGTCGAAGCTCGGCCAACCGCTGCGCTCGATCCGCGCCGAGGCCGAAGCGCGCTACGGGCTCGGCGACCTGCAGGGCGCGGTCGAACGGCTGCGCGCCGGCCAGCGTCTCGCGCGCGGCGGCGGCCCGGTCGACTTCATCGACGCTTCGGTGCTCGATTCGCGGCTGCGCGTGATCGAGGCGCAGCGCCGGCAGATCGTCGCCGACCAGCGCGCTGGCCGCTAGTCGGCAGCCGCGCCTTCGCGGTCCCTTCGCACGCGCTTGACGCGTGCTTCGATTCGCGCGCATCGACGGCTCTTAGACTCGCCCCGATCGAGGTGGAGGCGCGCGATGAAGGCTGGCATCCGGGCATTGGCGAGCGCGGCGCTCGCGTCGGCGAGCACCGGGGCGCTCGCCGTTGCGGTCGTCGCGGCAACCCCGCAGGGTGAAGTCGCGCAGGTCCGCCAGGTGACGGTCAAGTTCGGCGAAGCGGTCGTCCCGTTCGGTGATCTGCGGCTGGGCGATCCGTTCACGATCGCGTGCCGCGGCGCGAACGTTCCTGCCGGCAGCGGTCGCTGGGCGAACGACCGCGTCTGGCTGTACGACTTTCGCGAGCCGCTCGGTCCGGGGACGACGTGCACCGCAACGCTGCGCAGCGACTGGAAGCCGGCGACGAAGTCCGGCGCCGCCGCTGCGCCGGCGGGCGCGGAGAGCGCCGCTCCAGTGAGCGGAACGACGCGCTTCACGTTCTCGACCGGAGGCCCGGCGATCGTCGCAGTGCAGCAGGGTGGCGGCGGCGAGATCGAGGAGGACCAGCATTTCCTGCTTCGGCTCTCCGGTGCCGCGGTCGAGGCGAGCGTCGTCGCCAACGCCTGGTGCGAGGTCGAGGGCATCGGCGAGCGGCTCGCGCTCGTCGTCGTCGGCGGCGACGTCCGCGCGCAAGTGCTGAAGGCGCGCGGCGTCGCGCCGGCCGCTGCCGATCGCACGCTCGTCGCGCGCTGCGAACGTCCGTTGCCGAACCGCGCCGCGATGCGCCTGGTCTGGGGCAAGGGCATCGCGGCAGCGAACGACGCGAAGATCGTGACGAGCGTCGAGCAGCGCTTTCGCTACACGGTGCGCGCCGCGTTCACCGCCGACTTCAGCTGCGAACGCGAGCGCGCCGCGGCGCCTTGCCTGCCGATCCGGCCGCTGACGGTGCGCTTCACTGCGCCGGTCGCGCGCGAGCTCGCCGCGCAGGTGCGCCTCAGGCCCGCCGCAGGCGAGCCGCTCGCGCCGGTGTTCGACAAGGACGACAAGTCGAGCGACGTCAGCGAGGTCGCGTTCCCGAAGCCGCTGCCGGAAAACGCCACCTTCAGCGTCGAGATGCCCCCAACCTTGCGCGACCTCGCCGGCCGTGCGCTCGCCAACGCATCGGCGTTTCCGCTCAAGGTGCAGACCGGAAGCGCGCCGCCGATCGCGAAGTTCGCGGCGGCGCCGTTCGGCATCGTCGAGAAGAACGCCGACGCGATGCTGCCGGTGACGCTGCGCCACGTGCAGTCGGACCTGCGGCCGCCGGCGGGCGCGGCGAGCCAGCCCGGCGGACAGGTGCGCGTCAAGCGACTGACGAGCGACGCCGACATCCTCGCCTGGTATGCGCGTCTGCAGAGGTACCACGAGACGCAACTGACGGCGCGCGAGCTCGGCTTCCCGCCGCAGCAATGGACCGTCGTCGAGGAGGACAAAGACGCGAAGGGCCGCACCATCCGCCGCCGCGTCGACCGCATGGTCGGAACGCGCGAGGTGTCGCTGCTCGCCAAGGAGGCGGACGCGAGGCGGCTCGACCTGCCGATGCTCGCCGGCGGCGACCCGCGGCCGTTCGAGGTCGTCGGCATTCCGCTTCCCGAGCCCGGCTACCACGTCGTCGAGATCGAATCGATGCGGCTCGGCGAAGCGCTCCTCGACAAGCGCGCGCCGATGTACGTGCGCACCGGCGCGCTCGTCACCAACCTCGGTGTCCACTTCAAGCGCGGCCGCGAGAACAGCGTCGTCTGGGTGACGACGCTCGACCGCGGCAAGCCCGTCGAAGGCGCCGAGGTCGTCGTCCACGATTGCAACGGGCGCGCGCTCTGGAACGCTCGCAGCGACGCCAAGGGCCTCGCTGTCGTCGCGCGCGTGCTCGACGACGAGCCCGAGCACTGCGTCGCCGACAGCGGCTTCTTCGTCACCGCGCGCAGCGCTGGCGACGTCGCGTTCGTCTTCAGCAGCTGGCAAAAGGGCATCGAGCCGTGGCGCTTCCACGTCCCGACCGGACGCGGCGCCGAACCCGAGCTGCGCGCATCGACGGTGTTCGACCGCACGCTCTTGCGCGCCGGCGAGACGGTGTCGATGAAGCACTTCGTTCGCATCGAGACCTCGACCGGCCTCGCGCCGGTGCCGGCCGATCGGCTGCCGACGCGGGCCAAGATCGTCCACCAGGGCAGCGGCCAGGAGGTCGTCTTTCCGCTGCGCTGGGCGGCGAACGGCCGCAGCGCGCTGACGACGTGGAACATCCCGCCGGCGGCCAAGCTCGGCGTCTATGAGGTCGTCCTCGAGCGCGATCCCGCCATCCCCGGCGCCGCGGTCTCGCGCCGCGACGACATGCGCGAGCGCACCTGGTCGAGCGGCAACTTCCGCGTTGAAGAGTTCCGTCTGCCGCTCGTCGACGCGCGCGTCAGCGGTCCGAAGGCGCCGCAGGTCGCGGCCTCGGCGGTCGCGGTCGACGTCCAGATGAGCTATTTCTCGGGCGGCGCGATGGCCGCCGCGCCGCTGCGCGGGTCGGCGCTCTTGAAGACGCGCTCGCCCGGCTTTGCCGGCTACGACGAATTCAGCTTCGACCCGCCGCGCGACCCGGGCGAGCAGGAGGCAGGCGAAGGCGACGGCGGCGAGCGCGACGACGGCAGGCTGGTGGCAGACAAGGTGCCGCTCGTCACCGACAAGAACGGCGTCGCGAGCTTCGTCGTCCAGTCGCTGCCGGCGGCGTCGCGGCCGGCGTCGCTCGACGCCGAGATCACCTTCAACGATCCGAACGGCGAAGTGCAGACCGCGACGACGCGCGTCGACCTTTGGCCGAGCGCGGTCGTCGTCGGCGTCAAGGCGAGCCGCTGGGCGAGCAGCCGCGGCCGCGTCCAGTTCAGCGTCGTCGCGCTCGACACGTCCGGCAAGCCCGTCAAGGGCCAGTCCGTCGCGGTGCGCGGCCGCGTCACCCAGGTGATCACGACGAGGAAGCGCCTCGTCGGCGGCTTCTACGCGTACGACAACCGCACCGAGGTGAAGGAGCTCGGCGCGCTCTGCTCCGGGACGAGCGACGACCGCGGCCTCGTCCTCTGCGATGCCAACCTCGAGACCGCCGGGCAGGTCGAGCTGATCGCGCATGCGAGCGATGCCCAGGGCCACGTCGCCGAGGCGGCGGCGAGCGTCTGGATCACCAAGCAGGGCGAGCTCTGGTTCGCGCAGGACAACGACGACCGCATCGACGTGCTGCCCGAGAAGAAGCGCTACGAGCCCGGCGAAACGGCGCGGCTGCAGGTGCGGATGCCGTTTCGCGAAGCGAGCGCGCTGGTCGCGGTCGAGCGCGAAGGCGTCATCGCGACGCAGGTCGTGACCTTGCGCGGCGACGACCCGACCGTCGAGCTGAAGATCGAGCCGACCTGGGGGCCGAACGTCTACGTCAGCGTCCTCGCGCTGCGCGGCCGCATCCGCGAGACGCCGTGGTACTCGTTCTTCACCTGGGGCTGGAAGGAGCCGCTGTCGTGGTGGCAGAGCTTCTGGCACGACAGCAAGGACTACCAGCCGCCGACGGCGATGGTCGATCTCGCCAAGCCGGCGTTCAAGCTCGGCGTCGCGGCGCTGCGCGTCGGCCTCGCGGCGCACGAGCTGCAGGTGAGCGTCAGCGCCGACAAGCCGCAGTACACAATCCGGCAGAAGGCGATCGCGAAGATCAAGGTGACGCAGGGCGGGAAGCCCCTCGCCGGCGCCGAGGTCGCGTTCGCCGCGGTCGACGAAGGGCTGCTCGCACTGCGCGGCAACGACTCGTGGCGGCTGCTCGAGGCGATGATGCGCGAGCGCGCGTGGAGCGTCGAGACGAGCACGGCGCAGAGCGAAATCATCGGCCGTCGCCACTACGGCAGGAAAGCGGTCGCCGCAGGCGGCGGCGGCGGCCGCGGCGCGACGCGCGAGCTGTTCGACACGCTGCTGGTCTGGAACCCGAGCGTCACGCTCGACGGCAACGGCGAAGCCACCGTCGAGGTCCCGCTCAACGACTCGCTGACGAGCTTTCGCCTCGTCGCCGTCGCCGACGCCGACGTGCAGAAGTTCGGCACCGGCAGCACGAGCATCCGCGTCACCCAGGACCTGCAGGTGCTCGCCGGGTTGCCGCCGCTGGTGCGCGACGGCGACCGCTTCGCTGCGATGCTGACGCTGCGCAACACGACGGCGCGCGAGATGAAGGTGCATGTCGCGCTGCAGGGCACCGCGAACCTGCCGGGCACGGGCGCCGGCGAGATCGCGCGCGTCCCGCTCGCGTTGCCGGCGCAGGACGTCGTCGTCGCCGCCGGCGCGGCGAAGGAGGTCGTCTGGCCGGTCGACGTTCCTGCCGATGCGTTCAGCATCGTGTGGGAGGCGTCCGCCGACGAGGCGGGCGCGAAGGACCGCATCAAGGTGACCCAGCTCGTGTCCGCGGCGGTGCCGGTGCGCGTGCTGCAGGCGACGATCGCGCAGCTCGACGGCACGGTGGCGTTGCCGGTCGCGGCGCCCGCCGACGCGCTGCCGGCGAGCGGCACCAAGCGCGGCGGCGTCAACGTCGCGGTGCAGCCCAAGCTCACCGGCGCGCTGCCGGGGATTCGCCGCTACTTCGAGACGTATCCCTTCATCTGCCTCGAGCAGAAGACGTCGAAGTCGGTCGGCCTCAAGGACGCCAAGCTCTGGGCGAGCGTCGCCAACGCGCTGCCGACGTATCTCGACAGCGACGGCCTCGCCGGCTACTTCCCGCCGCGCGCGGACGAGCCGCCGCACGGCAGCGACCGCTTGACCGCGTACGTGCTGGCGGCGACGCACGAAGCCGGATTCGAGCTGCCGCAAGCGGCGCGCGACGCGATGCTCGCCGGGCTCGCCGCGTTCGTCGAAGGCAGGATCGAGCGCAGGATCTGGTCGCCGCGCGCCGACCTCGACGTCCGCAAGCTCGCCGCGATCGAGGCGCTGTCGCGCTACGGCCGCGCCAACGCGAAGATGCTCGGCTCGGTCCAGATCGCGCCGAACACGTGGCCGACCGCGGCGCTGATCGACTGGCTCGGCATCTTGAAGCGCGTCGACGGCGTCCCCGAGCGCAGCCGTCGCCTCGACGAAGTGCAGCAGATCCTGCGCGCGCGGCTGACCTACGCCGGCACCACGCTCAAGTTCAGCACCGAGGAAAGCGACTTCTGGTGGTGGCTGATGGACAGCGGCGACGCCAACGCCGCGCGGCTGATCCTCGCCGTCCTCGACGATCCGAGCTGGAAGGACGAGCTGCCGCGAATGGTGATCGGCAGCCTGTCGCGGCAGAAGGGCGGCGCCTGGCTGACGACGACGGCGAACCTGTGGGGATCGCTCGCGCTCGACAAGTTCTCGGCGAAGTTCGAGTCGGCGAAGGTCGCGGGACGGACCGTCGCGTCGTTCGCCGGCGCGGCGTCGGCGAGCGGCCCGCGCGCGGTGGCCGACTGGGCGAAGCAGTCGGGCGGCGGCGCGGTGAAGCTCGCCTGGCCGGAAGGCGCAGCGACGCTGCAGGTTGCGCAGGAAGGCAGCGGCAAGCCGTGGCTCACGGTGCAAAGCCTCGCCGCGATCGCGCTGCAGACGCCGCTCAGCGCCGGCTATCGCGTCACGCGCACGGTCACGGCGGTGGAGCAGAAGGATCCGGCGAAATGGTCGCGCGGCGACGTCGTCAAGGTGCGGCTCGAGATCGATGCGCAAAGCGACATGACGTGGGTCGTCGTCAGCGATCCGATCCCCGGCGGCGCGACGATCCTCGGCGGCGGTCTCGGCCGCGACTCGGCGATCGCGACGCGCACCGAACGCGGCTCGGGACGCGCGTGGGCGGCGTTCGAGGAGCGCAGCTTCGAGGCGTACCGCAGCTACTTCGAGATGCTGCCGCGCGGCAAGCACGTCGTCGAGTACACGGTTCGGCTCAACAATCCCGGCCGCTTCACGTTGCCGCCGACGCGCGTCGAGGCGATGTACGCGCCCGAGAGCTTCGGCGAGGCGCCGAACGCGCCGGTGGAGATCGCGCCGTGAAGCGCGCCGCGGTCGCGCTCGTCTGCGCGCTCGCGTGCACCGCGGCGCATGCGGTGCCGACCTTCGCCGAGGTGAAGGCGGCGCACCGGCCGTCCGACTTCACCCTCGTCGACCGCAACGGCACGCCGATCCAGACCGTTCGCGTCGACCCCTCGGTGCGCCGGCTCGCGTGGACGCCGCTGGCCGAGATCTCGCCGGCGCTGCGCACCGCGATCGTCCTCAGCGAGGACCGCCGCTTCTGGGAGCACTCGGGAGTCGACTGGCAGGCGGCCGCGGCGAGCGCGTGGGGCAACCTCTGGAACACGCGAACGCGCGGTGCGTCGACGCTGACGATGCAGCTCGCCGGCCTCATCGACGACGGCCTGGCACGGCCGAGCGGCGGTCGCAGCGTCGCCCAGAAGGTTGGCCAGGCGGTGACCGCGGCGCGGCTCGAGCGCCAGTGGCAGAAGGCCGAAATCCTCGAGGCGTACCTCAACGCGGTGCCGTTTCGCGGCGAGATCGTCGGCATCGACGCGCTCGCGCAGACGCTCTTCGGCAAGCGCCCGAGCGGCCTCGACGCCCACGAGGCGGCGATCGCCGCGGCGCTGGTGCGCAGTCCCAACGCCAAGCCGGCCGAAGTCGGCGAGCGCGCCTGCGGCCTTCTGGCGCTGCAGCAGCTCGACTGCACCGGCGTTCGCGCGCTCGCCGAGACGTCGCTCGCGCGGCGCGGCGCGATGCCGCTCGGCGAGCAGCTCGCGCCGCACTTCGCGCGCGCGCGCATCGATCCGGCCGGCGCTGCGCTGCAAGCGAGCCCGCTCGACGCGCGGCTGCAGCGCTTCGCGGTCGCGACGCTGCGCCGCCACATCGCCGAGCTCGCCGGCAGGAACGTCGAGGACGGCGCGGTCGTCGTCCTCGACAACGCCAGCGGCGAGGTGCTCGCCTGGGTCGGCTCGAGCGGAGATCGCTCCGGCGCAGCGGCGGTCGACGGCGTACTCGCGCGCCGCCAGCCCGGCTCGACCTTGAAGCCGTTCGTCTACGCGCTCGCGTTCGAACAGCGCCTGATCACCCCGGCGACGCTGATCGACGACTCGCCGGCGCAAATCGCGACCGCGTCGGGCCTCTACCTGCCGCAGAACTACGACAAGCGCTGGCACGGCTTCGTCAGCGCGCGCACCGCGCTCGGCGCGAGCCTCAATGTGCCGGCGGTCCGCGTCGGCGCGATGGTCGGCAACGACACGCTCCTCGCACGGTTGAACGCGCTCGGCCTCGCGCTGCCGCAGAGCGCCGGCTGGTACGGCGCGTCGCTCGCGCTCGGCAGCGCCGACGTCACGCTGCTCGGCTTGACGAACGCCTACCGCACGCTCGCCAACGGCGGCCGCCATTCGCCGGTCGCGACGGCCCTCGGCAAGAGCCCCGCGCCGGTGCGCCTGCTCGACGCTGCGGCGGCGTTTCTCGTCGCCGACATCCTCGCCGACGACAACGCGCGCGTCCGCACGTTCGGCTGGGCGAGCCCGCTCGCGACGCGCGGCTTCGCCGCGGTGAAGACCGGAACCAGCAAGGACATGCGCGACAACTGGTGCCTCGGCTTCACCGACCGCTACACGATCGGCGTCTGGGTCGGCAACGCGAGCGGCGAGGCGATGCACGACGTCAGCGGCACGAGCGGCGCGGCGCCGGTCTGGCAGGCGATCGCGGCGTACCTGCACGCAGGCAGCCCGTCGAAGGCGCCGCCGCTGGCCACGGGCGTCGCCGTCCGTCGCGTCGCGTTCGACGGCAGGCGCGAGCCGGAGCGCGACGAGCTCTTCCTCGTCGGCAGCGAGCGCACGCGGGTGCGGGCGAGCGAAGAAGTCGTGCGCGGCGCGCGCTACGGCATCGCGAGCCCGCGCGACGGCAGCATCTTCGCGATCGATCCCGACATTCCGCCGGCGGCGCAGCGCATCACCTTCGAGGGCGAGCGCGGCACCTGGCGGCTCGACGGCCGCGCGATCGGCAGCGGCGAGCGGCTGCGCTGGGCACCGTGGCCCGGGCGGCATCGGCTCGAGCTCGTGGCGGCGTCGGGCGAGACGCTGCAGACCGTTGCCTTCGAGGTGCGCGGCGCCGGCGTCCGCGCCGATCGCGTCCCGCGGTGACGGACGCTCAGGCGCGCGCGAACAGCCGCTCGAGCGCGGCGTCGATCACCAGGCCGCAGAGGCTGTAGAGAAGCGATCCGACCAGCGCCGCGACGAATCCGTCGACGTGAAAGCTCTCGAGCACCGCCGCGGCGAAGTAGAACATCAGCGCGTTGATGACGAAGAGGAAGAGGCCCAGGGTGACGATCGTCACCGGCAGCGTCAGCAGGACGAGGACCGGCCGCACGAGCGCGTTGAAGAGGCCGATGACGAGCGCCGCGATCATCGCCGAGCCGAAGCCCGCGACCTGCACGCCCGAGTAGATCTGCGCGACGAGGAGGAGCGCGGCGGCGAGCAGTAGCCAGCGGACGATGGTCTTCATGGCGGAAGGATACGGTCTGACGCCCCGGCACCGTCCTCCGCGCCCCGAGGGCCGTTCTCGACAAGAATTCTCAACCGGCAGCTTCGACGCTCGATCGTGACCGTTCGTGTCTGGGATCCGCTCGTTCGCATCATCCACTGGTCGCTCGCGATCGCGGTCGCGCTCGGCTGGGCGACGACGATCCCGGCGCTGAGCGGGTGGCATGTCGAGGTCGGCTACGCGGCGCTCGCGCTCGTCGTCGTGCGCATCGTCTGGGGATTCGTCGGTCCGCGCACTGCGCGCTTCGCCCGCTTCGTGCGCTCGCCGCGCGCGACCTGGGCCTACGCGCGCCTGGCCGTCCGCGGCCGGGCGGAGCGCCATCTCGGCCACAACCCGCTCGGCGCCTGGATGGTGCTGGCGCTCTTTTTCTGCGTCGCCGGGCTCGCCGCGACCGGCTGGCTGTACTCCACCGATGCGTTCTGGGGCGACCGGACGGTCGAGCAAATCCACCTCGATTTCGCCTGGGCGATCGTCGCGCTGGCCGCTCTGCACGTCGCCGGAGTCGTCGTCACGGGCATCGTCCACCGCGAAAATCTCGTCGCCGCGATGCTGCACGGGAGGAAGCGAGAGGCCGCCGAGGGCGACGTGATCTGACGCGCGATCGCGACAAAGCGGCTCTCTCCCCGAAAGAAATGCGTTCGCCACGAGTGAAAAACTCTTTTCTTCCCCCGTAGTCGCAGTACGATTCGCTCCGCGCGGAACCCTGGAGAACTAAGAGTCCACGTGGCTCTGGCCCGCTCCGAGCACATCAACCAATCACTTGATGGAGAGAATCGAAATGGCAACTGCGAAGAAAGCTGGGAAGAAGGCGGCGAAGAAGCCGGCGGTCAAGAAGGCAGTGAAGCGGGCAGCGCCCGTCAAGAAGGCGGCCAAGAAGGCAGCGCCTGCGAAGAAGGCGAAGAAGGCGAAGGCGCCGGCCAAGAAGCGCACCCCGAACGCCGCGTTCATGAAGGCCATGACGCCGAGCAACGCGCTCGCCGCGATCATCGGTGACCGTCCGGTCCCTCGCACCGAGGTGACGAAGAAGGTCTGGGAGTACATCAAGAAGAACAACCTCCAGGACGCGAGCAAGCGCACCATGATCAACGCCGACGCCAAGCTGCGCGAAATCTTCAAGAAGGGCCAGGTGTCGATGTTCGAGATGACCAAGCTCATCAACAACCACCTGAGCTGAACGTGTTCCGCCCTCGTGGCGGATCAGAAATGCCGGCGCTCGCGCCGGCTTTTTCTTGGCCGAGGCGTTTCCGTAGGACGCCACCGACCGCGTGAATCGGAGCCGTCCCACGATGTGCGCATCCGCCCGCCGAGCGACGCCGGAGATGCGCAGCCGCAGACTGCGTCGCGATCACTAACGGGAGTTGGACATGCGACCTGTTCTTTCCACGCTCGTGCGCATCGCCGCCGTCGGCGTCGGCTCGCTGGCGTTCGCCGTCGGCGCCAATGCCGCAGGCGACAAGACCGCCTACGAGAACGCCAAGGCCTCGGCGAAGTCGACCTACGAGGCCGCCAGCAAGCAGTGCGACGCGATGAACGGCAACGCCAAGGACATCTGCGCCGCCGAGGCGAAGGCGGCGCGCGTCAAGACCGAGGAAAACGCCGAAGCGGCGTACAAGGGAACGCCGAAGGCGCGCGCCCACGCGATCGACGAGATCGCCGAGGCGAACTACAAGGTCGCCAAGGAACGCTGCGACGACCGAACCGGCAACGACAAGGACGTCTGCCTCAAGGTCGCCAAGGCCGAGATGACGAAGGCGAAGGCCGATGCCAAGGCGAACCGGAAGACCGTCGAGGCGCACCAGGACGCCTCCAAGGACAAGCGCGAGGCCGAGTACAAGGTCGCCGCCGAGAAGTGCGACGCGATGACCGGCGACGCCAAGAGCGCCTGCGTCAAGGACGCCAAGGCCCGTTACGGGATGTAATCCCGCGCCGCGAACGGACGCTCAGCGCGTCGCGAGCCGACGCTCGAGGAAGTCGAGCCGGTCCTGGCCCCAGAAGAGCTCGCCGGCGACGACGTACGTCGGCGCGCCGAACACGCCGCTGTCGATCGCACGCTGCGAGTCCTCCTCATAGCGCTCGTGCACCGCCTGCGACTGCGAGTCGTCGAGGCGGCGCGCCGGCAGCGCGCACTCCTGCAGCATCGCCTGCAGCGTTGCCGGATCGGCGATGTTCTTCTCGTCGACCCAGACCCCGCGCAGCAACGCGCCGGCGATCCGCATTGCGGCGTCGCTGCCGTCGTGCATGTCGACGGCGATGATCAGCTTGGCGGCATCGTCGCTCGCGACCGGGAAGTAGCGCGGCTGCAGATGGATCGGCCGGCCGAGGTGCTCGCTCCAGCGGCTCAGCTCGACGAGGCGATACGCCTGCCGCTGCGGCGCACGCTTGGCGAGCGGCAGCCCGCCCGAGACCGGAAAGACTCGACCGAGGTCGACCGGCAAGACGTTGATCTTCGCTCCCGCGTCGCGCGCGATCTCGGCGAAGCGTTCGTGGCCGAGATACGTCCACGGCGACTGCGGCGAAAAGTAGTAATCGACGACGGCGGACATGCGCAGCTCCCTTGCTGGAGGCCGCGAGTCTAGTCCGCCGCGACGACGCGCGTGCGACACCGCCGCGCGCCCTCAGGCCGCCAGCAGCGGGCGCAGGTAGCGGCCGGTGAAGCTCCCTTCGGTCGTGGCGACGTTCTCGGGGGTCCCGGTCGCGACGATGCGGCCGCCGCCGGCGCCGCCCTCGGGACCGAGATCCACGATCCAGTCGGCGGTCTTGATGACGTCGAGGTTGTGCTCGATGACGACCACCGTGTTGCCGGCGTCGCGCAGTGTGTGCAGCACCCTCAGCAGCAGGTCGATGTCGGCGAAGTGCAGGCCCGTCGTCGGCTCGTCGAGGATGTAGAGCGTGCGGCCGGTGTCGCGCTTGGAGAGCTCGAGCGCAAGCTTGACGCGCTGCGCTTCGCCGCCCGAGAGCGTCGTCGCGCTCTGCCCGAGGCGGATGTAACCGAGGCCGACGTCGAGCAGCGTCTGGAGCTTTCTCGCGATCGTCGGGACGGCGCTGAAGAACGCGTGCGCGTCCTCGACCGTCAGCTCGAGCACCTCGGTGATGTTCCGGCCCTTGTAGAGGATCTCGAGCGTTTCGCGGTTGTAGCGGCGGCCGTGGCAGACGTCGCACGGCACGTAGACGTCGGGCAGGAAGTGCATCTCGACCTTGAGCACGCCGTCGCCCTGGCACGCCTCGCAGCG
>Ga0068861_100001317_pt1 | contig 15568 bp, 11 predicted proteins | sample KBSSwiS42_FD_66593 | JGI IMG/M metagenome (GOLD analysis project Ga0068861, IMG submission 66593) | Switchgrass rhizosphere microbial communities from Kellogg Biological Station, Michigan, USA - KBS Switchgrass S4-2 | ecosystem: Host-associated > Plants > Roots > Rhizosphere > Soil ...
CGTGTCGTCTCGTGCAGGCGCCGGGTGATGAGCATCGCGGTCAGGACGAACCACGCAGCGATGCCCACGAGCGCGACCGCGGATGAATCGAGCAGTGCCCCGCCGGTCGCACCGGATGTACGACGACGGCGTTGATCGCGTACACGACCTCGAAGCCATACTCAATGAGCTTGAAGAGGAGGTCACTGTCCTCTCGGCACGCGACGCGAAACCTCGCGTCGAACCCCCGCACGCATTCGAGCACCCGGCGGCGACAGAAGCAGTTCGCGGTGACGAAGTCCGAGCGCTCGAGGCGCGCAACATGGCGCTCGTAGTCGGTAGGGTCGTCGGGAAGCGGGACGACGATGCGGCCACTGGCCGCGTCCGCCGCATCCGCACCCAGCGCGAGTACGCCCTGCCTCAGCCAGTCACGGTCGGGAATCGCGTCGTCGTCCGTGAACGCGATCACGTCGCCACGCGCGATGCGCCACCCGGCGTTCCGCATCGCTGCCGGGCCCCGCGTCGGCGTAGCGCCGGTGATGTACGAGATCGCAACGTCATGCGTCCCGCGCCACCGATCGACCACCTCGCGCGTGACGCTGCTCCCTGCGTCGTCGCACACGATGATCTCGAACTCGTGGGGCTCGAGTGTCTGCAAGGCGAGCGCGTCAAGAACCCGTTCGAGCAACGCGGGACGCTGATATGTCGGAATCACGACCGAGCACTGCATGACTCACTTGGCCTGCACAGCAACGGCAAGTCATCGGGCAAGCGCCGGGCCATGGTATCAAAGCGCGACGAAATGGCTCTCGTTATGCGCGCGGTCACATCTCGATCGAACTGTCCGTATCCCAATGAATGTCGCGCTCGTACGGCCCGGGTCGTATGCCTACCTGATGGCGCTGAGGGGATACTCGAATCCGGGCAGGACGTCCTCGCCGCGCAACGCGTCCGCGTCGTCGAGGATGGACTCGCTCCCGTCGGCGCGGTACACGCGCGCGAGCACGCGAACAGGGTCCACTACCCACACCAGGCGAGCTCCCGCGTTCAGCCAGTCGGCGACCTTCGCGAGCACCTCGCCCGGCCGGTCATCAGGAGATAACACCTCGACGGCGAGATCTGGCGCGAGCTCGGCGAAGCCACGAGGTGGCGGATCCGGCAATCGCGCCGTGCTGATGAACGCGACGTCCGGTGCCCGCACTGTGTCTGGCTTCCGCGCGAGTGTGAACCCCGTCTCGGCCGCGAATACGCGACCGAGACCGCGCGCCTGGACGTGCGTGAAGATCGCTGCGGCGAGCCGCATCGCGACGTCGCCGTGCTGGTAGCCCGCAGGCTCCCGCACGACGAGCACACCACGCACGAGCTCCGTACGCTTGTTCGGGAGATTCAAGCGTAGGAGCTCCTCGGCGGTCATGAGCGGCGGAACGTGGGCGTGGGCGGACACACCCTCAATCTACCCTCGACTTCACCGTCCTGCCGCATCAAGAACACGCCGCCCACCACATCGACACCGGAACGATCGCTCGCGGCATCAGTCCACGATGTAGCGCCACTCTCCAGTGTTCTGCTTCTGCCAGACCGAGAAGTATTTGCCGAGTTTTTCGCCCGCGTCGTTGAAGACCCAACCGACGGTGAACGCGAGGTCACCGCTCGATGCGGCGCGTGCGACCTCGGGGGCCCAGGAGAATATGCCTAACGGCTCGCCCGTATGTGCCGCCCCGATCGCGGACGGCCCGAAAACCCAACCCACGCTCTCCGAATTCCCCGATTGCGCGCCGGTCGGTGCCGCATAACGAGCAAACGACTCGGCGTTGCCGACGACCTGGGCGAGATCGTTGAACGCCCGATCGGTCGCCGAAACTGCGTCTGCCTCGGCGCTGGCGTCAGTGTTCGGGAAGTAGCGGCGATGCTTCGTCTCCGGCGTCTCGAAACCAGGTGGAGGTGTGAGTGATACAGCACCCGCCGCGCGCGGGATGCGCTTGTACGCCTCGACCTTCCACGTGCCGTCGGCCTGCTTCGCCCAGTAGGCGACGTAGCGACCGGGCAGCACGGTGCCCGAGGGCTGCGTCAATTCGGAATAGCCCATCGTGCAGCCTTCCTTGCCGTCGCCCGACACGTCCACGCGAATGGCCGTCCACGACCATTTCGACAGTGCGTTGGCCGGATTCGCGGAGAGTACCCCGCGGGCTGCATCAGGGCCGCGCAGGATCACCGGACCGGGCGCGAGAAACACAGCGTCAGGCGCGAGCGGAGCAACGAGCGCATCGATGAGATTCACCGACTTCGCCGCCTCGGCGTAGGCACGGTCGACGGCGAGGAGCTCCGCGCGAACCTCGCGGAGATCGAGGTGTGCCGCGGCGGAGGCTTCGTCCCCCTCGCCCGATGCAACACTGGGAGCGCTGGACAATGGGAGTGATGACGGCGCGGCGACGCGATCGGCGGTGCACGCGGCGGATGTGAAACAACATGCGACGACGAAGAACGAGAGAGAACGCATGGGACCTCCCGGAATGGGACGAACGGAGGTCGCGAGACATGCGACCTCCTGCACACGCGCATCTTCATCGTCAGAGGCCCGTGGCCCAATGAGGGCGTGACGACCTGCATCCGGCTCGAGTGATGCGGACTCTCAGGTGATGAGCGCCTCGTCACATGGCGACCCGCGGTGTACGCCGCGTTAGGGTGCCTTCACGTCGTTCAGGTTCACCGTCACCTAAGCCGCGGCGCTTGGGATCGATGGGCGGGAGACGCGTGCGCTGGAGTGGCGGCGCCGCCTTTGATCCTGGCCTACTCCTCACCTTGGAGCACATTGTAAGGGTCGGCGAGGAACTGCTTATAAATGCAATTTGAATCGATTAGATCTGACCTCGTCGATTCTCCAACACGGGGCAACCCATGACGGTGAGCGGGTGGTTCGATCTGGCGACCTTTTCGTCGGGGTTCGAAGCCGATCTCGTGATCTCGCGGCTCGAAGGCGCGGGGATTCGTGCCGTCCGCGACGACAACGACACGGTGGGCATCTTCGGGCCCGGGTTCCAGGGCGCGAACCCGCGCGGTGTCACCGTGCGCGTGCCGGTCGAGTCGGTCAACGAAGCGCGGGCGTTGCTCGAGGAGGTGGACGCAAGCGACGGGGAATGAGTTGGCGCGATCTGCACGGGCGGGCAGGAGCTGGATTATTCTCTCCTGACACCTGATCGCACCGAGGACCATGACATGCGTACTCCGAACGCTGTTGCGCCGCAGATCATGCTGATACGGCACGGTGAGAAGCCGCCCCACGCGCCTCCGCCGCACGGCGTGTCGGCGCACGGCGAGCGAGACGCCGAGTCCCTCACCGTTCGCGGGTGGCAGCGGGCGGGAGCGTTGGCATCGCTGTTCTCGCCCACGGTCCCGAAGGAGCATAGGCACGGGCTCTCCGTGCCAAGCCACCTCTACGCGTGTGCCTCACGCAAGCACGTGAGCAAGCGGTCGCGCCAGACGCTCACGCCGCTGGCGAAGAAGCTCGGGATCGAGGTCAACGAGGACTTTTCATCCGGCGAGGAGGACGACCTCGCGAAACACGCGCAGCAACGCACCGGCGCCGTGCTGATCTGCTGGCGACATCATTCTCTCCACGTGCTCGCGCAGCACGTGCTGGGGGATCACGCGACGTACCCGACGAGCTGGAGCGAGGACCGATTTGACGTCGTCTGGGTCCTGGACCTCGATCCGGCCACCGGGCAGTACGCGTTCCGTCAAGTCGCGCAGGAACTGCTCGACGGCGATGTGCCGCACGCCGCGACGGCGCCGGCCGGCGGAGGGGCGCCGGAGCTCACGACTCCGTGAGGCGACTCGGTAGCCTAACGCCACCTTCGACGCCGCGGACCTTGCCCGGTCGAGCGTCGCTCCGTATGACAATGGCAACACCATCGTCTAATGGTGATTCGCGCTCCAATGCTGGTAGAATCACGAATGGGTTAGGCACCGCGCCCGCCACGCCGGCGCTACGGGGTAGCCCGCTTCCCCGGGAAGCCGCGATGACCATCCAGCCACCCACGGAGCTGGGCACCCATGAGTGAGCATCTGATCCGACGACATGAAGGGCGGACGGCGCTCCTCAGACTCGCGCGTTGGTATGCCTTCGTGCTCGTGCTGTTCGGAATCGTCTGGTGGCTCTCGACCGCGTTGCCGACGACGCCGGACAACAACGCAGGGTCGCCGCCGACAGGCCCACATGGCTTGCTCCCACCGTCGGCAATGCTCCTGCGCGTCGGCGAGGTTGGCCCGGGGTGGATCGAGGCGCTTACCCGAATGCTGGCTGCGCTGCTGCTCGTCATCCCGATCGCAGGGACCTATGTGCGGACCCGAGAGCGCCCGAAGTATGACCGCACCCTGGTGCAGACCGTGATTGTGCTGCCGGTCGCCGTCACTGCGGTACTGATGATGGTCCGCGACAGCCTCGCCCTCGCGTTCGGTTTGGCCGGAGTCGTGGCCGCCGTGCGCTTTCGGAATACCCTCGGTGAAGCCGGCGATGCGGTCTACATCTTTGCCGCGATCGTGATCGGGTTCGCGGCCGGGATCAACGCTCTTGGCATCGCCGTAATCCTCTCAATGCTCTTTGTCGCACTCGAGCTGAGCATGTGGTACTGGGACGCGGCCAGCCCCACGGCGGGCTCTTGGCGGCACGTCGCGCTGTCCCACACCGAGACAACCTTGCCCGCCGAAGAGCCCTCGGGGGACGAGCCCGCGAGAGAGCAAGTCCTGAGCGTAGAGGTCGCGGATTTGAAGGCCGCGGAGCCGCTTGCCGAGGAGGTACTGGCGACGAACGCCAAGCATTATCGGCTAGTCGACCGCTCGCGGACCGACGACGGAGCCGGCACGCTCGAGTATACCGTAAAGCTCCGAAAGCACGTCGGACCAGACGAAGTCACCCGCCGTCTGCACGAATCGGCGGGGCAGGCTATCAGAACTGTACAATGGCGCGCCGCCGGAGATTCCGAGGAGAGCGCGCCGACCAAAGGCAAGCCGCCGAAGGAACTCGTCCCATGAGGTCCAACGGTGCGTTGCACACATCATGCGCATGCGTGGCCGCTGCGGCGCTGGCGATGGTCGCGCTTGGAGGCTCGACGGCCGGCGCACAGTCGTCCCAGCCCCGCGCCCCTGAGATAGCAAGCTCGGTCGACAGTTCCGTCGTCCTCGCACCGGGGCCCGAGTATGCGAGGGGCGGAGTGTGGACAGCGATCGCCGGACGGCATTACCGAGATCTCTGGACCACGCCGATCCGGGTGCCGGTGCTCGATCTCCATCGCTTCGCTGGCGGCCTGACTGTCGTTAGGCAGCACGTGGGCAGCCAGACAAAATCTCTTAGGTTGGCGGGCGCCGACGGCCGCGAGTTCCAGTTCCGCTCAGTCGACAAGGATCCCACCGCCGCGCTGGATCCACAGCTCCAGGGGACTGCCTATGCGCGAGCATTGCGCGACGCGGGCAGCACGTCATTTCCCGCCGCGCCGCTCGTGGCGAACCCGCTGCTCGAAGCCACAGGTGTGCTCGTCCAGCGCCAGACGCTCGTCGTCATGCCGGACGATCCCGCCCTCGGCGAGTTCCGCTCCGAGTTCAAGGGCGCTATCGGCCTCCTCGAGGAACGGCAGGATGACACGGCCGAACCTAACGCCTCGTCAGCGGAGCCGCGTCGAGTAATCTCGTCAACCGGGCTCTTTCGTCGTGTCGACGCGAGTCCGGATGACCGGGTGGACGCTCGCGCGTTCCTGCGCGCCCGGCTCATGGACATCTTCATGAACGATCGCGACCGCCACCGCGACAATTTCCGGTGGGCGGCGCTTGGTAAGGGCAAGCCGACGCTGTGGCAGCCGATCTCACGCGATCACGACGAGGCCTTCGTCAACCACGATGGTCTCGCCCTCGACATCCTGCGGGTCTACTACCAACCACTCGTTCCGTTCGGGGCCAAATACCCAGGGCACGACCGGCTCAACTGGCACGCCCGCGAAGTCGACCGGCGATTCCTCGTCGAGCTGGATCGCGCGACGTGGGACTCTGTCGCGACTGCCCTGCAGGCCACGCTCACCGATTCGACTATCGACGCCGCAGTCCACTATATGCCGCCAGAGATGTATCGGGTCGGCGGCGAGCGGCTCGCTCGGACGCTCCGGCAGCGGCGTGATGGGCTCGTGCGCGAGGCGCTGAGCTACTACGACTTCCTCGCGCGCGAGGTGGAGATTCGCGCGACCGATGCGCCGGAAGTGGCGGAGGTCACGCGAGTGGATGCGCACCATGTCGACGTCGCGGTTCGTGCCCGCGGGGCAACCGCTCCGTACTTCGAGCGTCGGTTCGATGACCGCGCGAGTCGTGAGGTCCGACTGATGATGTGGGGGGGCGATGACCGGGTGATCGTGCGCGGCGCCTATGCATCGAGCATCCGGCTCCGCGTCGTGGGCGGCAAGGGTGATGACGTTTTCGTAGACTCGACCAGCCACGGCGAGGTGCGGTTCTACGACGATCGCGGGGACAACACCGTTGAGAGCATCCGCCGGGACGGTATCAATACCAAGCGTCACAACGAGTGGGTCGGCAGTGACACGAGCCGCTATCCGCCGCGCGATTGGGGAACGTGGTCGCGGCCGTTTCCCTGGATCCAGGTGAATAACGATGTGGGGCTGTTCGTTGGCGCGGGTCTCGTGCACACCACGTACGGATTCCGCCGCGACCCCTACGCGTCCGAGATCCGCGCGCGCCTTGGATACTCCACTGGCGCTTCGGCGCTCAAGGCGGATTTCGACGGCGAGTTCCACCCCGAGAACACCTCCGAGTTCTGGCGACTCCACGCTCTGGCCTCCGGCACCGAGGTGCTCCGCTATTACGGCCAGGGCAACGACACCCCGGCACTCGGCAACAGCGAATTCCACCGCGTCAGCCTTCAGCGCTACGAGCTTGCACCGGCCTTCGCGATGCCGATCGGCCGGAGCGCCTGGGTGAGCATCGGGCCGTTAGTGCGGTTGACGCGTCCTGGGAACAATCCGGGGCAGTTTTTCGCTCCGCTCCGGGATACGCTGTTAGGCGGAAAGAATTTTGGGCAGATGGCAGCGCGTCTCGAGGTCGAGTTCGATACCCGGGATCGCGCGGTGAACCCGCAGCGCGGCATCCACATCTCCGGCGCGGCCGAGGTCGATCCGGAGATGTGGGATGTTCCCAGCACCTACGGCGCTGGTGAGGTGATGGCAGAGGTCTTCGAATCCGCGTCGCTCCCCGGGGCGCCGACATTTGGTCTTCGCGTCGGCGGGCGACAAGTCTGGGGCTCGTTTCCCTTCTTCGACTCGGCCTTCCTGGGCGGCGCGTCTACGCTGGCCGGGTACCACTCGAATCGGTTCGCCGGCGATGCGAGTGTGTACGGCGGCGCCGGGCTCCGCCTGACAGCGGGCCACAGCCATCTCCCCATCCCGGCCCTGTGGGGCGTCTTCGGCAACTACAATGTGGGCCGCGTCTACGTGGACGGGAGCTCACCTGGGGGCTGGCACAGCGGTGGTGGCGGGGGACTCTGGCTCGCCTTGCTGGGCCGGGTGGAAGCGATATCGCTCGGCGTGGCCACCTCCAAAGAGGGAACGCTGGTGCAGGCCGGAACCGCTTTCGGCTTCTAATGTCGATGTGACGTTAGGCGTGCAGAAAGACGCCGCGGGCACCAATGTGCCCGCGGCGAGACATTCGCACCGCTACCGCCCGCTGCGCACAACCGTCGGGAGGCGCGCGTCGATCCAGGCCTCGATGTCCGCCATGACCTGCTGCTTGCCGACGTCGGCCAACAGATCATGAAAGTGGCCCTCGTATAGCTTCAACGTCTTGTCGCTCGAGCCGGCGCGCTCGTAGAACTCCTTGCTGCCGCTCGGTTTCGTCACCTTGTCGGCGGTGCCATGCAGGATGAGGAGCGGCAGGGTGATCTGCTCGAAGCTCTTCTTGAGCAACTCGTCGGCGCGCGCCAGCTCGGCCATCGTCTCGCTCGGCTGCGCTTCGTTGGCGATCAGCGGGTCGGCGTTCATCGCCGCCACGACTGCCGGGTCGCGCGAAAAATCCTCGTTCTTGAGCTTGAACACGTGCGCGTGCGGTGCCACATGGCTGATCCCCTTGAGGATCGAGAGCACGACGTCGGGCGCCGGTACCTGGTAGGCGAAGTCCTCGCAGATGAGGCCCGCGAGCTCGTCCTGGTGTTCCAGCGCGTAGCCGCAGGCGATCACGCCGCCGGCGCTGTGACCGAGCAGGAAGACGGGCAGGCCCGGCTCGCGCGCCTTGACGATGTCAATAAAGGTTGCGAGATCGTTCGTCCAATCCGCGAACTTCTTGACGAAGAAGCGCTCACCCTCGGAGCGACCGCGGCCGCGATGATCCAGCGCATAGACGGCGAGCCCGTTGGATGTGAATTGCTGTGCGGGCCATTCGTACAGGCCGCTGTGGGCGTTCAATCCATGAGAGATGACGACCACGCCGCGCGGCTCGCTCGCCGGCTGCCACTCACGCGTGAAGATCTTCACGCCCTCGACGCCTTCGAAGCTTCCTTCAGTCATGTGGCTGTCCATCCTTCGTTCCTCGAGGTGTGGTGAACTCGCGGGTCCGTCCGCGCTTGCTACGCTTTTCCGGCGGGGGGCAGATGAAGCCTCGCGGCCATGTTCACCAGATCGGCAAGCGAGTCGGCCTTCATTTTCCGCATCACTTTCCCCCGGTGAGCCTTCACGGTGATTTCGCTGATGTGCAGCTCGCCTCCGACCTGTTTGTTGAGCAGCCCCGAGACCACGAGCGACATGACCTCCCGTTCGCGTCGGCTCAGGGACTCGTACCGCTCCCGGACGTCGCGGATCTCCGCTTCGTGGCCGAGTGCCGCGCGGCTCTGATCGAGCGCGTGGCTCACGGCGCTCAGGAGCGCGTCATCGTCGAGCGGCTTTGTCAGGAACTCCACGGCGCCGGCCTTCATGGCTCGAACGGTCATGGGCACGTCCCCATAGCCCGTAATGAAGATGATCGGCATGTCGGCGCGGTCGTCGGCAATACGCTGCTGCAGGTCGAGGCCGTTGAGGTCGGGCAGGGACACGTCCAGGAGCAGGCAGCTCGGGACGCGGACACGAGGCCGCCCCAGGAACGACGTCGCGGATGCGAACGTCTCCGGTTGCCAACCGGCATCCTGGATCAGCAGTTCCAGGGATTCGCGCACCGACACATCGTCGTCGACGATGAAAACGATCGGTCTGAGCGGAGAATCGTTTGACACGATCGACTTTTCGTTAGGTTCCCTCGGTGAGCCGCTGCGGTGACCACGGTCTTGCCACGTGGCAGGTCGTTCACGCCGCGCGAAGAGCAACATTCAACGCCTCCAGGAGGGCCGTTTCGCTGAAGGGCTTGAACAGACATTCGACGGCGCCCGCCTGGAGCAGTTGGGGTCGCAACGTATCGTCTCGCTGAGCGGTGATGAAGACGATCGGGATATCCCGGTGGCGACGGGCCAGCTCGAGCTGAAGCGCAGGCCCCGACATCCCGGGCATCGCGATGTCCAGGATGAGGCACTTGGTGTCGCCGATACAATCGGACGCTAGGAACTCTTCCGCGGACGAGAACGCCCGGGCATCGAACCCGAATTCTCGCAGCAGATCGGGAAGCGACTCGCGCACCGATTCGTCATCGTCGACGACAGACACGAGCGTACGAATCGTCATCACCCGGTCCTCATCGCGTGCGTGTGGTCCTTGCCCACTGTCTCCCATACGATGATGGGCCCGTCGAAGACTGACGGTCCATCATACCTTAGTGTCGGTTCATCCCGTCACGACAGTCCCATCGCGCGATTGTCGCCCGCTGGTGCTCCTCCCAGCGTCGCCTGTCCGGTTTTCCCCGACAAATTCTCCGATGCGACCGAAGCGCCGCTCTCGAGGCTCCAAAACCGTTCGGTGTGGGACCTCGTCATTTTTGTGCTGAACGCGGCGATCTTCCTGTTGCTCGGCGTGCAGTTCCGGGCGCTGCTTGCGGGCGTGCCGCCGGACATGGCGGTGTTCGATGCGTTCTACACGACCAAGCGTGGCGGCATGGGCATCGGGCTGTCGGTCAGTCGCTCATCATCGAGAGGCATCACGGTCGCCTCTGGGCGGCACCTAACGACGGCCCCGGCGCCACGTTCGGGTTCTCGATCCTGGACGCCGCGAGCACGAGTCCGATGACCAGGAGCCCGATCGGACGGCGGTAGCGATTGAAGTCCCGGAGGGAGGTGAAAACGCCGCCGCCCAGAGGATGGGCGGGATCACCTTGGCGCTGATGCAACAGGAGGATGGCGCCACGCGGCACTTCGTCATCTTCATACGCCGCATGTGGCTTCCGAACGGCACCTGCCGGCCATGCGGGTCGTTCACGTAATTGAAGTCGTTGGTCCGCCGCCGGTCCGCGCCGAGGGCAGGGTTGTCGACGTTAGGCGCGGATATCCAGGATGAACTCGCCGGCTCCGATCGGTCTTCCGCGGCCTGGCAGCGCTTCGACGCCGCCGTCCTCTGGCCGGCTACCGCAAGAGCTGTCTTCAAGCGGCCCGAACCGATACGAAGGTATAATGGACCGGTGGTCACCGGAGCGCGCAACGTGCCGCGTGACTACCATTCGTTCACTCGTGTCAGTCGTGGACGATGATGAATCGGTGCGCGAGTCGCTGCTCCACCTGGTGCGGGAATTCGCCAGGGGAGGCTACACATCTGGCAACGCGACTGCGCCTAACGCGCGTAGCGGCGTCACTCTTTGTCGTCCTGTTCGCGACGTCCGGGGCTCGTGCGCAGCGGCCTCCCCAACGCGACTCCGCGGCGCAAGGCTACCTTGCCGTCAGCCACTACCAGCACGACCGCTGGACCACTGCCGACGGCCTGCCCAATCACGCCATCGACTGGATGGCGCGAAGCCCGGACGGCTACCTCTGGCTCGGAACCGAGGAAGGGCTCGTGCGGTTCGATGGCGTGCGCTTCACGCCCATCGACAAAAGAAACACGCCCGCGTTCGCGAGAGCCAATCTCTACCCGACTGTGCCTCTGCACGTCGATCGCCACGGTGTTCTGTGGATCGCGACAACAGGCGGGTTGGTGCGTTACAAAGACGGCGAGTTCACGAGGGCGGCCAGCGGCTCCAGTCAGGCTAACGAGAAGCTGGTCTCGCAGATGGTCGAGGACCGCCGGGGAGGACTCTGGGCCTGGACAGAGGACTTGGACGCGCTATACGCCGTGCGCGACGGCCGCTTTGTCACCCCCGATCCGCAGTCTGGTCTTCCAGCCGCCGTTGCGGCCGTCGCCGCGGACTCCGGTGGCGACCTGTGGATCGCGACCGTTGACCGCGCGCTGCTCCGGATGCACAACGCCAAGTCGGTGCCCGTGCTGCCCAGGGGCGCGATGCCGGTGGGCGTCACACACCTGTACGTAGCACGCGACGGCGTCGTCTGGGTCGGCACCCAGCGTGGATTCGGACGCCTCAAGCTCGGCCGCTTCGAGTTTCACAGGCTCGGTAGAGGAGCCCTGGATGGCTACGTCACCGCGTTCGCGGAGGACGCAGCCGGCGATATGTGGCTCGGCACCATTGGCATTGGCGTGCTCCGCTGGCATTCGGGCCGGCTCGAACAAGTCGACCGCAGAGACGTTCTCTCCCGCGATCACGTCACGAGCCTGCTCGTCGATCAGGAAGGAAGTGTGTGGGTCGGTACGCGCGGTGGCCTCGATCGCCTGCGCCGCGGTGCGGTCGTTACGTACACGCCGCGCAATGGCGGACCGCCGTTCGTCGACCCAGGCGCTCTCCTGTGGGATCAGCGCGGGCGCTTTATCGCGGCCGGCGCCACCTCCGGGCTTGTTGCCGGCCTCCCGGCGGCCTGGGCTCCGCTGCCGGGGGCGGGGCACGCGACGGGCCGGAAAGTCTGGTCGCTCGCACAGGGGCGCGACGGAATCTGGGTTGGCGGCGACGACACGTTGAAGCTCTACGGCCGCGGAGCTGGTCCGCTGACCTACACCGCTCGCGATGGCCTCGTAGGAAAGTGGGTGCTCTCTGTCTTGGAGGACTCACTCCAGCGAATATGGGTCGGTACCGAAAAGGGACTCTTCCGCCTAACGCGGGGTCGCCTCCGCGCATTTACGACGCCGCAAGGCCTTGGTTACTCTCACGTCCGCGCGCTTGCACTGGATCGGACCGGGGCTGTTTGGGCTGCAACCAACGGCGCCCTCGTGCGCGTCGACGGCGATTCGGTCCGTAGCTGGGGTACAGCCGATGGCCTCGCTGGGTACACGGTCTTCGCCATCCGCGAGATGCGCGACGGCGCTCTCTGGCTTGGTACGTCAGGAGGGCTCACCCGTGTGCGCGATGGCAAGCTCGTCCCGATCCGCACTGAGCAAGGGCTGCCGAGCGAGCTTGTCATCGCCATCGAGGAAGCCGGCGACGAAATGTGGTTCGTCACGGGGAGCGGAATCAGCCACGCGCCGCTCTCGGAGCTCAACTCGGTCGCCGACGGGCGTGCCCAACGGGTCAACGTCACAACGTTTGGGAGGCGTGACGGCCTGCCGGCCACCGAGGTGGTGATCAGCGCACAACCGGTGTCGGCCCGAACGCCGGACGGCCGACTCTGGTTCTCCACGGCCGCGGGTCTGTCCGTGGTCGACCCGCACCGCGTGGCACGCAACACGATCGCGCCGCCCGTCCACATCGAGGAAGTCGTCGCGGATGGCGAGCGGCTCGTCAAGCCTGCGTTTCGCAGCGAAGCGACGCGTGTGCCGGCACGCACGCGGCGCCTAACGATTCGCTACACAGCCACGAGCCTCATCAGTCCGGAACGCGTGCGATTTCGCTACCAGCTCGTGGGCTACGACCGCGAGTGGGTCGACGCCCCGAGCACCGAGCGCGTCGTGTCATACACCAACCTCGGGCCGCGCCGCTACACGTTCCGCGTCATCGCGTCGACCGACGGCGAGGTCTGGAATCCCAACGGCGCAGCACTCGACTTCACGGTGGCGCCCGCATTCTACGAAACGGACTGGTTCTTCGTGCTTGGTATCGCCGCCGCTGTCGCGATGCTTTTTGCGGGTCATCACACGCGGGTGCGCCAATTGGAGCGGCGCGCCGAGGACCGCCGGCGCACGGACGAAGCGCTCGGCAAGTTGCGAGCGGAGCTGGCCCAGGCGACACGGGTAACGAGTCTCGCGACGCTTACCGCATCGATCGCGCACGAGGTCAACCAACCGCTCTCGGGGGTCGTGACGAATGCCGGCACGTGCCTTCGCATGCTATCCAACGAGCCGCCAAACGTCAGCGGCGCGAGCGAGGCCGCGAGACGGCTCATTCGAGACGGGAATCGGGCCGCCGCCGTCATCACGCGATTGCGCGCACTGTTTTCGAAGAAGGCGCCGGTGGCGGAGCCCGTGGACCTCAACGACGCGACGCGCGAAGTGATTGCGCTCTCGCGGAGTGATTTGCGGCGAGCCGGGGCGACATTGCGCGTGGAGCTGCCCGAGGACCTGCCAGCTGTCATGGGAGATCGCGTGCAGCTTCAGGAGGTCATCATCAATTTGCTGCGCAATGCGTGCGACGCCGTGCACGGGATCGACGATCGCCCACGAGCCATCGAGATCAGGATCGCGCGCGATGACGGCGAACGCGTGCGGCTCAGTGTCCGGGACTCCGGCGTCGGGTTCGAAGCCAACAGCGCCGGGAAGCTGTTCGACGCCTTCTACACCACCAAGCAGGATGGGATGGGTATCGGCCTCTCGGTCTGTCGATCGATCATCGAGAATCATGGCGGACGGCTCTGGGCCGTCGCGAACGATGGCCCCGGCGTCACGTTCGCATTCTCGATTCCGGTCGCGCCTAACGATTCTCTCCAGTCCTCGGCCGGCCAGTCGGCTACTCAGGCATTGGAGGCTCACGTAGCGGCGCCCGCCACAACGCGCCGACCCTGAAAACGACCATGCACGGAGGTCAGACGCTTCCGTTCGCCCGTATGAATCGATTAAACGCTCCGCCATGCGTCCGACGCACAGAGGTCACGCCAAGCTCTCGGATCCGATGTTACAGAAAACCGAGCCGCAGCTCACTGCACGACGGTATTGGGGCGATACCACTGCGCCTGACGCTTGCCACGTTAGGTGCCGTTGTCTCTTTCGCCACGTCCTCGGCTCGCGCGCAGCGAGGCACCCCACCCGACGCCACGCCGGAGCTCGCCCTTAGCCAGTATCAACACGATCGTTGGACGACTGCGGACGGAATGCCTAACCAGGCAGTCGACTGGATCGCACGAAGCCCAGACGGGTACCTCTGGCTCGGCACCGAGGGAGGGCTCGTTAGGTTCGACGGTGTGCGATTCAGTGCCATTGACCGGAGGCCCAACACCCCGCCGTTTGCCGGAATTGACTATTACCCGACCGTGCCGTTGGGCGTCGATCACCACGGTGTCCTTTGGATAGCTACAGCTGATGGGCTGGTGCGCTACAAGGATGGTGCCTTCACGAAGACCGGCATATCTCAGCCGCATCAGCCGTTCGTCTCAGAGTTGGTCGAGGATGACGCGGGACGACTCTGGGCATGGGCGCAGGACACTGACGGCCCCCTGCTGGAGGTGCGCGAAGGCCGTTTGGTGGCCCCCGATTCCCAGTCCGGCCTTGCAACGCGCGTCAAGGCGGTTGTTGCTGATCCCGCTGGCGATATCTTGGTCGCGACGATCGACGGCGCGCTATTGCGCGTGCACAAAGGCCGCGCCGTGACCGCCGTGCCTAACGGTGCCATCCCAGCCGCCATCACCACCATGTACCTGGCCAGGGACGGCGTCCTCTGGGTCGGCACTAAACGCGGCTTCGGACGCCTCCAGCAAGGAGGCTTCAAGTTCCGTCGGCTCGGTACTGGAGGGCCTGGTGGATACATCACTGATATCGCAGAAGACTCGCTGGGCGATATCTGGCTTGGCACGATTGGGATGGGTGTCCTTCGGTGGCACGCAGGCCAACTCGAGGAACTCGATCGCAGCGCGGGCCTGTCTCGCGATGAAGTCAGGAGTCTGCTCGTCGATCACGACGGGAGCGTGTGGGTCGGGACGCGTGGCGGGCTCGATCGCCTCCGCCGTGGCGCGATTGTCACGTTCACGCCGCGCAACGGTGGGCCGCCTTTCCCCCTCCCCGGCCCCCTGCTTCTGGATGCGCGCGGAGACTTGGTCGTGGGAAGCGCATCGACTGGTATCGTTGCTGGACATCCAGGGGCGTGGTCACAGCTTACGGGCGCCTCGGGCGCCACAAGCAGCACGATCTATTCGCTCGCGCGCGGACGCGAGGGCATCTGGATTGGCGGCGAGACGTCGTTGACGCTATACCGCCCCGGCGGCGCTTCGCGGACGTACACGGCGCGCGACGGACTCGTGGGAAAGTGGGTGCTGGCGGTCACGGAAGACTCGCTCGAGCGAGTATGGGTGGGAACGGAGAAGGGACTCCGCTACCTAATGCGGGGTCGCTTCCGCGACGTTACACCCGAGTACCCACTTTCGCATTCGTACGTGCGCGCGCTTGTCGTGGATCGTAGCGGCGCAGTGTGGGCCGGGTCTAGCGGCGGCCTCACGCGCATCATCGGTGAC
>Ga0068861_100001326_pt1 | contig 15515 bp, 10 predicted proteins | sample KBSSwiS42_FD_66593 | JGI IMG/M metagenome (GOLD analysis project Ga0068861, IMG submission 66593) | Switchgrass rhizosphere microbial communities from Kellogg Biological Station, Michigan, USA - KBS Switchgrass S4-2 | ecosystem: Host-associated > Plants > Roots > Rhizosphere > Soil ...
CCTTGCTAACCGCTTGCGTGCCGAAGAGCTGTTTCATGCCTGCGCTGACACGCAGCCGATCGAACAGACCCGCAAATTCCGCCTTTTGAGAAGGGTCTTTCTTGATGGCGGCAACGATCACGGGCAGCAGATCGCGTTGCATCTCGAAGGTGCCGCCGTTCCTCAGAATGTAGAAAGCTGCGGCCGTACCGTCCGGGCCGACGGTTGCGGCGGTTGGCCAACCGTTCTCTTTAAGGATGTCGCAGAGTGTGGCGGTGCTTTTGTCGAAGAGCTTGTGCAGTTTTTCTCGGTCCGACTTGTTCTCCTGGTCCTTCGCGACGACTTCTTGAAGCATTTCACGTTGCCTCAGAGCCATCTTCAGCAGTTCACTTTGAAGTTTTTTGTCGATTTTGGACGGGGCGCTGTCAACAGGCGCGCTCGACTCGATGCGCGCCTGCATCTTTTTCACGTCTTCGGGCGTGAGGCATGACTGACCCTTGCCGGCAACTGCGCCACACAGAAGCAATACAACCGCGAGTAAAACAGACTTCATGTATTCTCTTCGCCGCAGAGCGGCGATCCGTCACGCTCCTACGGAGCGCGCATGAATCAAGCGACGAGACTATAAACATCATGCTCCTACGGAGCAGGCGTGTCTGACGTCTGAACTTCGCTCTTAGCTGGCAAGATCTCTTCGGTTCGCCGCAGAGCGGCGTAATGTTTATAGCTAAACGTGTGAAGAAACAAAAGCGCTCCAGAGGAGCGCTATGTTCAAGCGTCACGCTCCTACGGAGCGCGCATGGATCGGGCACCTGATGACTATAAACATCATGCTCCTACGGAGCAGGCGTGTCTGACGTCTGAGCCTCTATCGTGCTGTCGAGGTACTGGGGGCGCCCGATGCTTTCTTGATGTATTTGTCGTACCACGCCAGATAACGTTCCATTCGATCGCGCTGGTAGCTCGGTCGCTGGATGCCGTGATTCTCGTTCGGGTAGATGATTAGCTGCGTATCGACACCAAGACTTTTCAACGCCTGATACATCTGCTGACTTCCCTGAACCGGCACGTTGAAATCACGTTCACCGCCGAGAAACAGCGTCGGCGTTTGAATGCGGTCGGCGTGCAAAAACGGATACGAGATCTTGACGTAGGTCTCCCATGCTTTCGGACTCCACGGCGGCCCGATCTCATGGTCGTATTGAATGATGTATTGGTCGGTGCCGTAGAACGCGATAGTGAAAGCAGTGCCGGCGCCGCTGGTGGCCGCCTTGAAACGCGTATCACTCGCGATCAGGTAATCCGTGAGAATTCCACCGTAACTCCATCCACCGACACCGAGCCGGTCAGGATCCGCAACGCCCATCTTGATCACGTGGTCCACACCCGCCAGCAGATCCTGCACTTCATAGTTACCCCAGTCAGCAAAGATTGATCGAGAAAATGCCTGGCCACGACCTGCACTGCCGCGATAGTTGACGGCCAGCACCGCATAACCGTTCGCGGCGAAGACCTGCCGCTCAACACTGAATGAGTGCTGGTCTTGTCCGTTTGGACCACCGTGAATTCTCAGTAGCAACGGGACCTTGGTTCCTTTGACGTATCCGACGGGATATGTGAGCAGCCCGTTGACCTGCGTGCCATCTTTACTCTTGAATCCAACTTCTTCGGTTACGCCCAGTTCCAACTCCGCAAGCAGCGCATCGTTTTGATGAGTGAGTTGACGTAGCCCCTTTTCTTCCCACACGTAGACTTCGCTCACCTTCGAGTCGCCGCCCGAAATCACAACCGTTCGTCCCGCGACTGTATTCACGTTCGAGATCGCAACCGGCGGTGACAACAGGCGCTCGGCTGGACCACCGCTAACATTCGCTTTCATCGGATAGACCGAACGATCGTCTGTCACGAGAAAACGCATCGATTTACCGTCAGCGCTGAACCGTGGCGAGGAAACGCCACGATCGAGATCTTCAGTAGCCTTGAATCGCACCGGCGCGCTGCTGCCGTCGGTGGCAACTAACGACAACCGGTCCATGCTGTAGGCGCCGTATTTCCTCTCGTCGCCTTCGAGAAACGCGATCCATTTCCCATCCGGACTCCATTCAGGACGCGAACGTCCCGCGCGCGTTGTTGCCGGCGTTAACTGCTTCTCGGTCGATCCAGGCTTGGCATCAACGACGAAGAGTTGCGCCGCCGGATCGCGATCCGGATCTTCAGAGTGATTACTCATGAATGCGATGCGAGTGCCGTCGGGTGACCACGCAGGTGAACTCTCGTCCCATTTGCTCTTTGTTAGGCGTTCGAGTTTTTTCGTGTCGATGTCGAAGAGATAGATGTAGCTGTGCCGGCCGGAGAGAAGGTAACCCTGCCCATCTTGTTTATAGCGATAGCGATCGATCACGATCGGTTTCGGCACACGCGGAGTCGCGCTCGCGCCCGGTGCGGGCGATGGTCCAGGGTCAGCTTCCGGATCAGGATCGCCGACAACGAGTGCGAGACGTTTTGAATCAGGCGACCACTCGTGTCCCTGTAGGCGGCCCTTCATATCCGTCAACTGCATTGCTTCGCCGCCGTTTCTGTCCAGCAGCCAAACCTGATTGCCGCGCGCTTTGCCGGGGCGTGACGAGGTGAACGACAGATATTTGCCGTCCGGGCTCCATCGTGGAGAACTCTCGCTGTCCTGGCTAAACGTGATCTGCCGGTCATTTGTACCGTCGATGCCGACCATCCAAATGTGCGAATTGGATTTGTCTTCCTTGGCATCAGTGGTACCGACGACGTACGCCACCCACTTGCCGTCCGGCGAGATCTGGGGATCGTTGACGTTACGAAAACGGGTCAGGTCGTCGAGTTTCATCGGACGACGCGCAGTTTGCGCAACGAGCGAGCACGCGCAGGCGATGACGAGTAGCAGCGACAGAGAAGACAGGCGTCTTCGGTACATGTATTTGGCCTCCTGGGTAAAGACTGAACTGGGGTATGCCGTTACGGCAGCGCAGAGCGGAGAGTTTAAACCACAGATTACACGGATGACAATGAGTAGGTGCTAGTCGTCCTATCTTCATCGTTCCTTTCTGTGTCTCTGTGTCTCTGTGGTTGTTTACGCGGTAAAGTTAACCACGGAGCCACAGAGTCACAGAGAGAACATCAACTTAGGACACGACCGTGCTAGTCGTCTTCATCTGTGTCTAAGTGTTCGGTGCGTAATTTATGCGGCGAAGTTCTCGGATGCGTCCGTCCTGGACGGTTCCCTCGACCAGTTCGTAACCAAGGAGCGCAAAAACTCTTCCGCGCAGGAACACCGGACGCGCGTTTCCATACCAATCGACACATGAGGCGCGGCACTGGTCGTTTACTGCCCTTTCAGCCTGCGCGCCGAGTTCACCGATTTCACGAAACTGAAGTGATTCGTTGCGCAAAAAGATAATCGCGGCGGAGTAGTCAAACAGTTGCTCGTACCCGGGACGGCCCGGCAGACTGATCGGCAAACCAAGCATGCCGTTGTTCTGGTCGTCAGGTTTGTAGAAGAAACCATGACTGCGCGTTTCACCCTGAGAAGCGTCGCGTCGTGTGTAACGTGAGACGATCTCCGGACCCTCTCCTAAACGAATAGACGTGAAGTGCAAGTCTTTTCCGTCGGTGCCAACGACGACGGCATCGTCGCCCATCGCTTCGATTCGATCGACGCCATGCGGCAGTTGGAGCTTATAAGAAGCGCGCCTGGCCCACTCGACGACATAAAGATCCTTCGTGTCCCTGGTGGTCTCAGGTTCGCCCCAGCCGCTGCCGGTGCCGTACAACAAATATTTGCCGATAAACCGATTCTGAAAAGTCTCGCCCTCGGGTTTTCGTAAGCGACGGTAACTGGACGCGTGAACCGCCGTACTGCCGTCAGAAAAACTGCTGAGCGGAACACGCATCAAGGCAACGTCGCCTTCAGAGACTTCCGCGGCCCACATGCCGTCGCCCTTTGCTTCCGAACGGACGAGAACGTTCAGGTGTTGGTCATCGCTTTCCAGGAACGAAAACTGGTCCACTGGACCGCCGGAAACGCGCAACGCGCTTGGCGCCGAACCGTCCAACGGCATGCGGAACAGAATAGATTTGGCTTTGTCCGCGTCGTAGTTCCATGACGTCGCCCAAACGTAGACCGACTCCGGCGAAACGTAAAATACGTTTCCTTCTGGTCCGAGTGCCGAAGTCGCCTGGCAATCGAAGCCTCCGTTGGCGAGATTGCAGATCGTTACGGTGTGAAGTGCGACGCCCTCGTCGGTGTCGAACCAGAATTCCGGCCGGTAGATATGTTGGGCCGGTAGGATTCGTTGAAACTCTTTCTCAGTCGCGTCTTTGTGGTACCTGCGTACCGCCGGCAATATCTCAAACGGATTGTCGTCGCCAGGATAAAAGGAGATGGGCGTGTAAAAGATGAGTTTGTCGCCGATGAGGCGGCTCGCGTAATTCCGCGACGAATAGTAGTCGTCCGACCGCATCTGATAAGTGCCGCGATAACTCAGTTGGCCCTGTGCGTTGACGTTGAATAGACCAACTTCGGTGCCGTCTCGATCGTAGCTGTAGCCGATGATCACAATCGTGTCACCGGAAATGAGCATCTCGTCGTACCACGCACCCTCCGGACTGACATCTGGACCAAATGAATCGATTACCGAAACAGGTTTCAACTCACCATCGCCGACCTTGACGGTAAAGATGCGTCCGCGGCGAAGTATGACAAGGTGATCGCCGTGGACCTTTACAATGTCGCCCTCGTCGACACCGGCATGCTGCGTGTTTGTAATCGACTCCTCCTCGTTACCACGCGCGCGCCGCGCGACAGAACCGGTGAGGCCTTTCGCCATCACAGTTGCCGGTTTCGCTGCCGGCGGAGTAGGCAGAGCCCCGGCGTTTGCCGCATCGAAGCTGCCAGATCCATTGGCACGCGCTTGACGCTTGTATCGTGCTTCCAGTTGTCGAAAGTAGCGCCTGAGTTCCCGTTCTGACTTAAACGGCTTCATCTTCCGGCGAACCGGGGCGACCTTTCCGCGACGGGCATGCGCGGTTGAAACTGCGGTGTAAGCAAATAGACCAACAGCGGTGGTGATCGCCAGGAGAGTGAGCAGCACGAGTTTTTTCATGTTTGAAGAACGCCTGCCTTTAAGAAACTTGCGTAAGACTGTGGGACCCCTGAGACTTTGACACCAGCTAACGACTTCGGGTTCCGATCACGAGCGTGGAGTTGATTAGTTCCAGCACTTCGGCTTCCACATCTGCGGGCAGATTCTCGTGGGTCAGACACTCAACCAGTCCAGTCAGATCGATTAGCTTCACTATTAGTTGCCAATTTTCGGGCAAGTGTCCGCCATGTTCGACGAACCCGCGTGAAAAGGACGGTTCGCGCAACGGCTGCGAAAAGCGTTCGTAGCGGAGAAAGTGGCCCACGTCGAGCAGCGGCGACCCGGAGATCGCGAGCTCCCAATCCAAAATCGCCGCGACTCGCCACTTCCCGTTTTTCTCGCGGACCAGGATGTTTCGGTTGCCGTAGTCGTTGTGAACCAGGCTGCGCTCGGCTTCGAGATGCGGCAGCATTGAGGCATAGGACCAGATGAAGTCATGCAGACGCGCGATCAACTCGGCGCCGGCGCGTTGCTGTAACGTTGGTGATGAAAGAAAACGATCGAGAAGTCGTGGTATCGGATCTGGTCCATTGATGAACTTCTTACCAACGACGAGCTCCTCGCGATCCACGAGAAGTTCGCCCGGAGCAGAGAATTGGAACGTGCCGATGCGCGCCAGTGTTTCGCCGGCGCTTGCCGATGCCTGCTGAATAGCTTCGAGATCGTTGGTTCTCTTTAGCTGCTGAAAAGTCAGCGCTTCAACGTACTCGAGTACTGCGAATGCAGGTAGGTCATTCGCTTCCGTGTGAGCGAAGATAATGCCGGCGACTGGAACGTCTTTATGAATAAGCTGGTGCAGGGCAAGCTCTTTGTTGCAGGCGGCCGGCCCGTCTCGATAAACGCGCAGAACTACAGGTTTGAAGTCGCCGTCAAAATGAACTTTGAAGTTTGTGTTGATTAGACCACCGGCGAGAAGTTCATGCGCAGCCACGCGCCGATTCGGAAATGCGTGAGCGACGAGGTGTTCTACATCGAACACTACGACAACATCTCCACGATCAAGCGATCGACGTGGATGCGAGTGGTGTCTAGTAGCGGCATGCCGTGGTGTTCCTCGTCTCTTAGCAAAAGAGGTAGTTCGGTGCCGCCGAGGATGGCCGCCTGGATGCCGTCGCGTGCTTTCATCGTATCGACGATTTCCAGGAGCCGTGTTCGCGTCTCAGGACGGAAGACGTCTTTCAAGAGTTCGCCTAAGTAGATCTCGTGAATGTAATCCTGTTCTTCATCAGTGGGCGTGACGAGCTTGATGTCGGTGCGCGAAAAGACCTTTGGATAGAACGCAGCCTGCATTGTGAAGCGCGTGCCCAGGAGAGCCACTGACCGCAACCCTAAATCGCGAACCTTGTCACACGTCGCTTCGACAATGCTGATTAACGGCAGCGCCGATCGTTGTTGTAGTTCGTCGAAGACGATGTGAGGCGTGTTGGCTGTGAGCGCCGCGATATCAGCGCCCGCTTTGCGCAGCTTTTCGATCTCTTCGACGAGGTAATCTGCGACTCGCGGCAACTCACCCGCAGTCATCCATGCGAGCAGCGGTTTGATGTTGACGCTGTTGATGATCAGCGGAGGAGAGTTACCGTCTGCCTGTTCGCGATACTTCGCTACAAGCAGACGGTAATAGTCGACGGTTGATTCGGGGCCAGTGCCACCGATGAGGCCGAGTGTTTTAGGCACGGATGAACACCGATTTATTGTTGAGTGCTGGTGGCGCGTGTCGGTTCACCGATGTCGTATTCGGGTTTCGAAACGCCCATGATCCACTTATCAAACCAGCCAACGATGTGTTGCAGACGCTCGATGCGATGCCACGGTTGGCCCGAACGTGAAAGCTCGTGCGACTCGTTTGGAAAACGAACCATCACGGTCGGTATCTTGCGATACTTCAACGCGCGAAACATCGCTTCGCCACCCGGACCCGTCGGCGTGCGATAGTCTGCCTCACCAAGAATCAACATCAACGGCGTTTGGATCTTGTTCACGTAAGTGATCGGCGAACGCCGGCGGTAGTCTTCCGGGTCTTCGAACGGCGGCGCTTTGAACCACGACGGCTGAAACAGCGTGAAGTCTGCGGTGTACCACCAGTCGGCCCAGTCGGCGATGTCGCGTTGCGACACGGCCGCTGCAAAGCGCGTTGTCTGTCCAATGGTCCAGTTGGTGAGTAGTCCGCCTCCACTGCCGCCGGTAACTCCCATCTTCTTCTCGTCGATGTAGCCACGACGGATCAGCTCGTCCACGCCCGCCATCAGATCCTTGTAGTCATCGCCGGGATAGTTGTGCTGAATGATGTTGCCAAACTCCTGGCCGTAGCTCGTGCTGCCACGCGGGTTCGGATAGAGCACGACGTAGCCTTTTGCGGCCATCCACTGAAATTCATGATCGAAAACGAACCCGTACGCCGCGTGTGGTCCACCATGGATATTGAGAATCAACGGGTACTTCTTGTTCGGATCGAAGTCGGGTGGCTTCTGTACCCACACTTGAACCTTCCGGCCGTCAAAACTGGTGTGCCAGATTTCTTCAGGCTCGGTGAGATTCAGTTTTGAAAATAGTTCGTCGTTGATTCGCGTGAGCTGTTTGGGTTGACCACTCGCTTTATCGAGCCAGAAGAGGTCGCCGACGCGCGTTGGGGTTGAGATGAGAAGCACAAACTTGGATGCATCGGGAACGGTGCGAAAACTGACGACCGCTTGATTGCCGGTCGTGACATCCGAGAGTCGCCCACTCGATAGATCAAAAGAACCGACGTTTGCTCTTCCTTCTTTAACGTAGACGACGTTGATGCTGCGTCCGTTAGCGGACCACACTGGAGGATTACCGCCGCCGGCACGCGGCGTGACATTGTCGCCGGTCAAACCACCGCCGATGTCGAAATCGAAGCTTGCTGTTACATTGCGCGGTTTCGCGTTTGGCGTCATTTCCATCACCCAAAGATCGGGTTGCGAATATGAACGCACCGGTTGGCTCGTTGCCGCGATGAAAGCGAGCTGTTTGCCGTCAGGACTAAGCGTGAATGCGGCGGCGCCCATCTCGAACGACGTGAACTTCACGGGTTCGCCACCGTTGACCGAGACGGAATACAGATCAGTGCGCGGAAGGTCGTAGTACGGTTCGTCGCTGACGTCGGTGTCAAAGTAGATACGGGCGCCGTCCCTGGCCCAGAACGCTCCACCTTCGTCGTAGCGCCCGCGTGTGAGTTGTTTCGGAGTGACTTTCTCGTCGCCGGTTTTCGGTGCGGTGACGACCCAGATGTGTTGCTGATGTTTTGAGTCGAGATAACCGGCGCCGTTTGCGCGATACACGGCACGATTGATCACGCGGACGTCGCTTTCGCGTTCCGCAGGACTCGGACTCGGACTTGGTTGAGTCGTCGTCGTTGTTGGTTGACCCGGTTGACTTGGTTGCGTCGGACCCTTTGGCGCTGCTTTCGCGATCTCTTCTGCTGTCGCACTGTTGTAGAAAGCGATGTACTTACCGTCGGGAGACCACTGTGGACCACCGGCGCCGCGCGGCAGGCTGGTGAATTGGAACGGCTCGCCGCCCGCCATTGCCAGCATGAAGAGTTGCGGCGGCTCCGGTCGTCCGTCTTTTTCAGGTGCGCGCACAAAAACGAGGTAGTTGCCGTCAGGCGACCATCGCGGCGTTGTGTCGCGCGGCCCGTTCGTTAGCTGGCGCGTTTCGCTCGACGCGGTGGTAACGGTCCAGATGGCGGTGTTGTAACCGTCCTTCTTGTCGTTGACTGTCACGCGCACAAAGGCGACGCGCGAACCATCAGGCGACACCTGCGGATCGCCGATCCAGACAAAGTTGAAAAGATCTTTTTCAGTGATGTTGCGTTTCTGGGCCAGTCCGGGCGCGGCCAAAGAGACGACAATAATCAGGAGAAGAGAAACACGAAGGCGCATTTTGGAATTCCTTTCGGCGAACGGTGTGGCAACGCGGAGCCGGTATTGTACTACCTCACCGCAGACTTTCGATAGACGTAATAGACGACACCGGCGTGGTCGTCAGTCAGCAGAAACCCGTTCTCATCGAAATTAAAGATATCAGCCGGGCGGCCGTTGATCCTGGTTACTGATTCAAAGAAGCCGGTGATGAAATCCTCGGCTATGCCTGGGCGCGATTTTTCGATTCTTACTACGCGATAGCCGCGGCGCAGGCTTTTCTTCGTCGAACCATGAAGCGCCACCAGGAATGAATCGTCGAAATACTCAAGTCCCAATGGTGAACTATGCGCCGGAAAAGCCACCAACGCTTCAGGGACCTTTCCGCAGTCGAACTTTTTGCCGGTCGTATTGAACTTCGGGTCCGGATAGATCTTTGAACCAACTTGAAAACAGTAAGGCCAGCCGTAGTGTGCTACGGTCTGCATCGAGTAGAACGTATCAGCGGGACGATTAGGGCCGAGATGATCCGAACCCATGTTCGTCGCATAAAGCCGATCGCTTACCCAGCGAAGACCAACGGCGTTCCGCAATCCGCGAGCGAAGTGACGCTGGTTCTTGCCGTCGGGATCCATCTCGAGAATGCTGGCGCGTACCTCTTCCTTCTCTTCACACGCATTACAACTGCTTCCCACTGACACGTAAAGCTTGCCATTTCCACCGATCAAGACGGTGCGCGTGAGATGCCAACCACCGTACTTGTAACCCAAACCGTAATCAGGAAACGTAGCCAGCACCTGCGGCGTGCCTGACGGTTCGTCTTTGCCGGCTTCATAACGATAACGGAGGAGGCGATCGGTTAATGCGAGATAGAACCAGCTTTTTCCGTCGCCGTCTGTGTAGAAGGCAATGCTGTTTGGATTGCGGAGGCCGCTGAGATAGGTGGTTACTTTCTTGAACTGAAAGGTCTCGGGATCGAACTTGTCGAGAATGTAAACGACGCCCCGGCGATTGTCGGAGAGGTTGTACATGTCCGTGACAAAGATGCGATTGTCAGGACTGCGGGCCATGAACCGCACGCGTTTGAGTCCCTGCGCGGCCACGCTGATCCCGAAAGCCTCAGGCAGGTTGAGATCAAACGACTTGCCGTTGGCCAGCGTGATGTGATGAGGAATTAATTTTGGGACCGCGCTGGTTGTTGACTGAAACAAGCTCGCCAGCAGCAGCACCAACATGTGTCTGCCGCAGCGAATTAGTTTGGGTCGCATCATTCGCAGAAAATAACACAACCCTGAAGCCTGGGGGTGGCACGGTCCGTGACCACCCCGCCGCGCGATGTGTCGGACGTGGCACTCCCGTTAGCCACGCCGATCACAGCACGACCTGTGCAGACGGCGCCCGTCTGCAAGATCAGAGCGACTCGCAGAAACGCGACGAGATCTCTATTCTCCTGGGCTGTCAGTTTCAGTTCGAGTACGAGAATGAAAAACTCAATAAAAATTCGACGCGCGGGAGCAGCATCAAACTGACGGCAAAGCGTCTAGCCCGGCAAAGCGCGTAACCGACAATGCGTGTAACCTAGAAAGCGTGCGCTCGTGTTTTGCCGTGTCGTGCTTGGAATAACACGCGAAGCGGACATTTATTCCCGCGGAGGCATTTCAGGCGTCGCTATCGCGACGCAAACCCGGGTTATTGAGGGATCCGGGCGTTTCAACGCCCGGATTTCAGTGCCCCATAGCGCCCAGTCGCGTAGCGACGTTTGACATGGAATATTCTCAAGGGGCGGAGTGTTAATCTAGAATAGCGCTCGGCAAGCTAATATGTCGGCAACGTAGGGCCGGTTATGGAAACTGTTGGCGAGAACTCAGTGTTTGAAACGGCGGCACTGGAGCACGTGGACGCGCTCTATGGTTACGCCATGACCCTGACGCGCGATAAGACTGAAGCCGAGGATTTGGTCCAGGAAACTTACTTGCGCGCCGTGAAGGCCGCCAACCAACCGGCGCCCGAAGGGAATCTTAAGGCATGGCTGTTTGTAATCATGCGCAACGTTTGGTTAAACGTAATGCGCCATAAACACAACGGCCCCAGGATCTTTGAGCTTGACGGTGACGAACAGACCTCCGGTACGGCGAACGATGCCACCAGCAATCCCCACGTGGTCTACCTGCGCAAGCTCGAGCGGCAACAGGTGCATGACGCGATCGCGGAACTACCCGACGCGTATCGCGAAATCGTTCTGCTGCGCGACATCGAAGGGTTTAGCTATCACGAGATCGCTACTGTGTTGGACTGTCCGGCGGGCACTGTGATGTCGCGGCTCGGCCGCGCGCGCGGTAGGTTGCGCGAAGCGCTTGCCGTCAGACAAAAGGTGCAAAGATTACACGCATGAGAAACTGCGAGGACATACGCGAACGACTGGCCCTGTATCTCGACAACGAGTTACAGGGAGACGAACGCGTGACGGTTGAAGCACACGTTCAAAGTTGCTTCTCGTGCGCGGCGTTTGTCGAAAAGGAACGCGCGTTTCTCAACGCCATCCGCGGGAATGCGCCGGCGCATACGGCGTCGCCGGAGTTACAAGCCAAAGTCAAGGAGATCATGAGCGGGTCGAAACAGGTTGCGCCTCAACCTTCGCGGTTGAAGTGGATCCTGCCAATTGCGGCTGCCATTCTCGTTTTGATTCTGCCGGTGATCGTTTGGCGAGTTGTGCGTCAATACAATCACCCGGAAAACGGAACGCCATCAGGATTCGCGTTGATGGCTGCTGAGAGTCATTTGCGCCACTCGCGCGGGCAGTTGCCCTTGGAGATGGAGACGACGAATCCGCAGGACATCTCGGCGTGGTTTGCAAACAAAGTCTATTTCAACGTGAAGCTGCCGAGTTACCAGGAGTCGTCAGGGCAGGAGAAGATCTACACACTCGAAGGCGCGCGGCTCGTTGCTTATCAGAACGATTACGCGGCGTACGTTGCGTACCGCATGAAGGATCGACCGATCAGTCTGGTGATTACGTCCGATTCAGTGGCCCGGCCTTCAGGCGGCGAAGAGATCGCGTCGCGCGGTCTGCGATTTCACTTTAACTCAATCGACGGTTTGAAAGTGATCACGTGGTCCGATCGAGGATTGACGTACGCGCTCGTGTCGGATTTGGATGAGCGCGGTCAACAGTCGTGCATCGTTTGCCACGAGGGAACGAAAGACAGGGATTTCATCGAACCGCTAAAACCTCACTAGGAATCAACTCGAAGAGTACATCTTGATGATGCGCTCGATCGCCGCACGACAAACCTGACAGAACCGATCGCTGCGCGAAAACATGATGCAGTCGATCTCCGGCCGGTAATAACCGCGAGCCTCGTACATCGCACCTTCAAACGCGCCCACCTGCCCGTAGTGCTTTTCGGCCTTGAACATTTTCTGCTCGTGTTCGAGTTCTTCGCGGAAGAGCGCTTCCATCTCTTCTTCGGGACGCTTGTCTTTGCGCAACTGCGCGCGCCGTCTCTGAATCTCTCGCGAGTAAGTTTCAAACGCCTCCTTGTTCCAGGGGGTCGGAATCGGCGTGACGTTCGCAAAAGGCGAAGCGAGGTTGCGCCATTTCAGCGTGCTCACGTCCAACAGTGCGGTGACGTTCGGTTCCCAGGGCTCAACGCGCTCGGCCGGCGTCGTGTACTCGACCGGCGACGTGTAGTACTCGTCGGCAAGACCGGCGAAATGATGACCAAACTCGTGAACGAAAACGTAATTCGAAAACGCGTTGTCGGACGCGACAGTGCTATAGAGATTAAAGATTCCGCCGCCGCCGTACGTGCGATTGTTGACGAGCACCTCGATGAACTCGTACGGCGCAAACTGCGCTGCACGCCGCAACGCGCGGTTGTCGAAAGTCAACACATAACGTTCCGAACCAAATGCGTCGTAGGTCGCGCCGAGTGGCGAATCGCGATGAATCCCGGTTGACGGTCTTGAGATCCCGGATTCAGCGGCGGGCGGACACAAGGCCCAGACGTTAAAGTTGCGACGGTTCTCTTTGAACGGCGAAGTGGCAAACAGGACATCCGCGAGACGTCGCGCGTCGGCTTCAAACTTCTTCGCCTCCGCGGCTGTGTAACCGTCGCCGAGAATCAGGAAGTCGACTTTGTTTTCCGGTTCGCCGGCTTTCTGAATTGTTATCACCGGTGCGGGCGCAACCGGTTTGGAGCGATCCACAAATTGACCGGCAGGATCGATCGTCGTGGTCCAAATGTCCTGAAACGCGTTCTTCGCATCTCGTTTTTTAAGAACGATAGTGACCGGTGCGGCTGGAGCAGGGAAGCGCAGCGACTCCTGGAACGTACGTTTCATCGACTTCGCTTCGTCGGTCGTTTCCCACTCGCCGTAGATCGACGCGAAGCCACGGGAGTAGAGCAGTTGCTTTGACTTCGCGTCGCGCACTTCAAACAAGTACTTGCCGAGGTTTGATGTGTCGATTGCTTGTGACGCGTTTCCCGGCCATGGCAACGGTTCGATCACGACGCGATCGAGGCTGAAGATTTCCTGGGAAGCGTCGCCGGTGTGGTAGTAATCAACCCGCATGGTGTCAGCGGCGAACGCTGTGGCCGAGAGGACCAGGAGGACAGTGAACGCGATTATTGGTCTGATAAACATGGTCGGATGATACACTATCAACCTTATGGCAAGTGTCCTTGAGATCATTCCACTCGGCGGTATCGGTGAGTTTGGAATGAACTGTATGGCGGTGCGTTACGGCGACGAGATGTTAATTCTCGATGCGGGCATGGGCTTTCCGGAAGAGTCCGCCTACGGCGTCGACGTTTCGATTCCGAACTTTTCATTCCTCGACGAATACCGCGACGACATCACAGCCGTCGTTCTTACGCACGGTCACGAAGATCATCTCGGCGCGCTGCCGTACCTGCTCAAGAAGTTCAACGTTCCCGTTTACTGTTCACACTTCACTGCCGGTCTCGCTGAAAGCAAACTCGAAGAACACGATCTACTCGGCGACGTCTTGATCCATCGCGTCGAACCGCGCGACGTTGTCGATATCGGCGCGTTTACGGTGGAATTCATCCGTGTTTCGCATTCGCTGGTCGACTGTTTTTCACTCGGGATCAAGACGCCGGTCGGCACGATTATTCACACGGGCGATTACAAGGTTGACGAGACGCCGGTGATCGGAGAGCCGATCGATCTGCGTTCGTTCCGGCGCTACGGGCAGGACGGGGTGCTGGCGCTGCTTTCAGACTCGACCAACGCGACTGTGCCGGGCCGAACACCTTCCGAACGAGCGGTGATTCCGGCCTTTGAAGAGATTTTTTTGGAAGCGAAGGGTCGCATAATTGTTGCGGCATTTGCTTCGTCTATCCATCGCTTGCAGATCGTCCTGGATGTGGCGCAGCAGTTCAATCGGCACGTTTGTGTGCTCGGCAGGTCGATGCACAAGAACGTCGAGGTGGCGGAGCGGCTCGGGTATCTCGACATTCCCGACGGGCTTTTGGTTTCCCTTAACGACGCGAAGTTGATGAGCGACCACGAGATTGTGTTTCTCGTTACGGGCTCGCAGGGCGAATCGCGCGCGGCTCTCTCGCAGATGGCGACGCAGAGTTACAAAGGGTTGATGATCGAAGAAGGCGATACGGTCGTGTTATCGGCGCGCATTATTCCCGGCAACGAACGGCTCATCTCGCGAATGATTGGATTTATCTACAAGCGCGGCGCAAACATCATCGAAGAGAAGCGGCGGTTGGTCCACGTCAGCGGTCATGCGTCTCAGGAAGACATTCGCATCATGACTGAAGCCGTGCGGCCGAAGTTCGTCGTTCCGATTCACGGCGAGTACCGAATGCTGTTCCGGCACAAGGAGTTTGTCAAAAACCATCTCGGCTACGCGGAAGAGAACATTATTCTGATCGAGAATGGCGACGTGCTTGAACTCGACGGCGAACGCGCAGCGGTAATCGATAAGCGCGAGATTGGACGTACCTTTATCGACGAGAGTGGTTTTGAAGAGATCGATAGCGAGACCGTACGCGAGCGCAAGCAGTTGGCTTACGAAGGCACGGTCACGGTGGTGGTAACGATCGATGAAGCGTCAGGCGAGTTGCAGAACGAACCGCGGATCGTTGCGCGCGGCGTGCGTGGTCTAGGTACGAATGGGTTTGGCAGTGATGGTTCGGCGGGCAATTACCTGATGGCGGATGCAAAGCGGATCGTCGCAGCGTCGATCAGCGGAGCTTCGCGGCAAACACTATCCGACGAGACGTTGTTGAAAGAGCACGTACGTGTGGAGTTGAAACGGTTCATTCAAAAGCAGACCGGCGCCCGGCCGGTAATCCTGCCCGTTATAGTGCTGGTCTAATAGTTGAGCCGCAAAGAGGCACAAGAGGCACAAAGGAAGGAAAAGCACACCAGGAGCCCTTAACCTGCTTTTGTGCTTCTTGTGCCTTTTTGCGGCGAGGCAAGCTTGAACTCAAAACACTGG
>Ga0068861_100001330_pt1 | contig 15501 bp, 9 predicted proteins | sample KBSSwiS42_FD_66593 | JGI IMG/M metagenome (GOLD analysis project Ga0068861, IMG submission 66593) | Switchgrass rhizosphere microbial communities from Kellogg Biological Station, Michigan, USA - KBS Switchgrass S4-2 | ecosystem: Host-associated > Plants > Roots > Rhizosphere > Soil ...
GCGAGTTGACTACAAGTGTCGCAGTCGATGCAGGTGGAGTCGACGAAGAAATCCCCCGGCACGTTCTCCGGTAAGCGTTGTTGCAGACTTGCCATTACACATTGATTATACAGACTAGATGTCGAATTCATTGATGAGGCGGTGCAGGTAGGATCGGCTGATACCTAATTTCTTCGCGGCTGCGACCTTGTTTCCCTCACTATGCAACGCATTCACGATCATGCGCCGCTTCAACGCGGCCACCGAGCCTTCCAGAGTTGATTCGTCCGAGACACTCGTTCCGGGAAGCGCGCGCAGCATCTTTTCCGGAACAAACTCGATACCCAACTCGGGCCCGTTACTCAACACCACGAGACGTTCAATCAGGTTTTCGAGTTCGCGCACGTTGCCGGGCCATTCATACTCCTGCAAGACCTCAATCAGCTCCGGTTGCAACTCCGGCGTCGCGTGCCCGTGTTTCTCACCCAACTTCGTCGCGAAGTGCGCCGCCAGCAGCGGAATGTCTTCGGGCCGATCGCGCAAAGGCGGCAAAGCCAGTGGAACAACATTCAACCGGAAAAACAGGTCCTGACGAAAACGTCCGTCATGAACTGCTTTTTCCAGATCTCGATTGCTGGCTGCGATCAACCGAATATCGACAGTCAACGTGCGCGTGCCACCGACGCGCTCAAACTCGCGTTCCTGCAACACGCGCAACAGTTTCACTTGCACTGCCGCGCTCAACTCACCAACTTCGTCCAAAAACAACGTGCCGCCGTTCGCTAGTTCAAAACGGCCCTTGCGCGATTGGATCGCAGACGTGAACGCGCCGCGCTCGTGTCCAAACAGTTCTGATTCGATCAGTGTCTCCGGCAATGCAGCGCAACTCACGGCCACAAACGGTCCACTCGCGCGAGGGCTCTCCTGGTGAATTGCGCGCGCAAGCATCTCCTTTCCGGTGCCGTTCTCGCCCGTTAGCAACACCGTCGCGCTCGTCGCGGCAACCGATCGCGCCTGTTTCAAAACGCGCTCCAAACATTGGCTGCTGCCGAGCAGATGCGAGAAACCCGGCGGTCGCGCCAATTCATCACGCAACCGGCGGTTTTCAATTTCCAACTGCCGCATGCGCGCGGCTTGATTGACGATGTGCAACAGTTCGGCAGAATCGAGCGGCTTTTCAAAGAATCCATAAGCGCCGCGTTTCACTGCTTCCAACGCTGCACGTTTCGAATCGCTGCCGGTGATAACGACAACTTGCAACGGCGGATCCTGGGCCCGAGCGACGTCGATCAATGCGAGACCTTCGACGATGTCCTCGAGGTTCGGCGGCAGGTGAAGATCGCTCACAACTACGTCAACGTCTTCTTCGTGGATCAACGTACACGCCTCTTCACGCGACGACGCTTGCAGAACTTGATAGTCCGAAGTCAGTGCCCAATAGAGACCACTACGCACTGTCTCGTCGTCATCGACGACGAGCACGGTACCTTTGAGCTGCGTTTGAGTACTCATGTTCGAAATCTCGTTCCAGACCTCTGACCGGCCCGCATCAAAAAAACAGTTTTGAGCGGCTAAGTCCTGGGCAGGCACTACTCTCGAGGAACGGGCGTAACAGGCAAGCTTTGTAGAAGGTGTTGCCGCTTCCTTCTTAGTTACGCCTGTCGTGTGGGATGGATGGTAGCACGACGCGAAATGTCGTTCCAGCGCCTTCAACGGACTCCACGTCTATGGAGCCACCCGTAGCACGAATCACCTCGCGACAGGTGTACAGGCCGAGACCAATGCCGTTTTTCTTCGTCGTGGAGAAGGGGCGAAACAGGCGGGTTTCGATGAAAGTGCGGCTCATCCCTGGTCCGGTGTCACTGACGGAGAATGTGGGCGCGCCGTTTCGGTCGGGACCCGCTTCGATTGTGAGCGTGCCGCCTTTTTCATTCATCGCTTCAATGGCATTCAGGATCAAGTTCTCCATTACTTCTTCAATACGCGCCGCATCGGCGAGTGCAACGAGGCTCGTGGGAAGTTTTATTTGGATCGTGTGCTTGCCGCGTATCGGTTCCGCCGTCATCGCAATGACGCGGTTGAGTATCGGAATAAGGTCCGTTTTTGTGGGCCGCTTATGTTCGCCGCTTAAGCTGCTGACGGGGCGGCTAAGACGCGCAACGATCGCTTTGAGTTTGTCAGTTGCGTTGGTCAGTCCTTTGAGCGCATCGATACGAAATTGTTCGTTGTCGAAGTGACGATCCATGTTGTTTACCGTTAACGACAATCCTTCGATCGCGTTCTTTAGATCGTGAGTCAGCATGGCAGACAGTCTGATGAACGACTCAAACTGCCGCGACTCCTCTTCACGCGCGATTTGCGCGCGCAACTGCGCCGTCATGACGTTGATGTTGTCGGCAATTGCGCGTGCGTCGTCACTCGATTGAAGCACGATGCGGCGGTCCAGTTCTCCTTTTGCGATGGCTGACAAGTCTTCAGTGACGCGTGCGATTCCACGCGAACGATTTCGCACGAATTGATCGACCACGAAAGCGGCTAGTGAGGCCAGTAGCAACGCCAGTACGAAACCGCCGATGCCCCAGCGCCGTGCGCTGGAGATGAACTGGGCAGTACTGCGCGTCGCTGTTACAGTCATGTTCAAACGCGGCATTGGCGCCGAAGCAGTGGCATCTGACCCGGTCGAGTCTGCTTGAGGCGACTTGAAAACGACATTCCCGAACCGATCGCTGACGACAATTAGCGGAAGGGAACTATCGCGTCCGGAGTTTGATTCGAAGGCCCGTGAAGGTTGCGCGAGCAGTCGTTCCAGATCGAGTATGGCAACTACAGACCCTTCGTTTCCGAGTCCACTTTCATTGTGAATTGGCGCAGCGAACTCCACACCGACATTCCTGGATCCATCCTCAACCGGTCGCTCGAACAAGACGTTGCCCTGGGCTGTCCACACACGGTCATCTGGTCTCGGCAGTTGCGATCGCACAGCGTTATTGACGCCGGCATCCCAAATCTCCCACTGCTGTGTCGTCGTACTAAACCAAAGCGGCTGGCGATCGCGATCAAACAACGCGAGGCTTTTGAACAAGCTAAAGTCCCACGCCGATTTCAACGTTGCATGAACGCTCTTTCGCAACGAGGGATCGGAGGCGACTCGTTGTATGTCAGGCGTCACCGCGAGTTTCAAAACCTTATTGCCTTCATTTTCCAACCAGAGATCGACGCCCGCCGTGAACGCGTGAACATCTTCCTCGAGGATCGATTGGATAGTGGAGTTCGCGGAGCGCATGCCGTTCCAGTAGTTGAGCACCGCCAGCAGGAGCAGCGGAATGGCGCAGATCAAAAAGTAGGTGAGAAAAGGTTTCGAACGAAGCATAAGCACATTGTCAATTGCCGATTGCCAATTGCCAATTGAAAATCGGAAATCGACAATTGGCAATGCCTAGGCTGGCTTACGTCCAAACTCCGCCAGCAGCGGCGCGAGCGTTTCGATGATCAGATCGTGAGATTTCCCATTGCTCGCCACGAGTCCGTTGCGATTATTTACATCAGGTACGTTGTAATTCAAAGGCCGGCCAAAGAGATCCGTCAGCCTTCCACCGGCTTCGGTCAGAATCAACTGGGGCGCGCACGTGTCCCATTGCTTGGTTCGCGGCGAAAGGTGAATGTAAACGTCGCATTGTTGCTCGACGAGTAGGCCGACTTTTATCCCGACCGATCCGCGTTGCATTTCTTGTTTAAAGCCAAACTGCTGGACCACTGTGTTCATCCGTGGACTGCGATGCGATCTGCTCGCAGCCAAACACATCATTGCAAGTGTGTTCCGGTCGGAAACGTGAGCTCTTTCCGGTGCACGCTGCGGCCGTTCGATCCACGTGCCATCGCCTGCGATGGCGCGATACAGCACGCGCGTGAGTGGTAGATAGACCGCAGCAACGACGCATTCGCCGTTTTCAACCAAACCGATCTGCACCGCGAAGTCGCCGTTGCCGTCGATAAAGCCGTTCGTGCCGTCGAGTGGATCAACCATCCATACGCGCGACTTTCGAAGACGTCGTTCGGTGTCCACTGATTCTTCGGCCAGTATTCCGTCCGCGGGAAACTCTCTTTTCAAACCGTTGACAATCAACTCGTTGGCGATCCGGTCTGCTTGTGTTACGGGTTCTACGTCGTCGTCATGACTCTTTTGTTCGACACGCAGCGGCTTTTCGTACTCGGCAAGAATCGCACTGCCCGCCGCTCGCGCAAGATTTAGTGCCACCTCAAGCTCACGTTCGTACTTCTTTAATTCCAAATCCGTTCTCATCCGCGTTTATCTCCGTCCCACCTGGCTCGCCGCCTCCCGCACCGCCTCGATTGTCAGCTCAACGTCACGCTTCGTCGTCCTAAAATTCGTAATACACGCACGCAACGCAAACTTCCCGTTCACATTCGCGTTCGAAATGTACGCGCGTCCGCCCTTTTGCACCACCGTCAGGATCTGCTCGTTCAATCGATTGAGTTCGTCATCATTGGGCTTAACTCCCGGCGGCACGTAACGAAAACAACAGATGCTTAACTCAACTGCCGCCATCAACTCAAAATCATCTGCGCGAGAAACAAGTTCACCCATGTAATCGGCCATCGCGATATCGCTACTGACGGCTTCGGCGATCCGCTCGGCGCCGTAGTACGAGAGCGTCAACCATACTTTCAGCGCTCGAAAACGGCGCGAGAGCTCAACGCCGTAATCCCAATAAGCAAACGCGGCATCTTCAGCGTGACCGTGTCGTTTTATGTAATCGGCGTCTTCGGTGCTGAACGCGGCCGCCGCCGTCACGAAGTCGCGAAACAGGAGACACCCGGCGTCAACTGGAACGTAGAGCCATTTGTGCGGGTCGAGTGAAACAGAATCGGCGCGTTCGAGTCCTGCGAATAGTTTGGTCTTGCGCTGGTCCAGAATGCCAGGCGCGCCGTACGCGCCGTCAACGTGAAACCACAGATCGAATTCACGTGCGACGTCGGCGATTCGATCGAGCGCATCTACCGCTCCGGTACCGACAGTGCCTGCACTGGCGACGACGCAGAACGGACGAAAACCTTCGCGGAGATCTTTTTGGATCTGTTCGGCAAGGGCGTCCACCCGCATTCTCTGTCGCTCATCACAGCTAACTACCCGCACCTGATCGCGCCCAAAACCAAGAACGTCCATCGCTTTCGGAATCGACATATGCACCTCTTCCGAAACGTAAACCGTCATCGGTGGTCCGGCATTCCACAAACCTTTCCGCGCTGTTTCCGCACCGCTAACACGTCTACTCGCAATCAGCAACGCGATCATGTTTGCCATCGAACCGCCGCTTGTCATCAGGCCTTTAGCATCGTCGTCGTAACGAATCAGCGATCCAAGCCAGCGTACGACGAGTTGTTCGATCTCTGTTCCGGCCGGACCAGAACGCCAACAGGTGATGTTTGCATTGAGCGCCGACGCAATCAGATCGGCGTAAGCACCGATGGGTGCTGATGGTGAAGCGACATAACCAAAGAAACGCGGGTGGCCATTGTGCCGGCTGAGGTCCATGACCGTGCGACACTCATCGAGCAGTTCTTCAAGTGGTCTGCCCTGCTGAGGAAGTTCGACGTTGATGCCGGACCTTGTTTTGCCGGCATAGTTCGGCGCTATCACCGGTCGTTCGGCAATATGCATGAAGTATTCGAAGACGAGCTTCGTCGCCTGCGAAGAGATCTCTTCGAGTGCTTCTTTGGAAATGTCGAGCGACATGAGCACAAAGTAACAAGGACTAAGTCCCGATTACAAAGCCGTGCTACCATCCGCGCAAATGTCACTCTCAGGTCACGCCACACCCCAAGGCACCGCCCGATATCGTGAGCGCTTCACCGGACGCGCTGCGAAAGACCATTTTCGCGTACGCGAAAGCTTAAACCTGTCGTCGATCGGTATCGGCACGTATCTCGGCAATGCGGAGGAAACGACCGATGTGAATTACACCAACGCGGTGGTTCGCGCCGTTCAACTCGGGGTGAACGTGATCGATAGCGCCGCGAACTATCGTTTTCAACGAAGCGAGCGTTCGATCGGACACGCGCTCAACAAACTCACAACCGAACATGGTTTTAGTCGTGATGAACTCGTGATCTGCACTAAAGGCGGGTACCTCCCGTTCGACGGCGCACCGCCGCGCAACGTGCGCCAGTACGTTGAAGACACTTTCGTCAAACCAGGTATCGCGTCGTTCGACGACATCGTTGGCGGCAGTCATTGCATGACTCCCGCGTACCTTCAACACCAGTTGGATCAATCGCTAAAAAATCTAAGCGTCGCTACTGTGGACGTCTATTACATCCACAATCCGGAGTCGCAGTTGGCGTACGTTTCAAATGACGAGTTTTACTACCGCTTGCAGCAGGCGTTTGAGCGACTCGAGCAGAACCGGCGCGAGGGGAAGCTGAGATATTATGGGGTTGCGACGTGGAACGGTTTCCGCGTGCCGGCGACGTCCAGCGAATATCATTCACTTCATCGCATGGTGGAACTCGCCCGTGAAGCGGGCGGCCACGGCCATGGATTTCGTTTCATTCAGTTGCCGCTTAATCTTGCCATGCCGGAAGCGATCACGGTTGCTCGAGAAGCGGAATCGTTGGGTGTAACGGCGATCGCGAGTGCGTCGATGTTGCAGGCGCGTTTGGCAAAAGGTCTGCCCGAGGAGATTCGCGGTCCACTTGGTTCGCTTGATACTGACGCACAAACCGCAATTCAATTCGTTCGCTCGACGCCGGGGATCGCGACTGCGCTCGTGGGTATGAGCCGCGTCGAACACGTCGAAGAGAACCTCGCGCTGGTCCAGGTCGAGCCTGTCAGCCGGGAGAATTTTTCGCAACTGTTCGCATGAACCAGGAGCGCTACAGATCGTTTTCTGAGTTCTGGCCTTTTTACGTGGCGGAACACAGCCGGCCCGGCACGCGCGTGTTGCATCTGATCGGAACAATGCTCGGGGTTGCGCTTGTGATCTACTTCATCGCAAGCGGACGCTGGTGGTTGTTTCTCCTTGGCTTTGTTCCCGGCTACGGCTTTGCGTGGCTGGCGCACTTTCTCATCGAAAAAAACCGGCCCGCGACGTTCAGGTATCCACTTTGGTCACTGCTGGGCGATTACAAAATGATCGCACTCATGCTCACCGGCAGAATGGGATGGTTTAGGTAGTGAGGTCCAACGTTCCCATCCCTGAGATTCCTCACGGCGAAGATCTGTGGCTCATCCTGCTTGTAATTTCCGTTCGCGAACGTCGTACGCAGCAAGGCCGGCTTTATTACGATGTTTCAGGTCGCAATGCGACGGGCTCGATCCTTCTTCGCATCTGGGACGAAGTAGCACAGACCCAACCACCGATAAGGCAGGGTTTGTGGGCTGTGAGGGGAAAGCTTGAAACGTTTCAGGAGCGGAACCAGTTCGTCCTTGCCGAGTATCGGCCCACAACCATAGAAAAATATCGCGAACATCAGAATGCGGAACCGCAGCTTCCTCGCGCGTTTACGCTCGACATCGAAACGCTCACGTTGGCGGATTTTCGCGAACGAGTGGGTCCACAACTCGAGCGGCAAATACGTCTCGGCAACATGCGCGCTGAACAGCAGCAACGGTATCTCGAAGATATCGCTGCCGAGGAAGAACGTTGTTATGCGCTCGGTGCGCTGAGTGCGGTTTCGGGCAGGGTGTTGTCTGTAGCGGTTCACGTCGGACCGATCCCGGGCCTCGAGTTTCCCGGTCTTGGACCGAGTGTCAGTGAAAACGTTTTTGGCATAGACGCGGATGGTTTTGAGCAACCGGAAAAGAGAGCGCTGCTCGATTTCCTCGCGCTCATGAAAGATTTCGACTGCGACTGTGACGAGCTTGTCGGGCACAACATTATAGGTTTCGACCTGCCGTTTATCTTTCAACGCTGTCTGGTTCACGAAATCGCCGCGAGGCCGTTTGTGAATCTTGCCGAGTACAACGTTCGCGGAGTGTTCGACACGATGCATCGTTGGTGGTTGGGCGCAAAACGCCACGTGAGTCTCGACGATGTTGCGTGGGCGTTAGGGATTGAATCGAGTAAAACGGCAGAGGTCGAAGGCAGCAAGGTATTTGACCTTTACCAGGCCGGCAAATTGGATCAAATCCGCGAATACAACCTCAACGACGTGCGCGTCACACGCAAGATTTACGAACGCATGGTCGCGAGTTTCGGAAGATGAGCCACAAAGAGGCACAAAGCGAACAAAAGAACAGTTAGCCACGTGTCATAAGAACAGTTAGCCACGTGTCATAGATATTGTGCCTCTTGCGCCTTTTTGTAGCTCATTTTGTGCCTCAACAATGATAGAATCCGGCACATGGAAGTCCTACTCCCTGTGTCGATGCTGGCCCTGGGCCTCGCCGTCGGCGCTCTCTCCCTCTGGGTCATAACAAGAACAAAACTACGGTACGAATTCGATCGCGGACGCGCCGACGGTGAGACGGAACGCGCCACACTAATCGAACGTCTCGCCGGCAAAGACGATCAACTCCGCGAACTCCGCGAAGCACTCGACCACGAAGGCTACGAAAGCGAACGCCTGCGAGGCGAAAACTCCAGCAACCTCGCAAATCTTCTCGCCCTCCAAACCCGGCTCGAAGATGAACGCAGAGCGAGCCACGAGAAACTCGCACTCCTAACCACCGCGGAAGAGAAACTCGCCGACGCGTTCAAAGCACTGTCAGCCGATGCGCTGCGCAACAACAACCGCTCGTTTCTGGACCTCGCTAAACAGAACCTCGAAACGTTTCAGCGAACAGCGAAAGGCGATCTCGAAAACCGTCACCTTGCTATTAACGAACTGATCAAGCCGTTGAAAGAGTCGCTGGAGAAGGTCGACAACCGTATCGGCGAACTGGAAAAGACCCGCGCCGGCGCCTATTCAGAGTTGCGTGAACAGGTAAAGGTGTTGGCGCAGTCGCACATTCAGCTTCAAAGCGAAACCGGCAACCTCGTGAAAGCATTGCGCGCGCCGCACGTGCGCGGCCGCTGGGGCGAGATTCAGTTGCGCCGGGTTGTCGAAATGGCTGGAATGCTTCAGTACTGCGACTTCATCGAGCAGGAAACCGTCAGCGGTGAGGACGGCCGTATCCGCCCGGATCTCATCGTCCATTTGCCGGGCAAACGCACGATCGTCGTCGATGCCAAAGTGCCATTCGACGCTTTCTACGAATCGATCGCCACAACTGACGAAGAAGTGCGTGTCGCAAGGTTAAAAGATCACGCGCGGCTCGTCAGAGGTCACATCGCAAACCTCAGCCGCAAGTCATACTGGGAAACAGTTCAACCGACGCCGGAATTTGTGTTGCTGTTTCTTCCGGGTGAAACGTTTTACAGCGCCGCACTCGAAAACGATCCAAAGTTGATCGAGGACGGCGTTGCGCAAAACGTCATCATCGCGACTCCCACGACACTGATCGCTTTACTCAAAGCGATCTCGTATGGCTGGCGTCAAGAACAAATGGCAGATAACGCGCAGGAGGTCAGTGACCTCGCCAAGACGCTCTACGATCGCCTGCGAGTGTTTACTAATCACTTCGACGACATCGGCAGAAACCTCGATCGCGCACTCGAGTCGTACAACAAAGGCGTACGCTCGCTCGAGAGTCGCGTGCTTGTAACGGCGCGACGATTCAAGGAACGCGGCGCAATCGCCGGCGAAGAGATCGAATTACTCGAACCAGTCGACAAGGCAGCCCGCCCGCTCACTCTCGACGAAGGCGGACTCTTTCCTGAATCCCCAACTGCACTCGCGGACGACGAATTTCCGATTCCAGACGACGATTTTCCCCTCCTGAAAGCGCACTCCGCACAGGCCGGTGACAGGCGAAAATAATCTGTGTAAGCTGCGAATATAGTTGTGAACGAAATCTGGTTAGGTCCTCTACTAAATAACAACCGAACGCTGCTTATCGAGCGTTGCGCGAAACTTGTCGCCAACAATCGCAGCGATGCGTTTATCTATCTCGCGGCTTCATATCCACTACTCGAAAACGTCACGCAGCAAATTCTCGACGGTGATCGCAACCGCGGGGTTTGGGGAGAACTTCCCGTCTATTTGTTTCGCGGTTTTGTGCGCCGGTTGTTGTACTCGGCTGTGGACGACAAAGGAAACGGCCTGCCGCCGCGGATCCCGATAGATCACGATGAGTTGCCGCTGAAGCGCAGCTTGATCTCGCAAGTCCTGCTTCAGTTGTTGGCAGACAACAAGTTGAAAGCGTTCGCCCCACTCGCCGCCCGCGAGGGCTGCGTAAATAGTGTCACCACGCTCCTTGGCGAGATCGAACGCGCAGCAAAAACTCCCGCGGAACTATTGGAAATCCTAACCGCCCGTGCGCGCGATCTTGAAAGAGGCGGTGGCGAACCAAGAGGAATAACGCAGCTTGATTTCGACAACGAAGTCGCACTCATCTATTCCACTTACAGCGAACTGCTAAACCAAAACCACTTCACCGAAGAGGATCTGGATCAACTGCGCGCGCTGTGGGTGTTGCGCGGCTTGATCGACGGGCGCGGTGTGCGCGTGCCGTGGCTCGCCAACGTCGAACTGTTCGTCATCGACGGGTTTTTCGACTTCACTCCCGTTCAAGGCGAGATTTTGCGCAATCTGATTCCGCATCTGCCCGCGACAGTCGTAAATGTGAATCACGACGACTCCAATCCCGACATCTTTATTCCGTTCCAGGAAACTATCGGCCAACTGCAAAGTATCGCGACGTTCGACACGGTGCACACGCACGACTACACGTCGCCCACCGGCGTGTTGTCGCAACTGCGCGAGAACCTTTTCAACCCTTTGACATCTTCCGACCAGGTGTCTGAAGAACCGGAGTTTCTGTCGAAAGAGATCCGTTATCTCGAATGCGGCGATCGCGACACTGAAATTCGAACCATCGTGCGCGAAATAAAACGCCTTGTGTTAACTGAGAGCTACGATCTGCGTGACGTCGCGCTCGTCGTTCGCGAACGGGCGCGTTATTCCAACACGATTGCTCGCGTGCTTCACGAAGAGTCGTTGCCGTGCAATCTCGAGTTGCGGATCGACGCTGCCGACGTTCCCGCAAATCGCGCAGGGCTGAAACTGTTGACGCTGCTGGAAAGCATGTCCGCGGATAATGATGAGCCAACGACGCGCATCTCCGAGTTAGCGGACTTAATTAAATCCGAATACTTCCGTCTGAGCGATGCTGAATTAAGGATCTTGTCCTCGCGTTTTGAAGAGAACCACAGCGATCTGTTGACATCAGACTCGCGGACCCGCATCGGTTTTTGGGACGCTGATGCCCTGGAAAATGCGTTTGCTTACGTCGGCAGCGATCTGACCGTAAGTGCGTGGCTCGTCCGTGCTCACAAGCTCTTCACAGATCTTCCCGGCGCCGCCGCGACGAAAGAAGTCTTGAACATCGATGCGGGCGCGCAGGATCGCGACACCGACATTGCCGACAACGTCGAGAACGCTGAGATCGTGAAGCTCGATGAAAAAGGCGTCGAAAAGAAACGGCGTCCTTCACGCGACATTCATCCATCCGCACTCGCATGGACTGCGCTCGTCGTCCGCCGTTTTTCCGAACTGCTGTATGCAGTTCCTCGCGAAGGCAAACTTACGGATTTGCGCGCGGAGTTGATGCGACTTCTCGACCGCTTCGGTTTTCGCGATCAAGTTACCGAGCCGGCAAAAGAATCTACCAACGAACAACAACTGCCTCAGGTGATGCTCAATTTCAACGCGCTCGAAGCAATGCGCCGCGCGTTTGTCGCAGCCATGAAGAGTATTGAAATTGGCGGCAACGGAATTACGACCACGCGCCTGTCAACTTTTCTTCAGGAGGTCCGCCGCTCACTCGGATCGCAGTCACAACAGTTTGGCGCACCCGATCGGAACGGTCTACGTGTGTTGGAGGCGACCGATGTGCGTGGGTTGAGATTTCGCGCAGTGTTCGTCGCCGGGTTGATCGAAGGTGGGTTCCCGTTGAGCGCCTCACGTGATTGGATCTATCCGCATGAAGAACGCGATCGGCTTCGCGAGTACGGCCTCACCTTGGAAGACATCTCGCCAAACACGCTGCTCAAAGAAGAACACTATTTCTACCAAACAGCGTGTCGCGCGACCGAACGTCTCTATCTCACCCGTCCGTTGATGTTGGAAGACGACACAGAAACAGTCGCTTCTTACTACATCGACGAACTGCGCCGTGCGATTGCACCCTATAGAGTCGAAACTGAAATCATCAGGCGCGATTACGACGGAAAAGATCTTGGCAAGGCAACGACAACCAACGAAATGAAGATCGGTCTGGTGCGCCAACAGGAGCGCTACCGTCATCCCGGCCAAAGAGAAAAACTTCTGCCGCAACCGCGCATCAAGCGTCTTTTGACACTCGCGCGCAACGACGGTTTTCTCAGCGATGCTGCCTTGCGGCGAATCGAGATCGAGCGTGAACGCTGTGGGCCATTTTTTGGTCCATACGACGGCGCCATCACCGATCCCGATCTCCTGAAGCTACTGAAACACAAATTCGGTCCGGATTTTGTCCACAGCGCGAGCGGTTTAAGCGTTTATGGAAACTGTCCTTACCGCTTTTATGCGCAGCGCGTGTTGCGGCTCGAGCCGCGTGGTGAAGCCGCGCTGGATCTTCAGGCGATCGACGCGGGCAAGTTGCTGCACGACATTTTGCGCCGTTTCTTCGAGCGCCATCGCCGCGAGCCGTTGCACAAACTTGATCGCAAAAAACTACAAACAGAACTCGCCACGATCGCCGACAAAGTGTTTGACGAACACGAACGCGTTGTACCGCCGCTGAACAAACAGATCTGGAAGATCGATCGTGAGATTCGCAAGATCCTTTTGGACCAGGTGCTGTTGTACGAGTTGGAAGTTCAGGAGGCGGCGGAAAGTGAACAAGTGCTGCCTGCGTACTTTGAAGTCGCTTTCGGAGGAATAAAATCGGCCGCGAAGGATCCGGAGTCGAAGGACGCACCTCTCGAACTCACACGCGAAACGTTTGTCGGTGAAGAGTCGATCAAGATCAGCGGGCAGATCGATCGCGTTGACGTGGCGCGCGACGACACGATTGTCGCGTACGACTACAAACTCTCCACAGGCGCAAGTCGCTGGGACATAACGTCAGGCCGCAGTCTGCAACTCCCGATCTATCTCGAGGCACTCGAGAAACTGATTCTTCCGGATCATCCGATTGCGGGTGGTGGTTACTACATAATTCGCGGAGCGCAGGACCGGCGTAACAAAGGTTTGTACCGCGCGAGCCAGTTGGAGTACCTGCGGCTGCGCGCCAGGAATTCGATTTTTTCGGAAGATGACTGGCAAAGGATTCGCTCCGAGGTCGTCGCAAGGATCTGGGAGTTTCTGGACGGTATGCGGGCGGGAGATTTTCGCGTCGATCCGTCGGAGCGCCAGAAGACCTGCCGTTTTTGCGACTACGGCGCCGTGTGTCGTTACAGTCGAGATCGGATTGAGCGTAAGAAATGAAAGAGCAGCGCGTGCTGTTGCCGGAACAGGCCGCAGCCGCATACGACATCAATAAACACATCTCCGTCACCGCCGGACCCGGGTCTGGAAAGACAACGGTCCTTGTCGAACGCTATCTTCACATCCTCCGCGAACACAGTCTCTCAATCGATCAAATCGTTGCTATCACTTTCACCAACCGTGCAGCCAACGAGATGCGCGAAAGGCTGCGCGACGATCTTAATCACATGCTGCGCATCGCCACCGACGACGAGCGCAGGCGCTGGCTGAATTACAAACGCACTCTAGATGGCGCAGTGATCACCACGATTCACGGCTTTTGCGCGCGACTGTTGCGCGAGTTTCCAATCGAAGCGCGTGTCGATCCGCAGTTTCTGCTGTTGGACGAACATCGCGCCGCGATGATGCTGGAGTTGACGGTTGAGGAAGTTCTTTCTGATTTCATTAGCGGCGGCCACATCGAGATCTCGCGGCTCACGCTCGGCGTCGGACGCAGCCGGCTCGCAGCCGCGCTGGCGCAACTCTATCGCGACGCTCGGGGCCAGGGGTTGTCACTCGAAGAACTCGCGCTTGCGACAGCGCGCGTTCATGCGACCGAAGAACATCATGCACAGGCTTTGGAAGAACTCGAACAAACGATGGGCGGTTTTCTCAACGTGCGCCGCACGACCACTGCGGCGATGGAGAATCGGGCCGCAGTTATTAACGCGTGGGCCGAGGCCAGGAAAATCTTAACGTCGATTCCTTCCCACGAAACGCTCGCCGATTACTGCCGTTTGGTCGAGAGTTTTCGCGCACATCGTCCGCAAGCGAGAGCTTCAGTTGCCGAACATGTGAAAGCACTCGACACGTTAGTTTGGGCCAAAGAACTTCAAGGACGCGTCCCGCAGGTTTGTCTCGATCTGTTTGCACGGCAGTACGCGCTCGAAATGGTAAATCTCCTGCTGCGAATCGACCAGCGGCTCAACGAAGAGAAACAGAAGTTATCGGCACTGGATTTCGACGACCTTGAATTAAGAACACTGACGCTGCTCGAACGCCCCGAAGTGCTCGCGCGCACGTCTGAACGCTACCGGTTTTTCCTCGTCGACGAGTTTCAGGACACCAATGCGGTGCAACGCGTGTTGCTCGAACGTCTTGCATTAACCAAGGGCCGTCGTCCGGCGAATCTGTTCATCGTAGGCGATCGGAAACAGTCGATTTATGGTTTTCGCGGCGCCGACGTCGATGTGTTTCGCGAAATGACGGAGACGCTCATCGCGCATGGCGGTGAGGAGAAGTCGCTCCAGTTGAACTTTCGCAGTCAGCCGCCGTTGATTGCTTTCTTCAACTACCTGTTTGCGCGTCTCTTCCACGTGCCCGACGACATTCCGTCGAGCGAGTATAAGAACCTGGACCAGTTGGGCTATGTGAAGCACGAGAAGAGCGAGCCCAAACGCGAGCTGCGTGAGGAAGGTCCGCTGGTCGAGTTGTTAGTCACCACGAAACCATCGCTTGAAGACGATCCGCGAGCCCAACAGGATTCGCGCGTACTTGATGCGCAACAAGTCGCGCGTCGAATCCTTGCGCTGAAGCGTTCTTCGCCGGAACTGAAGTATGGCGATATTGCGTTGCTGTTTCGCGCGATGACGCAGGTGCAGATCTACGAAGCAGTCTTTCGCCGCGCCAACATTCCTTATCAGACAATACTCGGCCGTGGTTTTTACGAGCGAGAAGAGATCACGGATCTGATTCAACTGCTGCGGTTTCTCGACAACAAAACGGATGAGCTGGCGCTGGCGGCAGTACTTCGTTCTCCGCTGTGCGGTCTTTCTGATAATGCGTTACTCGCGTTGCGTTCTGCGCCGCTGCTGTCGGACCTGGAAACCGCCGGTTTTTCTGTGATGCGCCGGCTCGACACTGCTTTGCAGCGGCACAACGAAATCGCGTTCATCAGCGACGAAGAACACGAACTGCTTGAGCGCGCCGCGAAACTGATTAGCGAACTCG
>Ga0068861_100001334_pt1 | contig 15478 bp, 15 predicted proteins | sample KBSSwiS42_FD_66593 | JGI IMG/M metagenome (GOLD analysis project Ga0068861, IMG submission 66593) | Switchgrass rhizosphere microbial communities from Kellogg Biological Station, Michigan, USA - KBS Switchgrass S4-2 | ecosystem: Host-associated > Plants > Roots > Rhizosphere > Soil ...
TCGCCGACGGTACCGAGATCGTCGCGCTCGAGCAGCAAACCGCCGATGTCTTCAACACGCTCTTTGCAAAGGTCGAGCACAAGTGGGTGCTCGCGAACGAACGGTCGCTCAAGGGCTTTGTGCAGTACACGGATCAGCGCAGCGTCGGCGACGAGTCGATCGGGGAGTTCGCAACGGGATTGCTCTCGGCCAAAGTCGAGTATGCCGCCGGGAACGCGACCTTGCGGCTCGGCGCGAGCACGACCGGCAGCGAAAAGGGAATACAGAAGCCCTATGGAAGCGCCGCCAACTATCTCTCGATCATGGCCGAGGATTTCGACCGCGCCGGCGAAGATGCCTGGATGATCGGCGGCAATTACAATTTCCAGCGCGTAGGACGCGGCGATCTCAGCATGTTCGCGAACATCGTGAGCGGCAATACGCCGGATACCGGGCCCAACGCCAGCGCCGACGAAACCGAGTACGACTTGACGGTGGACTACAGGATCAAGGAAGGGCCGGCGAAGAATCTCTGGGTCCGTCTGCGCGCAGGCTTCATCGATCAGGATGAAGCCGTGGGCGGAGACGATTTCCTCGATCTGCGCCTCATCGTGAATTGGGACTTCAGCGTTCGCTGAGTTCGGGAAATCAATACCATCGTGCAATTTATGTGCAGCTCTGCGTGTGCTCTAGTCCAGCAGTTGCGAAGGGTTCGTCTTCAGAAAGGAGCTGGCCATGAATGTCGAAGTGCGACCGTTTCGTGTGGATGTTCCGGAAGCGGAGCTTGACGACCTGCGCCGGCGCATCAAGGCCACGCGGTTTCCTGAGAAAGAGGCCGTCGCCGATTTCTCGCAAGGCGTGCAGCTCGCCCTCATTCAAGAGATCGCGCGGTATTGGGCGAGCGATTACGACTGGCGCAAGGTCGAGACCAAGTTGAACTCCTATCCGCAGTTCATCACCGAGATCGATGGACTGGACATCCACTTCATCCATGTCCGCTCGAAGCATGAAGATGCGATGCCGCTCATCATCACGCACGGCTGGCCCGGCTCGCCGATCGAGCAGCTGAAGATCATCGATCCGCTGACCAACCCCACGGCTCACGGTGGCAGCGCGTCGGACGCGTTCCACGTGGTGATTCCGTCGATGGCCGGCTACGGGTTTTCAGGCAAGCCCACGACTCCCGGTTGGGACCCCGCTCGCATGGCACGCGCATGGGTGGAGCTGATGAAGCGCCTCGGCTACAGCCGCTTCGCGGCGCAAGGCGGCGATTGGGGTGGGTTCGTCACGAACTTGATGGCGCAACAGGCACCGCCGGAGCTGATCGGCATCCATGTGAACTTCTCCGGTGCCGCGCCTCCTGAGGTCTCCAAGGCTCTTCAGTCAGGCGGGCCGCCGCCGGCCGGTCTCTCGGCAGAGGAGCAGCGGGCATACGACCAGATGGCGTTCCTCTATCGGCACGTCCCGACGCAAATCATGATGGCCGCACACCCGCAGACCCTGTACGGGTTGGCGGACTCGCCCGTCGCCCTGGCGGCCTGGATGATCGACCACGACGTGGCCAGCTACGGGCACATCGTGAAACTCTTTGTCGATGGCGAGCCCTACGGCGACCTGACCCGCGACGACATCCTCGACAACATCACCCTCTCGTGGTTGACGAACACAGGCGTGTCCAGCGCTCGTCTCTACGTGGAATACAAGGGCGCCTTCTTCAACGACTACGACATCTCCGTTCCGGCCGCGGTAAGCGTCTTCCCTGAGGAGGTCTACCAGGCTCCGCGGAGCTGGACCGAGCGCTCCTACCACAATCTCATCCACTTCAACGAGCTCCCCAAAGGCGGCCACTTTGCCGCCTGGGAACAGCCGAAGATCTTCACGGAGGAGCTGCGCGCGGGATTGCGACCGCTGCGTACCCAGCCGGCGAACTAGGCTGCATTCCAGATTCCCACACGGGTGGGGCCCACGCGTATTAGACTGCCAGGGACCGGGCCTGGCAGCCTGCGCTCACCCCTCCCTCACCTGGAAGACTCAATTGCCTAGACCACCCAACTACAAGCAGGAAAAGAAACGCCGCGAGGAACAGCAGAAGAAGAAAAACGAAGAGAAGCAGCGCGAAATCGCTGAACGCAGGAAGCCTCCCGCTGATCCGCAGCCGCCTTGAGCGAGATGCACGGCCCGGCGGGTAGCGTGCCGGACTCCGCCGAGCACCCCGATCAAGTCATCGCAGCGACCCGAAAGTGGCTCGAAAGGGCCGTCATCGGTCTGCAGTTATGTCCGTTCGCCGCAGTCCCGCATCTGCATGATCGCGTGCGCTACTGCGTCAGTGCGCAACGCTCCGGCGTCGGACTGCTCGAACAGCTGGCTGACGAGCTGCGGGCGCTGCAGGATGCAGACCCGCTGAAGTGCGAGACGACGCTGCTCATCCATCCGCATGTCTTGACTGACTTTCTCGAATACAACGATTTTCTCGGCGCATGCGAAGCCGCGGTAGCAGAGCTTGGATTGGAGGGTGAACTGCAGGTCGCGAGCTTTCACCCGCGTTACCAATTCGCCGGCACTGAGGTGCAGGACATCGAGAACTACTCCAACCGATCTCCCTACCCGATGCTCCACCTGCTGCGCGAGGCCAGCGTCGCACGTGCGGTCGCGAATTTTCCGCACATCGAGCGGATCGGCAGCATGAACAAGGAGACGTTACGCAGGCTGGGCCACGAAGGGTGGCGGCAGCTGTGGCTCAGCTGAAGCGTTGGTCAGGTGGTTTCGGCCGCGATCGGGACTAGCACATCGCCGCCGACATCGTGCAGCCGCAATGGAGTGCCGGTGAGAAACCGAGCGCAGTTCTCAGCCTCTGTCGGACGGGCCAACAGAAATCCCTGGGCAAACCGGCAACCCAGGCCACGCAGCATTTCGAGCTGCGGCCATCCCTCGACGCCCTCGACGATGATCCTGATTCGCAGATGCTTCGCCATCGCGAAAATGGCCGCGACGATGGCGTAGTCGTTCGAGTCGCTGGCCAGGTCGCGGATGAAGCTGCGATCGATCTTCAGGCTGTCCACTCGCAGCTGCTTCAGGTAACCGAGGCTGGAGTAGCCCACGCCGAAGTCATCGATGGAGATCCGCACGCCGAGGCTGCGGACGTCGTTGATGACCGCCTCGCTCGATCTGCCGGTGCGGTGATCGACCTTCTGCAGCATCGCGCCTTCCGTGAGCTCGATCTGCAGCATCGAAGGATCTATGTCGTGAGCCTGGGTCACCTCGACGATGAGCGCGCGCAGGTCACTGCGCATCAGTTGACCCGCGGACAAGTTGACCGCGATGGGCACCAGCGTCAGTTTCTGCTCACGCCAGTGCGCCATGTCGGCCGCAACGTGCCGCCACACGAACTGGCCGATGGGCTCGATGAGCCCGGATTCTTCCGCAACGGGCAGGAATCTTGCGGGCGCAATGAATCCTTCCTCGGGGTCTTTCCACCGGATCAACGCCTCGAGTGCAACGACTCTCTGTGTTTCGATGTCGAAGATCGGTTGATAGTGCACGTCGAACTGCTCGAGCTCGATCGCTGCTCTGAGCCGCGCCTCGACATTGACCCGCTCCTGGAGCTTTCGATCCATGACGGGGCTGAAGATCTGCAGGTTGTTACGGCCGCAGTCCTTGGCCTGATACATGGCGGTATCCGAATGTCGCAGCAGCGCTCCGACATCGTCACCGTCACGCGGGTACAAGCTGAGACCGATACTGACAGTGGTGACGAGCGGCTTGCCGGCGACGACCAGGGGCACGGTGAGATTCGCAAGGATGCGCGCTGCGGTTTCGTTGGCTTGCTCGACCGTCGCGACCTTGTTCAGGATCACCACGAACTCATCGCCGCCCATGCGGATGACGATGTCATCCGCGCGCACCGACGTCTGGATGCGCTGCGCAACTTCCTGCAAAAGCTTGTCGCCGACCTCATGACCGTGCGTGTCGTTGACGTGCTTGAAACGATCGAGATCGAGGAACAGCACCGCGAGCGGCGTTCGCGTCTTGCGGGCTTCCTCCAAGGCGAGCGGCAGGTGCACCGCGAGAAAATGCCGGTTCGGCAGGCCAGTGAGCTGATCGTGATGAGCCAAGCGATCCAATCGTTGTTGCTTGTCGAGCAACTGCGCTTCGACCTTGCGCTGAATTGCGCGCGCGTAGTTGGCCTGTTCGAGAAACTCTTCGTGCTTCGACTCGACTTCCTGCAGCCGCGCGGTGAGCGCATGCGTTTGACGGCGCACGAGCAGCAAGGAAGCGGCACTTGCTACCAGCGCGATCGACAGACAGACGATCAGCAGGATCAAAGCTGCGGCTCGGGTTTTGAGATGCCGCAAGAGTGTCATTTACCGGAATCTGGCGGAGGGCGTGGAACACAGTTCGAGGGCTTGGTTCCAGCGGGCGGTTCGAAGATGTGAAGTACGGCCGGGGATTTTGACAGAAGGTGGCGCGTAAGCGATCCGTAAGCGGCGACAGCGCAGTCTTGCATCGTCACACCACGCGTGCGGAGCGATGCCAATGCTGCAGGAGTCGGATCGGATCACCACAAGTACGCGCCTGCTGGCGCTGATTCTGAGCATCGCCGCAGTAGGCGGTTGCGGGGGAGGAGGGGGAGGAGGTTCGTCGCCTGGCGTGAGCAGTGCACCTCCGCCCAGCGCGCCTCCGCCACCCAGTGCTCCGCCGCCGCCAACCGGCGGCGCGCAGTTCACGAAGATGCTGGTGCTCGGTGGATCGACGGCGGCCGGGTTTCAATCCGCCGGTATCAGCGCAGCGACGCAGAGACAGACCTACGGTGCGCTCTTGGCGACGATGGCAGGTGCACCATTTGCGATTCCCGAACTGGGGGGCAGTGGTTGTCCGGCTCCCGTGACGACACCGCTCGCCCCATCGAACTCCACGGCGAACTGTGCGCGGGCGGGCGCGCTACCTGCAGCGACGATCGGACAGCTTGCTGCCGTTCCGCTGACGCGAGTTGGCGAGGCACTCGTCGTCGCGACCGGCAACTTCGCCGCGTTTGATTCCTTGTTCATCGGCTCGCGCTCGCAGGTGCAGGTGGCTCAGGAGGTGCGCCCGACGTTCCTCATCGTGCATCTCGGCGACGACGATGTGTTGCCCGCAGCGATGAGCGGCGTGCTTGGGCCGCTCTCGCCAGGCAGCGATCCAAATCTCACCGACCAGTCGACCTTCAGCACTCAGTACGACCAGCTCATCGGCGATGTCGCTTCGGCGAGCATCGCGGGCGGTGTGTTGATCGGTGTGACGAACCCGGTGCTCTATACGCCGTTGCTGCAGCCCGGCGGGTTCTTTTTCCTCGCTCGAGATACGTCGAACCGGTTCGAGGGCAAACTGGTCAATGCCAATTGCTCCCCAGTCACCGCGCTGGGAACGCCGAATCCGCTGAGCAACAACCTCGTCTCGATGCGGATTCTCATCGAGGCCTTACCGCCGGAGATCAACTGCGATCCGGCGGCTGCCGCCGCAGGCAGTCCTTTCCTGCTCGATGCGACGGAGCAGGCCACGATTGCCGCGCGCGTCGATCAATTCAACTCCGTGATCTCCAGCATCGCGACGGCCCGCAACTGGGTCTACCTGGATGTGAACGCGTTTCTCGCGCCGCTGCGCGCCGAAACCGCATCGGGTCGCAATGATCGGCTGCGCAAATGCCAGCAGGTGCCAGGTGCCACGAACGCGGGTCAATTTCAGAATGCGGTGCTGTCTTCGTGCCCCGTCCCGGGCGGCTTGACCGTCGCGCCCAATCGATTCGGCTCGCTGTCATCGCTGGATGCGCTGCATCCGGGCGCGGAGTTCCATCGGTTGCTGGCCGTGAAGCTGGCGACTGAGATCAATGCGAAGTACGGGACGACGGTGAGCACGACGCCGCCATAGATTCACGCGCAAGGTCCATTTGACCGCGCTTGCGGTGCCGCGTAGCTTCCGGCCCATGAGGAATCTGTTGAGGCTCCTTGTAGCGGCAATCTGCTGGACGTGGACGACCGGCGCTGCGCACGCATGTTCATGCGATCCCATCTCTCCCCAAGCAGGCTTCGATCACGCGCAATTTGTGTTCAGCGGGAAGGTTGTGCAGGCAGAGAACCACGTATGGTTCGTTGACGTCGAACGCGTGTGGAAGGGCCGCGAAAAGATCCGTCACAGGGTCAAGTTGATGGACGTCTATGCCAGGATGGATTGCGAGTTCTATTTTGAACTTGGGCAGCGCTATCTGTTCTTCGCCGTTCTGGCGAAGGGCAGTCGAGAAATCTTCTTTCACCCGCAAGCCTGCAATTGGACGCGACCGTTGCCATCGACGCGGGTCCTCGGGCCCAACAATGAGTCTCTATGGGTCGAGGACTTGATCATTCGCGAGCACGGAGCGGGAGAACCGCCAGAGCCGGAATGAAGCTGGTGCCCACCAGCGACCGGACGAACGATCAAACGACCACCGGCGCTCTTTGCTAACGTGCGCCCGATCGGCACTTCAGAGATCTCGCATGTCAGTCGTGGATAGAGCGTTGTGGGTCATCGAGCGCAACTCGTCAGGTGAGCTCAACTTGCCGGCGGTCGCGCAAGCCTGCGGCGTATCGCGCTCGCATCTGGCCTCCGCGTTTGGAAGTACCACCGGGTGGCCGGTGATGAAATATTTGCGGGCGCGACGCCTGACGCAGGCCGCGCAGATGCTGGCGCGAGGCGCGCCTGACATCCTGGCTGTTGCGTTGGACTTCGGCTATGGCTCGCATGAAGCATTCACCCGGGCCTTTCGCGATCAGTTCGGCGTGCCGCCAGAAAGCGTGCGCGAACGGGCCAGCACGCGAGGGCTGGCGCTGGTCGCACCGCTCGATCTGGCAGCACGCGAACGGCCGGTGCTAGCGCCGCCGTGGCTGACCGAAGCAGTGGCAGTGCGTGCAGTCGGGCTGTCGCTTCGACACAGCTTCGACAAGGCCATTGGCATTCCCATCCAATGGCAGACCTTCATGGCCACGGAATACGGCCGCATCCCGTATCGGGTTGACGGCATTCCGATCGGAATCCAGAAGCCGGCGGATGACGAGGGCGAATTCGAATACATCTGCGCCGCCGAAGTGAGCAAGTTCGGCGACCCGTTGCCCGAGTTGGTGCGGATCGAGATCCCGTCGCGCCGCTGCGCCGTGTTCGAACACCGCGGCCATGTCTCGACCGTGGGCGACACCTATGCCGCGATCTGGAATGAAGCGCTGTACGAGCGTGGATGGGCGCCGGCCAACGCCCCTGTCATTGAGCGGCATTCGCCCTCGTTCGATCCAGAAACCGGCGACGGTGGACTCTCCCTCTGGATTCCACTGGCCGACTAAGACCAACAGGAAGTAACGATGCCGAATGCACACGACAGCAACGGCCGCACCGTTGCGGCCTATGAAAACTACGCGCGGCGCTATGCCGCCAACGTCTCGCAACAGCCCTCGGAGTCCGGAGCTTCAGCATTGCGACGACTGACAGACATGCTGCCTTCCACCGCCCACGTGCTCGAGATCGGTTCCGGGCCTGGATGGGATGCCGACTTCCTCGAGGGACTCGGTGTGCGGGTTCACCGCACTGACGTCACTGCCGCGTTCCGTGAATTCCAGACTGAGCGTGGGCGGCGCGTCGATGCGCTCGACGTGCTCAAGGACAAGATCGTCGGGACCTACGACGGCATCCTCATGCTATGCGTGCTGCAGCACTTCGAACGCACTGAGCTGGACGGCGTGCTGCACAAGCTCGTCAATGCACTGAGGGACGAGGGAGCGTTACTGCTGTCGTACCCGGTAGGGGAGGACGAGTCCTGGGAGAACACGAGTTCCGGTGACTACCGTGTGGTGCGCTGGTCGAGCGCGACGATGGACGATCGCTTGCAACGCGCGGGCTTGACCGTCGTTTGGGACAGATGCGACGACGGAGACGAAGGTCCTTGGCGCGCAGTGCTCGCGCGGAAGACGTCGTGAGGCCGCGTGCTTGGGGATCAAATCCTTCCCCGCACGCAGTCACATGCGGGGAAGGACATTGCTCTCACTTCGACACGAGGCGATCGGCGAGCGTGTCGTGGTGGAACGAGGAGTGGTCCCGCACGGAGCCCCAGCTCGGATCGTTTGCAAACGTGGACGCGTCCGTCGCCAGGTCCTGCCAGGAACCGTACCGGTCGATGCTCACGAAGTTCCAGGGCCCGCCCTCGAGATGCGTGAACACGACGTTGGAGATCGGCGTCTTCGCATTCGGACTCGGCTCCTTCAGCACCTTCTCGAGCTGCCCGCGGTGTCCCGGAATTGCCCGATGCACGGCCACCACGTAAACCGGGTTCGACGACTTGCCGTCACTCGCTGCAGGCATCATGAGCCGCGTCAACTCGCCCCACGAAGGACCAGCCGCGTACGAGTCTGTGTGCCACGCCATCGTCGGCGGCGGATTCGGGATCGCGTTCGTGAGCTCGACTGACGCCTTCGTCCCGAGATGCTGGATCAGGCAGTAATCCCAGTCGTCGCCCCATTGGTGTCGCAGCAGCAGAAAGTGGGAACCCATCGGATCCTTCGGGTCCACCTCCTGGAGCTCCTTCGCTAGCGCTGCGGCCTGGCCGGGGGCGGCCTTCGCAAAGAGCACGTGATACACATCCGTGCCGGATACCGTCGCAGGCGTCTGTGCCTGCGTTGTTGACAACGTCAACGTAGAAGACAGCGCCAGCGCAATGAGCGCCGTGCGATGTGGACGTTTCATAGAGCCCCCTTTGTGGTTGTTGATGTGAGGACACGAGCGTGGGGGCACTACTACTCCTGCCAGCAGGCGTGTCAATTCGCACATGAAGCAGGACGGCGGATGTGCGATGCGATTTGACACGGAGATGTGGTAAACCACGCCAAGGCGGATTCACGGGCTCCGAGCGAGGTGTGTCCCATGAGCGAGATCGATAGAGACGGTGTCATCGGCGTGCTCAACCGCATCCTGGAGGCGGAGCTCGCTGGTGTCGTGCGCTACACCCACTACTCATTCCTCGTCTTTGGATTTGGGCGAATTCCCATCGTCTCCTGGCTTCGGGGGCAGGCTAGCGAATCGCTGTTGCATGCTCAGCAAGCTGGTGAATGGATCACGACCCTGGGTGCCTACCCCTCATTGGGTATAGGAGCGTTGCTCGACTCGCACAAGCAAGATGTCGGTTCGATGCTGCGCGAGTCGCTGGAGGAAGAGCGACGAACACTGGCGTTGTACCGCGAACTGTTGGCTCTCGTTGCTGATCGGTCGGTGGCCCTCGAGGAGTACGCCCGCGAGATGATTCAGGCAGAAGAGCTGCATGCTGCCGAAGTGGAGAAGATGCTGCGGAAGCCCGGCGGCTAGACGGCGGGGACCCGCAGATATCACACGTAGAACGTAGCGAGCCAGCCGGTGAACTCGTTCCATGCCTGAGTGTCGCGGAGCCATGCGCGGCCGAACTTCATGAGAAGTACGAGGCCGATGCCGACCAGGTAGACCGGGTGAACGATCCGCCGGCGGAGGTAGTCATGGGTCATCCCCAGCAGGATCGGGGACAACCAGATCGCGAGAAGCGGAAGCACAGGTCGCGGAGGGCCGCCGAGAAACGCCATGCGGTGCACGGCCGCGACCAGCAGGACTGTCGTTGCAACTACGATCAACCGCTTGTGAATCTCAGGTCTGCGCCGATAGCTCCACGCAGCCCATAGCACCGGCCCGAAGAAAAGCATGTCGGTGAGCGGGGCGATCAGGCGGCTTCGAGCTTCCTCCAAGTTGCCCGCCTCCACGCGTTCGCCGAATACGACGAAGGCTGTGGTCCAGCCTACGAGAATGACGATGATCCCCCATGACATTGCGTACTTGCCCACTTCCATGTGCAGGGCCACGCGCCCGCGCGCTGCCAGCCACGACTGCCAAATCAGGAAGAACAGCCATCCCATGAAGACGGCAGCGTGCACATGAATGATGCGAGACGGATGAGGAATCGCTTTCAGCAGCAAGGGGCCGAAGTAGCTCGGCCAGAAGCCCAGCAAGGCGATGATGACGCACGCAAACCCGACGGGTAGGTAGATCCGGCTCGCTGACCGCGCCCGCACATCTACCGTCTGCGCCAGTATGGTCTCCATGCAGGGAGCTAATACCACCTTCACGCAGAAGTCGAAATGGGACCCATGGCCAACCGCTCTTCAATCGACTCTCCGTCCGCTCATGACTTCTCCGCTATCGCGAATATCGAGCCGTGTGACCTGCGACCCTTCCTTCACGAAGGTCAGCGTCCATGTTGGCCGGATCTTCAGGAAGAACTGCGAGGACGTTTCGGCGAACAGCTCGCTCCGGTCGCCCTGGGGCACGTCGATGTACAGGTGGCCATTTTCCTCGGTGACGGTGACCACGCGGTGGGGCAGCTGGTAGCGGCCCACGTACGTTGCAACCAGCTTCGAGTCCAGCGGTATGGCCTTGCGCGCCTTGGCATGGCGGTCGGCGATCCATTTTTCCAATGCCGCGCGGGAGCTGAGCTCGCAGTCCTTGGCCGGACCCGTCGACGGGATGTCGGCCGGTGACGCCGGTGCGTCGGTGCGGTTCGCTACATCGGGAACGAACACGTTGAGGAAGGCACAGGTGAAGACGTCATTGGTGATGTCTTCTCCCACCTGGTAATGGTGGTCTGCGAGCGCCTCGCTGTTGGCCAGCGCGATGAGCGTGAGACGCCGCGCCGGCACCTTGACGTAGATCGCGGAGAAGCCGGTGCCCCAGTGGCCGAAGTGCCAGACGAGCCGCGCGCCGCGGTAGTCAGTGACGAACCAGCCCAGACCATGGGCGAGCGGTTGGCCGGCGTTCGAGAAGAAGGGCGTCCAGGCGCGCGCCAACGTCTCGGCTTTCAGCAGCTCGTGGCGATCGACCGCCACGTCGTACTTCGCGAGGTCGCGGACGGTGGACAGCAGTCCTGCCGACGCCCAGAGATCGCGGGGCGGGTAGCCGGAATACACCGTTTCACCGTCGCCCCAGTACGTGTAGGGCCGAGCGAATTTCTTCAGGCTCCGCCGGTAGCGCGCGAGGTTGTCTTTGCCCAGCACCGCCCACGTCTTGTCGTCGTCGGCGACGTCGGGGCCCGGCACGCTGTCACGCATCGCGAGCGGGTCGAGAAATGTCTCGACGAACAGCTGACGCAACGGCTTGCCGGTCTTCTTCTCGAGGATCGCCTTGAGGTACTCGAAGCGGTCGGGGTTGTAGCTGAACTTCTCGCCGGGCGTGCCTTCCGACGTATGGCTGAGCAGATGCTTGATCTTGACCGAGTCGTCCTTGAAATCGTCCGAGTACCGCGACACCGGCTCGTCGAGGTCGAGCTTGCCCTGTTCCACGAGTTGCAGGACCAGGATCGCCGTGAACGTCTTGGTCAAGGAGGCGATGTGGTAGAGCGTGTCGGGCGTGGCCGGAATGCGCTGCTCGACGTCCGCATAGCCGAAGCCTCGGGCCGAGAGCACTTCGCCATTCTGGATCACGATGATGGACAGGCCGGGGATCTTGAGAGCGTTGCGGTCGGCTTCGACCCGGCGTTCGAAGGATGGCACGTTCGGGGTTTGCGCTTGGGCGGCGCTTGCGCCGATCGCAAGAAGGACAACGAGCGCGCGACGAACCGCAGTCGGGAGGTTCATGCCTGCCCCTCATGTCGACTCCGATCAAGCTGAGATGCTACCGGAGCCCGACGTGTTTGCGGTAGCCTGACCACTGCTGTATGCGCGCGCTACTGCTCTTGTTGCTGTTCTGCGCTTGGCATGTGAGTGCTGCCGCGACGCAGCCCGCGCGCCTGACCGAAGGTCCTGACTCCATCGAAAGCCACCTTCGAATTCCGGAGGGAGTACCGCCGGGCCGCTACGTCGTCCAATGCGAAGCCTGGCTGCGCAGAAGCGGGAAGGTTCGAACGTTCCTGTGCTACTCCGCGGAAAAGAAGCACGGTCCTCTCGTCACTGCCGTCGCACTGGCCGGGAGGCAAGCCAGATTCGTCGCCGCGACGCGCGATGGTAAGCCGGCCGAGGTATCCATGCAGGTCATGGTGCGCATCGACATCACGTCGCAGGGACCTCTGGTGCTGGCCGTGCCGAACAATGGCGTCGAGGCAGAGCGGTACGGGCTGTTCTACACCGCACCTCAGCGCTTCAACGAATTCATCTGGCACGGTAATCACGATCCGCTCAAGTCGAGCGATATCCTGCTATGGCGCAAGCTGCGGATCGATGAGCTCGGCAAAGTGATCGAGTACCGGCTCGAGAACGTGGGTAACGTACCTCAATGGTTCGTGGATGACCTGGCGAAGCAGGTCGAGCGGATGGAATTCATGCCCGGCTACTACGAAGGCAAACCGGTGCCGATGGCGTACATCGAGCCCTGGCTCGAATGAGCCGGCACGATCGAGAAGCCAGTGCTTCCCCGCACGTTTCATCCCATGCGGGGAAGGCAAAGCACCAGCCTCGACGTTTCGTCTACTGGAACGGCGGCGCGAGCGGTTGCCGCGGCGTTCCTCCTCCACCCACATGGGTCGGGTCGTTGTTGTTCACGACCTTCAACAACGGGCGAATGATTTGCAGGTCGCGCCCCCAATCCGAGTCTGCGCCATGGCCCACTCGCGCGTTCATGTCCATGCCGTAGTCCGCGAAGAACTCGTCCAGCTTGGACCCGTGGAAACCGACTTCAGCGGATAGGCCGAAGGCGGCGCCGCCGGTAGTGTCGACGACGTACGCGCCGTAGTTCTGCAGCGTCCACGCGATCTGGCGTCCGGGCTCTGTCAGCAAGCCGATGTTGTTGATGTTGACCGACGGAGGAATCGCGAGGAGTGACCCCATCTTCATCGCCACAGTCTGATTGTTGCCGATCTCGCCGTATTCGACGGAAGCGCCGGAGTCCGAGGTGTACGCGGGCCAGCGGAAGCACTCGGACGCCTGTGTGCAATTGAAGAGTTCCATCGGTGAAAACAGGTTGATCTTCAATGCGTGGCGCGGACCCCGGCTGCCGGGGCGCATCTCGCCCAGCCGAATCGTACCGCCGAGCGTGCCGAGCCTGGAGCCGCCGTGCGCGCCATTGCGTCCATCGCCACTGATGATGTCAGCGTCCACCCCGCCGTCGAAGATACGGACGAGGCTGGTGGCATAAGGCGAACCGGCTGAGCACCGCGCGAACGGCTGGGTCTGCACCAGCGTATGGCCATCGACCATCAGGAAGGCAGCGCCGCTGTTCTTGCGGTTGTTGGGCACAGTGTAGTTCGCCGGGATCGGCACAGTGATGGGCAAGTGAGTGAGAGGAGGCGCCGGCGGCGTCGCGATGCATCGATCCGCACCCTGCTGCCAGCCTGCGCTGCTGTACTCGATCGGGGTCGGCGGTGCGCTCGGCACCAGCACGATGCGCTCCTCGTCGATATTTGGCATTGGCGTCCAGCCCCCGTCGACGGTGTCGGTGGGGTCGTCTGGAGCGGCCACGAGATTCGCGGACACATACACTGCGCCGCTGCCGATCGGTGTGTTCCAGATGCTGCTGGAGATGAATGGCCACCAGAACGGATTGCGGCCGATCGTCCATATCTGATTGGCCGTCGGGGTGGGGCATACCTGCAGCTTGATGGCCGGGCCGTTGCCGGTTGCCGCCGTCCCGCCATCCACCGATAAGCAGCGTCCGCCGCTCACCTGCACGAACTTGAATTCACCGGTGGCGCCGGCGCTTTGCTTCGCCCACAACTGCTTGACGTCCGTCACATTGCAGGTCGTCTGCTGGACCGGCGTACCTTCGTTGCCATTTGCAGCCCAGAGGCACAGGCCGCTGTGCTGGGCGATGAGCTGGAATCGTCCGCTGCCGTTGTTTTGGATCGTCCAGCTCTGGTTCGTTGCGCCGGTGCACTCCCACTGTTCCGCGGGGGCACCGACCTGAGTTGCGCCTGGTCCGCCGGTGATGTCGAGGCACTTGCCTGAATGCTTCGCGACTATCGGCAGCGGCGCCGCACTCACGTCGCTCGTTGCAAAAGTTGCCGCAATGCTGAGCGCAGCACATGCGCACAGCCCCTGTATCGAATACATGAACCGTCTCATTGGAATCCCTCCGTGTATGCGGCCCGCGGATGGACAGTGTGCGGACCGTGGACGCCAAAGTAGGCGTAGTGCGCACTGGTTCCGTATATCTCGCGCGTGGGGGCGGCCTACACGAGTTGAAGTGAAACTTCGACGGCGTGCGCAGGAGTCTGGCGAGCTACGAAGTTAGAGGCCGTGGTATGCCGTGAACAAATTGCCGCAAGCACAAATGGTCACCAGGACCATCGCTAGCAATGAGACTTGAAATACATGTCTAGGATCTGCGAGATCGAATGAAGTAGATTGCGGTAACCGTCCAGACCGCGGCAACGAAGCCGAAGACCGCGACAAACAAGAGCACGTCGCCGAAGGCGTACATGCCATCGGAACCATCGCTCGGAGTGAACGCCTGGTTTACCACGACGGCTAACGTTGCAATCGACCCGGCCGCTACATACCCGGCCAGGACCAGCGCGAACTTTGCGAGTGGCTTCATAAATTCTCTTCGCGCGTTCTTATACACGATCTGCTGGACCAAACAGCATGTCCGGATTCATGCAGTACCGTCTTCATTTCAATGCACCGTCGAATGTCCGCTCCGGGTTCGGAAGCGGCCATTCGACGCTAGAGTGAAGCATCCTTGAAAGCGCGCAGCACGGCGTTGATTTGCGTTTGATAGCCGGGAGTTGCGGATCGTGATCTGCTACTCCCTGCGAGCCGCTGCTCGCCCGCTCATGAACGGTCCTGCGTTAATCCGACCGCCATGGGGTCATCCGCGGTATCCAGCGCGGGACGGCCGCGCGGAATGCCTCGTACTCTCTCCCAAACGTCTGCTCGAGCGAGGGTTCTTCGACCGCCACGACCCAGACGTGGAAGAAGAGCCAGAGCAGCGCGCCGTAGACGATGAGGCGCCAATCGCCCATCAGCATCGCTTGACCCAGGATGATGGCAACGAGCGCGACGTATATTGGATTACGCACATAACGGTAGAGACCGGTCACCACGAGATTCCGTGGCGGCGCGATGGGCGCGGGAGTGCCGAGACCCTGCAGCGCGAAACGCGCAAATGCGTCAACGAGCCCAGGCACGCCTGCGAGAATCATTATCGCGCCGAGGCCGCGCGTCAGCTCCAGACCAAGGAACGGCGGCTGGAGTTGCCAACCCGTGATCGACCATGGAACGAGCCCCGCCAGCGTACATGGGGCGACCACGAAGAAAACCGCCGAGCCCAGGACGGCAATGATTCGTTGCACGGTGGTTCCCGACACTCGTCGCTGCGAGCTCATTCCACACCTCAACTTCGAGTCACCCCATAACGCTGTCGCTTCATTTCTTTCCGCCTGGGTACTCATCGCCTTGCAGGTACTCGCGTAGAAGAGCTCGGCCGCGATGAATACGGCTCTTGCATGCTTCGCGAGTGATGCGCAAGCGATCGGCCGCCTCGGCGATGGTGAGCTGCTCCATGT
>Ga0068861_100001335_pt1 | contig 15473 bp, 12 predicted proteins | sample KBSSwiS42_FD_66593 | JGI IMG/M metagenome (GOLD analysis project Ga0068861, IMG submission 66593) | Switchgrass rhizosphere microbial communities from Kellogg Biological Station, Michigan, USA - KBS Switchgrass S4-2 | ecosystem: Host-associated > Plants > Roots > Rhizosphere > Soil ...
TACCCGACGTTGAGTCAGCATGTGCGCGAGCTCTACGCTTGGGTTGGCGAAATTACTCTGACCAAGACGACGGACGAGTGGATTTCTCTGCTCAAGCCGCTGCATATCCCTGTAGCCCGAGTAAATCGTCTGGATGAGCTGACGCAGGACCCGCAACTCGAAGCGACCGGACTGTTCGAGCGCTATCAACACCCCGATGCCGGCGCCTACACCGTCACCCGACACCCAGTGAAATACTCGGCCACACCTGCAACGATACGCAGACACCCTCCGCGACTGGGCGAGCACAACGCAGAACTCCTTGCCGAGGCGCAGCGAATTCGGCGAAAGCCGAAACAGTGATCGCGCAGATGACGGCACTTGCAGCGCAAATGAGGTGACCAATGTCACTCTGTGATTTTGTGTTTTCGGCCGACATGATCGTTCCCAACCGGGCACAGACCTTGGACGCCCTGATAAATCAGGTCGGGTTGATCGTCCCTCCGCCCGACTCACACAAATACTTCCCGAACGCAGGATGGGATATCACCTTCGCCCCCGTGAATTCCGAGAGAGCGCGCGCGCCGACGACCATCGAGATCATGGCAGCCGCGAATCTCCTGCCCAGCGCGCGCAGGGAACCAGGGCAGCGCAGCGTCAGCATGACGGTCGCTGAAGCTCAGGCATTTCGAAGGTGGCGCACACATGCGACTGTCATCGTCACGTCCGAGCTGGACGCCATCGTCGAACGCGTCCGCCGCTCCGGCCGGCGACACTGGTTTCAAGCGCCGCCCGCCCATCCGGGTTTTCCCCGGATATGGCTGGGCGTCGGCGACCACCATGACAGCTCATATGATCCCTCAGCTGATTGCGGCCTCAGGCTGGAGTTCATTCCTCGAGGAGCATCGAAGTTTTCAGTGGTGGATGTCGACACATCGCCGGATATGCCGCGGCCGGGGCAGACTGGCATACGGCGGATCGCGTTCCGAGATTTCCTCGTGCCAGATCTAAGTGCCGCCCTGCGTGACTTGGAACAGACCTTCGGGTGGGAGTCCTCGCATGACGTTCGCGAAGAACCATCGCGCGGTTACTCATTCGTCGAGATGAGCGGCAACTATCCGCAAGGTGCGCAGCTTCGTCTGATCCAACCCGTGGACCCCGCTTCCCGAGCAGGACAGGACGCTAAGGCCGGAAATCCCAGTCCTTATACAATCGTTTGCTCCGTCTACGATCTGGACGCCACCGAGAACGACCTGAAAACTCGCAACACGCCATACGTGCGCCTACCAGCCGGAAGACACGAGCCGGAAACACTCTCCGTCCTGTCGCCCGATCTGGGCGCGCCGTTCGCTTTCATCGCGCGTGCTATCTAGTTGGTGTAGCGGACGCCGGCCGCCCAACGCAAAAGGACAACAGAAATGAGCTTCGTCGCACCCGCCCGCCTTGTCACGCCGGAGCATTTCGCACTCACTGACAAGACAGCGATCGTCACCGGCGCCGCAATGGGAATCGGCCGCGCAATCGCCGAACAGCTTGCAGCGTTCGGCGCCTTTGTCATCATCTTTGATTTCGATGGAGCCGCCGCGCGAGACACGCTTGCGGCAATCGAGGCGTCGGGAGGGCGAGGTGCGGTCATTGAGGTTGATCTGAGAGATGAAATGCGGCTCATTGCAAGCGTGCGGCGTGCTGCCGAAATCAATGATCGACTGGACATCCTCGTCAACAGCGCAGGGATTTACCCCGTCGCGCCGTTCGAGGAATCGTCCGACGAGATGTGGCGTGACGTGTTCAACGTCAATTTGCGAGCGGCGTTCGTTACGATGCGCGAGGCCGCGCGTCTCATGAAACACGGCGGCGCTATCGTGAACATCTCATCCGTCGATTCCCTGCGCCCGTCTTTTGCCGGGCTCAGTGTCTATGGAGCAACCAAGGCAGCGCTCAACTCGCTTACCCGATCAGGCGCGAACGAGCTGGGCCCGCGCGGCATTCGAGTCAATGCCGTTCTGCCTGGCGTGATTGCCACCCGCGGAGTGCCAACCGGCAACCCGCGCTACCAGGTGTGGGCGGACCGCGCCGCAGCGCGGAGAGTGGGCGAGCCGTTCGACATCGCTGGCGTCGTGTTGTTTCTCGTAAGTCCTTTAGCGCAATTCATCCACGGCCAGACAATCGTCGCTGACGGTGGGGTGACTTTTACGGCGTGACTAGACGACGCCGACAACCTCGCAGTTCTCCGGGCCGTCAGCTGGCCGCTTTGACGTCGTAACGGCTCCTTCCCAGCAGCGCTATCGACGCTGAGCCGACCACGCAAGCAATGGCGAGAGGCAGGATCACCGGCTCATAGGAGTGCACCCGGTCGAACACCAGTCCCGCCAGCACCGGAGCAAATCCAAAGCCTATCGAGTAACCACCTAGAACGAACCCGTAGATGGTGCTGAAAGCACGCTTACCGAAATATTGGCGCGCGAGGTATGCAAGCAGATCGGACTCGGCACCCTGCGCCACGCCGCTCAACATCGCGATGATCGACGCCCTTGCCATGGAGCCATCGAAATTCATCAGCAGGAGAAACCCGATCGCCGGACATAGCAGAAAAGCGCCTGCAACCAGGTTGGCCGGCAAGCGGTCGACCAAGAAGCCCGAGCCTATCCGTCCGAACAAAGATGCTGGGCCCACTACTGCGAGCACTGCCGCGGCCGATGTCGTGCTGCCACCGGCGTCGGTGAGCATCGATTGCAGATGAATGAAAATGACTGCGATCCCACCCGAGGCTACCAACGAGCCGAGCGTGAGCTGCCAGAAGTGCCGGGTCGCGAGGGCTTCGCGCAGTGATCGTCCTTCTATCTTCACGCCTGAGGACTGTTCAGCGCGAAGCACGGGGACGGGCACGAAATATTTTGCCGCAAGTGGGAGAGCGACAAACAGCACAAAAACCGCCAAGGTAAAGTAGACCCCGCGCCATCCAAAGTGCTTCGTTATCGCGACGCTCATGGGCGGCAGCAGACCGACCAGAAGCGATGTACCCATAAACATGATGCCGAGCGCCAGCCCGAGATGGCGCTTGAATCGGCTTGCAACGCCATTGCCCCAAACGATAAAGCCGGCGGCAGGCTGCACCACGGCGAAAGAAATCCAGGCCACGAACCAGCTCGTGACCGAAGGTCCGCTCATCGCGATACCACATATCGCTGCGCCCAGAACTGCCAGCCCCACCAAGCCGACTCGGCGCGCACCGACGCGATCTACGACGTGACCGATCACTGGAGCGAAGAAAAGCGTGCCGAGAGCTGTGAAGAGGACCGATGAGGTTATCGACGCACGCGACCAGCCATACAGTGTGGATAGGGGCTCGATCATCGAGCCCAGCACAACGGTGGGCAATGCTATACAAGTACAGCAGACCATCGATGCAAACAGCAGTGCGCCACCCGCCCGCCATTCGCTCAGGGGCACGGTCGGCGCGCCCGTCACGCTCTTCATTTTATTGCCTCGAGAAGTCGTGAGGCCGTCTGAGGCTGCTCAACGAGCCGGCGAACGGATCGCCGGCCGCTGCGGAGTGCTCCGTAGCGGCCGGCGTCGCAGTCACGAAGGCATACTGCGGGGCACGCGCAAAATACAAATCATGGTCCCTTCGAATGATTCTGGCGCGCGGCTGTTTCTCAGTAGCTATAGCCAACGCGGAACCCGAGTTGCGGAGGCGGGCTGAAGTAGCGAGCATACCCCGCGGCAGACACCAGAAATCCATTTTTCCATTTAGCATTGTTCAGGTTCGTCGCAAAGATACTCAGCTTGAACCCCGGTACCGACGCTGGCGAATACGATGCTTCCCCGTCGAGCGTCACGTAGGATTCCGATTGAACGATGCCGACGACGTCATAGTTGATGGTGCTGGAATAATACGCGGAAAGATTGGCCTCGATCTCACCGCTCGAGATCGCATTCTCGTAGTTGACGCCGGCAAAGCCGGTAAACCTTGGCGCCTTGATCATCCTGGCACTGTCGGCGTTGACACTCTGCTGCGAGACGCCGCAATAACCGCCGCAAGTCGCGGTGCCATCATACTGGCGCACAGGAAAGCTTGGCGACACAGCGAAGGCGACCGCGCTCCTGTAGTCGTTGTACTCCGCCTTGGGCAGATAGCTCCCGCCGCCTCGAAGCTTGAAGTTGTCGTTGAGCCGGACCTCGCCGTCGAAGTCTAGGCCGTCCAGGGTAGCACTGGCATTGGCAGCCACCGCCGTGACACCAGTAAAAGTGGAAAGCTGAAGGTCGGAATAATCGTAGTGGAACGCTGACAGGTTCAGTCGCAGGCTCTGGCCTTCGTACTTTGCCCCCACCTCATACGATTTCAGCAATTCCGGCTTGAGTGCTGGCTGTGTAAAGGCCGATGTATAGACTCCGCTGCGAAAACCTGTGCTGTAGGTAAAGTAAGTGTTGAAACTGTCCGTCCAGTCATATCGCAAAGCGACTCGCGGAGACACTTTCCTAACGGTGGTCGATGTGTCCACCAGGTTCTCCGGTTCCTTCTTGGTGTCGCTCGTATACCGAGCACCCACGGTGAGGTGAAATTGGTCCGTGACGTTGTAGTCTGCCGACGCAAATGCGGCATAAGAATCCGTCTTTACGTGATACGCAAAGAACTTCAAGCCGCCGGGCGTCAAGCTTCCCGGATACTTGTTGCCCCAGTAAGTTCCCTCAGCACTTTCGTGATACGCATACAGGCCAGCCACGAACGAGACCGGGCCGAGCGGGTGCGAAGAGAACAGCAATTCGTTCGAAGCAGACTCGCTGGGCTGGACCACCTGATAGTCGTCGAGGCACTTCAAGGTCTGAAGACACCTCAGCCCCAGTGTTGCACCCTGCAGCGCGGCGACACTCGAAGTGTTGATATGAATGTCGCCAGTCAGGTTGCGGTAGGTGGCGGTGTTGGTGATCGTGCCGAAGCCGGTTTCCAGCGTTCCCTGCAGATATCCCCCCCGCTCGGTGTATTCCATGTGCGGTGTCGTGGCCTTGAATGCAACGTGATAATCATCGGTGGGGGCTACGACACCCGGAAGGCCGTAAGCGAGATTCGCATTGCCGATGATGCCGCCGTTGGTGACGCTCTCGTCATAACGCTTGGTGTAGAACCCTCCCCCGGAAATACTCAAATCATCCGTCGCCTTGAACAACAGCTTGCCTCGGTAGGCCTGACTGCGAATGGCGCCGTAGGTGCTCCCGTCGACGTCGTTCACGCTGAAGCCGGAACTGCTTCGATTGGCGACGGCGATGCTACCTGCAAGCTTGTCCTCGATCAGCGGGCCCGCCAAGAAGCCCGAAACTTGCAAGTTGTCCAGGCCGTCATCGCCTTCGCTCTTCAGCCAAGCGCTGTCCGAAACCTGAAAACTCCCGTTGGATGTGAACGACGGCCCTTTCGTGAAAATCTGGACGGCCCCAGCAGTCGCGTTGCGACCGAACAGCGTGCCCTGCGGTCCTTTGGCAACCTCGACACGCTCGACATCCGGCATGTCGGAGTAGCTGCCTTGCTGACTGGGTTGATAAATGCCATCGACATAGAGCGCCACCGGGCCTTCGCCGCCAGGTGCAACAGCCGAACTCGACACGCCTCGAATCGAAGGGCTCGACCAGGCATTCTGGCTGGTGAGCACGAACCCGGGAACCACGCGATTCAAATCGCGCGTATCGACCACACCTGCTGCCTGAAGCTGTTCAGCTGTGGTGGTTAGAACAGTCACCGGTACGTCATGACTGGATTCGTTGCGCCGCTGCGCTGTCACCACAACCATTTCGAGCCCGCGTGACTCCTCCGTAGCCGCAGTCGCTGCAGGGACTCGAGCTTCTTGAGCATGTGCCATGCCTGTTCCGATGAACGCCAACGAGGCCACGCCAGACATCAATCCAATTCGTTCGATCATTCGATCCCCCTAGCTCTGCTTTTTTCGCCGCCTGTTTCCGCGCCGAGCGCGTCTTGCATACGCAAGTTTAGTGAGCATGGGAGAAATATAGTCCCGCAGTTCCACAATGGCAACGACAATTATTTATTGTAGTGTAATTTTAGTCAAAGAAGCCGTCGTGAGCCGGCTGGGATAACCGAATATAGCCTTGTTGAGTGCCGCAAAGCCTTTAGTAGCAGTCGCCCGACTCGCGGCTCGCGCATACACGTACTGTAATTTTCACGGCAGCCGGTGTAAGCTCGGCTGCGGCACAGGCCGCTGGAAACGGCATCGCCCCACGGCCATGGAATCTTGCATGGTCGAATTTTGTGTATCGGGAATTGGCAATGACTAGGAGAAAGCGTGACGGAGTTTCTGGCGGCCCGGCAACAGATTTATCAAAGCGCTGGCATGGCCGACCGCCGCCGGAAGATTTTGCAGGAGACGCGGCGCCTGATCAGGGATCAAGGCGCGAACGGATTCAGCATCCGCGAAATATGCGATCGCGCCGAGGTCTCGCAGAAGACCATCTACAACAATTTTGGCAGCAAAGAAGGCGTGATGGCCGCAGCGGTGTTCGAGTCGCTGAAAGGCTTTCATGAAAGCGGGCCATTTCATTTCGAAGGCAATTCGCTTGAAGGCCGCCTGGAACGGCTGATCAAAGTCCGTAACCGGAACTTGGAAGTCCGCGCCTACGCCATAGCGCTCATCACGATCTACAATTCCACGACCCTGGGACGCGAAGTCCGCGACGCCATGCGCGACGCGTCGAAGCTAGAGATGCAGCAATTCGCAGAACATCTCGAAGCGCAGGACTGCTTCGCGCCGGGTGTCACCGCGACGGCGTATCTGGAGAATAACGTATTGGCTGGGTACGCGTTGCTCACCGAGTGGGCACTCGGGGCGATCAAGGACGACGATGTCGTCGATCGAAGCGCGGAGATATTTCTGGTGTTGCTCGCCGCGAGCACGAAGGGGAAGTTTGCAGAAGAGGCTAGGATCTGGCTCGAGGACGTGCGCACGAAGCGGCCCGGTTGGCGCTCGCTGCGCAGCATCGCAACCTCCTCGCCCGCATTCTCTGAATGACTGCGGTTTGCGCTTCCAACTGATCCGCTGCTTGCCGGCGAAATTCGCGCCAATTCTTACCCCGTCTCGCGCATCAGCCATCCAATAAAGCCTTCGCCACAATGTTTCGCTGCACTTCGCTGGAGCCTGCGAAAATCGTCGTCGCGCGATTGTTCAGGTATTTCGCAGTGGGCAGCAACGCGTAGTCTGGCCCAATCGGCTTGCCGTTGCTGCCCAGGCCACGCCCATCACGCTGATCGGCGGCGCCGTAGGGTCCGAGTGCCTCAACAGCCAAGCTGTCGATCCGCTGACTGATTTCAGTGCTCTTGAGCTTCTTGATTGAGGATGCGACGCCACCGATGCTTTCTCCGACCGCGCGTCCGCTCCTGAAATGCGCCTCAAGAGCGGAAGCGGCACGGATTTCTATCTCGAGCAATGCCGCCTTGCGACGGAACTGCGGATCGTCGAGCATGTTGGCACCACTGTCCGAGGGTTGTCGGCGACAGATGTCAAGCGCGATATCCATTCCAACTCGCAAGCGCATCGCCAACGTATTGCCGCCGCGTTCGTGCTCGAGAAGATATTTCGCGACCGACCAGCCCTCGTTCTCCTCGCCCATGCGATTGGAGATAGGCACGCGGACATTGTCGAAGAACACCTGATTCAATTCGTGCTCGCCGGACATCGAGATGATCGGGCGCATCGAAATCCCAGGAGCGTCAAGAGGCGTGACCAGAAAGCTGATGCCCCTCTGCTTCGGCGCATCCTGACTGGTCCGCACCAATAGGAATATCCAGTTCGCATATTGCGCGTGGGTGGTCCATATCTTCGATCCGTTGACCACATAATCGTCGCCGTCTCGATCGGCCCGCGTCTGAAGCGACGCCAGATCGGATCCTGCCCCCACTTCCGAATACCCTTGGCACCAATAGTGCTCCGCCGACAGCATGCGCGGCAGGAAGAATGCCTTCTGCTCCGCTGTCCCGTATCGCATGATGACCGGCGCACAAAGCCTCAACCCCAATCCAGGCAGGCGTGGTGTACCGGCACGCGCACACTCGTCGTTGAATATCTCAATCTGGCGAGCGTTCCAGCCTGGACCGCCATATTTCGCCGGCCAGGCTGGCGCAGCCCAGCCCTTCTCGTGCAGGATTGTCTGCCACTTTACGGCAAGCGGCGCCTCCGCGAACATTCCCGCCTGCTTCGCCGCCTCACTTCGCAGCTCCTCCGTAAATTTGTCGGCGAGAAAAGCGCGAACCTCCTCGCGGAACGCAGCCTCCTCCTTCGTCAGCTCCTCGATCATGCTTCTCTTCCGGCGATCTCGCGTCTCACAGTGTTTGGCGTGAAAGCGCTCGTCTGAAAGCGTGCTAGATGATGATCGACGGTGCCGAACGTTTGCTCGATGACCTTCGCGCGCTTGAAGTAATGCCCGACCGCAGTTTCGTCCGCGATGCCCATAGCCCCGTGCAGTTGGATGCCGCTTTCCCCCACGAAATTGCAGGCTTGGCCGACGCAGACTTTTAGCGCGGAGGCACTGCGAGCGCGCCCCGCCGTATCGAGCAGGCCTTCATCCAATTCGCGACTGGTTTCGCGGCTCATCGCCATCGCTTCCTCGCTGACGATGTACATATCGACCATCCGATGACGCAGTACCTGGAAACTGCTCAACGGCGCACCAAATTGGCGCCGCTGCTTCGTGTATTCGACCGTATCTGACAGAATCCTCTGCACTACTGTCGTACCCTCGGCGCATATGGCCAGGATCGCCCGATCAATAGCCTCCTCGATCAGCGGCAATGCGGCGTCGACCTGCCCGAGAAGCGCCGACCGCGGAAGAGATACATTGTGGAAATCGATGTCGGACGCCGGGTGCCAATCGATCGTGCTGTAGTCACGTCGATGAATACCGGTTGCACGTGCCTCGACCAAGAACAACGAGATTCCTTCCCGATCGCGCTCGCTGCCGCCGGTGCGAGCACTGACGATGTAGTGCGTCGCGCGCCGACCTTCTGAAACCATTATTTTGCGTCCGTTCAGAACGAACCCGTCGGCCATCGCGTGTGCGCTCGATCGCACGTCGTGAAGACAGTAGCGGGCCTGAAATTCCGTATGGGCAAACGCAATCCGTGCATCGCCGGCGATGACCTTCTCGATCAGCTCGTTGGCGGCATCCCCTCCGGATCGCCGTAGTATTCCTCCTCCGATCACCACAGTCTCCAGGAAGGGCTGAACCACCAGATGTCGTCCAATCGCCTCCATGACGATCATGATGTCGACAGCTCCGCCGCCTGAGCCGCCTAATGTCTCGGGGAAGGTCAATCCAAGTATCCCCAGCTCCGCGGCCATTCCTTTCCACACGCCTCCGTCGTGATCCTGTGGAGCGGAGGAACGTCTCTGCAGGACGTCGAGCGGACACTTTCTTTCAAAGTATCGATTGACGAGTTCCTCCAGCATGCTCTGCTCTTGGGTAAGGTGCTGGTTCATTCCGGATGTGATTGTCATGCTGAGCGTGATCGGCGTTTGGCACTTTTCGGAGCTCCTGATCGACTCGTGGGGATAGCCGGCCGCACTCACGGCGTTACCTCGTACCAAGGCACTCCAGCGACTACCTGAGCACCCGCACGGCTAGTCTTTATAGTCAGGATCGCTTTTTTCTACTTCTCGCAGCATCGCTTGCCACTCTAGCTGCAAGCCGCTGAGATAGTCCGACCGGTCAAACAGGTTGCGCGTGTATTCGCGGGCATAATCGCTGCAAAACACCAACTTGCCGCTCGCCATTGCGTCGATTTGAATCTGACACGCGCGCTCCAGCATGAGCATCGAAATGAAGGCGGCGCCCACGCTGGCCCCACAGGTCAGCAAGCCATGATTGCGGAGCACGAGATAGTTATTGCGACCGAGCGAAGCGACGAGCCGCCCACGCTCTCCGTCGTCCATGACCGGTCCTTCATAGACGTGATAGCTCAAGCGACCGTCGAAGGTCAGCGCAGTCTGCGAGATCGGCAGGAGGCCTTCCTCCATGCAAGACACAGCTGTCCCGGCGCGGGTATGAGTGTGCAACACGCAGACAACATCCTCGCGGGCGCCATGAATGGCGCTGTGAATGATATAGCCAGCCGGATTGATGTCGTAGGGCAGGTCTGACTTCGTCACGATCGTTCCATCTAGATCGATCTTGATGAGCGAAGAAGCCGTGATCTCGCTGTACAACAGGCCGTAAGGGTTGATTAGGAGTCTATGGCCCTCACCCGGCACGCGTGCAGTGATGTGGTTATAGATCAGGTCAGTCATCTTGTAGCGGTGGACCAGCCGGTAGCAAGCCGCTAGTTCCACCCGCGTCCGCCATTCCAGTTCAGTCATTGCGATGGCATTCCGCTGCGAAGCCAGTGTCATGACACACCTCCCACGACTCGACCAGGGAACCCAGTTCCCAATCATCTTGAAATTTTACCCACTATGCTCTTTTTTGACGACACAGTCCAGCTGTGGCGACACAGAATGCATGAGATATCCAGTCGTCCGTCGCTGCCTACAGCGACAGGCGAGCCGCCAAAGCCCGCTTGTCCGGCTTGCCTGACGCAAGCCACGGAATTTCAGAGGCGTCGCTGAGAATGGTGATTCGTGATGGCACTTTGAAGGACGACAGCAGCCCGCTGGCCCGTTTTCTTATCTCCGCTACGGTCATGAGGCGACCGTGCTTCAAGGTCACCGCCGCGCAGACCTCTTCTTCGGAATTCGAATCGAGAAGGGAGAATACGAGCGCATGCTCGATCTCGTCGAAGCTCTCCAGCAATAGCTCCACCTCGCGCGGCGAGACGTTGGCGCCACGTGCCTTTATCATTTCGTGATAGCGACCGACGAAATAGACCTTGTCGCCCTGCATGAAGCAACGATCTGCGGTGTGCAGCCACCCGTCCGGGTCGAATGTGCTTTCACGCTCTTGTTTGTAATAGCCCTGTGTCACGCCGTACCCGCGCACGACGAGTTCACCCTCGCCCATGTCCTCGATCGTTGCTCCTGTTTCGGGATGAATGATCTTTCTGTCGGCGCCCTGCCAGTTTCCGACCGTTTCGCTCATGCCTCGATGCACCGGAATCCCTGAGATCGGGTTAGGCGCAGCCTCGGACGAGTGAAGGCTCGGAATAGACGACAGGTCGCGGTGCGAAAATGAAGGGTGTGCCTTGAGTGACTGAATCAATGACGGCCAGGCGCGGACCACGCCTATCTTCTCGCGCTCGATCATGTCGAGCGCCGGGCCGGCTTCAAACTTCTCGATGACGCAGACCTTGGCGCCACTGTGTAAAGCCTCGGTCAGAACCAGCGTGCCGCCGATCCAGAAGAAGGGAAAACCGCAGAGAATGCTTTGATTTCCCGGATCGGAAGCGCGTGCCTTGGCCACGAGGGCGGTGGTGCGCACTATCGATCCGTGCGTATGTATGACGCCCTTTGGCAAGGCGCTAGAGCCCGACGTATATGTCACTTGCGCAAGGTCAGCTGGAGTGACCTCGCTCTCGGCCGACAGCAGCACGTCATCACCCGGACCGTTACCTGACACAGAGGCTCGTATTGCCCAAGGCCGTTGCGGGTCGCCTGTGATCCAGATCGACCGCAGATATGGCACTTGAGTCATGAATATCTCGGGCGACTGCGCTTCGGACAATTTAGCGAACGCCTCCTGCAGGAAGTCTTCAACGTTCTTTCCCAGAAAGCTGGCTCTTGCCCAAAGCACGCTGACGTCGCCCAGACGCACAAGTCTGGCGAGCTCCGCGGGCCGGCAAATTGAGCTGAAAGGCATGACCAGCGCTCCGATGCGCAACCCTGCGAGCCACACGCATACCCATTCCGTCGAGAACGTGTCGAACAGCCCCACCCGGGTGCCCTTCCCTACGCCCGCTCGCAACATGCGCTTGGCGATCTCGCGGGAACTTTCCTCTGCTTGAGCGAACGTCAACCGTCGATCAGGCATCACGATAAAGTCGCGATCGCCCCAGAGTTCGGCGGCGCGCCGAAGAGTAGTTGGAAATGTCGCCGCGTATCCAAGCTCGGGGATTTCAGGCATGTTGATTCCTCTGTGCCGCGGGCGCAAGCCGCGACTATCGAACACGGTCAATTCTTCGCGCGACGGAGCGAAGTGCTTCGGCATCCGGAACGTCGACGTCCGCCACATCCGGCGGAACGTTTCGGTCATCATTGTTCGGGCGGGCGGTCATTTCATTGTTGATTAGCCGATCGTGATGTAGTAAAACAAAAAGAATGAGCAATGTAAATTTCAAGAGCGTGGAAGTGGAGCGAGCCGGACAGCTCGAGTTCATTTTTCTGAACCGTCCGCCCGCCAACTTTTTCGACTACGAGATGGTGCGTGAGATTGGTGTCGCACTCCGCCGAGCGGATGACGATCAGGCGGTTCGAGTGGTGCTATTGGCGGCGCGGGGGAGTGTGTTCTGCGGTGGCGCCAATTTCAGTACGGCGGGTACCGATGCCGAAGCGCCCATCGTGCCCGGCTTGATCTACCGCGCTGGCGCTGAACTGCTGCGTACCCGCAAGCCAATCATCGCTGCCGTACAAGGAGCCGCGATCGGCGGCGGACTCGGTCTAGCATGCGTCGCCGACTTTCGCGTCACATGTCCGGAAGCGCGATTGAGCGCCAACTTCTGTCGGATTGGCTTTCATCCCGGGTTTGCTCTGACGGCCTTCTTGCCTCGCCTGGTCGGTCAACAAGCCGCGGCAAAGATGATGTACACCGGTGAGCGGATCGATGGACAGACGGCAGTCGCGATGGGACTCGCCGACAAATTGGCCCCGGATCGCGGTTCGGTCCTCACCGCTGCGACCGAACTCGCCAACGAGATCGCTGAATCCGCTCCCCTGGCCGTCATGGCAACGCGGGCGACCCTGCGTAGCGGCATGGTGGAGTTGTACGAGGTCGCTACCGAGCGAGAACGTGTCCAGCAGGAGTGGTTGCGATCTACTTTCGATTTCGCTGAAGGCGTGAAGGCCTATGCGGAGCGCAGGCGTCCGGAGTTCCGCGGCAACTGACCACTCGATCGAATCACGACACAAGCCGCGCATGGGTTCCTGTCTCGGTCTGCTCTCCAACTATCCAAACGGGTTGATCATAAAGAGGAACCATGGGCGATCCAGATTTGAAGCTCTATCATTTTCCCAAAGCCTGTTCACGCGTAAGCGTGTGTGCGCTCGAGATGGCGGAAGTGCCCTATACGGTCGAGGTCGTTAACCTGTTGCAGCGCGCACAATTGGATCCCGCATATCAGACGTTGTCGCCGTTCGGCAAAGTTCCGGTCATGCTGGTGGATGGACAACCGCTGATCGAAAATTCCGGCATCATTGCGCTCGTCGCTGCACTACGCCCCAGTGCGGGAGTGTTTCCAGCGACCCCCTCCCCGCGCATGGTGGGTGAAATCGCGAGCGGTATGTCCATTTGCGTCGGCACACTGCATCCCTTGGTTCGCGGACTAGCTCATCCCGAGCGAGTCACCAGCGGCGAGAGAGAGCCGGTGAAGACGAAGTCGCGCGAACTCTTGAGCAAAGTGTTCGACTATGTCGAGCGCAAACTCGAAGAACGCGACTGGTGGCTTGGTCAGCCTTCCATCATCGACGTGTATGTCGATTGGATCGTGATGGTTGCGCAGTACGGAGGCTATAGCGTCGACAACTATCCTCGACTGCAGGGGCTCGAAACGCGCTTGGGCGCACTACCCGGCTACCGGAAGATGCAGGAGAAGGAACAGGCTCTCTGGACTCGTGTCACCGCCTGAGGTCACGCGATTGCCGTCCTCGAGAGTTTACGTCGCATCGGCCGCTGTCTGGAGCAAAGCATGGATCTGAATCTGCGGGGACGAACCGCCTTGGTAACGGGAGCCACTGAAGGGGTAGGTCGTGCGACTGCCAAGCGTCTCGCCGCCGAGGGCTGCAATCTAGTGCTGGTCGCGCGCACGACAGCGAATCTAGATCGGGTTCGGGATGAAATCGTCTCCGAGACCGGCATTCATGCATCGATTGAATCGATCGACCTGGCAACGCAGGAGGGGCGAGAGGCATTGCCGCCCCGCCATCCCGACGTAGACATCGTCATCTGCAACACGGGCGCCGCTGAAATCGGAACGATCATCGATATTGACGAGGCCCGGTGGCGCGAAGGGTGGGAACTCAAGTTTTACGGTTATATGGCGCTGGTGCGGGCTTACTATCCGCGGATGTGCACCCGCCGCTCGGGAGTTATCCTCAACGTTATGGGCGTATCCGCTGAACGGCCCAGCCCGGGTACGCTTGCACTTGGCATGGCCAACGCATCGTTGAATGCGATGACCAAGGCGATCGGAGGCGTGTCCGCGGATTTCAATGTGCGCGTGCTCGGGGTCAATCCCGGCCCGATCCTCACGGAGCGTGGTATGTCCATTATTCGAACTTTTGCCGAGAAACGTTTTGGCGATGCCGAGCGTTGGCCGGAGTTGGCGCAGGCAATGCCATTCAGCCGCTTTGCCCGGCCGGAGGAAATCGCTTCGATCATCGCGTTCCTCGTCTCGGATCAGGCAAGCTACATGACGGGGACGGTAGTGAATGTTGACGGAGGCATCTCAACGCGCGTCGCAGGATATTGAAGGACGGGTCCGCGAGCGAGGCCGAGTCTTACCTCAACTCGAACGTCGTACAATCGAATCCGCCGCCCTGCGGCCAGAAAAGACCGTATCTGCGATGGCCATCCCGCTGATATATCCTGCCGAGCACAAGCCGACCGCTGCTCGACCCGCCGCATAGAGTCCTTCGACCGGCGAACCATCTCTGGTTTTGACAGCGCCAGTCGCTTCATCGACAACGAGACCGCCGAGCGTAAACGCCAGGGTGAAACTGAACGGATTGCCGGTGGCGAGATTGATAGCCATCAACCGTCCCGATCCCAGCGGGCGCATATAGTCGCGATTTTTTCCTAGCGGGTCGTCGCTGCCGGATGTCGCCTCACGATCATATTCGGCGATGGTGCTTTCCAGCGCGCCTTGTGGGAGGCCGAGCTTTCTACCGAGCGCAGCAGCCGAGCGCGCACTGCGCGTCCCTCCAAATAGGTAGTTCGACAGAAGCGGCCCACCTGCTACCAGGCCCCAGCGCAACAGGGCCCTGACCCCCGGCACGACCACCTCACTCCTGACGATCAACCATGCCTTGCTGCCTGGCTGCAGCGCGATCGCTCTACCAAGAACGCCGGTGTACGCATCCTCGTTGATGAATCGCTTGCCCTCGACATTGACGATGATCCCGTGAAGAAAATCGCCGGGCGGTGCGATGGTTCGCGCGATGAATGCAGCGTCCATGTGGTCGACATATCCACCGACAGACTGTCCCAGCGCAATCCCTGATCCGTCGCACCCAAGCGAGCCAAGGCGCGTGAGCGCCCTGTAATTCTGTTCGAGGAAGGGCAGATGTTTCGCGACCAGTTCAGGGTTATTTATGACGCCGCCCGCCGAGAGTATCACTCCAGCCCGTGCCCGG
>Ga0068861_100001342_pt1 | contig 15453 bp, 14 predicted proteins | sample KBSSwiS42_FD_66593 | JGI IMG/M metagenome (GOLD analysis project Ga0068861, IMG submission 66593) | Switchgrass rhizosphere microbial communities from Kellogg Biological Station, Michigan, USA - KBS Switchgrass S4-2 | ecosystem: Host-associated > Plants > Roots > Rhizosphere > Soil ...
TGATCGCCGCGCGACCAGCCGACGAGCTGGTCCATGCCGCGGCCGCCCGGCGCTCCGTGGAACATGATGAGGGCGGGAAACGGTCCGTTACCCCATTTCGACTGCGGGGGCTTGCGAACCGCGGCGGCGATGTACACGCCGTCCTTCGCCTTGATCCAGGTCTGCATGACCGGAGAATCGGTCTGACTGACGACATGAACGTACTTGCGGTCCGGCAGCGCTTCGTCGCTACCACCATGGCGCGTGATTTCGCCATGCGCGAGCGTCGCGCAGCCACACAGCAACATGAACCACAACCTCGTACTCATGCTCATTTCCTCTCCGCCTTCAACGCCTCTTGCGCATTCTCATCCACGCACGACGCGAAAGCCGCCGCGGCGATCACCGCACCCGTCGGAACGGTCTCGTATTTCACGGGTTTTCCCTTCGAATACTCGAACGTGAAGTGCAGGGGAATACCCGCGGCAACATTGCGGCGCAGATTCGCTGCCTGCTCACCGGTCAATGCCGGCACGTAGTTGTCGGTGAAGATCCGCACGCGATCGCGCGTGGTGGGTGCGTCCATGAACACCGTACCGCCTTTCGGCAGGCGCGGGATCAGAACGAACAACTTGAGCTGCTGGCCGCGCGCGTGACGGAACTGGACTTCGAAAGCGTCATCGCGCATCTCGGACACGGCCGTTCCCCTGAGCACGCAGGTGGTGTCGGGATTGCGATGCGAACGCCAGGTCAGGTCCGGGTTGTTCATGTTGATGAGCATCGGCGGGTCCTGCGCGGTGGCCATGCCCGTGAGGCAGGCCGCACACATCATCATTGCCGGCTGCCTAAACCAGCCCACACGCATTCCTCCTCGCTATCGGGTTCCTAATCGGATGAAGCCTGGCGCCCAAGGGTTGGAACGCCGGCAGCCCGGGCCGGAAACATTGCACGCCGGCATGCTTCGAACATTGCGGCCGGCGCCCGCATGATGTCTCCCCCGAAATCGTGCGTAGCGGCAGGTTCACGTGGCAGGCTGGTGGTGAACTTGCGCGGCATGCCGCGATCCAGGTCGGCGACCAGCGCATCCACGTCTTCCGGGTTTATCCCATACGTTGCGTTCCGGCGCACATCCATCGTCTTGCCGAAAAGCTGCTGGGGCTCGAAATGCGTCGGGTCCTTGGGTAGCCAGGGACGATGCGCTGTGCCTCCCATTTGTTCTTCCAGCGTAACCTCGCCCCCATTCGCGAGCGCCTCGATGCGCACGCCAACCCGATACCGGTCGAGGTCATAGGTACGCGCGATGGTGCAGGAGTCGTCGCCGGCGGCGACCGCGATGAAATCGCCGGTGCTGGCGCGCGGCGGTGCGTGAGTCAATGACGCCACGCAGGCTTCGAACATGGGCACGGCAACGGCCTCCCGCGCGGATCGCGTGAGGAAGCGCCGCACCCGTCCGTCCTGCCGCACGCCGAGTTCGATGGCGTGTCCGAGCTTCACATCGTCGAGGGCCTTGGCCGCGTCCGCGCCCTCCAGCAACAGGCTGATTCCGTTCAGCCTGACTTCCCAGGCATCGGCAGTGCCGAGCGCAGCCAGACGCGCAGTGAGTGGTGCCTCCAGGTACCTGGAGGCACCGAGGCGCAGAGGTTTGTCCGGAGTCCAGGTGAAGTACAGGTAGAAGTTTTCGTTGCTTTCGACGCTCTCGTGATAGGCGTAGGTCGACAGCGTGCACTCGACTGATTGAATCGTGCTAATGGCTGCGAACCAGCGCTCATCGAAGCGCGGCGCCGGGCCCGTCTGCGCCTGGGCCGTCAGTCCGCTGGCGAGCGAGACCGCGAGGATTGTCGATCGAAGTCGGCCGCGCGAGACGCTCATGCTCCCTCCTCCGGCGCTCAGGGCAGTACGCTGTATCCCCCGGTCTCCGCGAACTGATCGTGTTCGCCGGCGCCTGCGCTGCCAACCGCGGCGCCGCGCGACAGCCGATCGCGGATGGCGGTCCACTTCTCGTCGCTGGGCACATCCTGTACCAGGATCTGTTCACAGCCTGCCTTGTCGAGCGCGCGCAGGTTCGAATAGAGATCGTGCGCGTAGGAATCCGGCCTACGCCCGGCGTTGATCCAGGTGACCGACGGATAGGTGCGAAGCGGCAGGCGCATGGCGAGCACGGCGACGCGGCGCCCACCCTCCGAAAGCGTCTCAGCCCGCTTGTCGATCTCATCGACCGGCACGATGCTCATGGGCGTCAGCGGCGCGTAGTGCGACACCTTGTTGCCGGGCACCCGTGGCGTCGCCGGCGCGGCACCGACGATGACATCGCCGACGACTTCCTTGAGCTGCGAATACGTCACGAAGCCGGGGCGCAGCAGCCGCACCTGCTCACCGTCGAAACTCACGATGGTGGATTCGAGTCCGATCTGGCTTTCGCCGCCGTCGAGCACCACCCGCACCGCATCGCCGAACTCCTCGCGCACATGATCGGCGCGTGTCGGACTCACCCGTCCAAAGCGGTTGGCCGACGGCGCCGCGATGCCGCCGCCGAAAGCGGTCAGCAGCTGTTGCGCCATGGGATGCGAAGGCACGCGGATGGCGACCGTGTCCTGGCCGCCCGTGACCGCGTCGTGCACGTTCTCCGAGCGTGGCAGGACCATGGTCAAGGGACCTGGCCAGAAACGCGCCGCGAGCTTTTGCGCGTTTTCCGGGACTTCGCGTGCCCAGCGGTGCAGGTACTTCGGATTGTCGAGGTGAACGATGACCGGGTGGTCCGCCGGCCGCTCCTTCAGCTCGAAGATGCGCCGCACGGCGGCCGGATTCTGGGCATTGGCACCCAGGCCATAGACGGTTTCAGTGGGAAAGGCAACGAGCTCGCCGTCACGCAGGGCGGTGACGGCGCTTTCCAGTTCCTTCAGTGTGGCTCGAACGACGCGGACCATAAGTTGCGGCCATTCTACTCAACAGGCTACTCAAGGTCGTGCCGCTCCCAGCCTTCACCTGATTTCCGCAGCTCGTATGTAGGCCAGTAGTGGCGATCCAGTTTCAGGGTGATCACTTCCGGGGCGTTATTCCACGTAATAGTGCGCAGGCGGATGGCCGAACGGTCCGCCCGCCCCGAGACCACCTTGAGGAAGGCATCCAGGTTCGGTGTCGGCATTCCATCGACCTCGACGATGCGCCGCCCGGGGAACAGGCCATATCTCGTCGCGGGCGATCCGTAGGCGAAATAACCTACGTAGACGCCCTCAGGCGGGATGCCACGCTGCGCGATCATTGCGCGGTGCGGAGCCTGCAGGGTGGCGCCCGCCCACATCACGATGCGGTCGATATCGAGGCCGGTGAGCGCCGCGGTGGGCAGCACCACGTGCTGTTCCTCGCCGTCTCGCCACACGGTCACGTTGACTTCGGGCTTGTCGGCCGCCGCCAGCTCCACCTCGCGGAAGCGCGTCACCACCTTCTCGTCGATCGCCAGAACCATGTCGCCCTGCTTGAGGCGCCCTACCGCCGGCGATCCACCTACCAGCCGTACGATGGACAGCACCTGGCGCTGGTTGGGGCTCGCGATTTCGAGCTTTCTCAGCCATTCATCTGAGAGGCCGAGCCGGCGCGCGGAGGCCAGCGGCTGCGGCACGAGCTCCGCCTCCAGCGAATACACCGACTGCTTGCCCTGCACGCGCCGGAGCATGTCCTGCACGATGCCGATGGCGACACCCCGGTTCTCCTGCTGCAGCTCGCGCCCGCTCTCCCAGGCGAAACTCGACCACAGCGCCAGCACACTGCCGCCACTGTCGGTGAGCACGCCGTCGAAGTCGGTGGGGCCGTTGACCAGCTGGACGGTTTCGAGATTGCTGTCGCGGAACTGCATGGTGCGCGACAGCGGCAGCTGCAGCGGCGAGAGATTCGCCACCTGCGTGGAGCGCACGTTGAGATCGCTGTCGGCACCCATGCCCACGACGTAGATCGACTCACCCGGCTGGATGCGACGGTCCAGCAACCTGGCGCTCTTCACCGGCGTGTTGCCGATGAGCTTGGGGTCGTAGCTGACGATGGCGAGGTTGTGCAGCGGGTGCACGAACTCCACCTTCCCGGGGATCTCGAGCGTGCCCGCGAAAGTGATACGCACGTCGCCCATCGACACCGGCACGGTATTGCGATCGACGACCACCAGGCCGCGCGCGGCATCCACTACCAGGCCGGTGCCGCGATAGTTGCGCTCGGTGATGCCCGACACCGAATACGGCATGTCGAATCCCACACCGACGAGCGACGGTGCGAGCGCCGCCGCGCGCGGATCATCGGGCTTCGAGAAGCGCGTGCTGCCACCCGGCTCCGCCTTCGGCGAGCCCAGGGCCGGCAACGCGGCGCATTGCCACAGGCCCGCGGCGTCGTCACGCAGACAATGATTCGCCGGGAACCAACGCCGGTCCATGCGCGCGCTGCGCACGCTCGAGCCGTTGGGATCGTCCACCGTCGAGTAACGCACGGTGAAACGTTCGCCGTCGGCGAGCCCGGTGACCACCGCCTCGAACGCGGCGAGATTCGGCGTCGGCTTGCCATTGGCGCTGGAAATGACGGCGCCGCGCGGCACCCCGGCCGCACCGAAGATGTACCCCGGGTTGGCGACGTACACGCCGTTGACGGCGACATTGAAATGCCGCGCCATCTGGTAGGACACGGTGTGCACCACCGCGTCGCCGAACTCGAGATACGCGGCCGGCGTGATGTCGTGCAGGTTGCCGACGTTGAGTTTGGCACTGAAGGGTTTGCCGCCGCGCTCGAGGTCCATGTCTACGGCACTGCCCACCGATTCGTCGAGCACCTGCTCGAGCGGTTCGAATTCGGACACCAGCTTGCCGTTGACGCGCACCAGCACGTCGCCGGGCTGCAGCGTGCCGTCGGCCGGACCGCCGGGCAGCACCTCGTTGACCACCAGCATGCCGGTCAGCGCCGGGAACGCCTTGCGCGCCAACTCTTCGGTCTTTTCCTGCAGCCCGAGGCGGCGCAGCTCGTCGTAGGGGGTGTAGTGGAACACCACCTGCAGCGCGCCGCGTGGCACGGACTTGCCGGATTGAATCAGCTCGAGCACGCGCTTCACGCGTCCCAGCGGTAGATAGAAACTCGAGGCCGCGCCGGTCGCGCCGCCGGCATTGAGCGCGATGACGCGCCCCTGGATGTCGATGACCGGCGAACCCGACGAACCACCCGACGTGCCGGATGCCGCCTGCAGGTAGAAGGTGTTGAAGTCGTTGTACTTGCCGATGCCGTACTCGGGCGCGTCGCGGTCGAGCTTGGCGAGCGTGCCGGCGAGGATCGAGAGCTGTTCGCCGGCGTTGTTGCCGATGACGCGGATCTCGCGGCCGATCTGCGCGCCATCCGGGAACAGCGGCAGCGAGCGCGGCTTGATGAAGCGCAGCTTCTTCGGGTCGTAGCGGTAGATGCCGAAATCGTGGATGGGATCGCGATATACCGGGTAGAGCTGCACTTCTTCGCGGTTGAGGAAGGTGGCTTCCGAGGTCACCGGGCCGGGCGTCACGACGTGGCGGTTGGTGAGGATCAGGCCGCGCTCGGCGTCCACCACGAAGCCCGTGGCCTGCGCCGAGGAATTCCACTCGGTGTCGAAAGCTCGCGTCTGGTCGATCTCGATGGCCACCACGCTTTCGGCGACGCGCGCCAGCGTGCCGCGCCAGGCAGCGCTCTCGCCTTCGCTCTGCGGCAGTTGCGCCTGGGTCGAGGCCGACTGCGCCGCCATCTGTTGTTGCGCCGATTGCGGCTGCGCGCCCTGCGCCATCACCCGCGGAAGCGAGGCAGGAACGGCGAACAACAGGCCGAGGATGACGATCCGGCGAAAATTCATGCGCAGTCCTTCGATTGTTAGGGCGTGCTCAGCGCCACAGCACCAGGATCCATATCACCGCGAGCAATGTCAGCGACATCAGCACCGCCGCGGAACCAATGTCCTTGGCGAGACCCGAGAGCTTGTGGCGCTCGAGGCCGATGCGATCCACCGTGGCCTCGATGGCACTGTTGAGCAATTCCACGATCAATACCAGGAACATCGGTGCGATCAGCAGCGCGCGCTCGATGCCGGTGCGGCCTAACCACAAGCCCAGTGGGATGACCACCACCGCCAGGGCGAGTTCCTGCCGAAACGCCGCCTCTTCGCGATACGCGCCCGTCAGCCCTCTCATGCTCAGACCGAAGGCACGGAATACCCGCGTGAATCCGGTGGGTTTGGGACGGTCGCCGAGGTCGTTCATCGGGGGGTGGATACTATCAGGGCCCGCCTGTTGTCAGGAGTTTCGCCGCTCTCAGGAGCTGCGCCCACGTCGGAGAACGCCGTCGAAGCGACGGCGTCCATCACCATTCGAAGATCATCTCCACTGAGTGGCCGTCACGCGGCCGCGGGTTTCCAGGTGAGGTCGAGTTGCCGCGCGGCGCGCACGTCGTCGAGTCGGCGCACGGTCATGGTATGCGGCGCCGACGTTACCAGGTCGGCCTGTGCCTCGGCCTCCTTGAGGATGGCAACCATCGCGTCGATGAAACCGTCCAGCGCTTCCTTGCTCTCGGTCTCGGTGGGCTCGATGAGCAGGCACTCGGGCACGAGCAATGGGAAGTACGTCGTCGGCGCGTGAAAGCCGTAGTCCAGCAGCCGCTTCGCGATGTCCATTGCGGAGACGCCGAGATCGCGCGCCTGACGCTTCGCGGTGATGATGAATTCATGGCTGGCGCGCCGGCCCGGATAGGCCGGATCGAAGCCCGCCCGGGCGAGCCGGGCCATCAGATAGTTGGCATTCAGCGTCGCAAACTCTCCTACGCGGTGCATGCCCTCGCGGCCCAGCATGCGCATATATATGTATGCGCGCAGCAGCACGCCGGCGTTGCCCATGAAGGCCGAGAGGCGGCCGATGGACTGCGGCAGGTCCTTTTCGGCGAGCCAGCGATACTTGTCGCCTTCCTTGCCCACGACGGGGATGGGCATGAACGGCAGCAGCCGTGCGCCCACGCCGACGGCACCGGCACCGGGACCGCCGCCGCCGTGCGGCGTCGAAAAGGTCTTGTGCAGGTTCATGTGGATGACGTCGAAGCCCATGTCACCGGGACGAACCTTGCCGAGAATGGCGTTGAGGTTCGCGCCGTCGTAATACAGCAGGCCGCCCGCGTCGTGCACGATCTTCGCCACTTCGCGTATGCGGCGCTCGAACACGCCGCAGGTCGAAGGATTGGTGAGCATGATGCCGGCGGTGTTGGGACCGACCGCGGCCCTGAGCGCCTCGACGTCGATATCACCGTCGTCGTTGACCGGGATCTCCTTCACGACGCAGCCGCACATCGTGGCGGTCGCGGGGTTGGTGCCATGCGCCGCGACCGGCACGATGATCTCGTTGCGCGCCAGGTCGCCGCGCGCGCGATGGTAGGCGCGGATCATGGCCACGCCGGCGAACTCGCCGTGCGCACCGGCCATGGGTGAGAGCGCCACGCCCTGCATGCCCGTGACCTCCTTCAGCATCTCCTGCAACTCGTACATGCAGGCGAGAAAGCCCTGGCCGGTCGACTCCGGCGCCAGCGGGTGGCGATTCAGGAATCCGGGCAGCATGGCGTACTGGTTACACGCCTTGGGGTTGTACTTCATCGTGCACGACCCCAGCGGATAGAAGTGCGTGTCGATGGAGAAATTGAGCTGCGAAAGTTTGGTGAAGTGACGCACCACTTCGAGCTCGCTGACTTCCGGCAGCAGCGGCGCTTTCCTGCGGCGCAGATTTTCGGGGATGTCCGATGCCACCGCGTTCGGTGTTCCTTCTTCCGTAGGCCACTGGCCGTACGCCCCGCGTTTCGGACGCGAGTATTCGAAGATGATCTTTTCGGGATGTTTGAGCATGGCCATGGAATCGCTTGTCCTTTTCTCTTGGCTCAGGCCGCGCGCACGGCGGCTTTCAGGGTTTCGGCGAGCGCATCGGCGTAGGCCTTGATGTCCGCCGCGGTGCGGGTCTCGGTGGCGCACACCAGCAACGCATTGCCGAGCTCCGGATAGTCGTTCGAGAGGTCGAAGCCGCCGACGATGCCGCGGCGCGCGAGTTCGGCGAGCACCGGGGCGACCGGACGATCGAGCAGCAACACGGCCTCGTGAAAGCGCGGCTTCTCGAACGCCAGCTTCACGCCCTTCACGCGTGTCAGTGCGCCGACCAGCTCCTGCGTATTGCGGTGGCATTCGTTGGCCACACGCGCGAGACCCTCCGGTCCTATCAAGCTGAGATAGATGGTGGCCGCGGTCACCAGCAGTCCCTGGTTGGTGCAGATGTTGGAGGTCGCCTTGCCGCGGCGGATGTGCTGCTCGCGTGCCTGCAGGGTGAGCGCGAAACCCTGTTTGCCGTTGGTATCGACGGTGCGGCCGACGATGCGGCCGGGCATCTGGCGCACGAATTCCATCCTGGTGGTGAGGAAACCCGCATACGGCCCACCGGATGACAGCGGCACGCCGAGCGGCTGGCAGTCGCCGCAGGCGATGTCCGCGCCCTTCGCGCCCCACTCGCCCGGGGGCTTGAGGATTCCCAGCGATGTCGGGTTCACCGACGCGATCACCATGATGTTGTTGGCGTGCGCCCAGTCGGTCAGCGCATCCACGTCCTCGAGGACGCCGAAGAAGTTGGGCTGCTGGATCACGAGCGCGGCGATGTCCTCGCCCTGGTACTTCGCGAGATCCGCCACCGACAGCACACCTTTCGGGCAGGCGACTTCCTCGAAACGCACGCCCTGGCCACCGGTGGTGGCCACCGCCGTCCTGCGGTAGTTCGGATGCAGCGTGGTCGGAACCAGCACACGTTGCGAGCGCGACTTGCGATGCGCGCGGATTGCCATGAGCGCAGCTTCGGCGACCGCCGAGCCGCCGTCGTACATCGAGGCGTTCGAGACTTCCATGCCGGTCAGCGAGGAAATCATGGTCTGGTATTCGTAGATGAGCTGCAGCGTGCCCTGCGATGCTTCGGCCTGGTACGGCGTGTAGGCGCTGTAGAACTCGCCGCGCGTGGTCACGGCCCAGACGGCCGAAGGGATGTGATGTTCGTAGGCGCCGGCGCCGATGAAGTTGAGCGGCGTGCCGTCCTGCGCGGCGCGCGCGCTCATGAGCCGGCCGATCTGCATTTCGTTGAGCGCGTCGGGAATGCCGGCGAGCGATTCGATGCGCAGATCCTTCGGGATCTCGTCGAACAGGTCTTCGACTTTCTTCGCGCCGATGGCCTCGAGCATCTGCGCGACGTCATCGGGTGTGTGGGGAATGAACGGCATGATCAACCCTCCGTGGCGAGATGTGCCTGGTACTCGGCGGCGCTCAGCAGGCCGGCCGGCGCACCGTTCGGCTTCATTCGCGCAATCCAGCCGGCACCGTACGGCTCGCTGTTGATGAGCTCGGGCGCTCCGCTGAGTGAAGGATTGCCTTCGACCACCGAGCCTGCGATCGGCGCATACACGTCCGAGGCGGCCTTGACGGACTCGACCACGGCGAAGGCGTCACCGGCCTTCAGCGTCTTGCCGGCCTCCGGAACCTCGACGAACACCAGGTCGCCGAGCGCGCCCTGCGCGTGATCGGTGATGCCGATCTCGACGGTACCGTTCGCCAGCGTCCGCACCCATTCGTGCGACTTGGTGTACTTGAGATCGGCGGGAATGTTGCTCATGGGAAATGCTCCGTTGGAGTTCTTATGAAACCAGGACCTGGCCCTTGCGAACGAAGGGCGCCTTGACCACGCGCGCGTTCAGTAGTTTGCCGCGGACATCGACTTGCACCGTGGCGCCGCTGTCGCGCGATATGCGCGCGAGCGCAATGGACTTCTCCATCGTCGGAGAGAACGTGCCACTGGTTATTTCACCGATTTCCCCGGCTCCTTCACCCGCCGCCGCGACGACCTTCTGGTGGCCGCGCAATACGCCACGGCCTTCGAGCAGCAGCGCGACGAACTTCTTCTTCAGCCCGGCCGCCTTCAGCGTTTCCAGCGCCTTGCGGCCGATGAAGTCGCGTGCCGGGTTGTCGAACGACACCGTCCAGGCGAGACCGGACTCGAGCGGATTCTGGCTCTCGTCCATGTCATTGCCGTAGAGATTCATGGCCGCCTCGAGCCGCAGCGTGTCGCGCGCACCGAGCCCGGCGGATTTCACGCCGCGGGCATTGAGCGCCCGCCACACGCCCGGCGCTTCATCCGCGGGCAGCATGATTTCGAAACCGTCCTCGCCGGTGTAACCGGTGCGCGCCACGAACCAGTGGCCCACTTGTCGTCCAAAGAACACGTCGAGCGCCAACGCAGCGGTGCGATGTTCGCCGGGCAGCAGCTCGGCGACGCGGTCGCGCGCGTTCGGTCCCTGCACGGCCAGCATGGCGAGATCGGTGCGTTCGGTGAGCTCGACAGCAAATGGCGCCGCGACCTTGCGCATCCAGGCGAGATCCTTGTCGCGTGTGCCGGCGTTCACGACGATGCGGAAGAACGCTTCGTCGAGAAAATAGATGATGAGGTCGTCGATGACGCCGCCGGCCTCGTTCAACATGCACGAGTACAGCGCCTTCCCCGAGGTGGTGAGCTTGGCCACGTCGTTGGCGACCAGCTTCGAGAGGAACTCGCGCACGCGTGGGCCACGCGCGTCGATCACACACATGTGTGACACGTCGAACACGCCGGCATCGCGGCGCACCGCGTGGTGTTCTTCGATCTGCGAGCCGTAGTTGACGGGCATGTCCCACCCGCCGAAATCCACCATGCGGGCGTTGAGGCCCACGTGCAGGTCATACAAAGGTGTGCGTCTGCCCAAGAAGTTCTCCGGGTGCGACCGCGCGTCACCAATAAAAAAGGCGGCGAAGGAGTTTCCTCCCTCGCCGCCCCTCTGTCCTTGGACCTGAGAGATCGGGTTCGTAACGAGACGAACCGCACCCCTTCGGTGGATGACATCCGGCATACGGGCCGGACCATCACTCTCCAGAGCCCGCCTTCAAACCCTGCCGTTCTTTTGCCTGAGCGTTTCCGGGCGGAAACTTGCGCCTTCGGCGCCCTCATTGAAGAGGGTCTCTCGGACTGAGTCTGGTCAATTGGCGAGCGGGTGGCATCATAGCAGCCCCTTCCCGCACGCACGAGCGAGAGTTTGATGAAAACGCGCTGCACCACGCTGGCCGCTGCCCTGCTGGGCATTTCCATATTCATGTCGGGTGCCTGTCCGGCAAAGGACAAAGTCGCGGCTGCCGACGAGGCCGGCGCACGCGCCACGAACCAGGCGCGTTTCGAGGCCGCAGTGCATGGCGACGTCGCCACGCTCGACAAGCTGCTGGCCGACGACCTCGACTATTGCCATTCCAACGGCGAATGCGAGAGCAAGGCCGCATATCTCGATTCGTTCAAGGCAGGCACGATGAAATACCGCTCCATCGAGCCCACGGTGGATCGCATCAAGCTCGTCGGGCCGGTGGCCATCATCCTGGGCCACGCGCATGTCAACGCCACGCGCAACGGTTCGGAACTGAACATGGACATCGGCTACACCAGCGTCTTCGCCTGGCGCGATGGCCGCTGGCAGCTGACGTCCTGGCGTTCGCTCACCCTTCCTCCCGCACCGGCCAAGTAGTTAGTTATGGATACGGCGACGCGACTCCTGTGTTTGATACTGGCGGCGCTCCTGGCGGCGCCGCTGGCCGCCGCGACACCGCGCGGCGACGAGGCCTCGGCGCGCGCCTCCGTGCTGGCGCGCTTCGACGCGGCGCTGCGTAACGACGTCGCCGCGCTCGACCCGATGCTGGCGGATGACCTCGACTACTGCACGTTTCGCGGCGACTGCCTGACCAAAACGCAGTACCTGGAGCTGGTGAAGTCCGGCAGACTCAAATACGTTTCCGCCGACTCCACCGTCTCGAAGGTCAAACTGTTCGCGGACAACGCGGTGGCCACCGGGGTCGCCACGGTCACGGCGATACGCGACGGCAAGCAGGACGTCATCCACATCTCCTGGTCCGCGGTACTCGTCTGGCACGGCGCCCGCTGGCAGATGACCACCTGGACTTCGACCCTTCTGGACGCGGCGAAGTGAGCGCATGAGTCAGCCGCGCCGCAAGACCGTCGCTGTAAAGGTTGGCCGCGTGACCGTCGGCGGCTCCGCGCCGATCGTCGTGCAATCGATGACCAACACCGACACGGCCGACATCGAAGGCACCGCGCAGCAGATCAAGGCGCTGGCGCGCGCCGGCTCCGAGCTGGTGCGCATCACGGTCAACGAAGCCGAAGCCGCGGCGGCGGTGGCGAAGATCCGCGACCGCCTCGCGCAGCTCGGTGTGGGTGTACCCATCATCGGCGACTTCCACTTCAATGGTCACAAGCTGCTGCGCGAGTACCCGGAGTGCGCCGAGGCGCTGGCCAAGTACCGCATCAATCCCGGCAACGTGGGCCGGGGCAGCAAGCGCGACCCGCAGTTCGCCGAGATGATCGAGTTCGCCTGCAAGTACCAGAAGCCGGTGCGCATCGGCGTGAACTGGGGCTCGCTCGACCAGGACCTGCTGACGCGCATGATGGACGAGAATAACTCGCGCGCCGAGCCGCTGTCGGCCCAGGAGATCATGCGCGAAGCCGTGGTCGCCTCCGCGCTGCAGAGCGGCGAGCGCGCCGTGGAGCTCGGGCTGCCGCGCGAGCGCATCATCCTGTCGGCCAAGGTCAGCGGCGTGCAGGACCTCATCGCCATCTACCGGCGGCTCGCCGAACGTTGCGACTGGCCGCTGCATCTCGGCCTCACCGAGGCGGGCATGGGCAGCAAGGGCATCGTTGCCTCGACCGCGGGCATGTCCGTGCTGCTGCAGGAAGGCATAGGCGACACCATCCGCGTTTCGCTGACGCCCGAGCCGGGCGGCGATCGCACCAACGAAGTCATCGTCGCGCAGGAGATCCTGCAGACCATGGGGCTGCGCTCCTTCATACCGATGGTCGTGGCCTGCCCCGGCTGCGGGCGCACCACCAGCACCTACTTCCAGGAACTGGCGCAGTCCATCCAGTCCCACATCCGTCACCGCATGCCGGAATGGCGCAAGTCCTACGAAGGTGTGGAAGACATGACGGTTGCGGTCATGGGCTGCGTGGTGAATGGTCCGGGTGAGAGCAAACACGCCAACATCGGCATCTCACTGCCTGGTACCGGCGAGCGGCCCGTGGCGCCCGTCTACGAGGATGGCGAGAAGACGGTGACGCTCAAGGGCGAACGCATCGCCGAGGAATTCCAGGAGCTGGTGGAGAAGTACGTGGAGAGGAAGTTCGCGCGCAAGCAGCACGCAGGCACCCCGCTGCAGGAGTCGACCGCATGAGCACGAGCACCGACGACACCCTGGTCAACAAGAAGTGTGTTCCCTGCCACGGCGGAGTGAGTGCGCTCACGCCAGCCGAAGCGAAAAAGAAGTTAGGGCTGCTCGAGGCGGGCTGGAAACTCGTGGAAGACGACAAGGCCCTGAAGCGCGAATTCAAGTTCGCGGACTTCTACCGCGCCATGAGCTTCGTGAACGCGGTGGCGCACATCGCCAATACCGAAGACCATCACCCCGACATCGAATGCGGCTGGGGGTATGCGCGCATCCGCTACCAGACACACTCCATCGGCGGACTGCACGAGAACGACTTCATCTGCGCCGCCAAGATCGACGCGCTGGCGCCGGCTAGCTAGGCCCGCTTCACCTCGTTTTGTGACCTGTTCCCGGTGATAAACCGCCGGTGGCGACAGAATGCTGGCATGAAACGGATACTCTGCCTGCTCGTGCCGTTTTTGACGTGCTTCGCACCTGCCGTGCAGGCAAAGGAAGCCAAACGCGTCATCCCGTACACCCGTGTCGCACCGGGCCAGGGCATGGTGATGATGCGCCTCATCACCAACCGCAAGATGTCGGCCGCCTCACCGAAGTGGGACAAGTTCGACGTACACGAACTGAAGACCGGCAAGACCTACAAGCTCAACGATCTGTACGGGGGCGGGCATCACGCGACGTTCGTAGCGTCGCTGCCGCCGGGTGAATACCAGGCAGACCGTCTGCGCGTCGGAGATCCAGTCTGGCAGAGCCTCGCAGAGTATGGCGAGGTCGCGTTCGAGCCGGAGGGCGCCTGGCATTTCCGGGTGGAAGCCGGGCGCATGACCAACCTCGGATCGGTATTGTTCCTCCAGCTTTTCGCCGCCGCTGACCCCAAGCCCCTCTACGGCGCGCAACAGACCAGGCTGCGTTACCGCTGGGTTCACATCCCTGACGACAACCTGCCGCAACGCAACGCCTTTCTGTTCCACGAGGACGACTACCCCGCCGTGCTGTCGAAGTCGCTGGGCTGGACCACCGTCGCCGCGGACGCCACGCAAAAATCGCTGCCGCCGGAGTTCAGGCGCGTGACCATGGCATTGTCCGGCGCCACGCCGACCGTCGCCGGCGGAACCTTGTTTGGCGAACACTTCGGCCAGGTCGCGTGGCGCCACCCGGATGGCAAGTGGACCTGGGAAGACACCGGCACGATCGAGAGCATCCTGTTCGCAGCAGACTCGCCCAATGGCACGCGTTATGCCGCGGCGGAAGGCAGCATGCTGTTGCAACGGCTCGGACCCGGGAACTGGCGCCGGATTCCGGTGGATCTCGAGGACGCCACGCCGCGCATGCTCTACGCCGCGGGTGATGGCAGCCTGCTCACGATCTGGGAGCAATTCGATAAATCCACTGCGCTTCGATATCACCCCGGTGCGGATCCTGCCTGGACGAAGGAATGGGAATTGCGCTCGCCCGGCAAGGTGACCGCGAGCTTCGGGTGCTGCAACGCCGTGCTGACTCCCCGCGGCATCGCCTACTCGACGGAGCTCTACGGGTTCAGCCTGATAATCGAAAGGCTCGCCGTCTGGGATCTGGCCGCCGACAAATGGACGATCTCCGATCCGAAATTCAAAGGCGGTCCGATCGGCATGCTCCCCGACGGCGCGCTGTACTCGATGACCGGCGGGCAGAGCAACCAGACATTCAAAGTGTCGAGTGATCGCGCCGTGAACTGGGAGAGCCGGTCGGCGGGCACCAATTTCCTGAGGCAACCGCAATTTCGAACCGTGGACGAGGGCTTCACCCTGGAAGTCAGCCCCGATATCTCCTGGACTCTGGCGCGGACCGCCGATGGAGGACGCAGCTGGCGCGCGATCTCCAACCTCCCCAAATCCACCCAATGGTTCCTGGTGCTTCCCGGCCAGGAAATTCTCATCGCCACGGAAGCCGGCCAGCTGTACAGCACGCCGGACAACGGCAAGAGCTGGCGCCAGGAGCGCAACGCGAACTCGGGCATTTGAGCGGCGTTCCCGCCCCGGGAACGTCCTGCCATGTCGAAAATGTCCGGGGTCGTTGCCCGATTGGTCATCGTGAGGACCCTTATTGACCCGCGCGGGCACGCGGCGCTCCATGCACCTGCGCTGACGTGACACGCAACGACCCGCATTTCTAACTACCAGGGGACACAAATGGAACTTGTGAAATGC
>Ga0068861_100001343_pt1 | contig 15447 bp, 12 predicted proteins | sample KBSSwiS42_FD_66593 | JGI IMG/M metagenome (GOLD analysis project Ga0068861, IMG submission 66593) | Switchgrass rhizosphere microbial communities from Kellogg Biological Station, Michigan, USA - KBS Switchgrass S4-2 | ecosystem: Host-associated > Plants > Roots > Rhizosphere > Soil ...
CCCCGGCTTTGCTCGTCATCGTAGGTGATCTGGGATCCTCCCAAAATGAGTCCGGGGTTGAAGGTGAGGAGCGGGTTGCCGGTCAAAGAATCGTGAAACGCGCTCAGTATGCGCGCGGCTTCGAAGATGGCCCCGCTACCAACATCGTCGCGGAAAATCTGTGAGGAGTGGTATCGCCGGCCCGATGTCTCTAAGGTCCAGGAACTCGCTCCGCGTCTGGCCACGACAGCGGAGTTGGCGTTCCCATCGGCGTTCTCGAACGCGAGCACGACCTTGCATTTTTTAGCCGCCTCGATCAGGTCCCGGCGCGCCAGGTCACGGGGCGAGCCGGAATCCTCTTCATCCCCGATCAACGCGACGATCACATGGAGATCATCCAGTGCTCCCGCGTCCTTGAGCGCCTGGAGGGCCAGCAACATGATGACGTTCCCGCCCTTCATGTCGCAGATCCCTGGCCCCATGGCGGATGTTTCGGACAGCCGCTGGTAGGTTTGGAACGGGCTGTCTTTTTCGAACACCGTGTCGAGGTGGCCGATGAAGAGCACGGGGTAAGCCCCCGAACGTCCCTTCCGTTCCAGGAAGAGATGGCCCGAGCGCCCCCACGTGGCACCGTCGATCCAGCGGCCTTTGAAGCCAAGCGGCTCGAAGGCGTGCCGAAACATGCCCCCGACTTCGCGCACTCCGGCAAAGTTCATGGTTCCGCTGTTCACGTTTACCGTGCGCTCGAGAAGCTGGAGCGCTTCGGAGACGTGACTATCCACGGATGCGGCAATCTTCGTCGCTACGGGATCAGAACCGCGGGCGGGAGTGGAAGCCATCATCGCCAGAGCGGCGAGTCCGAAAAGAGCAAACCATGGCCGCGCAGGGATCGGCCGCCCATGAATCGAAATCGGGGATGGCGCGGGCGGTAATGGATCAGGCGAAGGCGTCCTTCACCTTCTGATATAGATCGTTGACCAAGGGCCCGACGGCTTTGATGGTAACGACGGCCACGATGGAGATGAACGCAGCCAGCAAGCCGTATTCAACCATGTCCTGGCCGTCTTCGTTTTCGAAGAAGCGTCTTAGGTTGGTCATGGGAGCCTTCCTTCCCCTGTGGTACATCAATTATACACTATTCATCAAGTCGGCTTTTTTAGCCCATTTAGGTATCGGTTGTTGCGCGAAGGGGCTTACAATCCCGCCATGACGGCCATGCCTAAACCCCCAGGCGCCGATCGCGAGTTGCGGGAGGAGTTGGTACGGCTCTTGGAAGGTGGCGGCGCCCACGCCACTTTCGAAGACGCTATTGGAGGCTTTCCTGCCGAGGCGCGCGGAATCACCCTGCCCGGAGTGTCACACACGCCCTGGCAACTCCTGGAACATTTGCGTCTGGCTCAGTGGGACATTCTCGAGTTCAGCCGAAATCCGGCCCATGAATCCCCTGCCTGGCCGGAGGGTTACTGGCCTCCAGAATCCGCGCCACCCACCAAGACGGCGTGGGATGAAAGCGTCCGGCGATTTCTAAAGGATCGCGTGGCGCTGACATCATGGATTCAGGATGCGTCAACCGATCTGTTTGCATCCGTTCCCGACGAAGACGGCCCGAGTCTCTTGCATGAGATCATGATCACCGGCCAACATAACTCCTATCACCTGGGCCAGTTATTGCTGCTTCGCCGCGCCCTCGAGCGCTGAATTCGCCTGAGATCGTCCCCTGCATCGATTTTTTATCTTTCACGATTCTCGATATCTAGCGCGCTTGCAGCCCCCCATACTCCGCCGTAGTATCCCGACCTTTGCGGTCAGGAAAAGCGAGGATTCAATGGCGGACAGCCTTCCCAGAGCCTTGGGCGGACATTCCACTCGCCCCGGCCATTCCATGCGGACGGACGCGTGGCGCCTGGAGCCCATCCTCACCGTGGTCGGGTTTCTCATGTTTGTCGTATACACGACATGGTCGGCGCTGCAGGGCACCTATTACTGGGCGGACCCGTATCTCAGTCCTTTCTATTCTCCGCTCTTGTTCGCCAAACCCGATGTCGTCGGCGGTGCGCCCGTATCGCATGCCTGGTTCGGAACCTGGCCGGCCTGGTGGCCGGCGTTTCTTCCCGCCTCTCCGGCGATGCTGATCCTCATTTTTCCCGGTGCGTTTCGGTTCACCTGCTATTACTACCGGAAAGCCTACTATCGCTCGTTCGCGGCCTCGCCGCCCGCCTGCGGCGTCGTTCCTGGCGCCAAGATCTGGGGACTCTATCGGGGCGAAACGCGCTTTCTGCTGTTTCAAAATCTACATCGCTACGCTCTCTATTTCGCTCTCCTGTTCATCCCCCTCTTGTATATCGAAGCGTTCATGGCCTTCTTCAAGGACGGGCGGCTCGGGATCGGAGTGGGAACGATTCTGCTGCTCGTGAATGCGACCCTGATCGCGTCGTACACGCTCGGCTGCCATTCGCTTCGGCACTTGGTGGGCGGCCGGCAGGATTGCATGTCCTGCGGCAAGGCGACCGTCCGATACGGTCTTTGGAAGGGCGTGACCAAACTCAACGCCCGGCACATGCGGTGGGCGTGGACGAGCCTCTTCTTCATCATGTTCACCGATCTCTATATTCGACTTGTGTCGATGGGCGTCATTCACGACCTGAATACCTGGCGGTAAGGGAACGAGATGCTGGACACACGCGAGATACAGACCGTCACGCATGACGTGGTCGTGATCGGCGCCGGAGGCGCGGGACTTCGAGCCGCCATTCAATGCGCGGACCAGGGTCTCAACACCGCCGTTCTCACCAAGAGCTTGCTCGGCAAGGCGCACACGGTCATGGCGGAAGGCGGTGTTGCCGCCGCGCTCGGCAACGTGGATGAACGTGACAACTGGAGAATCCACTTCCGCGATACGATGCGGGGCGGCAAATTCCTGAACGACTGGCGCATGGCCGAGCTCCATGCGCGGAATGCGCCCGCGCGGGTGCAGGAGCTGGAGGACTGGGGCGCGGTGTTCGATCGTACCCCCAAGGGCCTCATCAGCCAGCGGAACTTCGGGGGTCATCGGTATCCCCGCCTTGCCCACGTCGGCGATCGCACGGGTCTGGAAATGATCCGCACGCTCCAGGACCATCTCATTCATACGCGTGCTCACGTGCACATGGAATCGACCGCATTGGAAATTCTGGTCGAAGGCGGCCGGGTGGCCGGCGTCGCTGCCTACTGGCGCGACACGGGACGCTTCATGGTGTTGCGCGCTCCCGCGGTAATTCTAGCCACCGGCGGCGGCGGTCGCGCTTGGCGCGTGACCAGTAATTCCTGGGAGTACACCGGCGATGGCTACGCACTGGCCTACAACGCCGGTGCCGAGCTGATGGACATGGAGTTTACGCAGTTCCATCCCACCGGAATGGTCTGGCCGCCTTCGGTGCGTGGAACTCTGGTAACGGAAGGCGTTCGTGGAGATGGCGGCATCTTGCTCAACAACAAGGGCGAGCGCTTCATGTTCAACTACATCCCCGAGAAGTTCGCCGCCGAGACCGCGGACACGGTCGAGGAGGCATCGCGGTGGCTGGAAGGCGACAAAAACGCGCGTCGTCCGCCCGAGCTTTTAACCCGCGACGTAGTAGCGCGCTCCATTTTGGCCGAAGTGCGCGCGGGTCGCGGGTCGCCGCACGGCGGCGTGTTCCTCGACATCGCCTCACGACGTCCCGCCGAGGTGATCAAGCGCAAGCTTCCGTCCATGTATCACCAGTTCAAGGAACTGGCGGACGTGGACATCACAACCGAGAAGATGGAGGTGGGCCCCACACTCCATTACTTCATGGGCGGCGTGCGGGTGAATTCCGATACGCAGCAAAGCCGCGTGCCGGGATTGTTTGCCTGCGGCGAGTGCTCGGCCGGAATGCACGGAGCCAACCGGCTGGGCGGGAACTCCCTGTCCGATTTGCTGGTGTTCGGCGCCTTGGCCGGTGATGGCGCGGCGGCTTATGTGCGTGGACTCGGACAACCGCCGGCAGCAACCGATGCGTCGATCCAAACCGCGTTTCGCCGGGCCACCGACATTTTGAATCGCGAATCCGGTCCCAACCCGTACCTAGTGCACGAGCAGCTGCAGGACGCGATGAACGATTTCGTGGGCATCGTGCGGAATGCCGAGGACTTAAAGCGCGGCATCGAGGAAATCGAGAAACTCAAAGCGTCGGCGGCGCAGGTAAAGGCTCATGGCGCGAGCCAGTACAACCCAGGCTGGGATGAAGCGCTGTCGCTTCGCTCGCTCTTGATCACTGCCGAGGCGGTGGCGCGCGCGGCGTTGATCCGCGAAGAGAGTCGCGGCGCGCACTACCGCGTGGATTTCGAAGGCGAACGGGATGAGTGGCTCCAGTACAACATCGTGAGTCGCATGGGGAACGATGGCCGGATGGAGGTCGAAAAAGTTCTTCGGCCCGATGGCCCCTCAGAGCTAACGTCCATCGCCTACGCCAAGATCGAAGATCTCGAAGCGGGCCGCGTGGCGGCTCCGGCTCAAGGAGCGTAACCCCCGTGGCAAACCGGCAGTTTCGCGTGTGGCGCGGCAACGCACAGGGAGGGAACTTCCAGGACTACGAGGTGGACGTGGATTCCGGGATGGTGGTCCTCGACGTCCTGCACCGCATTCAAGCCCATCAAGCACCCGACATGGCCATTCGCTGGAATTGTAAGGCCGGCAAATGCGGCTCGTGCAGCATGGAGATCAACGGATATCCCAAGCTGGCTTGCATGACCCGCATGTCGATTTATCCGGACGACGCCACGATCACCGTGCAGCCCCTGAAGACATTCCCGGTGATCAAGGACCTCGTCACCGACGTGTCCTGGAATTACGAGCAGAACAAACGCATTCCGCCCTTCAAGCCCAAGCCGGTGGATGCGGACGGGCGCCGGCGCATGTATCAGGAAGACGTCGATCGCGTGCAGGAATTCCGGAAGTGCATTGAATGCTACTTGTGCCAGAACGTATGCCACGTCCTACGGGATCGCGATCGCAAAGATGCCTTCGTCGGCCCGCGGTTCATGATCCGCCTGGCCAGCCTGGAGATGCATCCACTGGATGCCGGTGACCGCATCGAAGCCGTACGGAAGGATTTCGGCTCCGGACTCTGTAACATCACCAAATGCTGCACCGATGTGTGCCCCGAGCACATCAAGATCACGGACAACGCCATCATCCCGCTCAAGGAGCGGGTCGTCGACCGCACCTACGATCCATTCATGAAGCTCGTCCGCGCCATTTTCGGCGGAAAGTAGCTCTACTTACCGCCTATCTCCAGCGGCTTCTCGTCCGGGAAGAGCGGCGTCAACGTCTGATCCACTTGATGCCGGAACTGCGGAACGTCGGTTTCGTAGAACTTGTTGAAGTTCACCAAAAAATCCGCCAGCCGTTTCTCGGCTTGGTCTAGATAGTTGAGCACCGTGGGTGACGGCTTGGACCAGGTGGACCCCAGGAATTGCTGGCTCTCTTGCAAATCCCCGATGATGTAACGCTCTCCGGTGAAACCCTTCATGTCGCGCGGGCGCAGGAGCTCCTTCGCCAGATCCTTGGCACGCTTGTCGATTTTCTTGGCCGAATCGAGAAGAACGTCCAAAGAGTCCTTAGGCGCATTCTTCGCCGCGTCTTTATCCAGATCGGCCTTGTCCTTGTTGCGCTCCGCTTTGAGCGCATTCACCTTCTGGGTCACGTAATCCACGTCTTTTTGCGTGGCATCTAGGCGCTTGGCCGCTTGATTCAGCGTCTCGGTCAACTTTCCCGCCCGCTCCTCCGCGTTCCAAGCCGCCGCCCGATCTTCGGCCGAAAGCTGCATGCGTGGATCGGCCTTTACAACCACGCTGCCGGTTGCCGTCTCATTCTTGAGCTTGAGCTCGACCTGATAGACCCCGGGCAAAACTTCAAGGCCATCGTTGCCCTCGTCGTCCTCCTCCCCAAACGGAGACGCGGGACCCTTGAAGGGATCGCGCCGCAACGGCCACACCACGCGATTGAGTCCCCGCTTCACCGGCTTGTCGAAGCTCCGGATCTTCTTTCCCGTCGCATCCCGAATCGTGACGTGAACCTTGGTGTCTTTGGAATCCTTGTCCTTGGCTTCCGTCGTATCGCTGGAAGCGCTCTTCTTCGTCACCTGCGGGTCCCCGCCTTTATTTTCCTTCTCTTGGCGCGCCACCTTGTCATCGGGATGAGGCAACTTGGGATCCCCGGCCCAGAAGGTGATCAAGGCACCATAGGCGCGATTCTCGCCCCGGTATTCCGTTGCCCCAAAGAATTGCCCTCCCGCCGTTTCCTTGACCACGTATTGTTGTGCCGCAGGAATAGGAAAGAGGTGGAGCTTCTCCGACACGACGTTGTCGTTCAACGTTCGGAGCGGCGTGATGTCGTCGAGGACGTATACCGAACGCCCATGCGTGGCGAGGACGAGGTCGCCATCACGTTGCTGCATGGCGATGTCCATTACCGAACACGTCGGCAGTCCCGACTTGAGCTGCATCCAGCGCCGGCCGCCATTCTGGCTCGCGAAAAGCCCGAATTCGGTGCCTAAAAAGAGCAAGTTCGGGTCGCCTGGATCTTGCAACACCGACAGACAATATCCGCGGACATCGGGCGTGATGAGGCTTGTCCAGCTCTTCCCATAATCCGTCACTCTAAATGCGTAAGGTTTGGGATCTGAGCGCCGGTGATTGTCAAACACCACGAATGCGGTGCCCGCATCGTACGGGGACGGATAAATGTGCGGCACCCAGGTGTTGGCGGGCACGCCATGCGCGCCTTTCTCCACGCTTGTCCATGACTGCCCGCCGTTACGCGTCACATGAACACGCCCATCGTCCGTCCCCACCCAGAACACGCCTTGCGTTTTCGGGCTTGGCGCAATGGCAATGATGGTCGTGTAGTTTTCCGCCCCCGTCACATCCGGCGTGAGACCCCCGCTTTTTGTTTGCTGTTGCCAGCGCGGGTTGTCGCTGGTGAGATCGCCGGAAATGCGCGTCCACGTTTCGCCACGATCCGTAGACTTGTGCACGTATTGACTGCCGTAATAAATCGTCTCGGTATCGAACGGATCCTGAGCAAAGCCGGAGTTCCAGTTAAAGCGAAGCGTGTCGCCGACATCGTTCACCGGGCGGATGGAGCGCCGTTCACCGGTATGCAGATCCCACCGGGTTAGATACCCCTCCTGGCTCATGGAGTATCCCTGCATGGAATCCTTGGGATAGGGCCGTGTGTCGAAGCCGTCTCCAAAGTCCACTTCATCCCAGTGGTAGTTGCGGATGCCGCTGTTTTCCCAGATGACGCCGGGTCCTCTCCAGCAACCGTTGTCTTGCAATCCGCCGTATACGTGATACGGAACGTCGTCATCGACGGCAATGTGATAGAACTGCCCCAGCGGCAGGTTCCCTACGAAGCGCCACGTATCGCCACGGTCGAAGCTCATGCTCACGCCGCCATCATTGCCCTCGATGATCGTTCGGCCGTCCTGAGGATTGATCCACATCGCGTGGTGATCGGGGTGTATTCCAGAATAAGGAATGAGGACTCGCCAGGACTTCCCGCCGTCTTCGCTCAGGCTCACCATGCTGTACAGGCTGTAGATACGATTGGGAAACTCGGGGTCGACACGGATCTGGGAATAGTAAAAGGGCCGGTTGCCGAAACCCCGTTTGGCTCCCGTGTCTTTCCAGGTCGCGCCGCCATCGGTCGAGCGCAGAAAAACGTTGTCTTTCGCCTCCACCAGCGCATACACGATGCTTGGATCCGAGGGCGCGACGGCGACGCCGATTCGCCCCAGATCTCCCGCCGGAAGCCCATCGTCGTCCGTCAAACGCTTCCAGTTCTTACCGCCATCACTCGTCACGTAGAGGCCCGAGCCTTTGCCACCCGACTTGAACGTCCAGGGTTGACGGCGAAATTCCCACATGGAGGCGAACAGCTTCTGCGGATTGGATGGGTCCATGGCCAGATCCGCGGCGCCGGTGGAAGGATTCACATACAGGATGCGCTGCCACGTCGCCCCGCCGTCTACTGTCTTGTACACGCCCCGCTCCGGCGAATCGCCCCAGAGTTTTCCCATCACCGCTACGTAGGCAATGTTCGGGTTGTTGGGATCAAGGCGAATACGCGAGATGCGCTCCGATTCGGGCAACCCCAAGTACGTCCACGTGCGTCCCGCATCGAGGCTCTTGTACACGCCGTTACCAATCGAGACGCTGTTGCGTACCGCTCCTTCACCTGTTCCCGCCCACACGATGTCGGGATTCGATCGATTGACCGCCAAGGCTCCGATCGCATGCACCGGTTGATCGTCGAAGATGGGTTTCCAGGTAAGTCCGCCGTCCACCGATTTCCAGATGCCGCCGGTGGCCGCGCCGACATAGAACACGCGTGGGTCGGACGGCACACCTTGCACGTCAGCGATCCGGCCGCTCATGCCCGCAGGGCCAATCGATCGTGCTTTCATCCCGGCGAGAAGCGACGGATCCACCTCCGCCTGAGCGGCCTGAACAACGAAAAGCGTGAACAATGGAAGAAGGGCGATCGCCCGTCTCACGGACATGGGACCTCCTGAGGCTTCTGGGGCAAAACGGGGGGTAGAGTAGCGCAAGAAAAGCGGTTCGGTCTCTCGATATCGATATGGCACAATGTTGGCGTCCGGCGGCTTCAAGGAGCGTGCCTCTGTTACTCCCCCATCGCAGCGTCTTCGCCTTTGGTTTGATTCTTGCGGTTTTCTGCGTGAGTCCGGCTTCCGCCCACCCGGCCCACGGGCCGGATGGCATGATCATGGGCGTGCGTGTCCCCCCGGCGCTCTGGGACGTGATCGATCCCGGTGGCCACACCATCGATCCCGACGGAATCCGATGCTCGGAATGCCTCACCGCGTTCGTGAGCGACGGTTATTGCGCGAAGTCCCGCATCGGCTACGTGGAGGGACGCGCTTACGTCTCGCGGCTGTCCTACCTCCTGGCCAAGGACGGCCAGCGGCTGGGAGCAGTTCCTGATTGCGCTACCTGCCGCGCCCACCTTTACGCGCCGGGTTGGTGCGACCATTGCCAGCGCGGCATTGTCGGCAATTTGATCATTCAGAATCAGGCCGACTTCAACGAACTTTTCAGGGAACGGGAACGCCTGGTCAGCGCGGTCCGGCTCGCGTCCCATTGTGATCTTTGCGCCGTGGCGTTCTTCACTCACAGCTTCTGTTCGAGATGCCACATCGACTACCACGACACGCCGGTGAACACGGCGTCCATTCGATAAGGAAGGAGGGAATCGTGCACTCGAGAATAGCGATGCTGTCCGCGCTACTTGCGTTCTTTGGCGCTCAAACCGCACATGCGTGCGCGCATCAGTGGCGTTTCAACGAGCTTTTCACCAACGCCAGCGGCACCGTTCAATTCATCGAGATGCAGGAATGTTGCGGATTCACCGGAGAAATTTTCGTCGGAAATAAATGGATCCGGTCCGTGCACGCCAACCAGAAGTTCACGTTTACACACAGCTTGAGCGGGAATACCGGACATCGCTACTTGCTCCTGGCCACCCAGACCTTCGCCAACATTCCCGGGGCGCCGGCTCCCGACTTCATCATCCCCAACGGCTTTCTTCCTGTGAATGGCGACACCCTCGAATGGTGGATGTACCCCAATGCAACCCGAAGCTACCCCACTCTCCCCCGGGACGGAACGACCGCGCTGGAGGTGGGTCCGGGCCCGGACGGCATCGCCGGAACTGCGGATGACGTCACCGAGACTGCAGTCAATTCGCCCACCAATTTCGCGGGAGCTACGGGATCCATCAGCGTTAGCGCGGTGCCGGTACAGCCCACTACTTGGGGACACATCAAGACCCACACGTTCCATCTGCCTTAATTGGGAGGAATCCATGTCGCGTTCCGGAAGAAACCTTGAGCTCGGCGCTTTGATGATAAGTCTCTGCCTCATGGGGGCCCGCCCGGCTCATGCCGCATCGCATCAGTGGCGATTCAACGAGCTTTTCTCCAATGCCGACGGCACTGTCCAGTTCATCGAGATGCAGGAGTGCTGCGGGGCCACCGAAGAATTTTTTCTGCAATCCAAATGGGTCACGGCTCGTCATGTCAATCATCAGTACACGTTCCGCAACAATCTGACCGGCAACACCGCGAACAAGTACCTGCTCCTGGCGACCCAGGGGTTTGCGGACATAGCAGGCGCGCCTACTCCGGACGCGATCATCCCCAGCGGCTTTCTTCCGGTAAGCGGGGACACGTTGGATTACTGGCAGTATCCCGACGCGACGCGCATCTACGGTGCGTTACCCCAGGACGGCGTGACGGCGTTAGAGGTGGGACCGGGGCCCGACGGCGTATCCGGTACCGACGACGACATCTATCAACCCGCGACCAATTCGCCCACCAACTACGCAGGGCAGTCCGGATCAATCGATTTGAACGTACCGGTGCTCCCGATGACCTGGGGAGCGATCAAGGCCCACGCTTGGTCGTTGGAGTAAACGGCCCCGGCCCATCCGGGGTGGCAATGCCCGGCGGCACCAACCCACTCGGAACGCGCTCGGGCACCGTCATGAGGTCCAACCCCCCGGGACCCGGAGCGATCGGCGCGGACGTCGTCTTCATGAACGCAACCAAGGCCGCCATCTCCTCCGTGGTTAAACCAAGGGGCCGGACCAATGTGTCCCGCACGGCGCCTTGGGCAGCCAAGTTCGCATCCGAAATGTCCTCGGGGCCGCGGCCGCCCCGGTTATAGAATGCCACCACTTCGGCCAATGTTTGCGCGCTTCCGCTATGAAAGTAGGGCGCCGTCAGCTCGATGTTACGAATCGTCAGCGTGCGGAACGCGTATTTTTGATCGGTGAACTCGACCGGATTCGCGTGAAACCGTCCGTAATCATGACCCGCGCCATCTTTGCCAGGAAAGTTGGGCGCGATGGCGGCGTAGTCATCTGCCGCACCCTGCACATGAAATGAATAATCGGAGAGCATCGGCCCTGCGTGACACGAGCCGCACAGCGCTTTCCCGAAGAAAAGCTCGAATCCCTGTCGCTCCAGAGGCGTGAACGCGTCCGTTTCGCCGGCCACGAATCGATCGTAACGAGAACCCGGCGTGACGAGCTGCCGTTCGAAGGATGCGAGCGCCTTTGATATGTGATCCATGGTGATATCGGAGGGTTTGTCGATGAGACCTGGAAATGCACGCTCGAACCGATCCACGTATTCCGGAATGCTGCGAATGCGAAGCGTCAGACTGTCGCGGATGGCTTCCGGAGGAAGGAGAGCGCCCAACGAGTCTCGAAACGCGTCGCCCGCCATTTCCTCACGATCGGTGATGGGCTCGAGAGCCTGGACTTCCAGCCCCAGCGTCACGCGCCCGTCGAGGAACTGGAAGCTCTCCGTGACCGGATCGACCGAGTTCCGCCCGTTCATGCCGGTGTTGAGCACGGTGGGCGTGTTGCGCGGCTCGAGACCAACGTCACGGCCTGAAACGAGGGAAGATCCAGGAACGTTGCGATCGGGGCCGAGCGCGGTGTCGTCCATATGCCCCCCACCCACCCCTGCGCCGGCACGGCGGCCATCCGCAAAACCAAATCGCGGCACATGGCAGGTGCCGCAAGCCACGTCATTCGCGCGGTAGCGATACGGATCCAATCCCCGGGCGCTCTTCACCCACGGGGCTGACTCCCCGCCCAGAATGGGATCGAAAAACAGCAAGCGGCCCAGCTCGACGCGCTCGGCTTGATAGGAGTTGTAGGGCGGGTACGGAATGTTGGGAACAGGGGTGAGCTGGAAGGCGTCGATGATCGCCCGATAATCCGCCGGAGGAGGCAGAGCCATATCCTGGCCGCAATTAGCGGCAAAGATCATCACCAACACCAGAACGAGAAGCAACGTCGCGGGGCGGCCAAACACTATTTATATCGGTTCTTTATCTTGCCCCAGCTGATGATCTGCACCGGCACGAATGTGCCCGCGGAGAACTTCTCGATTCGGTCGTTCTTGGCGTCGGCCACGAACACATTCTCGTTTGCGTCGACCGCAATACCCCACGGTAAGTCCATCTGACCCGGTCCAGTCCCCGTCTCCCCAAAGGTCAAAATCCACTGATGATCGGCAGTAAAGACCTGGATGCGGTCGTTGCCGGAATCGGCAACGTAGATCTTGCCCGAAGGACCGATAGCGATCGCGTAAGGCAAATCGAACTCCCCCGGCCCCGTGCCGTGCTGCCCAAATCGCCCGAGCGACACCCCCTCCCGGGTGAACATTTGGACGCGATGATTTTTGGTGTCGGTGACGTACACGACCCCGTCCCGGTCGATCACGATCGCGGTCGGCAAATCGAAGTTTCCCGCTCGCGTTCCCAAGGATCCCCAGGCGAGGAGAAAGGTGCCATCGGCGGCGAACTTCTGGATCCGGTTGTTCCAGCTATCCGCGACAAAAAAGGAACCGTCTTCGTCCACCGCTACACCCACCGGGAAGTTGAATTCACCGTCAGCGCCGCCGTAATGCCCCCAGTGGCCGACCAGCGTCCCGCTTGCGTCGAACTTCTGAACCTGATGGTTATCCGAGTCGCCCACATACACGTAACCATGAGCATCGATGGTGATTCCGGATGGGATGTTGAAATCGCCGGGTTCGGAACCCAATTGTCCCCAGCTCATCACGAAATTCCCATGGTTATCGAATTTCTGAATGCGGTTGTTTTCGGAATCGGTCACATACAACTGATTCTGGGCATCCAAGGCAATGTGATAGGGAGCGTCAAACTGGCCCGTAGAAACGCCGGAGTCTCCCCACACCGTCTCGAATTTGGGAGCGGATTGGGCAAAGCTGGATCCCGGCAACAGGACGACAACAGCAAATGCCAGCAGCGTGGAGCGCATGGGGGCAGCCCTCCTGGAGCCGTAAACCAATATATGTTGAGGGGTACTACGTTGAAATCAATACCGAGGGTGCATTCAATCTATCATAGGGAATCCATCACGGCAAGGAAGCTGGGGCCACCCATTGTCAGGGAGACGCATTCTTGAGCGAGTGGTATGATCTTCAACGCGGAATTGGAATCAAAAAGGAGGATTGTTGCGCCCACTTAAAATTGTAGTGATCGATCTGGTTACCAAATCCCCAACCCGCGCTCTTTACTCCCGAATCATGAACGCAAACCTGGCCAGCATCATGCCCCAGGTAATCGGAATTTGGTGCGAAGAAGAAGGGCACGAGGTCACGTTCCTCTGTTACACCGGCTTTGAAGACCTGAACGAGCTATTGCCCCAACAGGCCGACCTGGTCTTCATCGGAGCCTTCACCCAGTCCGCCCAGCTCGCGTATGCCATGAGCAACCGCTTCCGGAAGAATGGCGCCCTGACCGTTCTGGGAGGCCCACACGCCAGGTGTTACCCCCAGGATGCCCAAAAGTACTTCGATTACGTCCTCGGCTTTACCGACCAGGAGATCATCCGAAACGTGCTGGGTGACATGTCTCCGCATCGCCCTCTGGGGTTGCGGCTTTCCGGAGACCGCCAGCCGCTTTCGCTTCCGGGGGTGCGCCAGCGCTGGAAATTCATCGAGCCGACCCTGCGTAAAGCCCCATTTTTGAAAATTGTCCCCATGCTTGGCTCACTGGGATGCCCCTACACCTGCTCGTTCTGCATCGACGCCGCCGTTCCCTATCAGCCGCTGGAGTTCAAAGGCTTGCAGGACGATTTGGAATTCCTGCTTCAAAAGTTCGAACATCCTCGCGTGGGATGGCACGATCCCAATTTCGGCGTGCGATTCAACGACTACATGGACGCGATCGAGGCGGTGGTGCCCCAGGGGCGCATCGACTTCCTGGCCGAAAGCAGCCTTTCCCTTCTGGGTGAACCCAATTTGAAGCGCCTCAAACGCAATGGCTTCAAGGCCATTCTGCCGGGTGTGGAATCCTGGTATGACCTGGGGAACAAATCGAAAACTGGAGGCAAACAGGGGCTCGACAAGGTCCGTCAGGTTTCGGATCACGTGAACTTAATTCTTGATTACATTCCCTACGTGCAGACCAATTTCGTTTTGGGCCTGGACGTGGATCGTGGCCCAGAGCCGTTCGAGCTGACCAAGACATTCGTCGACATGACTCCCGGTGCTTTCCCTGGTTACTCCCTGCTCTCTGCATTCGGGCAGGCGGCACGACTCAATCTGGAGTACCAGAGCGCGGGACGGGTTCTCGCGTTTCCCTTTCATTTCCTCAACAACAATCACGCCATGAATGTGCGGCCCAAGAATTACGACTGGCCCGAATTTTATGACCGGATCATCGATTTGACGCAGCATTCATTCTCCATGAGGACGATGGTGCGCCGCGCCCGCGGAACCAAGTCCGTCATTCCGAAATGGATGAATTTCGTGCGCGGCATTTCTTCCGAGGGTCAGGGTCGGATTAAGTACCATACGTCCTTGCGCCGCCGTCTCGACACGGACACGGAACTTCGGCGGTTCTTCGATCAGGAAACCGACGTGGTGCCGAGATTCTACTTGGAGCGCGTAGAGAGGGAACTAGGCCCGCTTTGGGATTGGTTGCCCGCAGGAGCGATGGAGCATGATCCGAACGCGTATCTCAAGGAGGAATCGGAGCGAGACGCCGTGCGGGTTTCTTCCACCGGCTGATCCCGTTCAGTTGTTTTCGGGCCTCTTTCGTTGAGTCGCTTCAGCCAACCATTCATCGCTCTCCAATACCGTAATTTCCGACTGCTGTGGGTGGGCCAGCTCGTGTCCACGTCGGGCAGCATGATGCAGAACGCGGCCATCCTCTGGCATGTATCGCTCCTCGTCCCTTCGGCCCAAAAAGGATTGGCTCTCGGGCTGGTGGGGCTCGTGAAAATCGTCCCGATTATTGCGTTTTCCCTCATCAGCGGCGCAGTTGCCGACGCGATGAATCGCCGGCGCGTGGCGCTCGTCACCAACATCATCATGATGGCTTCAGCCACCACGCTGGCGATTCTCACCGTTCGTGGTTTGCACACGCTGTGGCCCATCTACGCTTTGGCCGCCACCAGCGCCGCCGCGGCATCCTTCGAGGGTCCGGCTCGTCAGGCTCTCGTTCCCAACCTCGTGCCCACCGTGCATTTTCCGAATGCAATCAGCCTCAATACGATCATGTTCCAGACCGCCTCGGTGCTGGGACCCAGCGCGGCCGGTCTGGTGATCGGGGAGCTGGGCGTGGGATGGGCGTATGCCTTGAACGCGGTTTCATTTCTGGCCGCTATCACCGCGCTATTGTCCATGCGGAAAGTGCCGGCCCGAACCCCTGGACAGCACGCGGATGTCAGCGTCAAGGCGATTCGCGAGGGATTGCGGTTCGTGTTCAGCGCCCCGCTCATCCGCTCCAGCATGTTGCTCGATTTCTTTGCCACGTTCTTTGCATCCGCGACCGTGCTTCTGCCCATTTTCGCCCAAGATGTATTGAAGGTGGGCGCGCACGGCTACGGAATTCTGTACG
>Ga0068861_100001352_pt1 | contig 15407 bp, 12 predicted proteins | sample KBSSwiS42_FD_66593 | JGI IMG/M metagenome (GOLD analysis project Ga0068861, IMG submission 66593) | Switchgrass rhizosphere microbial communities from Kellogg Biological Station, Michigan, USA - KBS Switchgrass S4-2 | ecosystem: Host-associated > Plants > Roots > Rhizosphere > Soil ...
GCGATGCGTAGCCTAACGCACTAGCCGGAGCGCGTTATGGCCAATTATTGACTATTGGATGGCATCTTTTAGCATGTTTGCACCAAAAAATTGGGGATCTCTGACTCATGGCCGCTGAAAAACTCGACAAAGTGGACGCAAAGATCATGCAGGTCCTTTCCAAGGACGGGCGCATCAGCTGGCGCGACCTGGCCGACCAGATCGGCCTCTCGCTCACGCCCACTTTGCGGCGCATCCGACGGCTGGAGTCGGAGGGCTACATCACCGGCTACAGCGCGCAGTTCGACGAACAGAAGCTCGGCTTCGGCATCACCATGTACGTGTGGGTGTCGCTCGAGCGGCAGGTGGAAGAAACGTTGAAGGTGTTCGAGCGGCGCATCGCCGACGTGCCCGAAGTCATGAGTTGTTATCTCATGACCGGCGAAGCCGATTACGTGTTGCGCATCGTGGTGCCGGACCTGCCTAGCTACCAGCGGTTCATGCTGGATGTGCTGACACGCATACCGGGCGTGTCACGCATTCAGTCGGGCCTCGCGATCAAGCCGGTGTTCCACCGCGCCGCGCCGCCCATTCCCAAATAAGAATGGCCCAAATGAATCAGGCCCCCACCGCGAGCTTCGGCGAGTCAATTTCGTCGCGGCTGCGCCGCGCCAACTTCAAATCGTAGGTCACACTGGCGCCATATGCCTCCGGCGACTGCGGGTTGTGACGCAGTTTGTCGAAGGTCAAAAGGCGGGTGCCGAGCTGAAAACTCTCCTGGATGTCGTGCGACACCATGAAGATGGTCATGCGGTTCTCGGCCCACAGCCTGAGGATGAGCTGGTGCATGTCGGCGGTCACGCCGGGATCGAGCGCGCCGAAGGGCTCGTCGAGCAGCAGGATCTTCGGCTTGCAGATCACGGCCTGCGCGATGGACATGCGCTGCTGCATGCCGCCCGAGAGCTGCGCCGGATAACGGTCGCGCGCATGTGCCAGTCCCACCGATTCGAGCATGGCGAGTGCGGCCTCGCGCGTGGCACGCCGGCGGCCGCCGAACAGGCGCCCCGCGAAGCGCGCGGCCTTGAGCTCCAGGCCCAGCATCACGTTTTCGAGCACCGTGAGATGCGGAAACGAGGAGTAACGCTGGAACACCACGCCACGATCCGGATCCGGCTCGGGACGGATGGGCTTGCCGTCGATCAGGATCTGGCCGCGCGTCGGCTGCTCCATGCCGAGCAGCATCTTGAGGAAAGTGGTCTTGCCACAGCCCGAGGCACCAATAATAGTGACGAACTCGTGGTCCGCGATTTCCAGGCGCACGTTTTCCAGCACCACCTGCGCGCCGTATTCCTTCCAGACATTGCGCACCGAGACGGTGGCCATCAGCGCTCCGGCTCGGCCCAGCGAAAGGCCTTGGTCCGCAGCGCACGCAGCGCCAAGTCCGCGAACACCGCCAGCAGCGTGATCCACGCCACGTAGGGCAGGATCACGTCCATGGCCAGGTAACGCCGCACCAGGAATATCCGATAGCCCAGCCCTTGCGTGGACGCGATCGCCTCGGCCGCGATCAGGAACAACCAGGCCGAGCCCATCGACAGGCGCAACGCATCGATGAGTCGCGGCCAAAGCTGCGGCAGCACCACGCGCAGGATCAGCTGCCAGGTCGAGGCACCCAGCGTCTGCGCCTTGATGATCTGCTCGCGCGGCAGTTCGGTGACGCGCAGCGCGAGGTCTCGCGCCACGCAGGGCGCGACGCCGATGACGATGAGCGCGATCTTCGAAGTCTCCTCGAGTCCGAGCACGATGAACAGGATGGGCAGAACCGCCAGCGGCGGAATCATCGCCACGGTATTCAACAGCGGCGACAACAGCGCCCGGGCACGCGGGATCACACCGATGCACACCGCCAGCAGAACCGCCAATGACGAACTGATTGCCAGCGCCGCGCCGATCCGCTTCAGGCTCGCCCAGGTGTCGGCCCAGAACAGCACCTCGCCGCTCCGCTTGTCTGCTTCGAACGCGTAGTTATGGAAGGTGTCCGCGATCGTGCCCAGCGAAGGCAGCAGCTTGTCGCCGGCGTTCTCCGCCAGGCGCAGCTGCGAGGCAATCACGTACACGAACAGCAGCGCGATGAACGGCAGCACCCCGAGCGCGAGCCCCGCGGCCCGCCCCGGGTGCTGGTTGATCAACCTGCGCATGGCGTGCGCCGGACGGCGATCAGAGCTTGCCGTCTGCAGCCATCTGCATGTAGCTGGCGTCGAAGCGCATCTTGAGGTTGGCCTTGTTGCCGAGCGTTACGCCGCCAGGAAACTCGATGCCGACCACGTCGACGGTCTTCGCACCCTCGCCTAACAAGCCATGGTTGAAAGAGAACGTGCGCACCAGGTCATTCTTCTTGACGAGGTCTGGCGCCCGGGTGGCGGCCACGGCAGCCGCCGGCGTCGAATAGAGATAGGTGGTTGCGAGCTGGCCCTTGAAGCCCGCGAGGTCGGTGCCCGAGGCCTTCGCCATCGCTTCGAGCGCGGCGGTGGCCTTCGCGTCCTTGCCCTGCATCAGAGTCAGGGTTTCGTACCAGGCGCCGACCAGCGCCTTGCCGAGCTTCGGATTGGCCTTGAGCGTGTCGCTGTTCACCACCATGAGGTCGAGAATTTCGCCGGGAATCTTGCTGGAATCGAACACCAGCGAGGTCTTCGGCATGGCGGTGACTTCGGCCAGCTGCGGCTTCCAGGTAACCGTGGCCGTCACCGACGGCGTGGCGAATGCACTCACGATGTCGGCGTCCGAGGTGTTCACCACCTTGATGTCCTTCTCGGCGAGCTTCACCGAGTCGAGGCCGCGTGCCAGCAGGTAATGCGAGACCGACAGCTCCACCAGGTTCACCGATTGTCCCTTGATGTCGGTGAGCTTCTTGCCAGCGCCCTTGAGCACCACGCCGTCGTTGCCGTTCGAATAGTCGCCGACGATCAGCGCCGTCGAGTCCACGCCGCCGGCCGCGGGGATGGTCAACATGTCCATGTTGGTCATCACGCAGCCGTCGAACTTGCCCGCGGTGTACTGGTTGATCGATTCGACGTAGTCGTTGATCTGCGTGAGCTCGATCTTGATGCCGTACTTGTCGGCCCACTTCTTGAGAATGCCGCTCTGGTCGGCGTAGTCCCAGGGCATCCAGCCCACGTAGATGCTCCAGGCTACCTTGAAGGAAGTTTTCTCCGCGGCATGCGCGGATGAGGTCACGAGGAGCGCTGAGCCTAAGGCCGCGGTCAGCAGGAAAGACAGGGAAAGTTTGCGCACGCGCGCGGACTTGGGTCGGATCAGGGGCATGAGATTCTCCCGTGTTGTCTAGTTCATCGAGCATCTCCCGGGCTTTTGTCCCGCCGTGTATCCCCGGCCCGTTCCGCCAAGAAGCATGGAACCAGAGCCGTGGGACTGCCTCTCTCGGACCAGCGCTGATCGCTCAGCCGGAACCCTAGACGCACATTCAGTGGGTGGTTTTGCAAGAGGTGTGCCGCATGCCCCCAGCGCAGCGACGACTCGCAGCGGCCCGGAGCCTGAATGCCTGCACCAAAGCAACGCGAGCGCGCCCATGACGCACGATCTCAGGGCGAAGGCGCGCACCGAATCGCGGCTGTGGACGACGTGCGCGCAAATCACGGCTGGTACACGCCTTGCACTTGGGCATGAGTGACCGCCGTGCCTCATGTCGTGACACCTCTGCTCTGGGAAGACGAGATTCCCGGCGGCACGCATTGGTCCGGAGTCCTGCGGCGCGGCGTGACGCTGCGCCTGGTCGCGCAAGCCGACGACGCGAACCTGGCCGCGTTGTTCTACAGCCGCGAGCAGCCGCTGGAACGCTACAACATGGCGGACACCCTCAAGGCGCAGCACACGGCGCACCTGACCACCGGCTGCGTGTGTTACTCGGACATGGGCCGCATTCTTTGCTCGGTGGTGGCGGATACCTGCGGCTGGCACGATCCCCTGTGCGGCCTCACCGACCCGGAGATGATCAGCGCGCGTTACGGCGTCACCCGCTTCCAGGAACAACGCAATGCGCGCTACGTCAGTGGCCGCGAAGCCATGCTGGTCGAACTCGGCAAGTACGGGCTCAACGAGCGCGACCTGGTCGCCAACATCAATTTCTTCAGCAAGGTGGTCGCCGACGACGACGGCGCCCTGCGGCGCGTCGCGGGGCACGCCCGCGCCGACCAGTACGTGGACCTGCGTTTCGAGATGGACAGCATCGTGCTGCTGCATGCCGGGCCGCATCCGCTGGATATGGATGCACGCTACGCGCCCGCGGGCGTCCGGCTCGAGGCCCGTCGCGCCCCGCCGCCCGCGGCCGACGATGCCTGCCGGATGCATTGTCCGGAAAACGCGCGCGGCTTCGTCAACACCGAACGGCTGTACGCATGAACGCACGCATCGACACCGTCGTTCCGGCGGGCGAGCCGTGGATGGGCGCGGTCCGGCGCGGCGAGACGTTCCGCATCGTCGACCTTGAAGGCAACCAGGCCGTCGACACGTTGTTCTACAACGCGGACGACACGCATGAGCACTACAGCGCGCAGAACACCATCCAGGCCCAGGGGCGCATCTATCTCACCACGGGCAGCGTGCTGCTTTCGAATCGCGGGCGTCCCATGTTGCGCATCGAGGACGACACCTGCGGCCGGCACGACACGCTGGGCGGCGCCTGTTCGTCCGAGAGCAACACCGTGCGCTACGCGCTCGAGAAGCGCTACATGCATTCCTGTCGTGACAGTTTCCTTCTGGCGCTGGCCCGCCATGACCATGGCATGACCAAGCGCGACCTGCCGTCGAACATCAACTTCTTCATGAATGTGCCCGTGACGCCGGAGGGCGGCCTGCGTTTCGCCGACGGCATCTCGGCCGCGGGCCGGCACGTCGAGCTGATCGCGCTCATGGACACGCTGGTGCTGATTTCGAATTGCCCGCAACTCAACAATCCCTGCAACGCCTACAACCCGACGCCCATTCGCGTGATGACGGCAACGTCATCACAAGGAAAACAATGACCCGGGAGCTCGCACGAAGTGCGAGTTCCCGGCGGCGGGACGACCCGTCGCAGATCAATCTCGCCGGGACGACCCGGCGCACGAGGTCTGCGCCATGTTCAGGAAAGTACTGATCGCCAACCGCGGCGCCATCGCGTGCCGCATCCTGCGTACCGTCAAGGCGATGGGCATCGGCTCGGTCGCTATCTACTCCGAGGCCGATGCACATGCACCGCACGTGCGCGACGCCGACGAGGCGTACTGCGTCGGCCCGCCACCGGCCGCGGCAAGTTATCTGCGCCAGGAACGCATCCTCGATATCGCGCGGCAGTGCGGCGCCGAGGCCATCCACCCGGGTTACGGCTTCCTGTCCGAGAACGCGGCGTTCGCCGCCGCCTGCGAAGCCGCCGGCATGACATTCATCGGGCCTACGCCCGAACAGATGCGGCAGTTCGGCCTCAAGCACACGGCGCGTGAACTGGCACGGCAGGCCGGCCTGCCGCTGCTGCCCGGCACGGATCTGCTGGCCGACCTGGGTGCCGCGCTGGCCGCCGCAAGCCGCATCGGCTATCCGGTGATGCTCAAGAGCACGGCCGGCGGCGGCGGCATCGGCATGCGCCGCTGCAACGAAGCTCGCGAGCTCGAGGAGAGTTTCGCCGCCGTGCAACGTCTGGCCGAAGGCAACTTCCGCAATGCCGGCGTGTTCCTGGAGAAATTCGTCGCGCGCGCACGGCACATCGAAGTGCAGATCTTCGGCGACGGCGCGGGGCGCGTGATCGCGCTCGGCGAACGCGATTGTTCGGTGCAACGACGCAACCAGAAGGTCATCGAGGAATCTCCGGCGCCGGGCCTGAGCGACGAGGCGCGCCGCGAGTTGCACGACGCGGCCGTGCGCCTCGGCCGCGCCGTCGGCTACCGCTCGGCCGGCACGGTCGAGTTCGTCTACGACGCGGATGCGACGCGCCTCTACTTCCTCGAGGTCAACACGCGCCTGCAGGTTGAACACGGCGTCACCGAGGAAGTCGGCGGAGTCGACCTGGTCGAGTGGATGATCCGCAGCGCGGCCGGTGAGCCGCCCGATCTCGAATCGTTTCGCTTCGTGCCGCGCGGCCATGCCATCCAGGCGCGCGTCTATGCCGAGGACCCGGCGCGCAATTTTCGTCCATCGAGCGGCTTGCTGACCCGCGTCAAACTACCTGAAATGCGCGGTCCCGCCCTGCGCGTCGACGCCTGGATCGAGCCGGGTACCGAAGTCTCGGGGTTTTATGACCCCATGCTCGCCAAGATCATCGCGCGTGGCGCGAACCGCGATGCCGCGATCGCCCAGCTGGCCGCGGCGCTCGACGCATCGAACATCGACGGGATCGAGACCAACCTGCGCTACCTGTCCTCGGTGCTGCGCCACCCGGTGTTCGGGCGCGGCGAGCAAACTACCTCGCTGCTGGCCGCGCATTCACTGGCGTCGCCCTCCATCGAAGTGCTGGCGCCCGGCACGATGACCACGGTGCAGGACTGGCCGGGACGGCTGGGACTCTGGGACGTGGGCGTGCCGCCGTCCGGACCCATGGATGCGCTGGCGCTGCGCCTGGCGAACCGCATCGTCGGCAATGAAGAAGGTGCCGCAGCGCTGGAGATGACGGTGACCGGCGCCACGCTGCGCTTCGATGCGGACGCCGTGATCGCGCTGACCGGCGCGCGCATGGACGCGGCCCTCGATGGCAAAGCCATCGAATATTGGCAACCGGTGCGCGTGCCGCGTGGCAGTGTGCTCGCGCTCGGACGCATCCAGGGTGGGGGCCAACGCGCCTACCTGGCCGTGCGCGGCAGCTTCGACATCCCGGAGTACCTGGGCTCGCGCGCCACCTTCACGCTCGGGCAGTTCGGCGGCCACGGCGGGCGGGCGCTGCATGCCGGCGACGTGCTGCGGCTGAATCGCACCGGTCTCGAACTGGAAGGTTGCCAGCCGATCGAGCCGGAGCTGCGTCCCGAGTACAGCTCCGCTTGGCGGATCCGCGTGAACGAAGGCCCGCATGGCGCGCCGGATTTCTTCACGGTCGAGGACGTCGAGGCTTTCTACGCCGCCGACTGGGAAGTGCACTACAACTCGAGCCGCACCGGCATCCGGCTCATCGGGCCGAAGCCGCGTTGGGCGCGCGCCGATGGCGGCGAGGCGGGCCTGCATCCCTCCAACATCCACGACAACGCCTATGCCATCGGCAGCATCGACTACACCGGCGACATGCCGGTGATACTGGGTCCCGATGGCCCGAGCCTGGGCGGCTTCGTCTGCCCCGCGGCCATCATCGAAGAAGATCTCTGGAAGCTCGGACAACTCAAACCCGGTGACACACTGCGCTTCGAGCGTGTCGCGAAACCCGGCGCCCGGCGCGGCAATCCCGCGGTGTTGCTCGACCTGCCCGCCTCCTCTACGCACGCCGAGGTGTGTGTGCGGCGCGCCGGCGAGAGCAATGTGCTGGTCGAGTTCGGCGCGGCCACGCTCGACCTGGTGTTGCGCTTCCAGGTGCAGGCCCTGCTGGACGAACTCAACGCGCGCCGCATCGGCGGCATCCTCGATCTCACGCCCGGCATCCGTTCGCTGCAGATCCATTTCGACACGGCGCGCGTTTCGCAGGTGGCGGTGCTCGACTGGCTCATGACCGCGTTTACGCGACTGCCGAGCGTCGATCGCATGCGCTTGCCCAGCCGCATCGTGCACCTGCCGCTGTCCTGGGACGATCCGGCCACGCAACTCGCGACCCGGCGCTACCAGCAATCGGTGCGTGCCGATGCGCCCTGGTGCCCGGATAACATCGAATTCATCCGCCGCATCAACGGGCTCGAGTCGCGCGAGGCGGTCAGGGAAATCGTCTTCGGCGCCAGCTACCTGGTCATGGGTCTCGGCGACGTTTATCTCGGCGCGCCGGTGGCCACGCCACTGGATCCGCGCCATCGGCTGGTTACCACCAAGTACAACCCGGCGCGCACCTGGACGCCCGAGAATGCCGTGGGAATCGGCGGCGCCTATCTATGCGTGTATGGCATGGAAGGTCCTGGCGGTTACCAGTTCGTCGGCCGCACCGTGCAGATGTGGAACCGCTACCGCACCACCGCGGAATTTCCCGCCGGCAAGCAGTGGCTGCTGCGCTTCTTCGACCAGATCCGTTTTCATCCGGTGAGCGCCGACGAATTGTTGCGCATGCGCGAAGATTTTCCGTACGGCAAGTATCCGCTGCGCATCGAGGAGTCGACGCTGGACCTGGGCGAGTACCTGGCCTTCCTCGAGCGCGAGCGCGCGTCCATCGACGCGTTCCGCAGCCGGCAGCGCGCGGCCTTCGCCGCCGAACGCGAACGCTGGCGCGCCGCGGGAGTTTCGGAAGCGCCGGTCATGGAGACGCCCGCAAGGACCGCGGCGCCCGACCTGCCGGAGGACTGCGTCGCAGTCACGTCCCCGGTGTCGGGCAGTGTGTGGCAGATCCGGGTCGAAGCCGGACAACGAGTGGAGAAAGGCGATGCGCTGGTGATCATGGAGGCCATGAAAATGGAGATCGCAGTATTGGCGGAGTCCTCGGGGACCGTGGTCGCGATCCACGGCAAGGCCGGATCCGGTGCACGCGCCGGCGACATGTTGATGTCCTTGCGTCCGGTGACCGCATGACGCTCGATCTCAGCATCAACTCGCTGGCGCGTCGATATGCGGCGCGGGATCTCACACCCTCGCAGCTCATCGAATCGCTGCTCGCCACGCGGCACGACTTCGATGCGCACAACATCTGGATCAGCGATGTTTCCGACGAGGCGTTGCGCGCCCGCGCGCGGCATCTGGACGGCATCGAGCCGGCTTCGTTGCCGCTGTACGGCATACCATTCGCCATCAAAGACAACATCGACCTGGCCGGGCTTCCGACCACCGCTGCCTGCCCTGCCTTCGCCTATCAACCGGCGAGCTCCGCGCCTGTCGTGCAGGCGCTCATCGACGCCGGCGCCATCGCGCTCGGCAAGACCAACCTCGACCAGTTCGCCACCGGGCTGGTCGGCACGCGCTCGCCACACGGCGCCTGCCGCAATGCCTTCGATCCGCAGTATGTCAGCGGCGGGTCGTCGAGCGGCTCCGCGGTCGCGGTGGCGCTGGGGCTCGCCAGCTTTGCGCTGGGTACCGACACCGCAGGGTCGGGTCGCGTGCCTGCCGCCTTCAACAACCTGATCGGCTACAAGCCCACGCTCGGACTGTTGAGCATGCGTGGCGTGGTGCCCGCCTGCCGCACGCTCGACACGGTGTCGGTCTTCGCCCTGACGGCCGAGGACGCCGAGCGTGTGCGGAAGGTGGCCGCGCGATTCGACGCCGGCGATCCATGGTCGCGGCCACAGCCGCGCGCCACCAAACGAGGCTGGGGTAGCGGCAAGTTTGTTTTTGGCGTGCCGCGCGACGCGCAGCTCGAATTCTTCGGCAACGGCGCGTACGCGCGCCTGTTCGCCGAAGCCGTCGAGCGGCTGCGAACGCTGGGCGGCGAGCCAAGGGAAATCGAAATCGGTGCCTTGCTCGAGACCGCGCGCCTGCTATACGAAGGCCCGTGGGTGGCGGAGCGTTACCTGGCCACGGAATCGCTGCTGTCGAAGAACCCCGAGGCGATGCTGGCGGTGACACGCGGCATCATCCAGGGCGGCTCCACGCCGCGCGCACTCGACGCCTTCCGCGCTACCTACCGGCTGCAGGCGTTGAAGCGCGCCGCCGCGCCGCTTTGGGAGGCATGCGACTTGCTGATGCTGCCCACCGCCGGGACCCACTACCGCATCGCCGAGGTGGAAGCCGATCCGGTCGCGCTCAACAGCAACCTCGGCCGCTACACCAACTTCGTGAACCTCATGGACCTGGCCGCAGTGGCGGCACCCGCGGGATTCACGCCGGCGGGCCTGCCCTTCGGAATCTCGTTGATTGCGCCGGCGGGCAGCGACGCCGACCTGCTGTCACTCGCAGGCCGCGCACAGCGCGCCGCGGTGTCCACGCTCGGCGCGAGCCGCCTGCCGCTGCCACCGGCACCGCTCGCCCCGGCCGCCGCGCCCGAAGGCCTCGTCGACGTCATGGTATGCGGCGCGCACATGTCGGGATTGCCGCTCAATCCCCAGCTGCTCGAGCGAGGTGCGTATTGCATGACCGCCACGCGCACCACCCCTGACTACCGGTTCTACGCGCTGCCCGGTGGCCCGCCGTTCCGTCCCGGACTGGTGCAGGTGCGCGACGGCGGCGTGGCCATCGACGTCGAGGTGTGGCGCATGCCGCTCGAACACTTTGGTTCTTTTGTCGCTGGCATTCCAGCGCCGCTCGGCATCGGCAAGGTGCGCCTTGAAGACGGCAACCTGGTGAGTGGCTTTCTCTGCGAAGGCGTGGCCGTCGTGGGCGCCGAGGACATCAGCTCGCTGGGTGGCTGGCGGCAATACCTGGCTAGTTCTCGAAGCGGTAGCTGAACTTCACGAAAAACTGTTCGTCGTCGCGCAGGCTGAAACTGTCGCGCACCAGGCTGCCGGTGTCGCCGGCGGTCTGATCGAACTGGTATCCGCCGCGCGCGTACACCACGTATAAATAGGACAGCGGCCTGAACTCGAAGCGATAGCGCAGCTGCACGCCGAGATTCTGCACGCTGAAATCGTCCACCGGGTCGGTGGTGGGCACCGCCTGGCCATTTTCGACTCTATACGCCTGCTGCAAGTCCGCACTCACCGCGATGGCCTGGAGCTTCAACCGCAGCTCATGACGATTGGCCACGCTCCAGGTGAACCCCAGGTCGAAGTTGGTCTGGTGCTCGCGGAAGCTGCCGATGAGGTTGTCTTCCTGCCAGATCACCCAGTCGGGCGTGAAATCATGCAGCACGCCGGCGTACACGTTGAACGAGTCGCTGATGAAATACTTCGGCTCGACGTGGATGGTGTAGCCGACGTTGTCGTTGCCGTTGATGCCGCCGCTGAAGAGATTCGCTTCGAACACGTAGCCCCAGTGCCCGATGCGTGGCCGCTCGTAGTCGAAGTAGCTGTTGAAGTTCGGCGGTACCCAGAGATTGCCGTTGCCGCGCGTCAACAGGTCATCGTATCCGGCGCTGTTGATGTTCACCTGGCCGTACTGGTAGCTGCCGTTTTTCAACCGGCCTTCGCGACTCACGCGGAACTGGTGGTTCAGCAGGTCACCGTGATCGTTGTAGTCGGTGCTGACGCGCCAGCGCCAGTCCTTGGACTGGTACTTCGACTCCTTCGGCTGATCGGCGAAGCGCTTGCGTACCTCGTAGTGCAGGTAGTTGGTGTCATTGCGCTGCAGGTAGCCGGCGTCGTTGATCTCGAGTTCGTCGCCGAAATGCATGGCGATGAGCTGCTGCCGCCAGCCATGGTCCATCTCGTAGTCGGCCCAGAGCGAGGCGCCGTAGTCGCGGCTCTGCTCGGTAGGCGAGTCGATGTCGCTGCCGAACACGCGCGTGCGCACGTTGAGGCTCTTGGTCGGTCGCCAGTTGTGATCGACGCCCACCACCGTCGCCTGGCGGTCGTAGAACGGACGATCCACCCAGGTGGCCATGAAGCCGAGATTCTGCGTGTCGAAATCCCGCACGACGCGCGCGGCGGCGAAGGTGCGGCCCACGGCCTCGCCTTCGTCGGCACCGAACAGGCCGTACTTGGTTGCGCCGAAGCTGCCGTTGAGCTTGAGCGCGCCGGTGATGTCGCCAGCGCCATTGCCGTCATCCGCCGGCCCGCCGACGCGGCGCGTGTACAACAGCTGGCTGAAATCCGACGGCGTGGTGAATTCGAATATGCCCTGGTTTTCGGTGAAGAACGGCCGCTTGTCGCTGATGAAGGTTTCCGTGGCGCTGAAGTTCACGACCAGGTCGTCGCTTTCCACCTGGCCGAAGTCCGGGTTGATCGTGGCCGAGAGCTGGAATTGGCCGTTCGGCTTCCAGAAGATGTCCGCGCCGGCATCACCGTCACTGTTCTTGCCGACGTTGTCGTACAGACCGGATACATAAGGAGTGATGGCCAGCAGCGACTGGTTGTAGTTCTTGACCTCGATGGGCGTGAAGTCGGAGAGGAATCTCGGCCGCTCGAAGCTCGCCATGGGCCAGGCCGCGCGTTCGCCGGTGGAACCAATGACACGGCCCACCTGGATGTTGAGCACGCGCTTCTCACCCGCCGCCCGCATCGGCGCGATGTGCCAGGGAATCAGCATTTCCGCCGTCCAGCCTTCGTTGTCCGTGGTGACGGCGTGTTGCCAGTTGCCATCCCAGTCCGAGTTGAAGTTGTTCTCGTTCGTGATGATGGCGTCGTAGACACCGTCGGTGACGCTCACGCAGAAGTCGTAGCCCGTGCGATGGTCGCCGTCGAAGTCGACCATGACCGTATTCCGGTCGACCGAATCTTCGAAGTCGCGCTGCACACGCTGCAGGGTCAGGGGCACGGAGGCGGGCTGCGTATTCCGGAAGGCGACGGCGAGGCCCTCGGGGGTGGCCAGGATCCAGGCCTCGGTGGGCTGCGACGCCGGGTCGCCATTCAGCGGCTGGGTTTTGCGAAATTCGGTGACGTGCTGAGCGTCTTTCCATTCGTCGGGCGACATGCGGCCGTCGACCTGCACGGCATAGGCCGGCAACACCACGAAACCCAGCAAGAACAGCCAATGACGCAACGCGGAAACTCCCTGAAAGACCCGTCCTACCTGAGATGCAATTCAGCCAGAAAGGTTGTATCGAACGCTCATTTCGCGCGCCCAACCGGGGCAAACCCGAGGCGAGTCGTTTGTCGGAACCCGCTGACGGGTCCTAACAAAAATGTGAGATTCCACTGATCCCTCGGTCGACCCTATCTTGCGTCAATACTCGACGCAGACGGTTTGGTTACATGCTCAGGAAAAAATCAGAACGCTCCGAAATCGAAAAGTCACCCACGGGAATCCCGGGACTCGATGAGATCACCTTCGGCGGACTGCCGAGCGGCAGGCCGACGCTGGTCGCAGGCGGGCCGGGCTCCGGCAAGACGCTGCTCGGGGTCAGTTTCCTCGTCAACGGCGCACAGAGCCTGGACGAGCCCGGCGTGCTGCTGACGTTCGAGGAAAACGCCGAGGAGCTGGCGCAGGACGTGCGCTCTCTCGGCTACGACCTCGACAAACTCATCGAGCAGAAGAAGCTGGTGGTCGACTATGTGCACGTCGACCGCAGCGAGATCGAGGAAACCGGTGAATACGACCTGGAAGGACTGTTCGTGCGGCTCGAACACGCCATCAACCAGGTGCGCGCGAAGCGCGTGATGCTGGACACCATCGAGACCCTGTTCGGCGGACTCAAGGACACGGGCATCCTGCGCGCCGAGCTGCGCCGGCTGTTCCGCTGGCTGCGCGACCGCAACATCACGACCGTGGTCACGGCCGAGCGTGGCGAGCAGCTTTTCACCCGCCAGGGACTCGAGGAATACATCACCGACGCGGTGATCACCCTGGACCATCGCGTGCACGAACAGATTTCGACGCGTCGCATCCGCGTCGTGAAGTACCGCGGTTCGGTCCACGGCACCAACGAGTATCCCTTCCTCATCGACCGCGACGGCCTCACGGTGCTGCCGGTCACCTCGCTGCTGCTGGGACACGCGGCGCCGAACGAGCGCGTTTCCAGCGGCCTGCCTGCCATCGACGGGATGCTGGGCGGCAAGGGCTTCTACCGCGGCAGCACGGTGTTGCTCTCGGGCACGGCGGGCACGGGCAAGACCACGCTGGCCGCGCACTTCGTCGATGCCGCCTGCCGCCGCGGCGAGAAATGCCTGTACTTCCTGTTCGAGGAATCGCCGCAGCAGATGATCCGCAACATGCGCTCCGCAGGCGTGGACGTGTCCCAATGGGTGGACAAGGGGCTGCTGCAATTCCACGCCGACCGTCCGAATCGACACGGCCTCGAGACGCACCTGCTGACCATGCATCACACCGTCGAGGTGTTCGACCCGGACGTGGTGGTCATGGATCCCATCACCAACCTGCTGGCGGTGGGCACGTCGGTCGACGTGCGTTCGATGCTGACGCGCGTCATCGACTTCCTGAAGAGCCGCGGCATCACGGCGCTGTTCACCAGCCTCACCTCCTCGGAGCATTCGCTCGAACACACCGAAACGCTGATCTCCTCGCTGATGGACACCTGGATCCTGGTGGCCGCGCGACTGGAGGGACGGCATCGCATCCGCCAGCTCTATGTGCTCAAGTCCCGCGGAATGCCGCATTCCGACGAGGTGCGCGATTTCCGCTTCACTTCGCGCGGCATCGAGATCGAACCGGCGCACGGCAACGGTACCGTGCCCGAACCCACGGCGCAGCGCCCGCGGAAACGCAGCCGTGCACGCAGAGGTAAATGACATGCCCAGCGATAAATTCGAGCTGCGGCTGTATGTCGCCGGACAGACGCCGAAGGCGGTGCGCGCGTTCGCCAACCTGCGCAAGATCTGCGATGAACACCTGTCGGGCCGTTACAGCATCGAGGTGGTGGACCTGGTGGAGAACCCCGCGCTCGGGCGCGGCGACCAGATCCTGGCGCTGCCGACGCTGGTGCGCCGGCTGCCCACGCCCATCAAGAAGATCATCGGCGACCTCTCCAACACCGAGCGTGTACTCGTGGGGCTGGACCTGCGTCCTCGCAGGGCCAACGCGTGAATCTGAGTGAGCTCAGCGATGCTGCCGATGAGCTTGCCAGCACCCACTACGTGCTGCGGCTGTTCGTGACCGGCATGACGCCACGTTCCACACGGGCCATCCGCGCGGTGCGCGAGCTGTGCGAGTCGCGGCTCAAGAACCGTTTCGCGCTGGAGATCGTGGACGTGTACCAGCAACCCCAGCTGATGCGCGGGGAGCAGGTTTTCGCGACGCCCACGCTGATCAAGTACGAGCCGGGCCCGCTGCGCCGGATCATAGGCGACATGTCCGACACGAATCGGCTGTGTTTTGGACTCGGCCTGAGCTTCGAGGCGTGAGATGAACGTCGACGACATGAATATCGAAGAGTTGCGTCAGCGACTGTCGGAGGCCGAGGGCAACCTGCAGGCCATCTACAGCGGCGAGATCGACGCGCTGCTGCTGGCCGACGAACTCGGCGAACGCCGCGTGTTCACCTTGAAGAGCGCGGATGCGCCCTATCGCGCGCTGGTCGAGCGCATGCAGGAAGGCGCCGCGACGCTCACCACGCACGGCGAAATCGTGTACTGCAACCAGCGTTTCGCGGACCTGGTGAAGCGCCCGCTCGAGCAGGTGTTCGGCGCATCGATCGGCACCTTCCTGCCGGCGGCCGAAACGGAAATCCTGCGGGCGATGCTGGAGCACGGCTCGGGCCGCTACATGACGCGCGTCATGCTCGACGGACACGAAGGCACCGAAGTCCAGGTGACCCTGTCGAGCATCGTGCTCGACGAGGTCGAGCA
>Ga0068861_100001370_pt1 | contig 15322 bp, 9 predicted proteins | sample KBSSwiS42_FD_66593 | JGI IMG/M metagenome (GOLD analysis project Ga0068861, IMG submission 66593) | Switchgrass rhizosphere microbial communities from Kellogg Biological Station, Michigan, USA - KBS Switchgrass S4-2 | ecosystem: Host-associated > Plants > Roots > Rhizosphere > Soil ...
ACGGAATGAGCGTAACTATCGGCAGGCTAAAACCAGACTCTGTTTTGGATTATCGATTTGTCGCTTTGAGTCACAACACGATTCGCGGCGCTGCCGGCGCTGCAATTCTCAATGCGGAGTTGCTCATCGCCCTAAACCACTTATGAAGATCAAATTCCTTCTGTTACTTCTTCTAATTTCTTTCCCAACAGTCGCACAAGCGCAAACCCCTCTCGACGAAAAAGTAAAACCTCTAGTCAGCGCGTTCAAAGGCAAAGTCAGCCTCTTCGCGAAGAACCTCGACACAGGCGAAACGTACGCACTCAACGCTGACGAACGCGTGCGCACGGCCAGCACGATTAAGATCGCGGTAATGATCGAGGCCTTCGCCCGAGTGGCCGAGGGTAAAACTAAATGGACCGACGAAGTCATACTTACGAAGGAGAAGAAAATATCCGGCTCCGGCATTCTCACTGAACTCTCAGACGGTCTTCACCTCACACTGCGCGACGCCGTTAACCTCATGATGATCCTCAGCGACAACACTGCAACCAACCTCGTCCTCGACGTCGTAACCACCGACGCCGTGAACGCACGCATGGAATCGCTCGGTATCAAAAACATCAAGATCATGCGCAAGGTCGGCAGTGGAGGTGAGAGCACGGCCGGCAAAGATCCCGAGAACAAGAAGTATGGTCTCGGCGTGTCCACTCCGCGAGAGATGGTCCTGGTGATGGAGAAACTCGAACGCGGCGAGATCATCAGTCCAGCAGTGTCGAAAGAGATGATCGAATTGATGAAGCGCGAACAAGGACGCAACGCCATCGGGCGATCGCTTTGGAATGTGCCGATGGCAAGCAAGTACGGCGCGCTGGATCGGCTGCGAAGTGCGGTCGGTATTCTCTACACGAACAAAGGAAAGATCGCGATGGCGATCTCATGCGACGACATGCCGGAAACGATGTGGTCCGTCGACAATCCTGCTTACCTCTTAATGTCGCGTCTGTCAGAAATCCTGGCCGAAGGACTGGCAAAAAAATAGCTCGTTTTCTCCGAATTTCTATAGACGCTCCCATAAATTTGGATATACTTTGCCTCACAAAACCTAATGGTTTTAGCCCGACTGTGAAAACGCGAGTATTTTTCTGACGGCTTAATCGTACGCGCTCGCGGAATGGTATCTGCAAGAAATTGAACTGAATCGATAGTTTTTTCAACGGTTAATCCGCCTCTCATCTTTTTCGGATCCTAGCGACACAGCCCTTCCAGGTCCGGATCCGAAGACAAAAAATGCATCGGAGGACTCAATGAAAACAAGAATCTCCTTGAGAAGTGCCGCCCGATTTCTAAGCGCCACTTTACTCATCGGGCTGTTCGTCCTGTCGGCGTTTGCCCAACAGGGTACCTCGACGGTTCGTGGGACCGTTAAGGATCCTCAAGGCAACGTAGTTCCGGGCGCCTCGGTGAAACTTATCAATGTGGCAACCAACGCCGAGCGCGCCACGACATCTTCGTCGGACGGCGTCTTTTCGTTCGAAGCCGTTCAGGTTGCCGACTACAGAGTGGAAGTCGAAGCCCAAGGCTTCAAGAAGGGCGTTGTGACAGACGTTCATGCGCTCGTCTCGACTCCGACGCCGGTTGATGTCCAATTGGAGATTGGAAACATCTCGGAGTCGGTTACCGTGTCCGCGGGTTCAGCTGAGCTCCTGGTGAACCGCGAAGATGCGACGCTGGGCAGCACCTTTGTGAATAAGCAGATCACACAGTTGCCCCTTGAAGCCCGAAACGTTCCTGCTCTGCTCACGCTGCAAACTGCTACCACGCGCGATGGCTATGTTGCCGGCGCACGTGCTGACCAGTCGAACATTACGCTCGACGGCGTGGACATCAACGAAGCTCAGACCAACACAATTATTGGCGGCGATCCGGCAAACGGAACGGACATCGCCAACCTCCAGCCCTCGAACTCGACTGTGTTGCGTCTGAATTCCGAAGCGATTGAAGAGTTTCGCGTGACGACCAGCAACCCGAATGCAAGGCAGGGCCGATCGGCAGGTGCACAGGTTGAGCTAGTCACCAAGAGCGGAACCAACGATTGGCACGGAGCAGCGTTCGAGTTCTATCGCACTTCCGCTTTCGCAGCGAATAACTTCTTTAACAACAAGGCCGGTCACTTTCGTGCAACGGACGTTGCGGTGCTGACGGGTGCGGCGAAAGTCGGTGATCCGAAGGTGCCGCGGCCGCCGCTAATTCGTCACACATTCGGCGGTGCGATTGGTGGACCAATCATTAAAGAAAAGGCCTTCTTCTTTTACAGCTACGAAGCCGATCGCATCACGCAGTCGGTGTCCGCGCTTCGAACTGTGCCGTTAGCGAGTCTGGGCGCGGGTCTGGTGCGCTTCCGCAATACGAGTGGCGGCATCACGACCTTGACCTCGGCACAAATTGCGTCAATCTTTCCCGCGGTGGGTGTGAACCCGCTGGCGATTAGCACGCTGGCTGGGGCCGCGGCTAAATATCCGGCCAACGACTTCACTGTCGGAGACCAGTTCAACACTGCCGGGTTCAGATTCAATGCGCCGATTCCGGTGAAAAGAAATTCTCACGCCGGCAAGTTCGACTTCAATCTGACGAACAAGCAGCAGGCGTTTGTGCGTGTGAACGTCATTTACGACCTGCTCGCACGTGAACAGCAGTTTCCGGACACTCCTGCACCGAACATCTGGTCGCACCCGACCGGCATCGCGGCAGGTCATACGTGGACATTGACCAACAACCTGATCAATACGTTCCGCTACGGCTATACGCGTGAAGCGTTTACGCAACAAGGCGATTCTGCGGGGAATTCGATCAGTTTTCGTTTCGTGTTCTCGCCGTTGTCTTTCTCGCGAACGCTTACGCGACTCACGCCGGTGCAGAACTTCACCGACGACATTTCCTGGATTAAGGGAAACCATAGTTTCGGGGTAGGCACCAACGTTCGACTGATTAGTAACTCGCGAATCTCGTTCTCTGGTTCGTTTGACAGTGCGATCACCAACCCTTCGTTCTATGTGGGTGGCGGCGCCAGTATCAGCAATCCGATCCGGGCGCTCTTCCCGATGCCGAACGGTTCAGTCACAGGCGTGCAAAATGCCGTTACAGCGCTCATCGGAAGATACTCGCAGTACTCCGGCAACTTCATTTTTGATGCGGATGGCTCGCTCCTGCCGATCGGTACGCCGAGTGAACGTGAGTTCAAGACGCAGGAATACGATTGGTACGGCCAGGATTCGTGGAAGATGACACCGCACTTAACGCTGACCTATGGCCTGCGCTACACAGTCAGCAAGCCGGTTTACGAAGCAAATGGTTTCCAGGTCTCGACGGACATTCCATTGTCCGAAGTCTTCCGTCTCCGCCAGGAAGCGTCAGCGCGCGGTCAGAACTATGCACAGCCTTTGCAACTAGTGCTTTCCGGACCGGCGAACAATGCTCCGCCTCTTTACGATTGGGACAAGAACAACTTCCAACCACGTGTTGCGGTAGCCTGGTCACCGTCATTCCGAAGTGGTTTTCTGGGCAAATTGTTTGGCAAAAACAACGAGTCAGTCCTTCGTGGCGGCTTCGCCATCACGAACGACTACTACGGTCAACAACTCGCCGTCAGCTTTGACCTCAATAACACACTCGGCTTCACGTCGAGCGACACAATCGCGGCCAACACTTTCAACCTGACGACTCGTCCGGCCCCGCTATTCACGGGTTTCAACCAGAGCGTCAGAACGTTGCCGCGTATCACGATCCCGGGAAATGTCAGCTTCCCGCGTACGCAACCTTTTAACACCGATCCGGCGCTGCAATCGGCTCGTATCGAGTCGAGCATGGACTCGGAACTGATCGCTCCGATCAACTATTCGTGGAATTTCACGTATGAACGCGAGCTGCCGAAAGGTCTCGTGCTCCAGGCGTCGTACATCGGCCGCATGGCGCGCAATCTAATCGCCACGCGCGACGTGATGGCGCTGAACAACCTCGTCGATCCGAAGTCTGGAATGGATTGGTACACCGCGGCGGGACTCCTTGAAGACTTCCGCAGAAGGGGAACTCCGATCGATCAGATCCCGAACATCCCGTGGTTCTCCAACATGCTGCCGACCAACATCGCGCAGTTGATGGATGAGATCTACTTCGGCGCTTGTTGCGACGTATTTCCGACTTACAACCTGTCGCAAACGCAGGCTGTTTACGCGGTGGCGTTGAACTTCTACGGTAATGACTGGACCGACACTCAGGACGTGATCGAGGATGGTCTGGGAAGAAACATCTTCTTCCATCCGCAGTATGGCGCCCTGTCGTCCTTTAGCAGTATCGCCAAGTCAAACTATCACGCCGGCACGCTCAGTCTTCGCGAACGTTTCGGTGGTCTGACGATGGACTTCAACTACACACTGTCTCACTCGCTGGACGATGCTTCGGGTCTCCAGACGAGTGGCGCGTTTGGTGGGGCGTTCATTCTCAATCCGCTGCGGCAGCAAGATAGTTATGCCAATTCGGATTTCGATGTGCGGCACATCATCAATGCCAATGCTGTTTGGGAGTTGCCGTTTGGCCGTGGTCAACGATTCTTCTCAGGCGCCAATAATTTTGCTAACGCGATTATTGGCGGTTGGCAGCTCGGCAGTATTTTCCGTTGGAACTCCGGTTTGCCGATGTTCAGTCCATACGACGATGCCCGTTGGGCCACCAACTGGAACGTCCAAAGTAGTGGTGTTCGTCTCCGTCCCGTTCAAACCTGTCCGTCGCGCGGTGGCAAGCTCTTCGGCGCTTGCGAACTCGAGGCCTACAAGAGCTGGCGCGGTGCGTATCCAGGCGAAACGGGAGACCGAAACCAAATTCGGCTTCCGGGTTATGTGAACCTCGACCTTGGACTCTCGAAGAGTTTCTCGATGCCCTGGAGTGAGAAGCAGTCACTTCAGATTCGCTTCGAGGCATTCAACGTGACAAACACACAGCGAATGGGTGACATCGACACCAGCCGCAGCGGGTTCGGGTTGCAACTTGATCCGGATCAGGTCACAAACCTGAACCAGATCCCGAGCAACTGGTCGAACTTCATTTCAATTCAAGGTCAACCTCGCGTGATGCAAATCGGAGCTCGTTTTACGTTCTGAGCTTCACCTGGAGTTGACATAGAATTACGGGCTGGAGCTCTCATGGCTTCAGCCCGTTTTGTTTAGGAGGTGGATCATGTATCGACGGGTTCACATACTCATCCTGTTGTTAGTAGTTAGTGGCGCCGCGTTCGCGCAGACGCGTGACCCAAGGACCCTGCCTAGGGGAGAGCAGTTGGGAATGGGTGGCGGCTCGTACATTCTTTTTGGTGATCTGCTGGTTGAGGAAAGTAAAACGCCGGAAGCGAAGCCGCTCGTTTACGAACTCGTCCTCAACAAGCAGGGCGGGTATACCGCCGGCCGTCAGTATGTCAGCGGCCGTGGACGCTACCAGTTTATCAATCTTGCTGCCGGTCAATACGACTTGTTGGTCCTCTTGGACCACGAGGAAGTTGCGCGTATACGAGTAGAGATTCTGGCTGGACCGGCTCAGGAACGAATTCGCCAGGACATCACTCTGGCGTGGAGGGCCAAAGCGGGCGACAACAAACCGAGTTCAGTTTCCGCAGCCGATTTCTACAAGCGAACGGACGCGAACCAGAAGTTGTTCGTCAGGGCGGAAGAGGCGACCGATCAGAAACGTTACGACGACGCAATCACGACTCTTAAGGAATTAGTCACGGCCGACCCGCACGACTTCCAGGCCTGGACCGAACTCGGAACCGTCTATCTCTTCAAACAAAGTCTCGAGGAGAGTGAAAACGCTTACGTCAAAAGCATAACCGAGCGTCCCGGCTTTTATCGCGGGCAAATGAACCTCGGCCGTTTGCGCATGATGCGAAAGAATTATGAGGGCGCGATCGAACCGCTAACCGCAGCCGTCAACATTCAACCAACGTCCGCCGACGCGAACTACTATCTCGGTGAGGCGTACCTGCAGATCAAAAAGGGTTCGAAGGCGGTAGGTTACCTGAACGAGGCGATAAAGCTCGATCCGATTGGAAAGGCGGATGCACATCTTCGGCTCGCAACGCTTTACAACGCCGTCGGCTTGAAAGATAAAGCCGCGCTTGAATACGTCGAATTTCTGAAGAAGAAACCCAACTACCCTGACCGCAAGAAACTCGAAGACTACATTGCGGCCAATAAGAAGTAGGGCCACAACTACGACGTGAGCGCCGAAGGCGGGACACAGGGGCCACCAGTAGCAACGTGAGCGCCGAAGGCGCGACACAGGGTAGCCAGGGGCAAGCGCGAAGCGCGCCGCCCCTGGAATTTCAGAAAACAAAAGACAGGCCTGAAGGGCCGACAGAACCGCGCACTAGCCGCGCACTCCAAAACCTTGAAAAAATTAATCACTTTCCTGCTGCTGTTGTTAACCGCGGTTGCGATGAACTTTACGTCGCAGGCTGCTGACGAAACGATTGCGATTGCCGGTGCCACTTTAATCGACGGGTCGGGCCGCGCGCCGATTCCCGATGCGGTGGTTGTCTTAAAAGGTAACTCGATAGTCGCCGCGGGTAAGCGCAGCCAGGTGCAGATTCCGGCTGGCGCTCGCGTGATCGAAGCACCGGGTTTCGTCGTGGCGCCCGGCTTCATCGATGCGCACAACCATTCAGATCGCGGCTTCACAACTGATCCTTCCGCAGTGTCACAGGTGTCGCAGGGAATCACGACTGTTGTCGTGGGCCAGGATGGAGGATCGCCGTTTCCGGTCGGCGAGTACCTGGACGGATTTGCTCGAAATCCGATTGCGTTGAACGTGCTCACGTTTGTGGGCCACGCCACGCTGCGATCGCGCGTCATGGGTGAGGACACGAACCGTAAGGCCACACCCGCTGAAATCGAGAAGATGCGGCAAATGGTCGAGCAGGCAATGCGCGAGGGCGCCATGGGTCTTTCAACCGGCCTCGAGTATGAAACCGGCAAGCCGGCATCAACCGAGGAAGTCGTGACGCTGGCAAAAGGCGCAGCAGCATACGGCGGTATCTACATCAGTCACATTCGCGACGAAGCAGACAAGAGCTTCGAAGCGTTGGCCGAAGCAATTCAGATCGGCAAAGAAGCGCAGCTGCCGGTGCAGATTTCACACATCAAGTTGGGCACGCTCAAAGTTTGGGGCAAGTCGAAGGATGTTGTGGCGCTCGTTAACAAAGCACGCGAAGGTGGTCAGGATGTAACCGCGGACTGTTATCCGTATGACGCGTGGAGCTCAACTATCAGGGTCTTGATTCCCAGCGGCCGTCACAACGATCCGGTTGACGTCGGGCGTGGATTGGCCGACGTTGGTGGTCCAGCGAACATCACGATCGTTAGTTGCCGCGCGCATCCGGATTACGAGTTCAGGACCATGGACGAGATCAGCAAGCAGGAGAAGATCAGTCCGGTTGAGCTCTATATGAAGATCGTGCGCGACGGCGGCGCAGGCGTTGTTTGTCACTCGATGAAAGACCCCGACATCAAGATGTTTTATCGACAACCGTGGGTGATGGTGAGCAGTGATGGTGGGATTGGTTCACGACACCCACGTGGCGCCGGCACGTATCCGCGCGTGCTTGGTTACTACGTGCGTGAACTGCGCTGGTTAACGTTGCCGCAAGCGATTCAAAAAATGACGTCGTTGCCCGCTACGCGGTTTAAGTTGAACGATCGTGGATTGATTCGACCGGGGTATAAGGCCGATGTAGTGGTCTTTGATCCGGCGACAATTATCGATCGCGCGACGTTTAAGGATCCGCAGTTGACGGCCGAAGGTGTGAAGCGCGTTTTTGTAAACGGGCGTGAAGTGTGGGCCGATGGGAAGGTGACCGGTAATCTTCCCGGCGTAGCGCTGCGCTTGCGCAATCGGCTATTAGATCAGAAGTCCGGTAATTAGTTCCTTAAGCCAGTTGACGTCGATCGGTTTGGTGACGTACGCGTCGAAGCCGGAGGCTTTAGCGTCGGAACGGAAATCGGTTTCCTGGTGAGCGGTAATGGCGATGATCGGAACGTCCTTTAATTGCTTGTTCTGCCTGATCAGTTTCGCAGCCGCAAACCCGTCCATCAGCGGCATTGTAAGGTCCATGAGAATGACATCCGGCTTTTCACGGTTGGCATTTTCGACTGCCGTCTGACCGTTCTCGGCTTCAAACACGATGAAGCCGTGATCTTCCAACGCCAGCCTCATGAAGAGGCGCGTGTCTTCAAAGTCTTCAACTAGCAATACTTTGAGGTCTTTTGTTTCACGTTCGCCCATAGTTCGCTTGAGAGGCGTTGGACTCTATGTCGCGGTAAAGTTACTGTCAAGCTCAAATTCCGAAACATATCCGGAAGAACTGTCGTTAAAGACCCCGGCAGTCCATTTCAACCCATTTTTAGAGGCAGGAAGATGAAACGTATAGTGATATTGATTCTGCTCGTCGCGTTGGCGGGCGTTGCTGGCGTCGTGGTTCGCTCATCTTCGAGCAACGGGGGAACGGTGGCTGAGCTTCGTGAACTGGTTTCGCACAATACGAGCGACGACGTACGCGAAGAGATGCGGCAGAGCTACGAGCTTGCGCCGGGCGCGCGCGTGGATCTCGGCGGCATCAATGGCCCGGTGAAGATCGAAACTTCAGACACTCGCAAAGCCGAGGTTTACATCGAACGCACCGCCTCGAGCCAGGAAGCGTTGCAGCGCCGCAAGATCAATATCGAGGCCGACGCAAACAGTTTGCGGATTCGCGCCGAGACGGTTGAGCACAACTTCTTCGCAAAGTTATTCGGTTCGAGAGCTTCAGAGAGCGTTACGTTGAAACTGCCGCGTCAGATTTCGCTATTCACGAAGGGTGTGAACGGCTCTGTGCTCGTTGGCGAGATCGAAGGGCCGGTTGAACTGACTGGAATTAACGGCAAGGTCAATGTAGCGAACGCTGTCGGCAGCGCCACGCTCAAAGGCATCAACGGAAGTATTGTTGTGGGTCTGAAGAGTCTCACGCAGGAAGGTGTAACGCTCAGCGGCATCAACGGAAACATCGAATTACAGTTGCCGGCAGATCTCAATGCAGATTTTGACGCTCGTGGTATGAACGGACGCGTGATTGCGGACCTGCCAAACGTTTCAATTGACAAGAGCAAACGTGGCAGCTACTGGGCGCGAATTGGTAGCGGCGGCAACGGCATCACTGCAAAGGGAATCAATGGCAACATTCGCCTCACTCGCGCCCCAGGCGTAACGCCACCGGCCACAGCTTCAACACAGAATTGATCTGTGTAAATCCGTGGCCCTAGAGCTCAAACGGCTTACGGGTCGTAAGCGTGGGCGCGTTCCAGCCGCGAAGTTTCTCGTTCCATTGCGGTAAAGTCTCGCGCAGAAACTTGTTCACTTCCTCCATTCGCGAACGATACTCGGGCTGAATCTCTTCAAAAAACTGCCGCTGTCCGAGTGTTGGGCCAAAATTCGTATCAAGCGAAAAGAAGAGGCTGCCGATGCTATCGGTGACCTGATCCCTGCCCGCAAACCCAAGCCCCTCGTTCCTCGCCGCCAATCGATCCTGCATCGTGTCCAACTGTTTGATGTAATCTTCCAGCGCCTTCATGAGATCCTTGTCAGGCTCTTTATTGAGCGTCTTCATGGTCGACTGCGCAGCTTTAAGTTGTTCTTTCAGACTGTCGAAAAAACGCAGAGACATGTTCACGTTTGTTTGCATGTCGCGCAGCTTCACTTGCATGTCCTGCGTCTGTTGAAGGTCTGCTAACGACGTCTTGATGCCTGAATCCAACTTCACCTCTACTCGTTCTTCAAGCACCTTGTCGCCGAGGGTGAGTTTCACCGTGTAGATACCCGGCAGCACTTGCGGACCACGCGGCCCTCCACCAAACGCAAGTTGCTCTTCCGTCGGCGGCTTGCGCACTTCCGGACCACCGAGACGAAGATTCCATGCAATACGATTCAATCCCGGTTCGCGCGATGGCCGCTCCAGCTCTTGCACGAGCTTCCCATCGCGATCGAAGACCTGCACTTTAAAGATCGTCTTGTCGTCTACTTTGTCTTTCAAGTAATAGGTGATCAACGCGCCTGTCGCCGGATTTGGACCAGTGAACAGTTTGTCGCCAATTCCGTAGCGAGTGAAGCGGCTGCTGAATCGCAGCGCGGTCCTGATCGGAAACAGGAACGCGCTGCTACTCAAGATCTGCTGATTCATACGCTGAATCGCAGTGGCGTCATCGAGTATCCAGATGCTCCGTCCATGCGTGGCGAGAATCAGATCGTTTTCGCGTGGGTGCACGAGAATGTCGTGAACGGCAACGTTCGGCAGGTTCTTGAGATTCAATGGCAGCCAATCTTTGCCGCCGGTGTAAGAAACAAACAGACCCAACTCCGTTCCCGCATAGAGCAGATTTGTATTCTTCGGATCCTCACGCACGACCTGCACGTAAGCCTTCGCAGGCAGGTTGCCCGAAATGTTTGTCCACGACTTCCCGCCGTCTACAGTCTTAAAGATGTATGGTCGAAAGTCGTCAAACATGTGCCGGTCGAAAGCAATGTAGGTAGTATTCGCGTCAATTCTCGAAGGCGCAACATGCGACACGGGCGAATTCTTGCCGACGTCGGAGACATTCCCAATAATGTTTTTCCAGTTTTTGCCGCCGTCAGTCGTGACTTGCAGGTTGCCGTCATCGGTGCCGGCCCAGATCTGGCCCTTTTGCACTGGAGACTCAGCGATAGTGATGATCGTCGAGTGATACTCGGCAGTTGAGTTCTCGATCGCGACGGGTCCACCCGCGTCTTTGAGTTTCTCAGGATCGTTTGTCGTCAGATCAGGACTGATCTGTTCCCACGTCTTGCCGAAGTCCGGCGATTTGAAGACAACGTTGCCGGCCAAGAAGACCGTAGTCTTGTCGTGCGCGGAGAAGACAATCGGTGAATTCCAGTTGAAGCGGTACTTCTGTCCCGCGGCGGGACCACCGCCGCTACCGCGTCCCCACGGATTGATCGATTGCTGTTCGCGAGTGCGGAAGTCGGTCCATACGATGTCGCCGCCCTGCGACTCCGATAAATACTGTTCCGGATCGTCCGGATGGTTGATCACGTAAAAGCCATCGCCGAAACTCACCATGCGCCAGTCGTCATTCATGATTCCTGCTGGTTCGCGCGTGCGACTTGGACCAGTCCACGAACCGTTGTCCTGCAAACCGCCCATCACGTAGTAGAACGGCAATCGATTATCAGCGTGAATCTGGTAAAACTGGCCGAGCGGAATGTTGTAAACAGCTTCCCACGACTCGCCACCATCGTAAGTGACCGCGATGCCGCCATCCTGTCCGTGCCACATTCTTTTCGGGTTCCTGGGATCGAGCCAGAGCGCGTGGAAATCGATGTGTGTGCGGCCAGTGATCGAGCGAAACGTTTTGCCGCCGTCAACCGAACTGAAAAGAGTCGAGGCGACGGCGAAGATGTGATTCTCATTCGTGGGATCGACGCGCACGCGCGTGTAATAGAAGCCGCGCGAAACAATGTCCGTATTCTTCGAAACCATTTTGAACGTCTCGCCGCGATCGTCTGAACGATAAAGCGTGCCGTCTTTCGCTTCGACAATCACATAGACCACGTTGGGATTGCTGGGCGCGACGCGAATGCCGATGCGGCCCATCAGCTTTGGCAAACCGTTCGTCAGCTTGTTCCAGGTACGACCACCGTCGATTGACTTGTAAACACCGCCTTTTTCACTGCCGCTGCGATGCGTCCAGGGCTTGCGCTCAAAACTCCACATGCCGGCGTAGAGTATGTTTGGGTTTGTCGGATCGATTTCGAGATCGGCGACGCCGTGTTGATTATCGATGTAGAGCGTTTTGGCCCACGTCTTACCGCCGTCCGTGGTCATGAACACGCCGCGTTCTTCGTTTGGACCAAAAGCATGTCCCAGGGCGCCGATGTAAACGATGTCGTTGTTCTGTGGGTTGATGGCGATCGCTGAGATGCGCTCAGTATCTTTCAGCCCAATGTGCTGCCACGTCTTGCCTCCGTCAGTTGATTTATAAACGCCGTCACCGAAGGAGACGCTGTTGCGCACGCTTGATTCGCCTGTTCCGACCCAGACAACGTCGGGATTGCCGGGCGCGAGAGCGATGTCGCCGATCGAAATTGTTCCTTGTCGCTCGAAGATAGGCTTCCACGTAACGCCGCCGTTCGTCGTCTTCCACAAACCTCCCGAAGCGCTCGCTACATAGACCACGTTGGGATCACCCGGCACGCCTTCAACGTCTGCAATGCGGCCGCCCATGTTTGCTGGTCCGATGCTGCGCCATTCCAGTCGCGAAAGAGCCTGTTCGATGGGCGACTTCGCTCCGTTCTGGCCGTCCTGGGCGAAAATGTTTTGCGCGATGAGAATGAAAACGAGCAGACAAGCAGACACAAGGGGTAATCGAAAGCGCATCTTTTTCTCCTTAACAATCGACCGGCGGTATCTGTGTTACTCTGTCGCAGATTATGACATTTCCCCAAACTGCGCGCACCAAACTTAAGCGTTTACCGAAGCGCGGCCACTTCGATCGTGAAACTGTCTACGGAATTCTTGACGAGGGTTTTATCTGTCACGTGGGCTTTGCAATTGACGCTCAGCCGTTCGTAATTCCGACCGGATATGGTCGTGTCGGCGACAAACTTTACATTCACGGTTCGCAGGCGAGTCGGATGCTTCGAAGTCTTGCCGGAGGAATTAACGTCTGTGTCACGGTTACGATTGTTGACGGTCTTGTGCTCGCGCGCTCAGCGTTTCATCACTCGATGAACTACCGTTCGGTCGTTGTGTTTGGACGCGCAACTCTTGTAGACGATCCACAAGAGAAGATGGAGGCGCTGGTTGCATTGTCAGAACACATTGTTCGTGGTCGCTGGGATGATGTGCGTGGGCCAAACGATGAGGAGATAAAGCTGACGACCGTGCTCTGTTTGCCGCTGGAGGAAGCATCGGCAAAGATTCGTACTGGACCACCGCTCGACGATGAGGAAGACTATGCTTTACCGATTTGGGCGGGTGTCGTTCCTTTGAAACTCGTCGCCGGTGAACCGGTGAAAGATCCGCTTTTATCCTCCGAAATCGCCGTCCCCGACTACGCCGCCCATTACAAACGCTGATTCATTTCCGTATTGCCTCCGTTAAAACGCGACCCGTCGAACTGCTCGGTGGCGTGATGCGCAACACTGCCGACAGCGTTGGTGCGATGTCGGCCGGTGAGGAGGGTTCGAGATAGCGGCCAGGAGTGACGCCGGTCCCCATGATGATCATCGGCACGTGCGTGTCGTAGGAATAAGCTGAGCCGTGCGTCGCGGTGATTGTGTCGCCAAGATACTTGTAAGGCTCCGCAATGATCACAACGTCGCCGCTGCGCGTTGGATAAAAACCATGAACCACGCGGCGTTCGATTGGATCGGTAATCGACGTCGCGCCCTTTAACAGCTGGGCGCGTGTGAAGGAACGAGCGACGCCGGGAACAGACAGAGCTGCTGACGCGACGACCTGAGAAATCTCGTCGAGGTTGACGCCGTCGCGTTTCAAAGCGTCGTAGTTGAAGTAGATGTTGCCGTTGAGGAAGGCCTCTGTGACGGTCCCAAAGTAGTTGTATTTCAATAGGTAGTCAGCGGTCGGATCCGGCGATTTGCCTTGCGCATTATAACGAGCGCTGATCGCGTTTTTGATCGCGGCGATGACAGCAGGCGTTTGAATTCGCGCGCCACCCAAACCGAGCGTCGCTGCGTGTTCCGGAATAGGCGCAACTCCGTGATCGGCAGTGAATGTAACAAGCGTGTTGTTGAGGCCCACGCGAGCTTGCACAAAGTCGAGCAACGTCGCGATCTGGCGATCGACGCGCAATGTCACATCCATTGCTTCCTGGCTATATGGTCCATAACGATGGCCCACGTAGTCGTTTGCCGAAAAGCTAACCGTCAATACGTCTGTGTCGTCGTCCTGACCGAGTTGCTCGTTGACGATTGCCTGTTGCGCAAAAGAAACCAGCAAGTCGTTGGAGAAGGGTGAATAGTCAAGAGCAGTGTAGAAGGTGCGTCCGGGCGCGGTTGCGCCGCCGGTGATCGTGTGCGGAAACGCGTTCGTGTCTCCCGAAGTGCTGCCGACGGTTTCCCATGCAGGACTATCTGGTCCGGCGCGTCGCAAGTACTCACCTTCAGATATGAGACGTTCCCATTTTGCGCCAAAGTATTTGTCGGCTGGTTTGGTGTTATTGAACGCGGTAACCCACGGCGGCAACGCGTTGAAGTAATAAGTGGAAGAAACCATCGTGCCGGAAACGGTGCTGAACCAGTACGCGGCGTTTGCATGACGGCCGGCGGGAAGAATTGATGAACGATCTTTTACCGAGATGCCGATCACCTTGGCCCGATCGTTTGTAAAAAGACGTAGTTCATCGCCGACTGTAGAACTCATCAGTCGCCGCGGGCTTGCGGCGGGTTCGTTTGGATCGCCGCCGAGAAGTTTTACAGAGTCGTCAGAAACGCTGGTGATACGTTTGCCGCTCGGTCGATCGATCCATTCATTTCCGACAATTCCGGATTCGGCTGGGTAGGCGCCGGTCATCATCGTGCCGTGACCCGGCGCTGTGTAAGTCGGGACGTGATCGTAATTGGCTTGCGTCCACGACGCGCCGTCGCGGATCAAACGGCGAAAGCCGTTTGGACCAAAGAGATCGCCAAAGCGTTCGAGGTAGTCGTAGCGAAACTGGTCCACCACGATGAGCAACACCAGTCGCGGACGTTTTGACGGAACTTCCGCCGTTCGTCGCTGCGCGTCCGCAAGTGGCACAAACAGAACAACGATTAAAAGAACAGCCAGGCGTCGTTTCATGGGCCGCATGTTAACTCAGCCACAAAAAAGCACAAAAGGCACAAGCCAAAAAGATTGACTCTATGTCCTCTAGTGCTCTTGTGCGTCTTGTGCCTCTTTGTGGCTTTATTCGTAACGCAGTGCCTCGATCGGATCGAGCGCCGCTGCTTTGCGCGCGGGATAGTAGCCGAAGAAGATTCCGACGGCGACGGAGAAGAGAACCGACCCGACGATCGCCATCATCGACACGAGTGTGGGCCAACCGAGCATCGCCGGTATCGCCAGCGATAGCCCAATGCCGAGAAGAATTCCAACCGTTCCTCCCGTGAGACTCAGCACGATCGATTCAATCAGAAACTGACTGCGAACTGCCGACGATCTCGCGCCAATCGCCATGCGAATACCGATTTCGCGCGTGCGCTCCGTAACTGAGACCAGCATGATGTTCATGAT
>Ga0068861_100001371_pt1 | contig 15288 bp, 13 predicted proteins | sample KBSSwiS42_FD_66593 | JGI IMG/M metagenome (GOLD analysis project Ga0068861, IMG submission 66593) | Switchgrass rhizosphere microbial communities from Kellogg Biological Station, Michigan, USA - KBS Switchgrass S4-2 | ecosystem: Host-associated > Plants > Roots > Rhizosphere > Soil ...
AACTGCCAGACGACCTTCCGGGTCACTACGGAGATTCTCCGCGTGGCCGACGGGCAGGTGCGCTGCGGCCGCTGCCAGACGCAGTTCGACGCACTGGAACGACTCATCGACGAGAACGATGCGGCCAGCGCGCAGCCGAGCCATTCGCCGCGCTCGACACGCTCGCCGGCAGCAGCCTCGGAGCGGATCGAAGTCGACGAGCCCGCCGCGCAGGAGGACATCACGCTCGAAGGCCGGCACATCGAGATCAGCGGCCGCTATCGTCTCCCCGACAGCGCGCGCGGCGAGCCGCGGATCCGCGAGGAGACGGTCGAGGAATGGGTCGAGATCGACGACATCGAGGACGCAGCCGAGGAAGCCGCTGTCATCGAAGTCGATGAGGATCTGGTCGACCAGACCTCGCTCGAGGACCTCGCTGCCGAAACCGAAGCGCAGGCCGGCATCGAAGTCGCCGAGGGAGTGTACGAGGCCGAGGAAGCGGCAATCGCGGACGAGGAGCTCGAGGCCGAGGTCGAGCCCGAGATCGATCTGCTGCCGTCCCGGCAACGCGCACCGGTCGCGCGAATCTGGAAGATCCTGGCGGCGCCGCTGGCGCTGCTGCTGTTGATCCAGTTCGTGCATACCTACCGGCACTCGCTGGCGCGTCATCCGCGGCTCGGGCAAGCGATCATCGGCATCTACGGCGCGCTCGGCGCCGACTTGCAGCCCGACTGGAACCTGCATGCGTACGAGATCCTGCAGTGGCATCTCGGCTCGGATCCCGCGATGCCCGGCACGCTGAAGGTGCGCGCCAACCTCAAGAACGTTGCGCCGTTCGCGCAGCCCTATCCATTGTTGAAGCTGGTGCTGGAGGACCGCTGGGGCGAGCGCGTGCGCGAGCGCGAGTTCGAGCCGGCGGAGTATCTGGACCCCGCGACTGCGCCGGACCGGCTGCTCGCGCCGGCGCAGCAAGCCACCGCGACGATCTCGATCGTTGACCCGGGCCCCGATGCAGAAGGCTTCCGCTTCGACGTGTGCCTGCGCGGCCGGCGCGGCATCGTGTGCGCGGCTGACGTTCCGTACCGCAAATGATCCGCATCGGCCCTTACGTGCTGCCGAACAATCTCGCGCTGGCGCCGATGGCCGGCGTGACCGACCTGCCGTTTCGGCTGCTGTGCCGGCGCATGGGCGCGGGCATCGCGGCCGGCGAGATGCTGACCAGCGACGTGCGGCTGTATCGCACGGAAAAATCGCGGCGGCGCATGGATCACACCGGCGAAGCGGAGCCGCGCGTGGTGCAGATCGCGGGCGGCGATCCGCAGATGATGGCCGACGCGGCTCAGCGCAATGTCGACGCCGGCGCGCAGATCATCGACATCAACATGGGCTGCCCCGCGAAAAAAGTCTGCAACAAGGCCGCGGGCTCGGCGCTGATGAAAGACGAACCGCTGGTGCGGCAGATTCTCGAAGCCGTTGTCAATGCCGTTTCTGTACCAGTGACGTTGAAAATGCGCACGGGCTGGGACGCCGAGCATCGCAACGGCGTGACGATTGCCCGAATGGCGGAAGCCATCGGCATCCAGGCGCTGGCCGTGCACGGCCGCACGCGTGCGTGCATGTATCAGGGTAATGCCGAGTACGAAACCATCCGCGCGATCAAGCAAAGCGTTGCGATTCCGATTTTCGCCAATGGCGACATCGACTCACCGTACAAAGCGAAGCTCGTACTTGAACAAACCGGCGCAGACGGACTGATGGTAGGACGCAGCGCACAAGGTCGGCCGTGGATTTTTCGCGAGATCGAAGAGTTCCTACGCACTGCGTGTAGCGCACCCGAGCCTTCACTCGCGGAAGTACGTGATATCATGCGCGCCCATTTGCGCGATCTGCATGCCTTTTATGGGGAAGAGGCGGGAGTCAGGGTCGCGCGCAAACACATCGACTGGTATGCGCGAGGTCGTGCCGCAGGACACGCTTTACGTCATGCCGTGATGCAGGCTGAAGACGCGACGACGCAACTCGCTTGCGCCGACGCGTACTTCGATTCGCTGGTAGAGACTTATGGCGCCGAGAAAAAAAACGAGAGCTCGTCGAGAGCCGATGGCAAGACCTGCGCCGCGCGCGCTGCCGCTGCGCACGATGTGCGCAGAGGCGCTGGAGTCGTACTTCGCGACGTTGAACGGGCACAAGCCCGGCCAGCTCTATGACCTGGTTCTGCGCGAAGTGGAAGAGCCGCTGTTCAAGGCCGTGCTCGAATACGTCGAGGGCAACCAGAGCCGCGCCGCCGACGTGCTCGGCATCAATCGCGGCACGCTGCGCAAGAAGCTGAAGACCTACGGCCTGGGGCAATGACCATTCGCCGCGCGCTGCTCAGCGTTTCGAACAAAGACGGTCTCCTCGAGTTCGCGCAGGCGCTGCACCAGCGCGGCGTAGCAATGCTCTCCACCGGCGGCACCGCGACGCTGCTCGAGCGCGCCGGCGTGCCGGTCACGCAGGTTTCCAGCCACACGGGCTTTCCCGAAATCATGGATGGCCGCGTCAAGACGCTGCATCCGAAGATTCACGGCGGTCTGCTCGGCCGACGCAATGTCGACGACGCGGTCATGCGCCAGCACGGCATCGAGCCGATCGATCTGCTGGTCGTCAATCTCTATCCGTTCGCAGCGACCATCGCGAAGCCGGGCTGCAGTTACGAGGATGCCATCGAGAACATCGATATCGGCGGTCCTGCGATGGTGCGAGCCGCGGCCAAAAACCACGATCGCGTCGCGGTGATCGTCGATCCGGCGGACTATGCCGTGGTGCTCGACGAATTGGCGACCACCGACGGTGCGTTGTCCGAGGCGACGCGCAAGCGGCTCGCGGCGAAAGCGTTCGCGCACACGGCGAGCTACGACTCTGCCGTCGCGAGTTACCTCGCGCGCGTGAACGATGCTGGTGGCGAGTTTCCACAATCGCTCACGCTCCAGTTCCAGAAGCGCATGGACCTGCGCTACGGCGAGAATCCTCACCAGACTGCGGCGTTCTACCGCGCTCCCGATGCGCAAGGTGCCAGTATCGGCTCGGCCAGGCAGCTGCAGGGCCGCACGCTTTCGTACAACAACATCGCCGATGGCGACACCGCGCTCGAATGCGTGCGTCAATTCGCAGAGCCGGCTTGCGTCATCGTGAAGCACGCCAATCCGTGCGGCGTGGCCATCGCGAGCGATGCACTCGCTGCGTACGACCGGGCCTTCAAGACCGATCCAACGTCCGCTTACGGCGGCATCATCGCGTTCAATCGCAAGCTCACGGCCGATATCGCGCGGACGATCCTCGATCGTCAGTTCGTCGAGTTGATCATTGCTCCGGAAGTCGATGCCGACGCACTCGAGATCTGCAAGCGCCGGGAGAATGTGCGCGTGCTGGTGACCGACGGCCTCGCGGCCAGCAACGCGCGTCACGAGTACCGCAGCGTCGACGGCGGCCTGCTCGTACAGACGCGCGATCAAGGCATGGTCGGCAAGGCCGATCTCAAAGTGGTCACCAAGCGTCAGCCGACGCCCGCCGAGCTCGACGACCTGCTGTTCGCGTGGCAGGTGTGCAAGTACGTCAAGTCGAACGCCATCGTCTATGTGAAGGAGCGCATGACCGTCGGCGTCGGCGCCGGTCAGATGAGCCGCGTCTATTCGAGCCGCATCGCTGCGATGAAGGCCAAGGACGAAGGCCTGACAGTCGCTGGCGCGGTGATGGCTTCCGACGCATTCTTCCCGTTCCGCGACGGCCTCGACGTGGCGGCAGAATTCGGCATCAAAGCCGTGATCCAGCCCGGCGGCTCGATGCGGGACAACGAAGTTATTGCTGCGGCCGACGAGCACGGCATGGCGATGGTGCTCACGGGCATGCGGCACTTCAGGCACTGATGAAGGTTCTGATCCTCGGCAGCGGCGGCCGCGAGCACGCGCTCGCGTGGAAGGCTGCGCAATCGGCGCGCGTGGATCAGATTTACGTCGCGCCGGGTAATGCGGGCACAGCGCTGGAAGCGCGCGTCGCCAACGTCGCGATTGCCGCGGACGATGTCACAGCGCTCGTGGATTTCGCACGGCGCGAGCGCATCGACCTGACGATCGTCGGGCCTGAAACTCCCCTCGTCATTGGCGTGACCGATGCGTTCGAAGCCGCCGGGCTGCGCTGCTTCGGCCCGCGACGCCTGGCCGCGCGCCTGGAAGGCTCCAAGGCGTTCACCAAGGACTTCCTCAGCCGCCACCGCATCCCGACGGCCGCCTACGCAACTTTCACGCAAGCGAACTTCGATAAAGCATGGGTGCGCGCGCAGCGCGCGCCCCTGGTCGTAAAGGCTGACGGCCTGGCAGCGGGCAAGGGCGTCATCATCTGCGAGACCACGGATGAAGCCGTCAGCACCGCCGAAGCGATGTTCTCAGGTCAGTTCGGCGCCGCCGGCAGCACGGTTGTGATCGAGGAATTCCTTCGCGGCGAGGAAGCGAGCTTCATCGCGATCGTCAGCGGCGAGCACATCCTGCCGCTCGCGACTTCGCAGGATCACAAACGTCGCGACGACGCCGACCGCGGACCGAACACCGGCGGCATGGGCGCTTACTCGCCTGCGCCGGTCGTCACGGACGAGATTCATCGCCGCGTGATGCGCGAAGTCATGGAGCCCACGGTGCGCGGCCTGATCGCAGACGGCACGCCTTACGTCGGCTTCCTGTATGCCGGCCTGATGATCGCGCCCGACGGCACACCGAACGTGCTCGAATTCAATTGCCGCTTCGGCGATCCCGAGACCCAGCCGATCATGATGCGGCTCGCTTCGGACCTGACAGTGCTGTGCGACGCGGCGCTCGACGGCAAGCTGGATCACGCCAATGCAAACTGGGACCCGCGCGCTGCTCTCGGCGTCGTGCTGGCCGCCGGCGGCTATCCGGATACAGTCCGCAAGGGGGACGAGATTCTAGGCCTGGACGCGGCCGCTCAGCTTCCGGGGAAAGTGTTCCACGCCGGCACGCACCTTGCGAACGGCAAGGTCGTCACGAACGGCGGCCGCGTGCTGTGCGCAGTCGGGATGGGTGCGAATGTGGGCGAAGCGCAGCGCGCCGCCTATGCGCTCTGCGACCAGATTCGCTGGACCGGCGTGCAATACCGCCGCGACATCGGCTACCGCGCGATTGAAAGAGAGAAGAAGTCAGGCTAAAGCCTGACTCTTCACATCCACTTCAAATTTTACGGCCACGCTGCCCTGCGCGGCCTCGAAGTCATGCTCGATCCCTGCCTTGCTCGGCAGTGTCTGCGCCAACGCTTCCAGCTTCGAGCGCGGAATCGATACCCAGATGCCGGTCGGATCGCTCTCGAGCTGCCACGTCTCCAGCGCCGCCGGCCGCACGTTGACGCGAAATCGACGGTCGCGCGGCAGACAGAGTTCGATCGCGATCGCGCGGCCGGTCAGCAGTTGCTGCAGCTCCGCCGCAGTGGCGCGGCAGCGAATCGCATGGTCCGAGAACCGGACGTTCATCAATCGTCGTCGACGACGATGACGGCTGCGTGCGAGCGCTCGCCGAGCGTCACGCCCGCAGTGATGGGCTCGATCTCGACCAGGAACACTTCGGTGTTCTCGACGATCGCGTCGGACACGAGCGGAATGGTGAGCGTCGCCGAGCGCGACCCGGCGGGAATCTGCTCGGTGCCCGGACCGATGTTCGCGAAGTCCGTGCCCTGCTCCGCCGAGTTGCTGCGCAGGCTCCAGCGGAAGAACACCGCCTCCCGGGTCGAGCCTTCGCGCTCGACTACGACGTGCACGGAGCCATCGCTCTCCGTTGCAACGTACGTGTCCTTGTCGAATTCGAGTACGACTGGTTTGCTGCTCGACTCTGTGTCGTGACGTGTGTCTTGCCGCGGCGCAGCTGCGGCAGGCCTCGCTGCAATCTTCTTCGGCTCTGCAGGCTTCGACTGCGGCTTCGAAGACTTCTCGACCGCGGGCGGAGCTGTGGCGAGCGCCTTGCTATCGTCGGCAGCTGCGGACGGCGGCTCACTTTCCGGCGCAGCCGGAGTAGCGGCCGGTGCGGCAGCTCTGCGAGCCGGCGGCGGATTTTGCTCCAGGTAAACGAAGCCAGCCGCGGCGGCAGCGACCAGCGCCAGAAATACCAGCATTCCGAGTACGCGACGCCCCCATTGACCGCGCGTGTCGTGGGCAACTAGCAGCTCCGGCGGTACCAAGCGGTTGGGCGCCTCGGAACAACCCAGGCCCGCGAGCAGGTCGACGACATCGATCTTGCGCTCGCCGCGACCCCACAGCAGCGCGCGATTCAGCGACTGCATCTGTTTGCGAGTGAGACCCGGAATGCTGCGCGGACGCCGGCCATTCGCACGCGCGAGCACTGCCGATCGGCCGCCGAAAGGATGCTCGCCCGAGAGCAACTCGTATGCGATGCATGCGAGGCTGTAGACGTCATCGCTGGGGTGCGGCTCGCTGCCGTTCACGCGCTCGATGCTGGCATAGGCCGGCGCGCTTGCGGGCGCGGCGTCGAATGCCGAGGCACTGTGCAAATCCAGCGGGCGATGGCGCGCGAAGCCGAAGTCGAGAACGCGCACCTCACCGGTCGACGTGATCATGATGTTGCGCGGCTTGAGGTCCGCGTGAACGATGTCGCGCCGGTGTGCATGCGCCAGCGCCGCGCCGACGCTGCTGATGAGAGCCAGGGCGTGCTGGCGCTGCATCGGTCCGCGCAAGCGGGCCATGACGTCCGCGAGCAGCTCGCCTTGCAGCAGCTCCATCACGATGAAATACGTGTCGCCGTCGCGATCGAGATCGAAGACGCTGACGATGTTCGGGTGCGACAACGACTGCGCCTGGTGGAACTCGCGCTCCAGCGCAGCGAGTGCCGCCGGGCTGTTCTGATAATCGAGCTTCAGAACCTTGACGGCCACGAAACGCGCCGCCGTGTCGGCCAGATGCGCGCGATGGCGATCAAGCGCCCGATAGACCGTGCCGCTACTGCCGCGGCCGAGAATGGACAGGAGCTCGTAGCGATCGCGCAGCACGTCCTGCTGCTGCCGCGGGGGGTGCTTCAGCTGCGCATCCCTCGTTTCCGGCCTCGTTTCCGGCCTGACTTCCGGCCCGATCGTCGGCTCGCGCGCCTGCGTCTTGCGCGCGGGCCGCGCGTCCTCACGCATCTCGGGCGGTGGCGGACGCGTCGCAGGATCGAAATCGCGGCGGAACAGCGTGGGATCGACGAATGGCGGCTCGACGTCCTCGGTCTGCGACGCCTCGTTCTCGGCGAGGAGCTTGCGCCAGCGCGAGCCGGTCGTATCGAGCGTCGCCTCGGTCGGATCGCGCGGCGGCGCGCCGGTCTGATTGGCGTTGCCGAAGACGAGTTGCGCGATATCGGCCTTCAGCGTCCGCGCCAGGGCGCCGTCGATTTTGCCGCGGCGCTGGTACTGATCGAGCAAGGCGAGCGCATCCCACGGCGCGTCCGGGTTCCTCCGGCACACCGACAGAAACGACTCCTGCATATCCTCACGGACGCAGCGCCCGCCGGCATAGTCGTCGAGCCAGCTGGCGAGCACGCGACGTGCGTCACCTTCGTCAGCAGGTTCCTTGTCTATGGACACGCTCATGACCGTAGGTTGATTTCCGGGCGGGTGGTCGTGGCATGGCGCAGCTGCCTCAGAGCAGCGACTTTTCCATGCGGTGGTCGTCCATGACGAAGCCGCCCCCGATGTCCATCACCAGGTCCGCAGCGATCCGGAATCCCAGGCGCTGGTAGGCACTCACGGCCGGGTTTCCTTTGTTCACGGTCAGCCATAGCAGGTTGAGACCGCGGCGGCGGGCAAGCTGCTCAATGAACTCCATGCAAACCCTGCCGGTTCCCGCGCCGCGGCAGTCGCGTAACAGATACAACTTGCTCAGGAACAAGCTCCCGTTCTCCGGGTGGGGCTGCACCGCGCAGTATCCGATATCCGCCCCGGCCCGCTGGATTAAGAAGTATTCGTAGCCCTCGCGCAGCTGCGCAGCCACGGCCCCGCTGCTCTGAAACTTGGCCACCATGTAGTCGACCTGCGCCTGGCCGATCAACGCCACGTAGTACTCGTACCAGATCTCGCGCGCAAGGCCGGCAACCGCATCGATCTGCTGCGCTGTCGTGACGGGTACGAATTGAACGGGCAGGCTCATAAGGGTCGGGCGCGGGCTGGGTGCGCGAATGCGAGCATTCGCGTCGTTATTTCCTGAGTTCCTGCTGCAGGCGCTGTTCGTCCAGCGCTCCGCACCATTTGGCGACGACGACAGTGGCGACGCCGTTGCCGACCAGGTTCGTCAACGCCCGTGCCTCCGACATGAACCGGTCGATGCCTAGGATGAGGGCTACGGCCGTCACCGGCAATGTACCAAGGGCGGATAGCGTTGCCGCCAGAACGATGAAGCCGCTGCCGGTGACCCCGGCCGCCCCCTTCGAGGTCAGCAGCAGCACGGCCAGCAGCGTGAGCTGATCGAGCAGCGTCATCGGCGTATTGGTGGCCTGGGCGATGAACACGGCCGCCATCGTCAAATAAATCGACGTTCCGTCGAGGTTGAAGGAGTACCCCGTCGGGATCACCAGTCCCACGACCGGCTTGGCGGCACCGGCACTCTCCATCTTCGAGAGCATGCGCGGCAGCACCGACTCCGACGAGGACGTGCCGAGCACGATCAGCAGCTCGTCGCGCAGGTAGCGCACGAACCGGAAGATGCTGAAGCCATGCGCCCGTGCGATCAGGCCGAGGACGACGAAGATGAAGATCAGGCAAGTCGCGTAGAAACAGGCCATCAGCAGGCCGAGCGACTTGAGCGTGCCGAGCCCGTACTTGCCGATCGTGAACGCCATGGCGCCGAAGGCGCCGAGCGGCGCGAGCCGCATGATGAAGCCGACGATGCGGAACAGCACGTGCGCGATCCGGTTGACGAAGTCGTACACCGGCCGCGCCGGCTCGCCGACGACGTGCAGCGCGAAGCCGAACAGCAGCGAGAACAACAGCACCTGCAGGATGTCGCCCCGGGTGAAGGCGTCGAAGATCGTCGTCGGGATGATGTTCAGCAGGAAGTCCTTGACGCTTTGCTCCTGGGCCGCGTGCGCGTACGCCTCGATCGCCTTCGCATCCAGCGTCGAGACGTCGACGTTCATGCCGGCACCGGGCTTGACGACGTTGACGATCACCAGCCCGACGATCAGCGCCAGCGTGCTGACGACTTCGAAATAGAGCAGCGCCAGCACGCCGGTCTTGCCGACCGCCTTCATGTTCTCCATGCCGGCGATGCCGGTCACGACCGTGCAGAAGATGATCGGCGCGATCATCATCTTGATGAGCTTGATGAAGCCGTCGCCGAGCGGCTTCATCTGCTCGCCCAGATGGGGCGCGAAGTAGCCGAGCAGCACGCCGATCGCGATGGCGATCAGGACCTGGAAGTACAGCGATCTGTGGAGCGGAGCGGACGGCGCGACGTTCTGCACGGGGGCTGTCTGCACGGGACTCTGCCTCGACTTTTTGTTGTCGGCGCCAAGGCTAGCATGAAGGTGTCAGGCTGAAGCCTGACCCACGAAGAACCGCAAACCCGCAGCTGTGGGTCAGGCTTTAGCCTGACTCTGCAGCCTGCATAGCGGTCAAACTGCCGCCGTCGCCCCCGGCGTGCCATTCACCCAGATGCGCCCTTCTCGCGCATCCATCCTGACCACCACGCCCAGCGGCCGGCGAAACTCCTTGCACTCCACCGGTAGGCGCGCGTCGGAAAAGTACGCCTTCGCCAGATCGATCACCGTCGCCGCCGGCCCTTCCATCGCCGGCTGCTGCGGCGTGTGGCCGAAGATGCTGACGCGCCAGCTCTGCTTGCGGGCGCCCGCCGAGCGCAGCTCCTTGCAGAAGCTGTCCATCAGCAGCAGGTCGGAGCTCAGCGTGTTGTCGGTCAGATCGACCGGCTCGATGCCGCTGGTCGCGACGTAGCGAAGATGCAGCAGGCCGCCCACGCCTTGCGTGTCATCGAACAGGCAGACGGCGAGCGCCGCTTGCAGCTCGGAGACGAGCAACAGGGGTTCGCGAGTGACTCGGTATGCATCCGGCTGCACCAGGATTTCCGGAGGGGATTGCACCATGCGGCCGGCATCATGCCGGGTCCCGTGAATGCAATAGTGTGGAGTCCATCACGGAATCGGCCCAAACGCCGTTGATTGCCCGGACCTGACACTTTTAGTTCGGCACTGTCATCGTTTGGCGACGTCGCGCGCGGCAACACGTGTGCCGCCGAAAGAAAGCGAGGCGGTCGCAATGAACACTTCGCGCAGAAAATGCAGCAGCGCCGCCGCGAAACTGACCAACGCGACCACGAACGCGATCGCAATCGGCAGCGCGAGATCGATCTCGAGCAACGCGCTGACGAACAATGCAGCAACCACCAGCGAGACCAGCAAGCCGCACAACACGCACAACGCGATCGCGCGATTGATGAGCGTGGCACGGCGCGAGAGCACGCGCAGACGTCCGTGCAAGTCGTCCGCATGGTCGGCGGTTGCAGCAGGCAATCTGTCCTCCATCAGGCGCGCGCGGTCGATGATCCGCGCAATGCGGGTGGCGAGGACGTTGAGAGTGGTGGCGACTCCCGCAAGCAGGAATACTGGCGCGACCGCCGCCTGGATGACTGGGGCAACGCCGGCTACATGCAGAAGTCCATCCATGGCCGAACCTTACACGAGCCCTGCAACCCTTGGCAGGCAGGCCGCATCCAATCGACCATGAGCGATCGAACGAACAGCACGGGAACGGAGGATTTGCGATGAAAAGTTTGTGTCTGGCACTGCTGGCCTGTCTGCCGCTGGCGGCAGTGGCGAGCGACGGCAAGATTTCCAAGGTCAATGGCTCCGTGCGCGTCGAAGCAGGTCAGTCCGCGGGCGACGTCTCGACGGTCAACGGCTCGGTCACGATCGAGGAAGGTGCGACCGCGGCGAACGTCGACACCGTCAACGGCTCGATCACCATCGAGCGCAACGCGACGGTGCAGAAGGTCGAGAGCGTCAACGGCGGCATCTCGCTGGCCGCGGACGTGAAAGCGGCCAGCGTCGAAACGGTGAACGGCACGCTGAAGCTCGCGGCAAGCGCACAGGTCAGCGGCAGCGTTTCGGCGGTGAACGGCTCCGCGCAGCTCGCCAAGGGTGCGGACATCAAGGGCCAGCTGTCGAACGTGAACGGCAAGATGAACATCGACGCCGCGCACGTCGGCGGCGGACTGAAGACCGTCAACGGCGACATCCTGGTCGGGGCCGATTCGCGCGTCGAGGGCGGTATCCTGGTCGAGAAGCCGAACGCGAACTGGTTCAACAAGAGCAACCACAAGCCGCCGCGCATCGTCATCGGCCCGGGCGCCGTCGTCGAAGGCAAGCTGCGCTTCGAACACGAAGTGGAGCTGTTCGTCAGCGACCGCGCGAAGATCGGCGCCGTCGAGGGTGCCACCCCGCAGTCCTTCTCCGGCGACGCGCCGAAGTAGGCGCTACGCAGACCAGGCGAGAGCGGCGACGACTTCGGCGTGCAAGGCACGGTTGCCAGCGATGATGACTTCGCTGGCTCGATCCGCGGGGCGGCCGGACCAATCGGTGATCACGCCGCCGGCGCCCTGCACGATCGGGATCAGAGCTTGCACGTCCCAGGGCTTGAGACCGCCCTCGACGACGAGGTCGGCGCAGCCGGCAGCCACTAGGCACGGCGTGTAGCAGTCACCGCCGAAGCGCACCGAGCGTGCACGCGGCGCCAGGCGCGAGAAAGCCTGCTGATGAGCGGCGCCGGCGAACATCGTCGGATCGGTCGCGCAGATCGTCACATCGGCCAACCGTGTGTTGGCACGCGCACTGAGCCGCGTGGTCTCACTCCCCCGACGTAACTCAGCTACCGCAGCAGATCCAAGGAACGTCTCGCCGGTGTACGGCTGCCGCATGATTCCCACGATCGGCGCCTTGCCATCGTTCAGCGCGATGAGCGTGCCCCAGTGGAGCTGGCCGAGCACGAACGCGCGCGTGCCGTCGATCGGATCGATCACCCACGTGTAGGAGCTGGTGCCAGCGTCGAGGCCGTGCTCCTCGCCGAGAATGCCGTGATCCGGATACACGCGGCGGATCTCACGCCGGATCGCTGCCTCCGCCTCGCGGTCCGCGACCGTCACGGGATCGTAGCCGCCGTCCTTGCTCTTGTTCTCCATGCCGATCGCGACGCGAAAGCGCGGCAGGATCTGCTCGCTCGCGAGATCGGCGAGATGCACCGCGAACTCAATGAACTCACGCACGGGTCATCGTCTCCTGTGGACCGCTGCTCATGATAAGACGACCGTGCTGCGCCCGCCGGGGCAATTGAAAACCGCTCGTCGATTCGGTAGACCAGCGCGCAGCCACGGAGAATCTACATGCCCGCCAAATTCGCCAAGACTCTCGGCCGCACGCTCGACGCCCGCCCCGATCGTCTCGACCTGCGCGATCGCGAGTACACGCCGAACGTGGTCTCTCTGCCGCAGCAATGGCCGGACGATGACGACATCCGCCGTCTGCTGCCGCGCTACTGCAAATCGGGACTGGTGCTCGATCAAGGCGAGGAAGGCGCGTGCACCGGCTTCGGCCTGGCATGCGTGGTCAACTATCTGCACTGGCGCGTCGCGCTGGGCGCCCCTAAAGGCCGCGTCCGCCAGCAGCCGGTCAGTCCGCGCATGCTGTATCACCTCGCGCGGTTCTACGACGAATGGCCGGGCGAGGATTACGACGGCTCGAGTTGCCGCGGCGCGCTGAAGGCATGGCACAAGCATGGCGTGTGCTCGGATGCGCTGTGGCCTTATCGCGATGCCGCCGGCCACGTGCGTTTTCTGAAGCCGCACGACACCTGGGCCGAGGACGCACTCACACGCCGGCTCGGCGTCTACTACCGCATCAATCGCTCATCGGTCGTCGACATGCAGGCGGCGATTCGCGAGATCGGCGCGATCTATGTCTCCGGCGACGTGCACGACGGCTGGGGTATCGAGGCACGCAAGAAGACCATCACCGGTCATGCGTCGCTGCCGGTGGTCAACCCGATCAAGAAGGCCGACTCGCTCGGCGGCCACGCGTTCGCGCTCGTCGGCTACAACAAGATTGGCTTCGTCGTGCAGAACTCGTGGGGCCTGGTCTGGGGCAACTGCGGCTTCGGCGTGCTGCCGTACGAAGATTGGGTCAAGCACGGCACCGACGCGTGGATCGCAGCACTCGGCGTACAGTCGGGTACCCAGAAAACTTCGAGCGTGCCGGTACCCTCGAAGGGACAAACCGTGATCGCGCGTGCCGGCTCGATCACGTTCACGTCGAGCTCCGCGACGCAGCCGCCGCCGAAGGTCAGCAAGGAAGTTGCGCGCTGGAGCGCCGAACAGGCGTATCAGCACACGGTCGTCATGGGCAACGACGGCGAGGTGATCAACCGCATCCTCACGTTCGAGAACGGCGCCACCTGCATGCGCAACGTCGTCTGCGACCAGCCGCTGCGCTTCTGGGGCAAAGGTGCGAAGCCGCGGCACATCGCGATCTACGCGCACGGCGGACTGAATTCGGAAGACGCGTCGGTGCAGCGCATTCAGACGCTCGCGCCGTATTTCAAAGCCAACGGCGTCTATCCCGTGTTCCTCACGTGGCGCACGGGGCCGACCGAGACGCTGGCCGGCATCCTCGACGACGAGCTGAAGAAAGTGCCGCGGCCCGAAGGCGACATCGGCGACCTGTTCGAGCGCGTCAAGGAAACTGCGGCGGAAGTGCTCGACCGCACCGTCGAAGTACTGGCGCGACCCGCCGCGAAGCCGATCTGGAGTCAGATGAAGCAGAACGCGGCGAGCGCAGTTGGAGAGAGTCGCGGCTGCACGATGCTGGCCGATGCGCTCGCGCAGCTGCAGAAGGACGCACCGCAAGCGGAGATTCACTTCGTCGGGCATTCGGCCGGCTCGATCATCCTCGGGCATCTGCTCGACCTGCTGCCCAAGCGCAATCTAAAGGTCGCGAGCTGTCACCTGTACGCGCCTGCGTGCACGGTGCGTTTCGCCCTGGAGCACTACGTGCCCGCGATGGAGAACGAGCTGCTGGCGCGCAAGCGCTTCTTCATCCACCTGCTGTCCGATACGGTCGAGATCTGCGACACCGTGGGTCCGTATCGCAAATCGCTGCTGTATCTCGTGAGCCGCGCGCTCGAAAGCTGCCACAAGATGCCGATCCTCGGTCTCGAGCAGACGTTCGATGCGAAGGCCAACCCGAAATGGCATGAAGACGAGCTCGACGCCGTGAAGCGCTGGCAGAAGTTCTGGAGCGCGAGCGGCAACGGACTCGACGTGGTGAGCACCAAGCAGGTCTCGACCGGCTCGCTGGGTCGGCGCATCCGCGCGTGTCACGGCAGCTTCGACAACGACGCGGCAACGATCGAGACGACGCTCAAGCGGATCACGGGCGAGAAGCCCGCGTTCGCCGTGGAGTGGATCGACTACTGAGCTGCGTAGCGCGTGATGCCTGCGGCGGTCACGCGCTGCAGCCGCTTGGCGTGCACCAGGTACTCCAGGTGCGCGAGCGCTTCGCCGAACGCCAGGAACAGATGCATGCCTTTGAGCTCGCGACGGAACATCACGGGCAGAATCTCGGCAGCAGTTTTCGGCTCGCGACAGCGCTCCTGCACCTTTGCGAGTTGCTCCTCGTGATGCGAGGTCAGATCGTCGATGCGGTGTTGCAGCCCATAGAACGGCACGCCGTGCGACGGCAGCACCAGCGTCTCAGTCGATAGCCGGCGCAGCCGCTGCAGCGAATCCAGATACGAGCCGAGCGGATTCGCATCGGCAGTGTGAAATCCGTAGCTGATATTCGACGAGATCGACGGCAGCACTTGATCGCCGCTGATCAGCACGCGCGCGGCTGCGTTCGACAGACACAGATGGCCCTGCGCATGTCCATCGGTCTGCATTGCCAGCCACTCGTTGCCGGCCCAGCTCAACGTGTCGCCGTCGGCGACGTGGCGCTCCACCTTCGCCAGGCCGCTCGTCATGCGACCGAAGCGCTCCGGATTGAACATCGGCTGGACCTGCGCGACATCGCTCAGGCCGTGCGTCTGGAAGAACGATTCGACTTGCCCAGCTTGCGGCCTGCCCTTTCCGGTACTCATCACGCGCAACATGTCATCAGTGCGTGACGACATGAACACCGGCACGCGATAGCGCTCCTGCAACCACGCGGCTAGTCCGCTGTGATCCGGGTGAATGTGCGTGATGAACACCGCGCGCACCGGCTGCGTCGCGAACGTCTCGCGCTCGATCGA
>Ga0068861_100001373_pt1 | contig 15280 bp, 10 predicted proteins | sample KBSSwiS42_FD_66593 | JGI IMG/M metagenome (GOLD analysis project Ga0068861, IMG submission 66593) | Switchgrass rhizosphere microbial communities from Kellogg Biological Station, Michigan, USA - KBS Switchgrass S4-2 | ecosystem: Host-associated > Plants > Roots > Rhizosphere > Soil ...
TGACGACAACATCTGCTGGGGATTGCGCTCCTGCATTGCCCGGACCGCCATTCGAAAACAGTAACAACATAGCATCGAGCACGTTTACAGTGGCTTGCGTTGAATACCACACGCCGTAACGATCCTTCTGCTTCAGAAGGAAAAGCAGACCGCTATTAATCAACTTCCTGTCAGCGTCGCATTCGGCAGTTTGCGAATTACAGTTCTTAGCGAGTGCCTGGATTACGAGCGCCGTTGTCTCGATGCGTCCGGTGCGTCCCCAGCCATAGAACGGCGTGTTCGTTTCGAGTGCCCAGTAGCTGGTGTTTCCTTCTTTCAGAGCGCGCGTGCGAAGTTTCTCGAGCGCGGGCTTTGCGCGCGCAATCTCCTTTGAATTCAGAGCAGCTAACGCATACGAACCAAGTAAGTAAGGTTCGTCGATACGCTGAGACTCGCGACCGAGAAAATCCAGAGCGCGTTTCAACGGCTCCGAAATCTCCGAGTCTGTTTGCGCGAGAACGCGGGCGACATACGCGGTAAGCACAACACTCGGCCCTGAAGCGTCGCCCTCCTTCCAATGCGGCGAACGCCAACTCCCGTCCGGTCGCTGTTGTTTCACGAGCCAATCGCGAGCCTGCTTGACGACGTCCTGGTCCACCGACGTCATGTCGCCGGCATCGACTAAGAACCGTAACGCATATGCGGTTAGCGCCAAATCGGGTTCGCCATATCCCCAGTAAGTAAAACCGCCGTTCTCCGCACGATAATTGAGCAACCGGCTGTAGCCGTCGTTTAGATAACGTTGCGCTCGTGCTCGCAGAGGAAAGCCTTCGCCGCTCTTTTTGTAATGTCGTAACAGCAGCAGACTCGGATATGTGGACGAGATCGTTTGTTCTCCACAACCGTATGGCCGCTGCATGATTGCTTCGACGCCTTCGACCACGTGCGCCAAAAGGTTTGGATAGATCTTCAACTCGCCGCGGCTCGAGTTAGGAATCATGCCTTGCGCAATCTCCAACTCGATCGAAGTTCCGTCGTCGAGAACATCGCCGGCTGTAACTGATAGCTCTTCGCCATCAGGATGAACACTGACTGGCTTTTCAATCGCGTCGTTCTCGTCGCTACCGCGCGCAGTGATGCGTTGTTTACCGTCCTTCACCGGCGCGATCACGCGAAAGTCAAACGTCTCTCGCTTCGCATCACCCGCGATCACACTTGTCTGCTTCTGTGCTGGTCCAAGCAACGAAAACCAACTCTCCGGCGCGATCTCCAGATCGACTTTTTGTGTTTGTGACAGGTAGTTTCGTACCACAACGGGCAACGAGATTTCGTCGCCTTGCGTGAGCACGCGCGGCGGATCGTGTTCCACAAAGAACGGCTGAAACGCTTTGATCTCCTTTTCAGTTGTGCCGATTCGACCGTCTTCAGTGGAACCGATGACCACCATTTTCCACGTCGTAATGTTGTCCGCGAGTTTGAAGTTGAGCTGGGCGCGGCCCTGTTTGTCGGTTTCGAGCGACGGTTGCCAAAGCAGTGTTTCGGGGAAGTACTGTCGCAAACGTGGTGTGGAAATCTGTTGCGAGCCGGACTTGGAAACTTTAGCGAGATCTGTGAGGGTCTTTTTACCGGAGCTAACCAGGGCTGAGAACGATTGAGTTGCCATCGATTCGGCGCCCGCGGTCACCGTCACGGTCTCAGTGACGGTGCCTGGTTGGAGCGTCGCGTTCACTTCGGTGATGTTGTATGAACGGACGAGAACCTGAGTAATCACAGTACGCGTAAAAGCAGTGGCCTCAAAAGTGAGCTCGTACAACCCAGGAGGCAAACTTGCGAAGCTATATCTGCCGTTTTCATTGGTTGACGCTTCGCGCGTTGGGCCTGTAGGCAAGCGCGTCGCCGTCACAGTTGCTCCGGAAATAGCCGCACCCTGCTGATCAGTTACGACGCCGACGACAGCGCCGTCGCTGCCGGAAAGCACGACTCCTGAAGTGCGCATGACGATGGGCGAAGAGGTTCCGCGCGGCTGTTCTGAAATGACACCAGTGAAAGTGGCGACAGAAAAGTCGTCGCTGGTCCCAGGCTTCGCATCGGCTCCAACACTGCGCACCACGACGAATCCCAACGTCTGTGTGACTGGCGTGATGTTCGCTTTTGTCGTCGGATTTTCACCAAAATTTGCGCGATTCTCGAGCTGCACACGATCTGTGTAAACCTGCTCAGACTTGAAGATGCGGTAGTAGGGACGGCCCCACGGATCTCGCAGGTTCTCGAAAAAGCCGGCCGAGCCACGCAGCGCCTGGTGCAACTCCTGATCAGTCTGTGGAAACGTCTTGGTTCGGTTGAGGTTCTCAGTGAGAGCAGCGCTTACTTGCGCGCGCGGCTCGGCGAAGTAGTCGATTGCAGACTTCCAAACAACGAAATCGTCGAACGGATATTGCTCGGGGGTCGCAAATCGCTGATCGGGTCCAGCGCTACGGATCTTGAGTACAAAATGATTGTCTTCGACGTCAAAGTCCCACCGGTATGCGTTACCCCAACGATCATTGATCTGGTCCAGGTTCAAGCCGTCGTTGGAAATCTCTTCGCGCAGTGTTGCTGCGTCGCGAATGAATTTACCCGTTCGCTGATGGTAACGGACGACGGCTCGATCGATGGTTTCTCCTACCGGCCGAAAATAGGGCCAGCTCATTTGCTCGACGACAAAATCGTCCGGAGTGGCGTAGCGTTTATCGGCGCCGCTGCTTGAGAGAATCAATCTATCGTTTTGCTGATCGACGGAGAATTCAGCATGGTAAGGCATACCCCACGGATCGCGGACGTTATTGAAATCGATCCCGGCGTGCGAAAGTGAGTTGTGCAGTTCCGCCTCGTCCGAGGGATATTGCATAGTGCGCACGTAATGAGCGGCGAGAACTTGTTTCAGTGGTCTGATCTGCTCTCGGATTGAATCGCCAAACAGCTTTGCAGCGTCAGCTTCAAACTCATCGCTTGAATAGAATTCCGGGAAGTAGTTGCTGGTGTTTCTCAGCAGCACTGCGGCTAACAGATCCAAATCGGGTGGAATCGGTTGTGATGTGTCGAGGCGTTGAAGATCTCTTAAGCTGACGCCTGCTAGCTGATCTTCGAGTCCGAGGAATCGTTGGATCGTATTATCGACACTGTAACCACCGCCGCCGAAGTCTTGATCGGTACGAAACCGCTCAATCACGGCCTGGTCCAACACGACCACGCCCAGTGCACTCTCCAGCGAGCGATTCTCGGCCGAACGGACGCTAAAACTGAGTTGCGCGTCTTCGCCGGGACGATATGTGGCTTGAGAAGACTGGACACGAAGATTGAGCTCAGAGTTGAGGGGATAAAGAACCGTGCGTGTTCCGACCGTGCTCCGCGATTCCGCAGACTCAGGATAAGCAACGATGCTTAGCCTGCTCCTGGACTCGGGCCTGAACGGAAAAGTGATCGAAGCACGACCGTTGTGTAGTTGTACGCGGTCGGAACGAATCAAACCCGCTTCTCCGGCGAGATCGACAACCAATGTTTCGACGTCACCGCTCGCAGTAATAACGGCAGTGACCGGCTCGCCGGGGCGGTAAATTGATTTGTCAGTATCGACATACACGTGTACTTCATCATCCAGGTGAACGTCTTCGGTGTTCGATCCTTTGCGACCGCGCGAATCGATTGCGGAGAGAAGGACGTCTAAGCTGTCCTTAACTCCGAATTCTTTTGGTAAACGCGTAGTGAGTTTCGCCAAACCATAGCGATTGGTCGTGACTGTGGCGATGCGTTTTGTGGTCTCGGGGTAATCAACGTCATCAGTGAACGTGACATTCACTTTGCAGCGCGCCGGTGATCCATCAGCATAGAACGTTGACACGTAGAACTTTAACGGCAGTTTACGGTTGTAGCTCCAATCGTAATCCTGTACGACGTAGACGTGAATCGGATCCTTTGATACACGAACGTCGAAGCGGCGTTGTTCTGTTCGGTTGGTTGTGGGGTCAGTGAAGTAAGCGGCGAAACTGATGTCCTGGAAGCGGGTGTAATCGTATTCTGCGAGATCCTTGTGATACGACTTTAGATCGAGGTTGGCAACAAAGGATCCGTCCGGCTTCGTCGCTCCTTTTTGTTCACCCTCTTCTTTTAGTTCCCATCTTTGTTCGCGATAATTCCACTCGCGTTCAGATTCGCGCACAACGCGCACGTTGCCGCGCAACACCGGCTGTCCAAACAAGTAGTCAGCCCTGACGGTGACGGTCGCATTCTGCCCCGGCAGATAGAACTTTCGATCCAGATCTACGTTGACCTTGAAGTTAGGCAATTCGTAACGACTGATGCGAACATTCTGTGCCGTTTCGTCGTCGCCGCCATCAACGCCCACCCAGATGCGGTAGTCTCCCAGGCGCGTGTTTTCGGGTATGGACCAATCAGCACTGGCGATTCCAAAACGTGAAGTGGGCACGACGGTGCGATACAGGGTTGCACCTTCCGGATCGCAGATCTTGAAATACGTGTCGTAGTTTGCCAGCGCTTTCCTTGATGGCGTGAGCAGGAGAGCGCGTATATGCATTACCTGGCCCGGTTGATAAAGCGGCTTATCGGTGCTGATGAGAGTGCGCGCAAACTGCTCAACGAGAACGTCACCTTTGGTCTGAACAACAAATGCGCCCTTAATACCAGTTACGTGAAGCTCGCCGCCGGCAGGCTGAGTGTGATGGGGAAACTGTGGAAAGCGGGGCGGCAATTCAAAATCAAATAATGCGCGGCCTTTCTCGTCGGTGAATTTAGAACCACTCAGCTTCACGACTTGGTCGTTGTCACTGTCGAGTTTGAACTGGGCATCTATGCGAACGTTCGCAGCCGGATTCTGTGTGAAGGGGTGAGCTGCTCGAACACGGACACGATACTTGTGTCCCTCGCGCACCATCTGAGCCGCTGAGACTCGAAGTTCAAAAACTTCTGGCGTTATTTGTGATAGGGAGATGATTCCGTCGGCGAGTATTTCAGCAGGCGATCCCTGAGGACTGAGTCGATAATACAGTCGATACCATAGAATTCGGTTTCGTTCTTTTTCGTTCAGGCTTGAGAAGGCAAATGGGAGCAAGAGCCTAAGCTTTTGGCTGCCACGAGCAATGGATTGGACCTGATTTGTTTTTGCTATGGTTTGATTGCGTGGGTCCAGGAGCTCGACCTGGACCGTGGCATTGAAGCTGCGGGCTGAGGGATTCTCAACGGCGAGTGTGACTTCCACCGGATCTTTTTCAAGAGAAATCGTGCTACTGGTCTCATTGACAATTAGTTCGCCGCGGGCGCGTGCGAGTTGGACCAATGAAAGAAACAGCACAGCAAGGCACAATAGGGAAAGAAGCCATCGATGGCTCATAGCGGCCTCCAAAGACACACTGCCACACAGTGAAACTGACAAGTTTCAGATGACGTGAACTCTTAGTGTTTCGGTTTTAGACAAGCCCGGGGATCGCTTGTGCGTAGTGCGTTTTAATTTCCAAACGATCGCGAAGACTAGGCTTGCGATTTCGGTCCTGTGATGCAGAAAATTGCAGGTCGGTTGGCAGGAGGGCCCAGATGTTATCTGTTTTGTGCTCCGTGTTGCTTTTGTTTGCTGCGCCGAGTGGACTGTGAAGCGTTCAGGCGAATGTGGGCAGTGTAGGAGGAACGGCGATTACTTTCACAGGCTGTGGCTACTCCGGTTGTCAGCGCTATTTTGTGCGCTAATATGCTGAACAACACGCTTGCCGGGCACGTTAAATCTTTAGTCGGAAGCGGCAGACATGCTTACTCTACTGAAACTGGAACTGGAAAAGCTGTTTCGAGCGAGGAGCTTTTACCTCTCATTCATTGTTCTGATTGGGTTCGTTCTGCTGATGCTTTGGGGGTTCTATACCTACGCCGCCCGCAAGACAGGTGGTCAGGCGGTCGAGCAGTTCAAATATACGTACGAATCCAAACAGTACTTCAACGGACTGACCTTCGCTCTTTATTCACTGCTGTTTTCGTTTACCTTACTGCTCCCTATCTTCGTTTCCATGAGCGCAGGCTCGCAGATCGCCGGCGAAGCGCGCGCGGGCACGCTGCGAATGATCTGCACACGTCCAATCTCTCGCGCGTCGCTGGTGCTTTCCAAGTTCCTGGTCACCGCACTTCACGCCGCCCTACTGCTGACGTTCTTCATCGGCTTGAATTTGATAGTAGGCTTGATCTTTGTCGGTTGGGGCAACCTGGAGCTCTATCCTGGTCCACTCAATCTGGTTGACGCGCCAGGAAAGATCATGCGTGATGATGCACTGATGCGGTTTGGCTACGCTGCACTCTCAGGTACCTGGGCCCTCCTCGTTATCGCCGCGCTCGCACTTCTTTGTTCAGTCATCTTCGAGTCGCCGGTACAAGCCACCGTCATGACGATCGCGGCCTACTTAACTCTCTACATCGTTGGCCGCGTAGAGTTCTTTGAACATTTGCGGCCCTACTTTTTTACTACGGACATGGACTTCTGGCGCGACGTGTTCAAGCCCGATATTCCGTGGCAGAGTCTCTGGCACTACGCCTGCGTCTGCGGCGCTTATACGATCGGCTTATTGCTGTCCACAGTAATCATCTTCGAGCGGAAGGACATCGTTACCTGACATGTGGGTGAAACTGATCCTGCTGCTCATCTTTTGTGTGATGATTCTAGGCGCCGTTCACTTCGCACCGGCTGGTAAATCCGAACCCGAAAGCTCCTCCGCGGGCACTGTTTATTCGCTTCGTCTTCTCACATGGAACATCGGTTATGCCGAACTTGAAGATGATACGCGCGCGCACGATAAGGATTTACCGGCAGTCGCGGAAGTAATCATGCGTCACGACCCTGATGCAGTTGCACTACAGGAATTGACGGGCAACGCGCAATTAAAAACTTTGCTTGGTCTGTTACATGGGAAATATCGTGGCGCGGTCGCGCAAAAGGGAACAGGAGATCGCTTCGAAGCCGTACTGGTTAAAGATACGGGCGCGACGTTTACTCCCGTGACGGTTGGTGCTCGTTACGCGATGGGAGCTTCATTCCGGCCGCGCGACGGCACGCGGCAACTGGTGCTGTTAAGCGCCCACGCTGATGCCTTCAACGCTGCTCGCCGAAGGACGTACACGGAAGCGTTAATCGATTGGGCCCAGGCTCGAGCGCAATCGTCTGAAGTGTTCATCGCCGGTGATTTCAACTTTGAACTCAAAGCGGCGAACGAAACAAATCTTTACACCGACGATTTGAAACACGATAGCGAGTCGTACAGTCACATCCTTCGTTACTTTCGCGATCTGGGTCGCGATGCCGGCGATACAGCGATCAACGATCGGCGCATCGATTACATTTTTGGTCCATCTTCACTCGAACACACCGGACGCGTGGAAGTCTTGCGTGACGCGGCGGTCGGTCGCATGGACCATTGGCCGTTGTTAGTAGAAGTGGGCTTTTGATCCCCGCGTAGTATCAATGTCAGACGAGACCTATAGCGCCCTACAGACCGAAAAGTTGACGAAGCGTTTTGGCGCGCGCACGGCAGTCGATCGTCTGACAATACGTGTCGAGAGAGGTGACATCTACGGTTTTCTAGGCCCTAACGGGGCGGGGAAATCGACCACGCTGCGGATGTTATTGGGTCTTGTACGACCTACATCGGGCACGATCAAGTTTCCGGTGCGGGCTTCGACTTGGGAGTACCTGCGGGCACGATCGCGCATAGGTGCAATCATCGAGACCCCCGCGTTCTATGAGAATTTTTCCGGCCGCAGGAATCTGCAACTGCTCGCTTCGTTGTCCGGTGGCGTCCAAAACAAACGTGTAGACGAGGTGCTCGAGATCGTAGACTTGCGCGACCGCGCAGGGGATCCAGTTAAGGTTTATTCATACGGCATGCGTCAGCGTCTCGGAATTGCACAAGCGCTCCTGCCAACGCCGCAGCTCATCATTCTCGACGAACCTACTAATGGTCTCGATCCGCAGGGAATACACGAGACGCGAAAGCTGATTCGACGTCTTCGAGACGAATTTACGTTGACTGTATTGCTCTCAAGTCATCTACTGACAGAGATCGAACAACTTTGCAATCGCGTTGGAATCATTCATGAAGGACGTTTGCTCTACGAAGGTGGGCCGGGGGCCCTGGTAGCACCCACGAGTTTATACAAAGTTCGAGTCGACGACTTGTCCCGCGCCTTTGAGTTATTGACCAAAGAACCTGGTTTGAGTGTTAGCCGAAATGGTGCTTCGTTTTTGCGAGTTGATGCTGACGCGGAAAGCATCTCGGCCGTGAATGCGCTGCTGGTCGGTAATGGAATCAAGGTATATGAGTTGAGCCCGGCTCAGGAGAGTCTCGAAGAAGCATTCCTTCGGCTGACTAAAACGGTTGCTGCGCCCATCAGTAAATAAGGTACGATCGGAGGCTCAATGAGTAATTCACTCGAAAGCAAGGATTCAATTGAAGCGCAACACGACCGCGCCCAGGTTGCCCTGGCCATTCTGCGTGTTGGTTTGGGGAGTCTTTTCGTTTGGGTATTCTTCGAGAATCTCGGAAAGGGTCTTTATAGCCCTTCCGGTTACTCCGGCTTGATCAACTACTACATTGAAAAAGGCCACGCTCCCCAACTGCTGAAAAGCATCATGGCAATCATGGCTAATCACGCCACTGTTGCTGGTCCAATGCAGGGACTGACTGAAATCACGTTCGGAGTGCTGTTGCTGATTGGACTCTTGACAAGACCTGTCGCACTCGGAGCTTTCCTCTTTCTGAGCACGCTCTGGATCGCTGAGTTGGGCACTGCCTGGATCTGGGAACTGTTAGTGCCAATGCTCGTCGCACTGGCACTCGTGATTGGCGCAGGCGGACGAAAATGGGGAATCGACGCCGTACTGGCGAAACGTAATCCGAGATCGTTGCTTTGGTAGAATTTAATTCCTTTGTACTGCGATTCGCGCCAGTGTTATGAGAATTCGCGTGGCCGCTAACACTGAGCCTCGCAATGTGCCGGCGATTTTTGAATGACCTCCCGCCCTCCGTCGATAGTCGACCGGCACTTCCATCGTACGCACACGCGCGCGAGCCGCTCGCATCTGCATCTCCAGCGGCCATCCATACGTTTCCTCGCGGAGTTTTAGTTTTTCTAACGTGTCGAGGCGAATCGCGCGGAAAGGTCCCATATCCGTGGAATGGACGCCGTACAAGATCCGGAGAATAAAGCCGATCGTGTACCCGGCCAGGACTTGATGAAAGTTCATGCTGCCGCGTTCACGATTGCCCTGCGTGCGTGATCCAATTACAAAATCGGTCTTTCCTTCAATGATCGGTGTGACGAGCCGGTCCATCATTTCGGGACAATCGCTACCGTCACCATCGAGAAACACGACAATCTCACACTGAGGCGAGATTGAACGCAGTCCGGCTCGAAACGCGCGCCCGTATCCGGGAATAGTCTCCTTAACAACGCGAGCGCCGGCTGCGCTTGCAACTTCAGCCGTTCGATCCGTACTGCCGTTATCAACCACTACGATTTCGCCGGCAAGATTTTTCGGGACGGCGTTGATGACGTTTGCTATTGCTTCTTCTTCGTTCAGCGCGGCGATGATCACTGATACAAATGGTTTACTCATTGGCCAAAACGAATACTGGACTTCTTCCGCTGCAGCCACATCTCGACGAGTCCAACAATTACGGAGGGCGCAAAGATCAGAGCCTTTAACACCAAGACGCGGTTGGGAGTGTCGTTAATCCAGGTCAGATAGAGCAGGAAACTCGCAATCGTCAGATAAAAACCCGCAATCGAAGGAATGAAGCACAAGAAAAGTATTAGCCAGCAGAAATACCACGAAAAATGTGGCGCAAGTAGAAGCATAAACACAGAACCTAGAATCAAGCCGTTTCGCAAAAAGCGAGTGTCGTCGCCTCGTTGATCTTGCATCATCCACAGAGAAGGAATGCCGAGCAGCGCAATCACAAAAACGAGATATGCTGAGGTTGGTACTTGTGTGTTCAAGAATTGACGCGCAAGTGCCAGAAGAAAATATTGATCTCCACTTATCAGGCCTCGTTCATTAGCATAAAACGGTAAGGATCCCAGCACTCTTATTGGGCCAACACTGAGGTATGGCAAATATGCGATCAGTAGTGCAGCAACAAATGCCAGCGGCATCTTCCAGCCCCTGCGTACGTAAAGTGCGGGGAATAAAACAGCCGGAAAGAGTTTTACGCACGTGGCGCACGCCACAAAGACGCCGGTTAGGATCTGCGCATGCTTGCGATGCGCCAGGAGTGCCAGCGCAATAAAGGCAATCGCCAGCGCGTCAACATGCCCGCTGCCGGCAAACTCCCAAACAGCCAGAGGATGCCACGCATAGATCAGAACTCGTTGCCTTGCGAACCCAAATGAATAAAGCAACTGAACGAGTGCCCAGATTGCAACAGCTTCAAACCCAACCATCGCAGCTTTCATCCACGTTACGGATTCACTAAAGCGCGTCACAAGAAGAAAGACAGCTTCTGCGACAGGTGGATAGATCGTGTGAGCAGAATCGCGCCGGTTTATGTTGGGATAGATCTTCTCGTCGCGAAGGTTAGCCAGTGATTCGTCCGCCGGAATGTAACGATAAGGATTTATACCGGCTGACTGCACTCGGCCGTCCCAGATGTAACGATAGATGTCGTCGGACAAATAAGGCGGGTAGAAAATTATGCTCAAACGGAAAAGAGCTGCGAAGCCTAATCCAAGCAGTAACACTTGACGCGAGTCTCTGCTGCGTAAACTAAGCCACGCGACAGCAAGGTAGATCCCTATCTGAATGACCACCAGCTTAAGAAACCAAAGGATGTCAACCACGCCTTTCGAATGCACTGCAACGCGATATACCAGCAGCATCGCGACACCAAGTACGCACAGCGCAATCATGGTCCATCGGGTATTTATCAGCTTCAAAGCCGCGGGCGATTGTTCGCTCATATCGGCAGTTGGCCTGAAAGTTCGGGACAGATACGTTGTAGTCCTTCGCGTTTAGCAATGGTTTCCAGGAAGGCACGCGTGTGAGGTGCTGAATAGGCTCCGTTCGAAGACGAAGTCAAGAATAGTTCCTCGCAGAGTCGATTAAGTGTTTCGGCATCGTCAACATCGTACCAGGGAGGTAGCAATTCAACTGGTAAATCAATTTCTGCCGCGCGTTGTCTGGTGCGAGCGAGAACGTCGGAGGTGCTCCACGCAATTTCATTAAAAAGGTTCCTGTGCGCCTGTTTCAAACCAATTAGATAATAGCCACCGTCTTCCGCGGCCCCAAGCACCACGCGATCACCTTCGCTCGCAAGCGCGTTAATGGCTCGAGTCAGGATCGATCTCGGTAGAGTCGGACTATCGGAGTTGATGAGACAGACGGCATGGAAGCCTTGTTTCAAAAGATCGTCAGTAGCGTTGCAGAGACGCTCGCCAAGAGACGCACCGCGTTGGGCCAGAAGCATGAATCGTTCAGGTAAGACACCGCCAAACGCCGGCTCGGAGCCGGCGGGAGTATAAACGACCAAACCCGACGCTGGTTCTGTATCACTCACGCTCTGGATGTTCGTGGCCATGTCGCGAAGAAAGCACACATTCAGAGCTGCGGCTTCGTCTGGTGTCAAAGGTGGAACGAGCCGTGTTTTCACTGCGCCCGCAATGGGCGCCTTGGCCATGAGTCCGAGCGCGCAAGTGCGTTTGGATTTCATCGAGTTTGACATCTCATGCGACAATCTTAATGCGTTTTATCAAATCTGCGGATTATAGGTGCGATCATGACTCATGAGGCAGTCGTTTTGAAAGCCCGCGAGATCGCCGGCAGTGTGCTCGCGCCATCAGCCGGACAAAACGACACCGCCGGCCGGTTCTCCACGGAAGCTGTCGAGTCGCTTGGTGAGGCCGGGCTGCTTGGTTTAATGCTGCCTGTGGATCTTGGCGGTGCAGGGTTAGGTCCGCGCACGTTTGCCGTTGTGACAGCGACGCTCGCCGAGGCAGATGCTTCTGTCGCCATGGTCTATGTCATGCACATTCTCGGCACTGCGAGCATCGCGGCAGCGCGCCCAAGCGCGGCTGGGACGGTGAAGCCCATTCTTCAGGAGATTGCCGCGGGCCGTCATTTATCGACACTTGCGTTCAGTGAAGCCGGCTCGCGAAGTCATTTCTGGGCGCCTGTGTCGCGTGCACATCGGAATGGTGACGGCGTTCGCATAAGCGCCAGCAAATCCTGGGTGACCAGCGCAGGTCAGGCACAGAGTTATGTCGTGTCTGCACTGTCACCCGAAGGTGCCGGACCCACTGACTCGACGCTCTATCTTCTTCTCGCGGGAACACACGGTTTGTCAGTTGCTGGACCCTGGGACGGGTTGGGCCTTCGCGCCAACGCGTCTGCGCCGATTGCACTCGACGACTGCCGGGTCCCATCCGATTTTCAGCTTACTGATGATGGCGCCGGATTTCCCGCCATGCTGAACGTGGTGCTTCCGCTGTTTAATTTGGGCACCGCTGCAGTCGCGTTGGGATTGTGCCGAGCAACAGTTTCTGCGACCACCTCGCACCTCAAGAATGCAAAGTTCGAACATCTCGGACAGACACTCGGCGAGAGCCTGCCTACGCTTCGCGCGCAACTCGCGGCGATGCAGATCGAGACGGACGGGCTGTCCGCGCTCATCGACGATCTGATCGATCATCTTGAAAACCCGCGTGAGACCACGATGCTGCGAGTGCTTGAGACCAAAGCCGCCGCAGGCGATGTCGCGATCAACGTCACCTCCACCGCGATGCGCGTCTGTGGTGGCGCCGCGTTCTCAAAACATTTGAGCATTGAACGCCTGTTTCGTGATGCGCATGCAGGCGCTGTGATGGCACCGACCGGTGACGTTCTGCGTGAGTTCATCGGGAAGTCTCTGTTGGGACTGCCACTGTTTTGAAAGCCGTTTAGCGAAAACGCGGAGGTCTATGAGCAAGACAATCTGGGTGGGAGCTGTTGCGTACGACCCGAAAGTGGTTGGGATTTGGGAAGGGATGCGACGCTATTTTCACGAGGAAGCGCATCTCCCCGTTGAGGTCGTATTGTTTCAGAGTTACGAGGCTCAGGTGCTCGCACTTCTGGCCCCGCCCGAGACTGTGCCGCGTATCGATATCGCCTGGAACACGAACCTCGCTTACCTTCAGGCGGAGGAGTTGAGCGGCCACACCTGTCGAGCAATCGCGATGCGAGACACGGATCTGGGTTGGATCACCAAGATCGTTGCGGTTGCCGGTGGTCCAATTTCCAGCATCACGGACCTAAAAGATCGAACGCTCGCGCTTGGTAGCCGTGACAGCGGACACGCAGCCATTCTTCCCGTTTACTTCCTGGAGCAGCAAGGCATGCGTGAGGGAAGAGACTACCGTACGCTGCGCTTTAACAGCGATCTCGGTAAACATGGTGATACCGGGACCAGCGAAGTGGAAGTAGTACGCGCAGTGCTCGATGGACGAGCCGACGCCGGTGCTATCGGCAGTCCGTTCTGGAACACTGTGCGGAACGAACATCTGGTGCCCGAAGGCGGTCTTCGCGAGATATGGTCCTCTCCGGCGTACAACCATTGCATGTTCACAGCGAGGCCCGACTTCGAGCTCGAACAAGAGCGCCGGTTTGCCGAAGCGCTTTACGGCATGAGTTACGACAACCCGAATCATCGATCGATACTCGACGCCGAAGGGCTGAAACGTTGGTTGCCGCCTCACCTCGATGGGTACGCTGCGTTGCACCAAGCAGCCGCTCAACAGGGATTCTTCACGCGCAGTTAAAGATTTTTGCCAACTTGTTTGCGTGTTCGCGTTCGCGCTCGAACGCGCTGCGGACAGCAGCGAAGGACTGTGAGAGAGGAAAAATCTCGCGCGTTACCAGCAGATCGTTATCTTCCGCTCCTACCGGATGCCAGTACACACCTTCGGCAGTTATCGTAACTTCCGGCACTAGATCGGTTCGAGTAACAGCGACGCCTTCGCTCGCCGCGCCACGCAATGCGATCCGGCGAATGATTCGGTCTTCTTCCGCAATCTTCTCCTCATCGAGAAACTGACGGAATTCCTCGGCCTCGGCATCGGTTGAAACTGTTGCCGCCAGTCGCACTCGAAATCCGAGCTCACGAGCGAGTTGAATACCTTCGCGTGTTCGCGTCCATGTTCCCGTTCCGCGATGGAGGTCGTGTCTCTCTGGCGTCGCGCTATCCAGGCTGATTTGCAGGACAATTCGATCGCGAGGCAACACGCGCAAGGTTTTCGCGCGACGCCCGGTAAACAACATTCCGTTGGTTAGCACCGTCGTTGGAGCGGCCGCAGCGCAACAAAGCAGAATCTCGTCGATGTCTTCTAGTAGAAACGGCTCACCTCCGGTGACGAAGATTTGCTGCACGCCGAGTTCTGTCCCTTCGCGAGCGATCCGCTGTATGCGATCGAGCCCGAGTTCTCGTCGAGGAGCAGTAGGCGAGGAACGCACACAACAGTAATCGCAACGCAGGTTGCAGTCGAAATTTGTGTAGAGCCAAAGCCGCGAGCCAACCGGCCGATTGTCCTCGTTACGAACGTCAACAGCCCCACAACGGAAGACCCACCGCGCACGGCCTTGTTCGACTGTCGTCTCAAGCAATGTATTTCCGGTGAAGCGGCACCACGTTTCCAACTCTGGTCCAACACTCTCGTCGTCACCAATCACGGCGACGAGATCCCCTGGCCTGCTGCGTCGTACCACAGCGATCAACTCCGGTAACAGGCCAGACGCGAACGTCTTCCCGTTAATAACTAGATCGATATCAGCCTTCATTCCACATTCACTGTGCGTTGATCCAATTCTGTGATCCGGTAACCTTAACCGCGACATCGGAGATAAAAATTCGCACGCTGTTTCCGTCAGCAGTACCGTGATGGTCCGTCGAGATAAGTAGAGGGCCGGCTTTCTTGTAGGCCTCCCATGTCATGGTGACCGTACTTGGTTTCTTCGGCCCACCGCGGTGGTAGACGAATTGCTCCACGCGGTTGTCTTTGCCGACGTAGAGATCCCACGCGTCACCGGGCGTGTAACCGCCGTCCGAGGGATACTTCACCACGAGCAACTCGCCCGTGCCACTGCCCTGTGGCAACTGTTTTATACCTTGGTTGGTTACGGTCGGGCTCTTGTCCCAGTAGGCGTGGAGCGGGAACAGTAGCCAGTAGTTATCGTTGACGAACGCCGGATCGACTTCGTTCTTCACATTGTCAGGTTGGCTGCTCAGTTGCGAGCGGCGATACGTAACCT
>Ga0068861_100001381_pt1 | contig 15239 bp, 11 predicted proteins | sample KBSSwiS42_FD_66593 | JGI IMG/M metagenome (GOLD analysis project Ga0068861, IMG submission 66593) | Switchgrass rhizosphere microbial communities from Kellogg Biological Station, Michigan, USA - KBS Switchgrass S4-2 | ecosystem: Host-associated > Plants > Roots > Rhizosphere > Soil ...
GTTTGCCGGTGACACGTCGAGGGCGAAACTGCTGGCTGCTGTCGATAGCGCGGAATTGGCAGCGATAGAGCTCACCCGGATTGGCACCTCCCGACTCGAGCTCATGGCTGCGGAGAGTAGCGTCGAGCGACACGACGAGGTAGTCGCGGTTATACTCTTCGATGGGAAACTCGCTCAGAGTGAAGCCAAAGCCCACCGACAGCCCGGGCACGTTGCCTTCACCCGAGCAGTGCAAGCAGCTTCCGCGGACCTCTTCGAGGCGAACCGAAGCCCTTCGCTCTCCCACGGAGACTTCCTTGTGATTTCCGGGAAAGTCGAACAGCTCGAACGTGCCTTGCTCATTTTCGGCATCGGCGCTCTTGCTGACCAATAGTGGCGCCGTGGGCTTCTCGAAGTCGAAGTCCTTGATTGAGTAACTGCTCGATTCGACCGCCTGTGTAACTTCCCATGTGTCGATGTGGTCGAGTTGCTCGCTGCGCGCCCTGTCCCGGGGAAAGTACGGCACCTCGGGATAGAAAGGCGTTGCATCATGCGCGCTCGGCGAGTCGCACAGCAGCAACGTGTGCTTGCCGGCCTCGTGCTGAAAAAAGTAATAGATACCCTCGTCTTCCAGCAGCCGGCTCAGAAAATGCAGGTCGCTCTCGCGATACTGCACCACGAACTCGCGTTCGTCGTAGCTGCTGGAGAGCGCCTCCGAGAAGTCACCGAAACCATGCAATCTGAAGATCTGCTTGGCGATGTCTGGAACCGTGAGCTTCTGAAAGACCCGGCAGTTGCTCGTCCGCGACAAGAGCCAAAGCCAGGGCCTGAGAGTCAGGCGATACAGAAAAAACTCGCCGAGCGAACCGCGCGAGGAAAGCTCGGTGACATGACCGTTGAAATAGCGCATGCCGGCAGCGCCCAGATCGAGGCAGATCGTCAGGGCTTGGCCCAAGATCTTCTTCGGATCCTGGCGGGGGCTATCACTCAGCAGCTCGAGCTCGAAGGAGAACGGCTCGGAGAGCCCCTCGCTGACGTGCAGCGACCGAAATGCGAAGCTCTCGCTCCAGGCGGGACCCTGAAGAGTGACGGGCCCCTGACTCTTTTCCATGGCACCCAAGCATCCCTCGGGCGGCGGTCGTTGCCAGTTGTGCTCAAACTCGACGCCGACCGGACGAATGAGACATCCGCCCACTCTGCCTATCTGTGTCTGTGACGCCGTCGAGCAAGGGGCTCGGAGCCTCACGTCAGCGAGCCCACCAGGACTCCCCACCATCCGACCGTGACCACAATCCCGACTATCAGGGCTTGGCCGGAGGCGCGGCGTGTCGAAAAGATCATCGACATCGTTCGTCACCAGATTCTGTGTGAACAACACCGGCCAGGTTCAACGTAGCGCCATTGGAATAGCCGAGTTCTGATGGGTCGAGGCATGGTCAAGGGCGACCACACCTCGGGGTTGGGCGAGGCGAGAAAACGCGAGGAATTGCCTATTCTGGAAGCGTGCGGCGAGCCGCGAAAGCGGCTAAAGTCGAGGTAGCTCTCAAGCTCACGGCAGGCGTAGCCCGCTGCCGCTGGCATTGGCGTGAGAGGCACGAGCCCGCTATGGCCACCATCGAACCCACGACCCTCGCCGTCGCCAGCGGTCTGGCCACCATCCGTGCCGTGGCGGAGTCGGATGCGGATCAAATACTGGCACTGCGCGTGGCGACCGCGCGCGAGACGGACTTCTTGTCCTGCCACGCGGACGAGATTCAGAGCACGGTCGAGGAGCAGGCGGCATTTCTGCGCAGGAAATTGAGCTCCTCGGTCGACTTGTACCTCGTCGCGCAAGTGGCGGGTCGAATCGTCGGCATCGCCTCGCTCGACGGATCGACCCTGCGGCGATTCGGGCACGGCGCGACGCTGGGGCTCGCCGTGTCGCGCGAGCTCTGGGATCAGGGTTTAGGGCGCGCTCTGGTGCAGTACCTGCTGCACTGGGCGGACTCGCGCGGGCTGGTTCGGATTGCGCTGGAAGTCGTCGAGACCAACGTCCGGGCAATTCGACTCTACGAGTCGCTGGGATTCGAACACGAAGGGCGCCTGCGGTCGCGTCGAAAGCACGATGACCGGTACCTGGACAACCTTGCGATGTCGCGCCTTTGGAAGTGATGCCGGTGCTGGCTCGCGCTGAGCATCGACGTCACACGCAACACCGCGTCGGGCTGGTGCACTCCGACACGCTTCCGAAATCGGGAGCACCCTTGGCTGGCGCTCAAAGCTCTGGTTGCCGAGCGCCGCTCGGCGCCGTATAGTCGCTGGCAGAAATTTGGGATGCGGAATGCTCCAGGGCTCGGCCTTGTACCATTGTTCGCGGGGGCGTCATCACGTTTGCAGAACGGGTGACGCAGATGAACTACTGGAAGGAGTGGGCAACATGGATGCACTCTACGATAGTCGCGGATACGCCATCGCGTACGTGGATAACGATGGCACGTCGATCTACCTGTACGATGGATCCGCCGTCGGTTGGATCGACCAGGTCGATGTGTATGCGTACAGTGGCCGATATCTCGGCTGGATCCAGGACGGATGGTTCTTCGATCGCTCCGGCAGTCGCGCCTTCTTCACTGATGCGACCAAAGGCGGTCCCGCCAAACCGGCTCGTGCGGCGCGACCGGCACGTGGCGAGCGGGCTGGCAGACGGGTGCGCGGCGCGCGGGAGACAAAACCAGCACGGCCTGCCTGTGCTCTCTCGTGGGCGGATTCGTCCGGTGCCGGCTACTTCAACCAGTGACCAGGGTTGTCGCGTCGTCGCAGGGCGATCCGCTGATGCTCCTTGCGCACGGTTGCTGACGTGGCCGGCCGAGAGCAGAGCGTAGAGCCTGCGTGCGGTCCTGACGGCTGCCAGGCGCCAAAATGCTGGATGGCGCGAAGTGCCCCGCCTGCCTGCGCACGTGGCGAGCTGCGGCCGCTGCGTGTATACGTCGTCGAGTCGTGATGAACCCTTCCGGGCAGCGATGGCGGCGAGCGCGTCCCGATCGACGGGTCCATCGTGGGGCCTGGCGCGTTGCGCTCGTGCTGCTGCTGGCGGCGGCCGGCGGCTGCTCGCGGGTCCTCGGGGATGTGGAGCTCGAACAGGTGGTCGAGCCTGCTTCCGGGCCGCCCGCGGCGCCGACGGGCGAAGGTCCCGGAGCGGGAGCGGGAGCCAGCGCGGAAGAAGCGGGAAACCCTCCGCTCTCGCTGGAGGCCCCCGGCGCCAGCACCGGGTTCGAGGGGGCGTGCGGCGCGGGAGCCGTGCGCTGCTCGGGCGCCGCCTTGCAGTTGTGCTTGCCGGACGGCAGCCGCTGGATCTCGACGAACATCTGCGCCAGCCCGGCGCTGTGCAGGGCAGATCCGCCGGCATGTCAGCCGCCGGCCTGCGCGCTCGATGAGCTGAGCTGCGATGGCGCCGTGTTGCAGGTTTGCAATGCGCAGCGGGACGGCTGGGAGCGCTTGGACACCTGCGCTTCGGCCGCCTATTGCAGCCCCAACTCCCGGCAATGTCTGGCCACGCCCTGCACGGAGGGCGAGCTTTCGTGCAACATGGAGCAGCTGCAGCGCTGCGCCGAGGGCGGGCTCGGTTGGGTTTCGCTGGCGCTCTGTGAGACCCAGGCGCTGTGTGAGCAGGCTCGCGCCGCCGGCGCCGGCAGCTGTCCCGCCGCGGTGTGCGAGAGCGGCGCGCAGCGCTGTGTCGGGAACAGCCTGCAGCGTTGCAACGACGGTCGCAGCGACTGGGAGCTGGTCGAGCAGTGCGACAATGCGGCGCTCTGTCAGCTGAGCCTGGTCAGCGGCAGCGCCGCCTGCGAATCGCGGCGCTGCGCGCCGGGTGAGCACCGCTGCCGTGGCGAGACGCTGACGGTGTGTAACGCCGGGCTCACGGGGCTGGTTGACGAGCAGGTCTGCGCGAGCGCGGCGCTCTGTGATCCGCTGAGCGGGAGCTGTCAGGCGGCCGCTTGCCAGCCCGGCGCGCGCCGCTGTAATGGGGCGCAGATCGAGACGTGCAAGGCGGATCGAACCGGCTTCGAGCGCTCCGGTGATGTCGCGTGCGCCAGCGCGAGCCTGTGCATTCAGAGCTCGAACAACGCCGTGTCCTGTCGGGATCCGGTGTGCGGGGACGGGCAATTCCGCTGCGCGGCAGGCGGGGTGTTGCAGCGCTGCAGCAGCGCGCGCGACGGCTTCGAGGACGTGCGCGCCTGTGGCTCGCCCGCGCTGTGCGACGCCACGCTCGGGCCGCTCGGCTGCAAACCAGCCGTGTGTCAGAGCGGCGAGCAGCGCTGCCAGGGCAGCTCGCTCCTGGTCTGCCGCCCCGGGCGCGACGGTTTTGACGAGCTGGTCGATTGTGGAGCGGCGGGCTGCGACGCCGTCGCCTTGGCCTGCCGCACAGAGACCTGCCGGCGCAATCAGGAGCGTTGTACGGGCGCACGCTTGGAGACCTGCAACGACGCGCGTACCGGCTTCGACCTGGTGCAGGTGTGCGCCTCCGAAGCGCTCTGCCGTCAGACCAACAACAACGCGCGCTGCCTCGAGCCGACGTGCAATCCCGGGGAAGCAGAGTGCCGGCGCCGCGGTGTGCTCGCCGTCTGCAACGCCGACCTGACCGGCTTTGACGAAATCGATTGCGGAGACGCGGGCTGCGATGACGGGCGGGATCCGCCGCGCTGTGCCGGGCGCGCAGACTAGGAATCCGGACCCGTGTCGAGACCGCCGCTGCTGCCTGACCACGCCTGCGGCGCTCGCGAGCCCTCAGTGCCAGGCGCTGGCAATGCGCGGGGGTTGCCCGCTGCGATCGTGCTCGTCGAGTCGAGCCTGTGCCTCCGCGACGCAGCCGATACACGCCGCAAATCGCGAGCCATGCTGGCAGGTGAGTCGGATCGCGCTGGCTGGGCGAGCCGTCAGCTCGGTAGGGTCGATATGGCGCCCGCAAGCGATGCAGTGGATGTGCTTGCTCTCGGCATTCGGGGTACCGCTCGGCCCCTTGCCGACCAGTTCTTGGCGTTGACGTTTGGTGAGGCGCTTGGGTGACTTGGGCATGACTGACCGTCAGAGAAACGCTCTCGTCTGCTGGGCGTCAAGCCGTGATCACACAAACCAGGCCGTCGGTCGTCGGTGTTGCCGGTCAGCCTCTGTCTTCTAGGGTGAGGGATGTCGTCGTACTCGGAAAAAGCGCTGGGACAGGTTCAGAGGGGGCGCGACCTGCTGAAGCGCTGGGGCATGGTCGGCCCTGCCAAATGTCAGCGCCTGCTGGGCTCGGCCAGCACCTTCTTGACCGAGAATCCCTGCATCGGCCTGTGTGGCGTCAACGATCGCATGCCGCTGAGCGCCGAGCAGATGATCTTGGCCTACAGCCAGGGGCTGTTCCCGATGGACTCGGACGGCAAGCTGCGCTGGCAGTGCCCGGAGCCGCGCTTCGTGCTGTACCTCGATCAGCTGCGGCTCTCGCCGAACATGCGCCGCGATATTCGCAAGAGCAACTTCACGCACACCTTTGATCGCGAGCCGAGGGCGGTACTGGACGGCTGCGCCGATGGGCGAGCCGAGCACTGGCTCAGCGAGCGCCTGAAGTTGGCGTATCTTCAATTATTCGAGCTGGGGGCGATGCACACCATCGAGACCTGGTGCGACGGTGCCCTGGTGGGCGGGAGCTTCGGGGTGGCCATCGGTCGAGTGTTCACCGGTGAAACGATGTTTCATCGTGTGCCCGAAGCGGGCAAGTGCTCCTTCGCTCACCTGGCGTCGCACCTGCGCGAGCGCGGCTTCGCCTGCATCGACGCGCAATGGCCCACCGACGACATGCTGCGCTTCGGCGCCCGCGAGGTGCCGTTGAGCGACTACCGCAAGACGCTGGCGCTGGGCCTGGTGAGCTCGACGAGGTTTCGGGAGTCGGGCATCCCGCGGGGCTCCGCCAAAGGCTACGCGCCGGGTTGAGCCGGCACGGAGCGGCGTTGCTGCTCCGCGATACCGGCAGCTATTTCTTCTTTCCTTTCTTTCGCGCTTGCACGAGGCCGGCAGCCTTCTTGATGTTCTGCACGGTCTGGCCGGAGATCGAAAACCGCTTTGCCGTGGCAACGCCGGACTCGCCGGCCTTGATGGCCTGGATGATCTCGGCCTTCATTTCGGGGGTGATCCGGCTGCGTTTGGCCCTCGTCTTCGCCGCGGGTGTGTTGCTGGCTGTGCTCGCTGCCCGGGAGCCAGCACGTCGGCGCCCACCGCCGAGCGCGACGAGGGCCTCAATCAGTTCTTCTCGGGCTTCAAACCCGAAACTCAGGTGCAGCCCCTTCAGGCGCTCCGCCCGTTCGCTGGCCGCTTTCTTGCGGAGTTGCTGAACCTGCGCCTCCGCCTTGTGCAGGGCCGTCAGGGTCGTTCCCAGGGTGCTTTTCTTGCTCGCCATTGTTTTTCGAAACGAGGGCAGAGCACGGCTTGCACGGGAGGTCAAGCAGGCACTGCAACGAGCCGCGCCGCCCCAGGCCCACTTTCAGGTGCGTGCGAACGTTCCGCTTCGGCGCTTCGAGGGGCGGAGCAAAAAGTTCGTGATCGAATCATTGACTGAATGCATCTCGCTGGGGAGAGCCTCATGTCACTCGAGACATCGCATCGCCGACGCGGCGCACGGCGCCCCGCGAGGCGAATCGAGCTCTTGGCTGTCGCGAGTCTGTGCGCGCTGCTCGACCTGCGCGCGCCGCCCAGCGCTGCTGCGGGCCCCTATCCGCGAGACGCCTCCGCGCGGCGGCAGATCAACAAGGCGATCACCCGGCAGTACCTGAAGATGAAGTTCGAAGAAGCCGAGCAGCTGCTGCTCGGCGTCGTGCGAGCTTGCGAAGACAAGTGCCGCAAGGGCACCATCGCCAGGGCTTGGATGTACGTGGGCGTGGTGCGCGGGAGCGGCAAGGAAGAGCAGCCCGCCGCTCGCGAAGCCTTTGCTGCCGCGCTGGCGGCCGATCCCGATGTCGTTCTCGACGACGCGCTGGCAACCGCCGCGACGCGCGCCACCTACGACAGGGAGCGCGCTGCGCTCGAGGGCAAGGCGCCCGCCAGCCCTCCGTTTGGCGCCGCTCCGGACAGCAACGTCGCCGGCTCAGCCGCGCCTCAGCCCGAGCGCCCGAGCGCCCCGGCGGGGCTGACGTGCACCCCGGCCCGTCGCGAGCTACAGACGCGGCGCCCGATTCCGGTCGAATGCCGTGGGGACTCCGAGGCGACGCGAGCTAGCCTGCGCTACCAGCAGCAGGGCGACGCCAAGTGGCAGTCCCTGGAGATGAAGCGGACCGGAGAGAGCTTTCGCGCCTTGATCCCGTGCGCGGACACCATGAACGCCGGCGTGATCAATTTCTTCGTCGTGGTCACCGACGCCGCGGGAGACCCGGTCGAGACGCTCGGCAGCAAGAGCGCTCCCGAGCGCCTCGTCGTGGATCCGAAGAGCAAGGCCGCGGCGACCTACCAGGGCGAAGCGCCGCCGGCGCGCTGCGAAGAGCGCGTGATCTGCCCGCCGGATTTCCCGGGTTGCGAAGACGGCAGGGGGGAAGCGTCGGTCGCTGAGGCTCCGGGCAAGCCCTACCCCGCAAATTGGCTCGGCATCCACTTCGCCCCGGATATCGGCTTCATCTCGGGCTCCGACGTGTGCGCCACGACCAACCAGGATTTCGAGTGTTTCGCCGGCGGCGGTAGCCCCTATCCAGGCGAGCTGCCCGCCAGCGTTGCTGGTCAACCGGGGGAGCTCGGTGACCCTTATCCGGGGACTGGCATTGGCTCGGGGGTTTCCGCTGGCACGTTGCGCGTGCTCCTCAGCTACGACCATGCCTTCAGCGAACGCATCTCCCTCGGTGCGCGGCTCGGTTACGCATTTGGCGGCGGCCCCACCAGCGCCGCTGGGCGACGCTTCTTGCCCGTGCACGCCGAAGGACGGCTACAGTACTGGCTCCGTGCCTTGAGCACGGACGGGCTGCACCCGTACCTCCACATCGGCGGTGGGCTGGCGCAGGTGGACGTCAAGAAGGGGGGCGTGACCGTGAAGGACTGCTCGGCTGAGCCCGCCCACTCGGCGTTTCTCGACTGCATCGCGGCGACCAACGCCTACGACTCGGGCAATGACCCCGTGCTGCCCGAGAGAACACTCGATTCGTATCGCAGGCTCGGCGACGCCTTCGGTACGGCCGGTGGCGGCGTGCTCCTTCCACTCGGCGGCAACGTCGCGCTGCAGCTCAATCTCAATGCGATGCTGATGGTGCCGTCGTTCGGCTTCGTGCTGCAGCCCTCGATCGGCCTGGGTTACGCTCTGTAGCTCGGTCAGCACGTTTTTCGGCCGGGATCTCGCGTTGCACTGCCTGTCGCCTCGGAGGTGACGGTATGGTGCCTCATGGATTCCACCGAAGGGTCAGTCGACCACGAGCTGCGCCAGAGTCGGCTGTCCCGGTTCGGTTGTGTGCTCGCTCAGGTGACCCTCGGCTACGGCGGGCTGATTGCATTCACCACGATCTACGTGGGGCGGTTCGCGTTCAATGGCGCCAGCGTTTCGCTGCTCGCGGCGACCGTCGCGTTCGCCGCGCTCTGGCTGCTCTTGCGGGGAGCGCCGAGATCGCCTCGATTTATCCGCGCCGTCGAGCTCTCGACGCTGTTCGTCGGCACCGCGGCGTTCTCGACCATGGCGCTGGTCATGGACCTGACCTCGTCACCAGACATGGTCGTGCGCAGTGCACTCACCTACATGCTGCTCGTGTACGCGGTCTACGTCCCGTCCACTGCGCGCCACACGCTGGTGGTCGCCTCGCTGATGACGGTGCCGCTGCTCGGCTGCATCTTCCTCGCGTTCCGCTCCTGGGATCCCGCGCTCCACGATCCGCCCGCCGCCATCTGGCCGAAGGGCCAGGTGGGCGACATGGCCTACCCGGCGACGATTGCCTCCGCCTTCATCTGGGGGATCGCCGTGGCCATGGCGGCCGGTTTTTCGCAGACGATCTATGGCCTGCGCAAGGCGGTCAGCGACATCCAGCGGCTCGGGCAGTACACGCTCGAGAAGAAGCTAGGCGAGGGCGGGATGGGAGTGGTCTACCGCGCCTCGCACGCGATGCTTCGCCGGCCCACTGCCATCAAGCTCCTGCTGCCCGATCGGGCCGGAAAGGACGCTCTGACTCGCTTCGAGCGCGAGGTCCGGCGTACCGCGATGCTCACTCATCCCAACACGGTGACCGTCTTCGACTACGGGCGCACCACCGAGGGCGTTTTCTATTACGCCATGGAGCTTCTGGAAGGTGCCTCGCTCGACGAGATCGTCGAGGTCGATGGTCCACAGCCGGTGGAACGTGTCATCCACCTGCTCGAACAGGCCGCGGCCTCACTTGCGGAGGCGCATGACGCTGGACTGATCCATCGCGACGTCAAGCCCGGCAACATCCTGGTCGTCGATCGGGGCGGCATCTCCGACCTGGTGAAGGTGGTCGACTTCGGTCTGGTGAAAGACGTCGGCTCGAGGGCGAGTGGCGGGGCCACGTCCGAGGCCGCCCTCACCATGGCCGACGCGATCACGGGGACGCCGCTCTACATTGCGCCCGAGACGCTGATCGCGCCGGAGACCGTGGACGGGCGAGCGGATCTCTATGCGCTCGGCGCGGTCGGATACTGGCTGCTGACCGGCACGCACGTTTTCGGCGGAAAATCGATCCTGGAGGTGTGCGCTCATCATCTGCATTCGCTACCCGAGCCGCCCTCCACTCGTCTCGGCGCACCCGTGGCGGTCGATCTCGAGATGTTGCTCCTCGCCTGTCTCGCCAAGCGACCCGAGGATCGCCCGGCCTCGGCACACATCCTGCGCGAGCGTCTGCGCGCCTGCGCGGCGGCGGGCGGCTGGACCAATGCTCGCGCCGCGCACTGGTGGGCGATCCACCGCCACCAGTTGCGCTCGGGCGGCGCGGCAGCGAGCCCGCTGAGCGGGGAGGTCGACGACCGCTCCCCCCACCTCACGATCGCTCGCATCTCCGACTGACTCTCCGGGAGAGGTCGAGCCAGGTGGGGCGTTTTGGTGCCCGGTTCAATAATCCTCGCGCCTCATCCCTACCGACCAGCTGGGTCGCCAGAGCCTGGAAATTCGTTGTGTGCTATGTAAATGGGCGAAACCATGGTCGACCAACGCCATCCCGTGCTCGTCATCGAGGACGAGCCCGACATCCGTGACGTGATGGTGGAGATACTCGAATCGGCGGGCTACGCTGTTTCGGCCGCTAGCCACGGCGCCGAAGCGCTTGCCTACCTGAAGGCGGGCAGCAGGCCCTGTATCATCCTGCTGGATCTGATGATGCCCGTCATGGACGGCTGGACCTTCTCGCAGGAGAAGCAGAGGGATCCCGAGCTCGCGACCATCCCGGTCGTGGTGGTCTCGGCGGTGGCCCGGCAGGATCCGCGCAACGCCAACATGAACGCAGTGGAACACCTGGCAAAGCCGTTGAACATCGGCAAGCTTCTCGCCGCGGTCGAGCATTATTGTTGACGGGTGAGCCCAGCCCGTCGAGTGCATCGCCGGATGTCGTCAGCATCCTGATCGTCGACGACCACCCGGCGAACCTCCTGGTGTTGGAGGCTGTCCTGGGCACGCTCGGGCAGCGCATCGTGCGGGCCAGCTCGGGGGAAGAAGCCATCTCGCGTCTGCGCGAGCAGGAGTTCGCCGTCGTCTTGCTGGACGTCATGATGCCCGGAATGGACGGCCTGGGGACGGCGGATCTGCTCCGGGCGCTGGATCACGGTCGCCACGTCCCGATCATCTTCATGACCGCGGGGGATACGCCGGCGCTCGAGGGCTATGCGCACGGTGCGGTGGACTTCCTGCGCAAGCCGATCGACCGGGACGTGGTGCGCTCCAAGGTCGCCGTGTTCGTGGAGCTGTTTCGTGCGCGCGATCAGATTCGCCGCCAGGCGGCTCACCTCGAGGCGCAGGAGCGCAGGGCCGAGGCGCGCACCGGCGCGCTGTTGAACGCGTCCCTCGATGCGATCGTCGGTATGGATCACGCCGGACAGATCACCGAGTTCAATCGTGCTGCCGAGACCATGTTCGGCCGCCGGCGAGAAGACGTGCTCGGCGCTGCGCTGGCCGACGTGCTCATCCCGGCGCAGCACCGTGAGGCACATCGCCGCGGGCTGGCTGCCTACCTCGCCACCGGCGAGAGCCGCGTGCTCGATACGCGCATCGAGGTCGTGGCGTTGCGCGCCGATGGAACCGAGTTTCCGGTCGAGCTCGCGGTCCGGCGCGTGGCTACGGACGGGCCCCCGACGTTCCTCGCGTATGCCGACGACCTGACCGCGCGCAGGCGGGCCGAGGGAGCGCGTGCATTCCTTGCTCAGGCGAGCGAGGCCTTCGCCGCATCGCTCAACTACGAGGTCACGCTCGAAACCGTCGTGCGCTTGGCGGTGCCGCATGTCGCGGACTGGTGCGCCGTCCACATGGTGGCTGCGGACCCCCGCCAGATCGAGCAGCTCGCGCTCGCGCACGTCGATCCGGCCAAGGTGGCCTTCGCCGAAGAGCTGCGGCGGCGCTACCCGCCGGATCCGGATGCCAAGCAAGGCGTGGCGCAGGTGCTACGCAGCGGCCGTTCCGAGCTCTACGAAGAAATCGCTGACGGGCTGCTCGAGCGCGTCGCGAGGGACGCCGAGCACCTGCGTATCCTGCGGCAGCTCGGCTTGCGCTCGGTCATGATCGTGCCCATCGCGACGCGCGGCCGCACGCTGGGTACGATCACGTTCATCGCTGCAGAATCGTCGCGGCGCTACGGCCCCTCCGATCTGGTCACGGCCGAGGAGCTCGCGCGGCGCGCGGCGATGGCGATCGAAAACGCGCGCCTCTACCGCGCGACGCTGGTCGCCGAGGAGCGCAACCGCTTCCTCGCCGAAGCGACGGCAGCGCTCGGAGCGTCGCTCGACTACGCAACGACCCTCGAGCGCGTGGTGCGGCTCGCGGTGCCCAGAGTCGCCGACTTGGCGGCGATCTATCGGCTGGAGGCGGACGGAGTCATTCACCTGGTCGCACTGGCGGGTCGAGAGCCGGAGCAGGAAGCCCGCGCGCGGGAGCTGGACGCCTTGCTGCCGCTGCGGATCGAAGAGCAGCGGCTGCTGCCGCGCGTGGTGCGCACCGGTCGCGCGGAGATGCTCGCCGAGCTCTCCGACCCGCTGCGCGAGAGCTGGAGCCCCACCTCGCGCGCCGGCGAGCTCGTGCGGCGGCTCGCGATGAGGTCCTACATGGTCGTACCGCTGCTCGTTCGCGGGCACGTGTTCGGCGCCGTGGCGTTGACGACGTCCACGTCGGGACGACGCTTCGAGGCCGAGGACCTGGCCCTCGCCGAAGAGCTGGCGCGGCGCGCCGGACTCGCGGTCGAGAATGCCCAGCTGTATCGCGACGCGCAAGACGCCAACCGCCTCAAGGACGAGTTCCTGGCGACGGTCTCGCACGAGCTGCGCACCCCGCTCACGGCTATCCTCGGCTGGATCCATGTGCTGCGCAACGGTCGCCCTGAACAGGTCGAGCGCGCGGTCGATACCATCGAACGCAACGCCCATGCCCAGGCTCGCATCGTGGAAGATCTCCTGGACGTGAGCCGCATCATCACCGGCAAGCTGCGGCTCCAGCTGGAGCGCGTCGATCTCGCCGAGATCGTGCAGGCGGCTGTCGAGACGGTGAAGCCCACGGCCGAGGCCAAGGGGATTGAGCTTCTGACCAACCTGGATCTCGCTGTGCCTCAGATCGCCGGCGACAGCGCTCGACTCCAGCAGGTCGCGTGGAATCTGCTCTCCAACGCGATCAAGTTCACACCCCGGGGTGGGCGTGTGGAAGTGCGGCTCGAGCCGCAGCTGTCGAACCTGCGCCTGTGCATCAGCGACACCGGCGACGGCATTCGCGCGGATTTCCTGCCCTACGTTTTCGAGCGCTTTCGACAGGCCGATAGCGCGGCAACCCGCGCCTACGGCGGGCTCGGCCTGGGGCTGTCGATCGTGCGCCACCTGGTCGAGTTGCATGGCGGGCAGGTCAGCGCCGAGAGCCAGGGCGAAGGGCGAGGCTCGAGCTTCACGCTCCTGCTACCAGTCCGCACCCCGGCTGTGCTGCCCGTCGAAGCGCTGACGAACCCAACCGAAGCTGCCCGGCGCCCGAACGCCTCGACGGGCTAGTCACTAGTTCCCCGGCGTCAGCTCGCAGAGGAGATGACCGTGGCGCATTCGATGCTGCAGTTGAACACGGCGCCGCTGCAGGACCGATCTTCGATGCAAGAGTCGCAGTCATCGAGCTGTCGCTGACGGCTCGAGTTGTCGTTCGCCGTGTCTTCACATTTGGTCGTGCACGACGCCACGTCGTAGTCCGAGTCGATGCAACTCTTGTACTTGTCGCAGACTTCGGCGCAGTTGATCACGTTCTTGGCGTCGTTACAGGCGATGGCGGAATGACCAAGCAACACAGCCAAAGCGGCGGCGGGAATCAGTCGAGTCAGCATCTGGTCTCCTTCCCAGGTTCGAGGGGTGCGCCGCAGCCGTCCTGCCGCGGCACTTGCTGGCAGCTGGTAGGAGCAATCGCCGTGCCTGCGCGGGCTCGGCTGTTTGCATCGCCCAGACGCCGAGAGCGGGCTGTTTGCATCACCCCGCGTCGAGAGCGGCGGGCAGCTGGTGCTTCCGGGCCGTGGCATACGGCCGCGACGAGGCGACAATGGTGAGCAGCGCGAAGTCTGGTGCTGGAGTCGCATGGTTCGTCCCGGACATCATCCCGTGCCTCTCGGAGCAAAAAGGCGCGCGGCTAGCCCGGCCCGAAGCCCGCTTTACCCGCGGCTCCGACGAGCGTGCAATTGTTTGCCGGGCAACCAAGCGACAGTAGGGACGGATCGCCTTGAAGGTGAGCCCTTTGATTGGTAAGGAAACTCTGGAAGGCGCCCGGTCGAGGCTCCAATCAAATGGGGGCGTCGCCGGGCAAGCGTACTCAACGTGAAACCCAGGGACAGCAGCGAGGAAGAGCACGGCCTGGAAGGCGACCTCCGGGGGGACGCGAGCCACTTCACCGTGACGCCCGCGGCGACGCAGGGCTTTGTGCGCAGCGCCTCTGGCGTCGTGGCTGCTCCGGCTTCGCGAGCTGACGAAGACGACGAGAAGACCACCGTCGATCCCGCCAGCTTGCCCATGCCCGACGATCAGCAGGCGGCGCTGGCGCGCCGAATTCGCCACGCGCTCGGTCAGACGCTACCGCTCGGCACGCCCGTTCCCGGCGCCGCGGGCCCGTGGGGCGCGCGCACCCCCTACACGCGCACCATGCTCCTCGGCGGGCGTCAGTCGCCTGGGCTGCTGCCGTCGGAACCGCCCGCGCCGGTTCCGCTGCGCTCCTCGGAGCGTCGCGAGATCGCAACGCGGCCCGATTGGAGCGCGGCCTCCGCGCCCGCCTCGCCACCGCCGGCTCCCGCCTCCGTCAGGGCTGAGCAATCCTTCGATCCTGCCTCGGCGCCCGATAGCAGCGCGCTCCGCGCCAGCTTCGTCAGGACGGTTGGGCTGCCCACGGCGCCCCCCCCGCGGCGCAGCCGGCGGCCCTCCTCGGCGGACGATTTCGAGGGCGCCACCGGCGACGCCGATCACGAGGCCTTTGCTCTCGATCGACCGCTCAGTGTGCCTCCGCCTCTGCCAGGGGGGGCATGGCAGCCCGGCGCGCTCTCGGCGCCCGAAGCCCTGTCGCCCGCCGCAGCCCCGCCCGTCGCGGCTCCGGCGCCTCCTGCAGCCATGTCGCCCCCGACCGCAGCCGTCGCGAATGCAGCGCCGGCTCGAGCCGACGTCGAGGCCGTCCGTTCGAGCGTGATGCTGCCACCGCCACCGCAGGCTGGCGACTACGAGCCCGCGTCCTCGCCTTCGCCCGTGCCGCCCGCGCCGCGCCCGCCATCGTCACCCTCGGCGGCCGCTGGCGTAGAGAGGCGGGCTGTCGCCCGTGTACCCGCCCGGCCGTTGCTCACCGAGTTGCCGAGCGCCAACCCCTTCGAGGGCTTCGAGGCTCCGCGCGAGACGTTTGCCCAGCGCTTCTTGATCGTGTTCGTGGTGGCGCTCGCCGTCGTGGGCATGTTTGCGCTGGCCGCCATCGCCTTCGGCTTCCTGGGCAAGACGACGCTCTGGTAGGCCCGAGCGCGTGAAGCCGGGCCGGCTCCACGCGCGTTCACGAGGCTGCCCTCAGGGCGTCGGCGGTGGGGGCGGGGGCGGGGGAAGCGCCACGCAGGTGTTCGTCAGCGGGTCACAGGTCTGGTCGATGCTGCAGG
>Ga0068861_100001388_pt1 | contig 15210 bp, 10 predicted proteins | sample KBSSwiS42_FD_66593 | JGI IMG/M metagenome (GOLD analysis project Ga0068861, IMG submission 66593) | Switchgrass rhizosphere microbial communities from Kellogg Biological Station, Michigan, USA - KBS Switchgrass S4-2 | ecosystem: Host-associated > Plants > Roots > Rhizosphere > Soil ...
CGGCGCTGGCGGGTGAGCGTCGTTCGGCGGCATCGGCGCCGGCAGGTGAGCGTCGTTTGGCGGCTGCGGCGCTGACGGGCGAGCGTCGTTCGGCGGCATCGGCGCTGGCAGGCGAGCGTCGTTTGGCGGCATCGGCGCTGAGGGGTGAGCGTCGTTTGGTGGCATCGGCGCCGGCAGGCGAGCGTCGTTTGGCGGCATCCGCGCTGACGGGTGAGCGTCGTTCGATGGCTGCGGTGTTTTCGGCTGACCGTCGTTCGCCGGCTGCGGCGCTTTCGGCTGCGGACGCTCGCGGGCTGCATGCTTGCGCTGGCGGAGCTTGTGCACCAGTAGCTCCAGAGCCCGACGCTGCACTTCGACCAGATCTCGTGTGGGCAGCTCGTGCTGCAGCAAGTTGCGCGCCTCTTCGAGCAGATCGACGTAGCCTTGATCCGCCGTGAACTGGACTTTGTACCGAAGCTCCGGCGGTGGCGGCAGGCCAGCGGTCTGCACCAACTTGCGGGGAGCTACGGGTGTGTTCGAGCCCCGCATCCCTTCGATGGCTGCCGTTCGCGCGCCGGTCTCGGCATCATCAGGCCGATTGGCGATAGCTGCCGCGCCAGCGCGGGTCACGGCGTCATCAGGCCGATAGCCGATAGCTGCCGCGCCAGCGCGGGTCTCGGCGGTGCCGGGCGGATTGCCGATCGCGGCTGTTCGCGCGTCGATCTCGGTGTCATCAGGCAGACTGCTGAGTGCTGCCGTTCGCGCGCCGGTCTCGAGGTCGTTTGCCGCGTCGCTCGCCGCACTCCTCTCATCGAAGGATGTTTCCTGCTCCGTCGCGCGGGGTGGCGCCTGTCCGGCGCCGAGCCCCGCTTCCAGCTGTCGCACGGGGCCGGCGAGACTTCGCACATAGGCAGCCCAGCTGCAGCGCGGTCGAGCCACCGCGCCGGCCGTGGTCTGGTCGTCGAGCGACGACACGAGCGAATCCAGCGCGCCGGCGCGGTGCAGTGGCTCGATCACGCTGGGCACGTCGCGGCAGGGCGCGACTTCCGCGACCAGTCGCTCGATCTCGCGCTTGCTGCGAAAGCGCGCTCGCGCCAGCAACTCCGCCTGGTTTTCCGGCGTCAGATGGGGTCCGATGAGCAAGAGGCCGGTCAGGTGGAGCGAGGCCTCCGCGAGCATGTCGAGCAAGAGCGGGAACTGCCGCGCCAGGCGCGCCGCGCGACAACGGCGCTGCGCCTCGTCCTCCGACATGAGCAATTCGTAGATGCAATAGGTGTAGAGCGAGGAGCACGCTCGCTCTCGATGAATGCCGCGTGCCTCGACTTCCCCGAGGTGAGCGAGCAGCTGCGCCGTGAGGGTATTGGAGCTACCGACGAGCCGTTTCAGCTCGCTGTGCAAGGAAGCGTCCGTCAGCTGTGCGAGCGAATTCATGCTCGCAGTCTACACCACCGAAATGAGAGCTCCGCGTTGCCACGCCCCGGCACGTTTCGCGGTCCGAAGCGGTCGCGACGCGAAAAACCGCGGGCGTCGCGTCTTCAGGCGAGCCAGGTGGCGCGGCGGATGCGTCTCGAGACGACCGAGGAAAACGCGCTCGACAGTGTCGAGAAAGCCGTCCAGCAAAATCAGCATTGGCTCCAAAAAATGCGCTCGTTTCTCGGCGGCTTGCGCTCCGATGCTCAGGGCGCACTGCCAGCGGTGGTGCGCCGGCAGTTGCGGGGCGCGTGCTGGTCGACCCGTTGGCTGCGCGCATCCGCCGTCTCCGAAGGACGCCGGCTGGCGCCGTCGTCCTTGTGGTTCTGCAGCGCTGCGATTCTCCGCTACAATGCCGAGTCACGCTTGCAGGCAGCAGCGTGTGCAGCCGGACCCACGGAAAAGCAGGCGAGCGTGAGCGACCTAGCCAAGCTCTACCAGGAGCAGATCCTCGAGCATCATCGAGCGCCGCGCAATGCCGGGCGTCTGCCGGACCCAACTCACTCGGCGGAAGCGCACAACCCGCTCTGTGGCGATCGCGTGCGGCTGACGCTGCGGCTCGGGATATTGCCGGCGGCAGCAGGCGCGCTCGCCGAGCCGGCAGCGGCGAGAGTCGCTGAGACGGCGACGGCGGGAGCCGTTGAGCCGGCGGCGACGGAGGCAGCACTCGCGGAGCCGGCAGCGGCGAGAGTCGCTGAGACGGCGACGGCGGGAGCCGCTGAGACGGAGACGGCGGGAGCCGTTGAGCCGGCGGCGACGGAGGCAGCACTCACGGAGCCGGCAGCGGCGAGAGTCGCTGGGACGGCGACGGCGAGAGCCGTTGAACCGGCGGCGACGGAGGCAGCACTCGCGGAGCCGGCAGCGGCGAGAGTCGCTGAGACGGCGACGGCGGGAGACGCTGAAACGGCGACGGCAGCGCCCGTCCAGACGGCCACGGGACCGCTCGGCGTGCTCGAAGCTCGTTGCGACACGCAGGGCTGCGCTCTCTGCCGTGCGTCGGGCTCGATGCTGACGGAGCTGATCATCGGCCAGGGTGTGTTGCAGGTGACGGCCTGGCTCGAGCGCTTCCTGGCACTGGCGGGTACCCCGCCGGGCTCGCACGAGGGGGAAGACGCCGTGCTGGTCGGCGCTGTTCAGCCCCTGCTCGAGGTGCGGAAATTCCCGAGCCGGCGGCGCTGCGTCACCCTGGGCTGGGAGGCGCTGCGGGCGGCCTTGCAGGAGCCGAAGTAGGAGCCGAAGCAGGAGCCGAAGCAGGAGCCGAAGCAGGTGCCGAAGCAGGAGCGGCGGCGGGTCGGCGGCGCTCCGGGTGGGAGCGGCGCCGCGCCGGATCGCCGAACAGGGCGTCGTCATCCAGGAGCTCCTGCGGCCAGCTCCAGAGCTCGGCGTCGTCGCCCTCTGCCTGGCGCATGGCGCGCAAGGCGCCGCGGGGGAGCTCGCGCGCGGAGCTGATCTCGGTACCGTCGGCGCCGAGCCCGACCCAGATCGGGCGCCGGTGGGGTCTCGCCTCGAAATACACGATGAGGCGAGGCGCCCGAGCGGGCTCGGCCACAGGTTGAAGGCGTAGGCTTCGATGTGTTTGTAGAAGCTCTCGAGCGCGTCGCGGGCCGCCTCGAGCGGCGCTCCCTCCACGCTGCCGACGCTGGCGAGTTGCAGGCTTGGCCCGATTTCGCGAGGCCCGCTCCGACGGCCTGCAGCAGCGCGCGGTGGGCGTCGCGGGGGGAGCGCTCGGTGCGCAGCCGTACCCGGTCGCGCGTGGCGTAGGAAACGACCGGGTCGCGGCGGGAGATGACCTTCGCCAAGGCCACGCCGGTGGAGACGAGCCCGGCAAAACCAGCAGCAGCGCCAGGCGCCCGCGGCGAAAGCTCAGCCCAGGCTCGCCAGCGTGTAGCTGCGAAAGACCAGAAACTCGCGCCGCGCCTGGCGCGAAGTCAGCTAGTACGGAAAGAGCAGCGGATAGAACACGTAGTAGGCGAACGCGCGCGGCGGCCGCTCCACGTAGAACGACTCGAGCTCGAGCGCCTGCGAGATCACCAGGTCGCGCGCCAGCGCCGCGCGAGCCTCTGGCAAATCGAGTCGCAGCAGGAGGGCCCCAGGCAATCGGGTCGCCGGAGCAGGGCCTCGGGCAATCGGGTCGCCGGGAGGGCCTTGGGGTCGGAGCCTGGCGTTGGCTGCCGGGCGTTTGCCAGAGTGGCAGGTAGGCGCAGGTGTGCTGGCCCCGCTGCGGATGCTAGATTAGGCTAAAGGTACTGTTGTTACTCGAGGACGAACTGAAAGCAGAAGCGGTCCCCAAGAGCTCGCGCGGCGGCGACGCCATGACCGCCCTCGTGCTGTCGGGGGGCGGAACTCGGGGCGCGTACGAGGTCGGCGTCATCTCCGGGCTGCTCGAGGCGCTCGGCGGCAGCCACGCGGAGAGCCCCTTTCAGCTTGCGGCGGGTGCGTCGGTGGGCGCCATCAATGCCGCGTTCGTCGCCGCCAATGCTCATGCCCCGGGGCTGAATCTGGACAGCCTGATCAGCTCGTGGACGGGTATGGACTTTTCGAAGGTGTTCAGCCCGCAGCTGCTCAGCTTCGTGCGGCAGCTGTTCCGCGGCACGGTGCCTCCGGCCAAAGAAGAACAGCGGCTGGGCGTGTCGCTCTTGAACCCGGCGCCGCTCGAGGCGCTGGTGCAGGAGACGATCGACTTCGAGCGGCTGCACGAAAACGTGCGCAGCGGCGCGCTCAAAGGTCTGTTCATCGCCGCGCTCCAGGTCGCGACCGGCAAGACCACGATCTTCTGCGAGCTGGGTCCGGGCATGGCGTACAAGCAATCCAAGGATCCGCGCCGCGCGGCAGCGCAGGAGCCCATCACGCTCGACCACGTGCTGGCATCGACCGCCATTCCGCTCTTGTTTCCGGCCCGGCGCGTCGGCAACGAGTTCTATTGCGACGGCGGTTTGAGGCTGAACACGCCGATCGCTCCGGTGATCCGCGCTGGCGCAGAGCGCCTGGTGATCGTCTCCACGACCTACGTCGACCGGGCGAGCTCGCCGCCTTCGCCGGAGACGCTCGCCACGTATCCGTCCCTGGCGTTCCTGACGGGCAAGGTGCTCAATGCCCTGCTCGTCGACCCGCTCTCGTACGACCTGCAGATCCTCGCGCGCATCAACGATCTGGTGGATATCCATCAGCGTGGGCTGCAGCCGCAGATTGGTCGCGATCTGCAGCAACGCATGATCCGGCGCCGTGGAGCGTCGTATCGGCATATCGAAACCCTGGTCTTTGTGCCCTCGCAAGACATCGCCCGCCTGGCTTCGCAGTATCTGAAGGACAATCTCCGGCGCTTCGATATCGGCCTCGTGGCTCGTCGCCTGCTGCGCAGCGCCGCGGAAGAAGGCAACGCGGACTGGGCCACCTATCTGCTGTTTGACGGCGGCTTTGCTCAGCAGGTGATCGAGCTCGGACGCCGGGATGCCCTGCGCCGCCGCGACGAGATCCGCGCCTTCTGCCACGCCTGACGCTACATCCCACTCGAGCCTACAGGTTGGATCCGCTCTTGCCGAGCCCTGGAGTCTGCTACGCTTTGCGTTGGTGACGACCAAGCAAGAGAGCAACTGGGATCGCCGCCGGCACGTTCGCGTACGTCCCACGGGCGACTACGACGTGCGCGTGGAGATCGTCGAAGGCGCGGTGTTTTCCCGAGCCCAGGTGGTGGACTTGAGCCTCGGCGGCGTGGGCATGCTGATCGAGCCGCCCGTGGATGGCTATGCGGTGCAATCGGCGCTCGAGCTGCGCATCAGCACGCCCGAGGCGGAGCCGGTGCGCGTCTCCGCACTGGTGCGGCACAACGCGCGCGGCGTCTGTGGGGCCGAGTTCCAGGGGTTGAGCGAAGCGGCGCTGTCGGCGTTGCGGCGCGCCGTGTCCGAGTTGCTCGAGCGCGGCAATCTCGCCTGAGTGGCTCGCCTGAGTGGCTCGCCTGAGTCGCTCTGAGTGGCTCGCCTGAGTGGCTCGCCTGAGTCGCTCTGAGTGGCTCGCCTGAGTTGCAGCTCAGACGCGATCAGCGCCGGCGGCCCGCGGCCGCCAAGCGACTCTCCAGGCCCTGGCGCCACGCGGTCAACGATCCATCCGACCACCAAGACTGCACGCGATCGGCGATCGCGCGCAGCCGGCGCTCTTCCTCCGCCCCGAGGTACGGCTGGGTGAGACCCGCGTGATCCAGCAGCTCATCGACGGCCGCCAGGATCACGCGCGTGGTCTGCGGGCGCTGCTCCTGACCGCCGGCGGTCTCGAGCAGCACCTCGGCGAGGTCGAGCACGGAGGCGTGATCGACGGTCGCGGTCGAGTCGTCTTCGAACGGTTCGTCCGAGGGCTTGCGCGCCATGCGCTGGGTCTCGATCTGCCGGCGTGGCTCGGGCTCGTTCGCGCGCGCCTCTTCGACCACCTCCATGTGGTCGCTGCCGATGCGGATCTCGTCCCCCTTGGCGAGCTGCCGCCGGCGCGTGACACGCTCTCCGTTCACCCAGGTGCCGTTCTTGCTGCCGAGCTCGATCAGCGTCAGGGCGGCGCCGGAGCGTTCGAGTACGCAGTGCTCGCGCGAAGCGAGGCGGCTGTTGAGCACGATCACACACCTGCGCGAACGTCCCACCAGGGTTTGACGTTGCGTCAGCGGATAGTCTTGCCCGTCGTACCTAATCTTGAGCTCGCCCACAAACCGGTACTTGAATTCTTAAATGCCAGCGATCCCGAGGCAGCCAGCCGTTGCCACACCCGGACAGCCCGGGTCGCCAGCTTAGACTAGAAACGGGAGTTCCGCAGTTTCCCACTAGTACCCTGTCTCGAGCGGAGCGACGGGAATTTCGCCCGGACCTTCGCTGCCAGCACGTCCTCGGCAACAAACTCTTCGGGCGATCCCCCCCGAGGCTCCTGGGTAGCGAGCCTTGGGTAGCGAGCCTGGGTAACGCGCCCTCGGTAACGCGCCCTGGACGCGTCATTTTTGCTGCGATTCGGCCAAAAGGTCAAAGAACGCGCGCGAACAGCCCCACCCGAGGCGGCAGCCAGCGCCTGCCCGTTGTTCCGAACCGACGAAGACACGGGAGATTTTTGACCAAAGCCGAGCGGAGCTCAAGGCCTTTCTGGGGGCGCCTCAGCTGGCTGCCGGACGTCCAGCGCTAGGGCTCGAGCCCGGAGAGCCCGCGATAGCAGGAGCCGTGATACAGGAGGGGCTCGCCCGGATGGGGTAGAGCCAGCAGAATGCTCCCGACACAGAGCACGTGATCGCCCGCCTCATGAGCGGCCTCGAGCTGGCAATCCAGATGTAACACCGCGCCTGCCAGCAGCGGGCTGCGTGCCCCGGGCGCCCCGAACAGTGGAACACCATGAAAGCGCACGCGTTCGTCGGCCTTCGACGCAAAGCGTTCGCTCAGCCGCCATTGGCTCCCCGACAGTACGCTGACCCCAAACAGACGTGTCGACAAGATGACGGGCAGCGTCGCGGCTTGCCGATCCAGACACACTCCGACCAGAGGCGGAACCAGTGAGACACTGAAAAAGGACGAGACGGTCAGACCAACGGGTTCGTTCGAGAATGAGGTCACCACGCTCACTCCGCTCGGCCAGTGCCGCAGCGCTGCGCGAAATTCGTCGGGTGAAACGCTCATGCGTCTCGCTTAGAGAGCTTTCGACGAGCGCGCAAGCTCGAGCGCGGCCCGAGTGCGCTCGAAAGCATGCTCAGCGGCGGTTGCGGTAACGTCCTGCTTCCGCGAACGGGCCGCCCTCCGCTGCGCGCAAGCGAACCGTCCAGACCACCTGAGCCGAGGATGCAGATGCCGGAAATGTGACCTGCCGCGCCACCGAGAGCACGCAGTCGTTGACCAGGGCGCTCGTGAACGTCGATTGCCCCAACGTCACGTCGGTGACGGTACCATTGGCACCAACCAACCAACCGACCGTGACTGCGTCATCTCGGCCCTGAGGTGGCGAGCTGTCGAGCTCCTGACAGGCACCAAAGGCGGCCTCTTGCACGCGCACGGCGGCCGCGATGTGACTCGGGCTGAGCCAGGGCAAAACGGGACCCCGGTCGTCGCGAGCGATGTGCGTCGCGGCGCCGTCGGTCGGATTCGTGTCGCTGTCGCTCGCCGCGCTCGCCGCGCTCGCAGGATGCATCGCCTGCGCCGCTGAACAACCCAGGGACAACCCGAGCGTCAAAAGGGCGCCTACAGACGCCCACGGTGGGTGACTTCGTTGCATTGCCGAGATGAGCGAGAGTCCCCTCAGCTCTGCACCCAAGTACGGATCGCCGAGCGCGCGCATGAGAGCAGCGGGGTGCCGCTGCCTGCGACGCATGCCGAATCATGCGCCCGAGCGGAGCGAGCGCCGATGTGCGTGCGCAGAGCTCACACCGCTTGCGTCGATTCGCTGCACGGCGGCGGCTCCGACATGTCGCAGGAGCGCAGTGCGCCCGCGCGCGCCTGCAGCGCTCGTGGCCGGATCTGCCGGCTCGGCTCGAGCTGGCCGCTTTTCGCGTCAGACCGGAATTGAGCGCGCCCGATTCCTGGCCGTCTTGGTGATTCAGGCCGCCACACTCGCATTTTGGGCGGGCGAGCCCGGTTTCGTCTGCTAGGGTCCGCCCGCGATTTTTGGGCGCGAAGCTGCGCTCAGGCAAGGAATGACGATGATCTCTGTCAACGAAGTCACGATGAACTTCGGCGCCCGCATGTTGTTTGACGGGGTGACGGTGACCTTCAACGACGGTGAGCGCTATGGTCTCACCGGTCCGAACGGCTCGGGAAAATCCACGTTCATGAAGATCGTGGCGCACGAGCTGGAGCCCATGTCGGGCAGCGTGCATCTGCCACGGCGCTTCGGTATCCTGCGTCAGGACCACACCGCGTTCGACCAGTACCGCGTGATCGACGTGGTGATGATGGGCAACAAGAACCTGTGGAAGGCCCTGAGCGAGAAGGAACAGCTGCTGGCCAAGGGCGACTCGCTCACGGACGATGACGGCGTCCGGCTCGGGGAGCTCGAGGGCGTGATCGCCGAGGAAGACGGCTACACCGCCGAAACACTGGCCGAGGGTCTGCTCGAGGGTCTCGGCATCGCCGCGAGCTACCACACCGAGCCGCTCAGCGTGCTGCAGGGCGGCGACAAGGTGCGCGTGCTGCTCGCCCAGGCGCTGTTCGGCAGCCCAGAAGCGCTGCTGCTGGACGAGCCGACCAACGCGCTCGACATCGCCAGCATCCGCTGGCTGGAAGGCTTTCTGCAGGATTTTACCGGAGCTCTGGTGGTGATCAGCCACGATCGCCACTTTCTCAACGAGGTCTGCACCAAGATTGCCGACATCGATTACGAGACCATCATCGTCTACAACGGCAACTACGACGACATGGTGAGTGCCAAGGCAGAGGCACGGGTGTCGCTCGAGCTGCACAATTCGGCTCGTCAGAAGCGCGTTTCTCAGCTGCAGGAGTTCGTGCAGCGCTTCCGCGCCGGTTCGCGCGCGAGCCAGGTGAAGAGCCGCGAGAAGCAGCTCGGCCGGGAGCAGCAGGCGTTGCACGACCTGAAGCGCTCCAACATCCAGCGGCCGTTCATTCGCTTCGAGCTCAAGCGTCCGAGCGGCAAGCAGGCGCTGAACGTGGAGGGACTGAGCAAGCGCTTCGGCGACACCACGATCGTGAACGGCTTCAACCTGTCGGTGTTCCGCGGCGACCGTATCGCGCTCGTGGGTCGCAACGGCATCGGCAAGACGAGCCTGCTGCGGCTGCTCAAGGGCGAGCTGCCGCCGGACGCTGGCAAGATCGAATGGGGCTACGAGACCTCGATCGGCTACCTGCCGCAGGACCACGCCGAGCTGATTGAAAAATCGAACCAGACCGCGCACCAGTGGCTCTGGGGCTGGAACGAGGGCAGCACGGACGAGGAGAACCTGCGCGCCCTGTTCGGCCGCCTGCTGTTCACCAAAGATGAGCCGCTCAAGCCCACCAAGGTGCTCTCCGGTGGGGAAACGGTGCGCCTGCTACTGGCGCGCTTGATGCTGATCAAGCCCAACGTGCTGCTCCTGGACGAGCCCACCAACCACCTGGACCTGGAGGCGATCCGCTCGCTCACCGAGGCGCTGGCCCGCTACGAGGGCACCGCGCTGTTCGTCACGCACGATCGTCAGATGGTTTCGCAGGTCGCGACCCGCGTGCTCGAGCTGTCCGAGAACGGAATTACCGAGCTGAGCCCAGAACAGTTCCACGAAGGACAGTTCTTGCTGGGGCATGTCCGTTACCAGCGCGCAGCCAGCTAGCGTCACTTTCCGGGGGGTGGTCGGCGCGGGCGGCAGGGTCCGCGCTGCCGTTGACACGGTCGGCGCCGTTGACACGCCGGGTGCTGGTCGGCGGCACCTCGGCAGCCGCCCGAGCGCGAGAGCACTCGGCCTTGCAGATGCAGAGCACGCGCTGGCCCCGCTGCAGCCGCAGCTCATATTGCCCGGCGCCGTAGCGCTCGCTGAGCCAGGCCACGGTCGGACAGAGCGGAGTCCGCCCCGCTTCGGACCAGACACTGCCCTGAATCTTTTTGAGAACGAGAACGAAATGGGAGGCCGGCGCCGCCGCGGCCACGGCGCCCGCAACGCCAGCGCCCGCAACGGCAACGAGATCCGCAGCGGCAAGAGCAGCTCGAGAAGTCATCATTCGATTTTTTTCGACGAGCGCAGGCAGTCGGACTGGATCGCCCTCCGGGCTGCGCTCGAGACCATCCTCTCGGGACGGCGACAGGTAATTCACATTTTCAGGCCGCGAGCGCCGGCGTCAAGAGGATCAAGAAGGTGACTGCTCTTTGATCTTCAGGAACCGTAACTGCGGGTAGTCTTTTTCGGTACGTTCGAGGTGCCAGGCGTTCCTCGCGAGAAACACGGTTGCCCCCGTGTGGTCATCCGCCAGGCTCGGGCGCTGCTCTTCCCGGAAGCGCTTGAGCTCTCGCGGGTCCTCCGCCTCCACCCAGCGCGCGGTGAAGAGTTGCGTGCCCTCGAAGCGCACTGGTACGTCGTACTCCGTCCGCACCCGGTCCGCCAGCACATCGAATTGCAAGGAGCCCACCACGCCGACCACCCAGGTTCCGCCCAGGTGCGTCTTGAAGACCGAGGCCGCGCCCTCCTCCGCCAGCTGCAAGAGCGCCTTGCCGAGGTGCTTCGCCCGCACCGGATCCTCGGGTCGCACCGTCTGCAACAGTTCCGGCGCAAAACTGGGCAAGCCGGCAAAGTGCAGCGTCTCCCCCTCGGTCAGGGTATCGCCCACACGCAGCTTGCCGTGGTTGGGGATGCCGATGATGTCGCCCGACCACGCCTCTTCAGCGAGCTCGCGATCTTGCGCCAGGAACAACAGCGGGTTGTGGACCCGCAACGTCGCACCCGTGCGCACATGTGTCAGCTTCATCCCGCGCTGGAAATGACCGGAGCACAGGCGCAGAAACGCGACGCGATCGCGGTGTTTGGGATCCATGTTTGCCTGGATCTTGAAGACGAAACCGGTCACCGCCGCTTCGTCCGCCGCGACCGTGCGCTCGGCGGCGACGTGCGGCCGCGGTGCGGGGGAGATCTCGCTCAAGCCGCCGAGCAGCTCGCGGACGCCGAAATTCTGCAGGGCGCTGCCGAAGTACACCGGCGTCATGTGCCCCTGGCGGTACGCTTCCAGATCGAACGGGGGGCAGAGCCCACGCGCCATCGCCACCTCTTGCCGGAGCTCGGCCAGGGCCTCACTGGTCAGGTGCCGCTCGAGCGCCGGGTCGTTCAGGCCGGTCATGGTGATGCCCGTGGCCAGCGAGCCATCCTTGGCGCGATTCAACAGCAGCAGCTCGTCGCGCCACAGATGGTAGCAGCCGACGAAACGGTTGCCGCGCCCGATGGGCCAGGTGGCGGGGGTGACCTCGAGCGCGAGAGTCTGCTCGATCTCGTCGAGCAGATCAAAGGTGTCGCGGCCCTCGCGGTCCAGCTTGTTCACGAAGGTGATGATCGGCACGTCGCGCAGCCGGCAGACCTCGAACAGCTTGCGGGTCTGCGTCTCGATGCCGCGCGCGACGTCGAGCACCATCACGGCCGAGTCGACCGCCGAGAGCGTGCGGTAGGTGTCCTCGCTGAAGTCCTCGTGGCCCGGCGTATCGAGCAGGTTGAAGGTGCAGCCGTCGAAGTCGAACGTCATCGCGGACACGGTCACCGAGATGCCGCGTTCGCGCTCCACCTTCATCCAGTCCGAGCGTGCGCGCCGCTGGTCTCCGCGCGCCTTGACGGCACCCGCCAGCTGAATCGCCCCGCCGAACAGCAGCAGCTTCTCGGTGAGCGTGGTCTTGCCTGCGTCCGGATGGGAGATGATCGCGAACGTGCGGCGCTTTTCGATTTCAGACGGCACAATCGTCCTAGGGAACTAGCCTGCCCTGGCACTCTAGCGCGCCCAGGAACGCCATGAGCTGGGAGATTTCGCCGTCGCTCAGCTGCTTGTCCAGCATTTTGGGGTCCAGGTTGGGATTTTTGAAGCCGCCCTTGGCCATGAACCGCACCTGGTCCTCCAGCTTGCTCTTCGAGCCATCGTGCAGGTACGGCGCAGAACGGGTCACGTTGCGCAGCGACGGTGTCTTGAAGGCAGCCCAGTCGGTGGGGCTGTTCGTGATCTTTTGCCGGCCGACATCGACGGCGCTCGGGTCCTTGCCCTCGATGCCCACGCCCACGTTGTGATACGCGCCGTCCTCGACCAGATAGGCGTCGGAGAAGAAGGGCGGCGTGTGGCAGCCATGGCAGGCCGCCTTGCTGATGAACAGCTCCATGCCCGCCTTCTGATCAGCGTTCAGCGCCTGGCTTTCGCCGGCGGCGAAGCGGTCGTAGGCGGTGTCGGCGCAAAACAGCGTGCGCTCGTAGGCGGAGATCGCCTGCACGACGGTGGTCGCCGTGGCGCCGTAGCCGGGAAAGGCAGCGTCGAAGGCGGCCTTGTACTCCGGGCGCGCGCCGATCTCGCTGGCCTTGGCGGCCAGGTTTTCCTCACCCACGCCCATGTTGGCGCCTGCCCATGCCGCCTTGGCTTGCGCCTCCAGCGAGTCGGCGCGCCCATCCCAGTACAGGTGCGGCAGATAACCGACGTTCCAGAGCGTGGGAGCGTGCCGGCTGAGCGCGACGTTCTTGGCGCCGATCGCGAGCGGCTCGTGACCGCCCGTGCCGTCTTCGTTCTGATGACAGGAATAGCAGGAGCGCGAGCCGTCGACCGAGAGCGCGGGCTCGAAGAATAGCTTCTTGCCGAGCGCCACCTTGGCGGGCGTGGTCGGGTTGTTGGCGGGCGCCTTCACCGGGCCAAACGCGACCGGTGGGGCCGGCAGCGCGGGCAGCGCCGGCAGCGCGGCCTTGGGCGCGGCTGTCGGCGCAGTGGCTGGGCTCGAGCTGGCCGCGGGCTGCGGTGCGGGCTCCGTCTTCGAGCAGCCGAGCGCGAGAGCCAGCAGGGCAGGCAAGCTGGCGGCCCGAGACCGAAGCTCGTTCGGCAGGTACATCATGAGCGCTCCTCCTGTGAAACGACCGCCCTCGTAGCGCATCCGGGCGCGCCGGGCGGGGCTTTTCGTTCCGCGCGGCAGCTTGCCGCTGCCGGCCGCAGCTACTGGCGCTTGCCTTTGAACGAGTAGCTGAGATCGCCGTCCAGCTCTTCTTCCCCGAGCGCCAGCGAGAGCGTGCCTTGTGCGTCCATGCTCAGCCGATCGCCGCTCAGCACCACCGTGCCGGACGTCAGCTCGGCGTGGATCGCGCCTTCGCCCTCGGAGCTGAAGCAGGGCTGAGCGCCGTCGAGCGTCGCAGAGTTGCCCTGGGCCTCGGCCGAGAGCTCGCACAGGTCGCTGCCGTCTGCGCTGTTGATGAGCACGATGCGCAGCTGCGTGGGCGATTCGCTCTCGATGCGAATCCTCGCCTTGTCGTCCAGCTCCTCGCGATCGGGCTCGCCCGAGAAGCGGTAGATCGCTACGTCCCTGCCGGCAAACAGTCCGCTGAAGGCCGTCACGACTTTGTCGCTCGACTTCGACTTCGACTTCGACTTCGACTCGGTCGCGGACTTGTCGGCGGGCCCGTCGCTCTCGGCGTTCTCGTCCTTGCTGTCGTCCTTCGACTTCGCTTCGGCCGCGGCGCTGGGCGCGCTCGCTGCTGGCGCCGCGGGCTTCTTGGCTGCCGCGGGCTTCTTCTTTTCGGCCGCGGAGGCCTGCTCCGCCAGCGCGAGGGGGCCGAGGCCGAGCGGCGTCGTATTGGGCCTGGGAGCGCACCCCCAGACCCCGCACCAGAAGGCCAGCAGGAGCAGCAGCGAGGCACGCGGCCGCTGGATCGCCATGGTAACAGGCGATCTGAACCGAGCCACCAGACCCGTCAAGCGGCTCGTTGGCCGGCAAACTGCCAACGAACGCCGACGTCCGCCGTGGCCGAGCGCAGCTGGCTCAAAGCAGACGACCCGGCTGGTACTGGGCAGCTTCGGGGCAACGCTCGAGCCAGCGGTCCACCTGCGCGACGAAGTGGGCGACTTGTGCCTGCGCCGCTCCCGTCAGCGACAGCGGCGCCCCGAGCAGCTGCTCGAGCTGGTTGCTGGAGAGCGGCAGCGCGGGGTCCGCGCCGAGCCGCGCCAGCAGATCGTTGTCGGCGATGCGCCCGTTGCGCAGATCGTCTGCGACCTGAATGGAGTGCTTCTGGATCAGCGCGTGCGCGCGTTCACGACCCAGCCCGGCGCGCGTGGCGGCGGTGAGCAGCTTGGTCACGCTCAGGAACGGCAGGTAGCGCGACAGCTCGCGCGCGATGCTGGCTGGGAAGGCGCCGAAGTCGTCGAGCACGTGCAGCAGCGTCTCGAACAGGCCGTCGAGCGCGAAGAACGCATCCGGCAACGCCACCCGGCGCACCACCGAGCAGCTGACGTCGCCTTCGTTCCACTGGTCGCCGCTCAGGGCGAGCAGCATGCTCGCGTAGCCACCGAGGATGGCCGTGAGCCCGTTGATGCGCTCGCAGGAGCGCGCGTTCATCTTGTGGGGCATCGCCGAGGAGCCGACCTGGCCCTGTCGGAAGCCCTCCGTCACCAGCTCTTGCCCGGCCATCAGCCGCAGGGACTTGGCCAGGCTGGAGGGGCCAGAGGCGAGCTCCCGCAGCGTGTTGACCACCTGCAGGTCGAGCGAGCGCGGGTACACCTGGCCCACGCTGTTCAGCACCTGCTTGAAGCCGAGGTGCTGGGCGATGCGTTGCTCCAGCTCCGCCAGCTTGTCGAAATCCCCCTCCAGCACGTCCAGCTGGTCTTGCTGGGTGCCGACCGGTCCCTTCAGACCGCGCAGCGGGTACTCGTCGATCAGGTGCTCGAGCGCCTGCAGGCCGAGCAGCAGCTCTTCCCCGGCGTTGGCGAAGCGCTTGCCGAGTGTGGTCACCTGCGCCGGCACGTTGTGCGAACGCCCCACGATGGCCGTGTCGGCGTATTGCGCAGCCAGGCTGCCGAGGCGGGCCAGGCTGGCGATCGCCTGCTTGCGGATCGAGAGCAGCGCGCTCTTGATCTGCAGCTGTTCGACGTTCTCGGTCAGATCGCGCGAGGTCATGCCGCGGTGGATGTGCTCGAAGCCGGCGAGCTCGCAAAACTCTTCGATGCGCGCCTTGACGTCGTGCCGCGTGCGCTCCTCGCGCGCCTCGATCGAGCGTACGTCGATGCGCTCCAGCACGCCGCGGTAGGCCGCGATGGCCTCCGCGGGGATGGCCACGCCCAGATCGCGCTGGGCCTGGAGCACGGCCAGCCAGAGCTGCCGTTCCAGCAGGATCTTGTGCTC
>Ga0068861_100001396_pt1 | contig 15175 bp, 5 predicted proteins | sample KBSSwiS42_FD_66593 | JGI IMG/M metagenome (GOLD analysis project Ga0068861, IMG submission 66593) | Switchgrass rhizosphere microbial communities from Kellogg Biological Station, Michigan, USA - KBS Switchgrass S4-2 | ecosystem: Host-associated > Plants > Roots > Rhizosphere > Soil ...
CCGGCTTGTTCGTCACCGGCGACGAAGAGACGGCCCTGTTGTGGTCCAACGCCGAACACGTCGAAGAAATTGGCGGAAGTTTGCGCGAGGTCGATCCGCTCAGCCTGATCGGCGACCATGAGATTCGCGTTCGTAATCTTGATCGCGGCGAGATGTTCGAAGACTGTGTTCTGCGCGCGCCAGTCGAGAAAGTTTGGGCCAGTGACTTGAACGCGTTGTCCTTCTGCATTCAGCTCCCGGATCGCGACGATGCGGTCGGCGGTGCGATACGGCAGCCGGCGCAGCATCACGCTGTTGACCACACTGAAGATTGCAGTGCTGGCGCCGATGCCGAGCGCAAGTGTGACTACCGCAATCGCTGCAAACCCTGGGTGCTTCGATAGATTTCGAAAAGCAAACTTAAGATCTTTAATTACAGATTCCATCACTCATACCTCAAAGCCACGAGAGGATCGATTCGCGTCGCGCGGCGCGCAGGCAGGTAGGCCGCGACCACCCCAACCAGTAACAACAAGAAAACGGCTAATATCAACGAAACCGGATCCGTCGGCGACAAATCAAACAAGAGCGTCTGAGCAAACCGCGCGACGACAAACACTGCCGGTATTCCTGCCACGATTCCGATTGCGACCAATAACAGCGCTTCGCGGAATATCAAACTCACAACTTCTTTCGTGCGCGCGCCTAGCGCGATGCGAATGCCAATCTCATTCGTCCTGCTGGCCACTGCGTAGGAAAGAATTCCGTACAAACCAATGATCGCGAGCACCAGCGCCAATACACCGAAGAAGCCGGAAAGCGTCGCCATCAGCCGCTCGCGCAACATCGATCCCTGGACCATCGTCTCGAACCATTCGAAAACCGTGTCCATCGATGGATTCACCTCGTTCAATGCGCGACTGACGGAAGCAGTGATTTCAGCCTGCGGAAGAGACGAACGAACCAAAAACTGCCGCCACGTCGTCGGCTGCGGATCCTGTAGGGCGGGCAGGTAGATCACTGGAATGAGATCTTCCTTTAACTCTTCAAACTTCGCGTCTCGCGCGAGGCCGACGATTTCGTAAGTAGTTTCCGGTTCGGTTGGCGTGGTTTCAACGACAACTCTGCGCCCGATCGGATTTGACTCGCCCAGTTGCCGCGCAAACTTCTCATTCACGATGGCAACGCGCGGCGAACTCACCGTGTCCTGCGAGTTGAACTCTCGTCCCATTCGCAAAGGAAGTTGCAGCGTTCGGAAGTAATCGATGCCGACGCGATTGAAAGAAACGTCGATCTTGTCGTCTGGCTTGCCCTCAGCCCAGACCGCGTTGTTGCGGCCGCCGCCGGTGAGTGGAATCGTGTCTGCCTCAGCGACGGCCTGCACACCCGGCACGGCTTTGAGTCGTTCAAGCATTTGCGCTTTGAACTCGATTCGACGTTCGGGCGCGACGTTGAGCCGTCGAAAACTGATGCGTGCAACGAGCAGGTTTTCCTGATTGAAACCTGTATCAAGCGTGAGGAGTTTGTTGAGACTGCGCGTGAACAAAAGCGCGCTTGCGACCAGCACCAACGAGAGCGCGACCTGAATCACGACGAGTGCGCGACGCAAACTGAGGCGGCCGCCGCCCGCGGTGACTCCGCGTCCGGTAGCTTTCATCACGGCGCCGATATTGACTCGCGTCGCACGAAATGCCGGAGTCAAACCAAAGAGCAGACACGTGATGGCGGCCACGCCGGCGGTGAATCCAAGCACACGCCAGTCGGGAGTCAAGTCGAGAAACACCGCATTCGCGCCCGTGCCGATCAACGACACGAGTAAACGACTCAACGCCTGGGCCAACAACACTGCCAAAGCGGTCCCGGCGACAGTCAGCAGGAGAGTTTCGACGAGTAACTGCCGGATGATGCGCGCTCGTGAAGCGCCGACTGCCTGGCGCACCGCGATCTCACGTTCGCGAGTGCTGGCGCGTGCGAGTAAGAGGTTCGCCAGGTTGGCGCAAGCGATTAGCAGCACCAACCCGGCGATGGCCAGCAACAACCACAGCGGGCGTTCGTAGTTTTCACGCAGCGTCGAATAGCCCGCGCCGCCTTCGACTGCTTCGAGCTTCGAGTTCAGATACTTATCCACGCTGACCGGCGGATAATTCGCCGGCAGCGTCTGTTGAAACACCGCGGGTGATAATGATTGGAGCTGCGCAGTTGCCTGTTCGATGGTCCAACCCGGCTTCAGACGTCCCGTCAACATCAACCACCAGTTGAATCCGGAATCTAGGCGCGTGTTCTTGCCGGCGAAGACTGCGTCGGCGCAAATTGGTAGAGCGACGTCAAACGTTCTTCCGACTTCGAGACCAAAAAAACTTTTTGCCGTGACGCCGACGATCTCGAACGGTTTATCTGAAAGAGTTACTTTGCGACCGATCACATTGCGATCGCCGCCGTACTCACTTTGCCAGAAGGAATGGCTAATGACCGCGCCGGGCGCTGCACAACCCCGGCTGTCGTCAGACGTCGTCAACAAACGGCCGAGTTGCGGTTGCACACCGAGAACGTTGAAAAAGTCACCACTGACCCAAAGGCCTTTTGCGTTGCGCACTTCACCGCCCTGGGCCAGGTTGAAATCGCCTCGTCCCCAGGCAGCGATTCCGGAAAACGCTTCCTGTCGATCTCGAATCTGTTCCCAAATCGGATTTGTGACCGCGGGATAGGCAGTCGGTTTAAATCCGCGCGCCGCCTCCATATCGTTGAGCCGAATGTTGACGAGCTGCTGCGGATCGCGAACCGGCAGCGTTTTCAGTCTGACCGCGTTGACTAGCTGAAAGATCGCCGTGTTTGCGCCGATGCCCAGCGCCAACGACAAAACAGCCACCGCCGTGAAGCCGGGATTCTTCGACAGCACGCGCAACCCGAATCGTAAATCTTGAAGCATTCCATACCCTCACTCGTATCTCAGCGCTCACTCGTATCTTCTTCTGGCTCCGCAGGAGCAAAATGTTTATAGCTTTCGCACCTGCCTAACATTGCGCTCCGGACGGAGCGCAATGTTTTTGCGAGCAGGAGCTATAAACATCGTGCTCCTAAGGAGCACTGCTCTTTCCAACCGCTCCTCACAATTCGAAGCGCTTCTCACTCCTATCTCAGCGCTCACTCGTATCTAAGAGCTACCAATGGATCGACTTTCGTGGCCCGACGCGCGGGCACGAAACACGCGACCAAAGCAACTGCAATCAACAACGCCGCGACAACCGCAAACGTAACCGGATCCTTCGCAGTAACTCCGAATAACAAACTCGCCATCACCCGCGTCAAAGCAAACGCGCCGAGCACACCTAAAGCGACTCCCACCACCGTCAGAACCATTCCCTGCCGCACCACAAGTTTCAAAACGTCAGCACGACGCGCACCCAACGCCATGCGAATGCCAATCTCGTGAGTTCGCTGGGCCACTGAATAAGACATCACGCCGTAAATACCGGTGGCGGCGAGGATCATCGCCAGCGCGGCGAACAAGCCAAGCAGTGTTGTGCGGTAACGCGGTGCGGCAACCGAAGACTCAACCCACTCCGTCATCGGCTTCACTGCCGCGATCGGCTGATCCGGATCGATTGCCTGGAGCTCTTTGCGCACGGCGCCGACGATGCTCAACGGATCGCCCTGCGTGCGAATCACGAGGTTCGTCCGACCCGACTGGAGCGTCGGAAAGTACATCGCAGGGAATGGTTGGTTTGCGAGAGAGCTGTGGCGAAGGTCGCCGACCACACCGATGATTTCGAAAGCTTGTTTGCCGATCGCGCTCACCAGCCGTTTGCCGAGCGGTTCTTCATTCGGGAACACCGCATCGACGAGTTGCTGGCTGACGATCGTTACGTTGTCGCCTTGCCCCACTTCCTGCGCGGTGAAGTTGCGGCCGCGCAGCAACGGAATTCGCAGTGCATTGAAGTAGTTTTGATTAACGCGACGGAAATCAGCACCGAATTCCTGACCGGGCGAGACTGGCGGCCGGCCTTCGACAGTGAACGGAAGGTCGTTGAGTTGACCGCTGAGTGGCAGCTCGGTAACCGAACCAACCGCTTCAACTCCGGGCAAACCAGCGACGCGCGCTTCGAGCTGTTGGAAGAAGTTCGAGGCCTTTTCCGGCGTGTCGTACTTATTTCGCGACAGGTCGATTCGCATAGTCAGCACGTTCTTCGGATCGAAACCGGGATCGACGTTTTGCAGCGCGATGAGACTTCGTACCAGCAGGCCCGCGCCGATCAGCAACATCACCGCGATTGCGCTTTCAAACACGACGAGCAGACTACGCGTGCGATTCCGCAGCGTGCTCTCGCTGGCGCCGCGCACTCCGTCTTTCAAAGAATCAATCAGGTCTACTCTTGCGGTGCGAAGTGCAGGCGCGACGCCGAAGAGCAGTCCGGTAATGATGGAAATCAGCAGCGTGAAACCGAGGACAGTCGCATCGATCTGTACCTTCGCGGTCGGCGGGATGCTGCCTTCGCTCAACTTCACCAGCAGTTGCACGCCCCAAGACGCGAGTAGCGCACCGAGTGCGCCGCCGCAGATCGCGAGCAGCAAACTCTCTGTGATCATTTGCCTGGTAATGCGCCAACGGCTCGCGCCAAGTGCGGTTCGCAATGCAATCTCTTTCTGTCTCCCCGCCGCGCGGACCAACAAAAGATTCGCAACGTTTGCACACGCGATCAGCAGCACGAAGCCAACCGCGCCAAAAAGAATGAACAGCGTAGTGCGGCTGCTGCCGACGAGTTGTTCGCGCAACGGGATGAGACGGAGGTTCCAACCGGTGTTCGAATCGGGATACTGCCGCTCGAGTTGAGTCGCGATCAGATCAGTGTCGGCTTGTGCCTGGGCCAGGCTGACGCCTTCTTTGAGTCGTCCGATGGGCCGCAGGAAGTGGGCCTTGCGTAGTTTCATTTCGGGCTCAGCGTCGAAGTTCATTGGCATCCACAATTCCGCTGCCTCTGGAAAAACTACGTCCTGGCCCATGACGCCAATCACCTGCGAAGGCTTACCGTCGAGCACGATCGTCTTGTTAACGATCGCTGGATCGCCGCCGAAACGTTTCTGCCAAAGCGCGTAACTCAGCACTGCTACCCGGTCCTGGCCTGGCTTCTCGTTTTCGAGCGTGAAGGCACGACCGAGAGCCGGTGACACGGCAAACGCTTGAAAGAAATTGGCCGTCACAACCGAAGCCTGCAGGCGTTCGGGTTCGCCGGAGCCGGTGAGGGTTACCGGCTGCGGGACACCGAATGACGCGGCAAACTGTTCGAAGGTCTTGTTCTGATTGCGAAAGTCGAGGAAATCCATCGGCGAGACACTCGCGCGGTTGCCGCCGTTGCGAATGTTTCCGTAGACCCAGACGAGGCGATCGGGCTCGGGAAACGGCAGTGGTTGGAGCACGACGGCGTTCACGAGACTGAAGATCGCGGTGTTTGCGCCGATGCCCAGCGCGAGCGCAATCAGCGTGATCGCGGTGAAGCCGGGCCGCTTGATTAAGCTGCGAATTGCAAATCGGAGGTCTTTAGCTATGGAGTCCATATACTCTTCCTCTGCTCGGGAGGAGCAAAATGTTTATAGCTTTCGCACCTGCCTAACATTGCGCTCCGTACGGAGCGCAACGTTTTTGCGAGCAGGGAGCTATAAACATCGTGCTCCTCCGGAGCACCGCTCTTTCGAACTGCTCCTCACATTTCGAAGCACCGCTCTTTCAAACCGCTCCTCACATTTCGAAGCGCTGCTCACGCCTATCTCAGCGCTCACTCGTATCGAAGAGCTACCAATGGATCGACTTTCGTGGCCCGACGCGCGGGCACGAAACACGCGACGAAAGCGACTGCAATCAACAACGCCGCGACGACGGCAAACGTAACTGGATCCTTCGCAGTAACTCCGAATAACAAACTCGCCATCACCCGCGTCAATGCAAACGCGCCCAGTACACCTAAAGCTACTCCCACCACCGTCAGCACCATTCCTTGCCGCACCACGAGTTTCAAAACGTCAGCACGACGCGCACCCAAAGCCATGCGAATCCCAATCTCGTGAGTTCGCTGGGCCACTGAATACGACATCACACCGTAAATACCGGTGGCGGCGAGAACCATCGCCAGTGCAGCGAACAAGCCGAGCAGCGTTGTGCGGTAACGCGGTTCAGCGACTGAAGTGTCAACCCACTCCGTCATCGGCTTCACAGCCCCAGCCGGTTGATCCGGATCGATTGCCTGGAGCTCTTTGCGCACTGCGGCGACGATGCTCAGAGGATCTCCCGTAGTGCGAATAACAAGATTCATCCAATTGAGTTGACGACTCGGCATATACATGGCGGCGTAAGCAGGACGTTCAAGCGAACGATGTCGAAGATCGCCTACGACGCCGATGATCTGGTACGGCTCGTCTCCCAGGCCCGTAACGAGACGTTTTCCCAACGGTTCTTCATCCGGAAAAACGGCATCCATCAGTTGCTTGCTGACAATTACCACTTTGTCGCTGTGCGCCACTTCCTGTTCGGTGAAGTTGCGGCCGCGCAACAAGGGAATTCGCAGTGCGTTGAAGTAGTTTTGATTTACGCGACGAAAGTCGGCGCCAAACCGCTGATCAGGAGCAACAGGTGGGCGGCCTTCAACAGTGAATGGAGTGTCGTTCGGTTGCCCGCTGAGTGGAAGCTCGCTCACGAAACCGACAGCTTCAACACCAGGCACGCCGGCAACACGCGTTTGGAGTTGTTGGAAAAAGTTTGCGGCCTTCCCAGCGCCGTTGTACTTAGTGCGAGAGAGATCGACGCGCATCGTCAACACGTTGTTCGCATCGAATCCGGGGTCTACGTTCTGAAGCGCGATTAGACTTCTAATCAACAATCCCGCGCCAATCAACAACATCACGGCAATCGCACTTTCGAACACGACCAGTAAGCTTCGCGTCCGATTGCGTAATGCGCCTTCACTGCCGCCGCGCACGCCGCCTTTCAAAGAATCGATCAAATTGACATTCGCTGTGCGCAGGGCAGGCGCGAGACCGAATAGAAGTCCCGTAACGACTGAGAGCAGGAGTGTGAACCCGAGCACCCGTGCGTCGATCGTCACAGTCGCAGTCCGGGGAAGGTTCCCCTCGCTCAACTTAACCAGCAGTTCGACACCCCACATCGCCAGCAACGCGCCGAGTGCGCCGCCGCAGATCGCGAGCAACAAACTCTCGGTGATCATCTGCCTGACAATGCGAAGGCGGCTGGCGCCAAGTGCAGTTCGCAGTGCGATCTCGCGCTGCCTTGCAGCCCCGCGCACCAGCAGTAGGTTCGCAACGTTCGCGCAGGCAATCAGCAGTACAAAACCAACTGCGCCGAAGAGAATCATGAGCGTTGTTCGCGTGCCGCCGACGAGCTGTTCGCGCAGCGAAAGGAGTCGCAGGTTCCAACCGGTATTGCTTTCCGGAAACTGTCGTTCGAGTTGAGCGGCGATTACATCCGTATCCGCCTGCGCCTCTCCGAGAGTGACGCCGGGTTTTAGCCGGCCGATGGGCCGCAGGAAGTGTGCTTTGCGTTGTTTCATTTCCGGTGCGACGTCGAAGGCGAGAGGAACCCACAACTCCGCGGCTTGCGGCAGTGTCACACTTTCTGCCAGCACACCAATAACGTCGAAGGTCTTACCGTCCAGGACGATCTTCTTGTTAACGATTTGCGGATCGCCGCCAAAACGTTTTTGCCAAAGCGCGTAACTGAGGACCGCGACCTGGTCGTTACCAGTCTTTTCGTTGTCGAGTGTGAATGCGCGGCCGAGAACAGGGACGACCTTGAATGTTTGAAAGTAATTTCCGGTGACCGCGGATGCCTGGAGACGTTCAGGATCGCCGCTGCCCGTCAGTGTTACCGGAACCGGCACCACGTAATTCGCTGCGAACTGTTCGAACGTCTTGTTCTGATTTCGATAGTCAAGAAAGTCTAGTGGCGAGACACTCGCGCGATTGCCGCCGTTGCGAATATTTCCAAAGACCCACACGAGCCGATCGGATTCCGGAAACGGCAGCGGCTTGAGGATGACCGCATTCACGAGACTGAAGATCGCCGTGTTTGCTCCAATGCCGAGCGCAAGGGCAACCAACGCAACTACGGTGAAGCCCGGGCGCTTGAATAGAGTGCGAACCGCAAACTGAAGATCTTTGAACACTGATTCCATCACTCGTACCTCAATGCGTTTAGAGGATTCACGCGCGACGCGCGACGGGCTGGCACGTAGCCGGCCAGCAACGCGACGAGCGTCAACACCACCCCGGCCCCGATCAATGCGACCGGGTCCGCAGGCTTCAAATCAAACAACTGCGAGGAAATAAGTTTCGCTGCGAACAGCGCTATCGGCACGCCGATCACTAGACCAATGACAACCAGCATCAGCGTCTCACGCAAGATCATCCACGCGATGTTGCCCCCCCGCGCGCCGAGCGCCATGCGAATGCCGATTTCGTTGGTGCGCCGGGCCACGCCGTGGGCCATCACGCCGTACAACCCGATGCACGCGAGTAACAAAGCAAGCCCGCCGAAGAAACTTACGAGCTGCGCGATCAGTCGATCCTGTTTGTGACGATCGTTGACCTGCTCATCCAGTGTCGTAACATCGAAGATCGGGATCTTGCTGTCGATGTTCGTAATCACCTCGCGTACCGGTGCGACAAACTGCGTTGGATCTCCTGAGGTGCGAACGTGAATGGCAACTGTATAAGCCGACTGATCTTGATTCTGGAGAATGGGCCGGTAAACAGCGGGCTCTGGTTTCTCGCGGGCGTCCTGTGACCTGACATCTCCCACTACGCCGACGATTTCGATCTTCGTGTCACTAGTCTCCCGGTCGTCAAAACTAAAGAACCGTCCAACCGGGTTCTGATCCTTGAAGAAACGATTCGCGAACGTCTCATTGATGACTGCGACTCTTGCTGAAGCGACCGTGTCACGTGCATCAATGTCGCGACCACGCAGGAGGGGCATGCCGAGTGTCGCGGCGTAGTTTGGTCCCGCCTGAATGTCCTCCACTGCCGTGTCTTCGCCCGTCTGCGGCGTGTATCCCTTTACCACGATAGTGCTCGTTCGTTGTGTGCCGCTCATCGGCGCGTACGTCGCCATTGACACCGAGCGAACGTTGGGGATGCTTCCGATCCCGTCGAGTACGCGGCGGTAAAGAGTCGGGAGTTCCGCTGGTTTGTAATTGGCGAGGCGAGAATCAATTCCAAGCAGCAGCATGTTCGATCGATCGAAACCGAAGTTCTCGTTTTGCAGGTTGAGCAAACTGTGCGCGAACAACGCGGCGCCGGTGAGCAGAACCATCGATAGCCCGACCTGCAATACCACCATCGCGGATGAAAGATTGAAGCGCCACAACCTGCTGCCGGTTCGCGCCTTCTCTTTCATCGCCGTGGCGAGATCAGTCTTGCTGGCGCGAAGCGCGGGCACGATGCCAAACAGAAGTCCCGCTACGATCGAGACAACTATAGTGAATGCGAGCACACCCGCATCGGGTCGTGTGTCGAGTGGTGATTCCTTAGCGACGAGACTAACCAAAACGACGACACCCCATTGGGCCAACAGCACTCCGCACACCCCACCAACCGCCGCCAACAACATGCTTTCGGTCAGGAGTTGACGAACAATGCGCCAGCGGTTTGCGCCCAGGGCCATGCGTAAAGAGATCTCCGCTTTGCGCGCAGTCGTTCTGGCCAACAGCAAACTGCCGACGTTCGCGCAGGCAATCAACAGCACGATGCCAACAATCGCCATCAGCATGTGCAACGGTGTCGAGTAAAGCCGGCGCAGGCCGGAGATACCGCCCTTTCCTTCGGCGAGCTTGATGTGCGTGTCTTGAATGGCGCGGTGGCGTTCTGCGTTGAGTTGACTACCCGCCTGCTCTGTTAGGAACTGTTGCAGTTGGAGACTGACCGTAGCTTGGGCCTGTTGCATTGGCACGCCCGATTTGAGTCTGCCGAGCAGCATCAACCAGTAAACCTGTTTCTCGTCGAGAAAAGACTTGCGCAATTCGATCTGCGGGTGAAACACGATCGGCATCCAGAAATCGGGTGGACGGCGCACGCGTTCACCGAAAAACTCTCGCGGTGTGATGCCGACGACAGTGAAGTTTGTGCCGTTGATGACATACGACTGACCAACCACCGATGGATCGCTGTTCAGTTCTTTTTCCCAGTAGCGATGGCTCATCACCGCAACCGGCGGTGCGTTGGGTTTGTCGTCCTCAGGCGTGAGCACACGGCCGCGCATGGCACGAACGCCCAGCACAGAAAAGTAATTGCCGGAAACGAGATGTCCCGAAGCGCGCACCGCGGCCTCGCCTTGCGTCTCAGCTCGTCGAATACTCAAGCGGCTCGTACCGCTGCGCAATGCGGCGATATCCTGAAACGACTCGTTGTGATCGCGGAAGTAGAGATAGGAGTCATAGGAGAAACGTTTCCACTCGCCGGTTCGAGGACTATCCTCGATTGACGTGCCCTCGCCTGTCGCATCGCTGAAGAGCACGAGTTGTTCCGGTTGGCTGACCGGCAGCGTCTTCAGCATCACGGCATTGACGAGCGTGAAGATAGCGGTGTTTGCGCCGATGCCGAGTGCGAGTGTAAGCACTGCGACGGCCGCGAAGCCTTTGCGCTTGAGCAGTCCTCTAAACCCGTAGCGTATGTCTTTGAATAATGATTCCATCTGTGTAACCCGTGTAATCCGTGGTCTTACTCGTAACGAAGTGCCTCCAGCGGATCGACCTTCGTGGCGCGGCGCGCTGGAACGTAGCAAGCAATAAAACCAACCACTGATAACAGCAGCGGTGCGATGACAAACGTCAGCGGATCGGTCGGCGCTACTTCGAACAACAATGTTCGAAGGGTCCGCGTTACCGCGTATGCGCCGAGCACTCCCACGCCAACTCCAATGATGACTAACGACAAGCCTTGTCTGACTACCATGAGTAAAACGTCGCGGCCCCGCGCACCCAGCGCCATGTGAATCCCGATTTCGCGTGTGCGTTGCGACACCGCAAACGCCAGCACGCCGTACAAGCCAATAGCTGCAAGTAGCAGCGCGAGTGCTCCGAATATTCCAAGCAAAACCACTGCGAACCGGCGGGCTTCGAGCGTTACAGCCACGCGCTCTTCCATCGTCTTCACATCGTAGGTTGGTTGATTCGGATCGACAGCGAGGACCTGTTCGCGTATGGCAGGTACGAGCGAACGAGGATCTCCGGCAGTGCGAACCACCAGCGTCGAGCTCGGAGAATACGAGGGCAAGTAAAACGTGCCCTTCGATTTCTCAGTGAGATCCTTTAATTGCGCGGTCGCACAGATCCCGACGACAGTGGCCCATGGCCCTTCCGCGCTCCAACTGATCCCGCCACCGAGCGCTTCGCCATTGGGCCAGTAGCGTCTGGCCAACTCCTCATCGACGATCGCCACCGAGTTCGGCGCAAAATAGTTACCGGCGCGCATGTCCGCCGGTTCGAAATCGCGGCCTTTGAGAATCCGGAGTCCGATAGTCTTGAAATAACTGGCGGAGACGTAAGCGTAATCGGCGTGGGGCGGCGGATCGTCAGGGCCGGCCTGACGATCGCGTATGTGGAATATCGAGTTGTCAGCACCTGGCGTAAACGGAGTTTGAAATGCGGCGCCGGCATGTACCACACCCGGCAAACCAGACACTCGCGACAACACGTCGTCGTAAAACGTAGCAACCTTCGTTGAGTTGTTGTACTGGGCACTGGGAAGCGATAGACGCAATGTCACGACGTTGTGGGGATCAAATCCAGGCTGCACGTCGAGCACCTTTGCAAAACTGCGTACGAGCAGTCCCGCGGAAACCAGCAGCACGAAAGCCACTGCGACTTCCGTAACTACAAAGATTCTTCGTAACCACTGTCGAGTGGCGCCAGTTGAATCGGTGCGTTCAGATTCCTTCAGCGAGCTGACGAGGTTTGTCTTCGATGCGGTCAGCGCGGGTGCCAACCCGAAGATCACACCGCAAACAAGTGACACTCCGATGCTGAGTAAGAGAATTTTAAGATCAAGTTGAACTCCGCTGAGGCGCGGCAGATTGGTTGGAGCAAGAGCCAGTAAAGCCTTCGTGCCCCAGAAAGCAAACAGGACACCACATACACCACCAATGAAAGCGATGAGCAAACTTTCGGTCAGGAGTTGGCGAATGATACGACTCCGGCCTGCGCCCAAAGCTGCACGCACAGCCATCTCGTGAGCGCGCGCGGTCGCTCGTGCCAAGAGGAGATTTGCGACGTTCGCGCACGAAATCAAAAGCACCGCAACGACAGCACACAACAGAACAAATAGCGGCCGTCTCACGTCGCCCAGGTATTCATCGTTCAGCGAACGAACCTCGATATTGAAGCTCTCGGGATCTTTTCCGGGCGTGTTTCGAGCGACAGCCGTCATGCTTGTCTGCGCCTGCTGAATGCTCGTCCCCGGTTTCAAGCGAGCGAACATCATGTAAGCAAGACTCAAGCGGCGTTCTTCAGAAAGTTCCCTTGGCGAAAAGGCCATCGGAATCCAAAGATCAACGTTGGGGTAGATCTCTTCGATCTGCTCGGGCGCAACGCCGACAATCCTGTACCTGTCCGCGTTGAGCTGGAGCGAGCCCTCGATCGCAGAGGGATTCGACGCATGCAGCCGTTTCCACAATGCTGTGCTCAAAACAGCGACGCGCTCATTACCAAATGTGTCTTCGTCTGCGGCGAAGAAGCGACCAGCGACGGGATTTATTCCCAACGTCGGGAAAAACGTGGCGGTAACTCTGCCGGCTTGTAAACGTTCGGGGACGCTCACGCCCGTAAGATTGAAATTTCGCATCGAGAAAGCTGCGGTTGATTCAAACGCATCAGTCTGGTGGGTGTAATCCAGGAACTGCAGTGCAGAAACCGCAGTGCGCGGCAGGTTTATTTTTGGAAGTTGATTATGAATTACAACTACGCGATCGGGATCAGCAACGGGCAATTTGCGCAACAGGACGGCGTCAACGACCGTGAACGTCGCGGTCGTAGACGCAATGCCGAGCGCCAATGTCATCACGGCGACAACCGTGAACGTTGGTCTTCTTATCAACAGCCGAACGCCGTAACGAATGTCGCGCCACAAGGAATTCACTTTCAACCTCCAAACCTTACTCGTACCGTAATGCTTTCAATGGATCGATCTTCGTTGCGCGGCGTGCCGGGAGATAACAAGCGAGAAACGCCGCGGCCAACAAACAAACCGACATCACGCTGAAAGTAAGTAGATCGGTCGGTTGCACTCCGACCAGTAGCGACGCGAGAAAACGCGTTAGTCCGAACGCCGCAGCTAACCCGATCAGCAACCCGATAACTGCCAACCTCATTCCGTTCGTCACGACCAGCTTCAACACATCCGTTGCTTGGGCTCCAAGCGCCATACGTATGCCGATTTCCTGTGTGCGTTGCGCCACCATAAAAGCCATCACGCCGTAAATTCCCACTGACGCGAGCAACAGTGCCACGCCCGCAAAAATTCCAATCATCTGCGATGAGAATGTTTGCAGTCCCACGGAAATCGAACGCACTTCCTGCATCGTGCGCACGGCAAACACCGGCTGGTCTTTGTCGACGGCCCAAACGTCTTGTCTGATCGAACCCGCGAATGACGCCGGATCAGAGTTCGTTCTTGCGACGAGCACCATTGACGACCATGAATCTTGCGCGTGAGGCAAGTAGTATTCAGGCTTAACCTCGATGTTGAGCTCGTGCTTCACGTCTTTAATAACGCCAACGATCTCCATCCACGGCGCTTTATCGATTGGGCCTTCAAGACGTATGCGTTTGCCGATTGCGTCCTGGTTTGGCCAATGCTTTCGCGCGAGTGTTTCATTCACGATCACGACCGGAGACGCGCCCCGTTTGTCCTGCTCTGTGAATTCTCGTCCTTTCAATATGGGAATACGCATCGTGCTGAAGTAACCAGGTGTACAAACACGATAGCGGCCGATGTGCTCATCACCGGGTCGAGGCTCCGGTTCACCTTCAACTAAATAGGCATCTGATGCGTTCGATCCGCCGAGCGGAAGGAAGTTCACTGCCGCTGCCGATTCGACACCTGGCTTCGCTTTGACACGCTGGACCAAGTCCTCAAAAAACGCCGCAGCTTGCGGTTCCTCTTTGTATTTCGCCACCGGCAAGATCATGTTCATGGTCAACATGTTGTCGGGATTGAATCCGGGATCCGTTTTGAACAGGTTGAGAAAGCTACGGAAGAACAGGCCTGCGCCGACGAGCAGAACCAGCGACAGGGCAACTTCAAACACGACAAGTGAACTTCGCAGTCGATGTGAACGACCCGAAGTTTGCCGGCTGCCTTCCTTCAACGATTCGTTGAGATTGGGTTTTGAAGCTTGCAACGCCGGCGCGAGGCCAAACACGAGTCCACTTAGAACTGAGAGACCGAGCGTAAAAGCGAGCACCGGAATGTTCATTCCGAGCTGGTTCCATCCGGGAGCAAACTTTACTGCGTCGCCGGGATTGGCCGCGCGCAAGGCATCGATGCCCCAGACCGCAACGAGAACTCCAAGCCCGCCACCGAGCAAGGCAACCATCACGCTTTCGGTCAGCAGTTGCCGAATGATGCGCCAGCGACTCGCACCCAAAGCCGCGCGCAACGCGATCTCTCTTTGCCGGCAGCTCGCGCGCGCAAGCATCAGGTTCGCGACGTTCGCGCAAGCAATCAGCAAAACAAAACTTACGGCGCCCATGCCGACCCAAACGCCGGTGTCGTACTTGCGCACAGCGTCGGCAACGATTGGATAGACTGTCGCGCCGAGTCCGGTGTTCGTTTCCGGATACTGCTGTTCGAGTCGCGCGGTGATGTTGTTGATGTCAGCCTGTGCGCTCTGGATCGACACGCCGGGTTTCAAACGGCCGATAACGTAGAAAGAATGGAACCGGCGATTCTGAGCGAGTTCGGGCGCGGGAGCGAATGGCCCGTAAAGGTCGGCGTCGTTCGGAAAGTTGAAACCTTCCGGCATAACTCCCACGATTGTGTGCGAGATATTGTTGAGAGTGATGTTCTTGTTGAGAATGTTTGGATCGCCACCGAAGCGCCGTTGCCACAAACGTTGAGTGATGATCACGACGTTGTTTTTGCCGGGCTGGTATTCTTCTTCCGTAAAGGTGCGGCCCAGGATGGGCTTGATGCCCGT
>Ga0068861_100001399_pt1 | contig 15155 bp, 8 predicted proteins | sample KBSSwiS42_FD_66593 | JGI IMG/M metagenome (GOLD analysis project Ga0068861, IMG submission 66593) | Switchgrass rhizosphere microbial communities from Kellogg Biological Station, Michigan, USA - KBS Switchgrass S4-2 | ecosystem: Host-associated > Plants > Roots > Rhizosphere > Soil ...
GGTGTGGGAATCGTCGCGGCGTCGGACTACGCGCTCGCGGTTCCCGAAGCGCCGATGCGGCTGAGCGAGCTCGCCATCGGACTCGGCCCCTTCGTTGTTGGGCCGGCGATCGAGCGGAGGATCGGGGCGTCGGCATTCTCGGCGATGGCGCTCGACGCCGATTGGCGGGATTCCGCGTGGTGCGTCGCGCACGGTCTCTACACGCGTATCTGCGACAACGTGCAGGCGCTCGATCAAGTGTTAGGCACGCTGGCGCACAAGATCGCGGCGTTCAATCCCGAGGCCATCACGCAGCTCAAGTCCGCGCTCTGGCACGACACGGACTCCTGGGATCAACTGCTGGAGGATCGCGCCGCGATGAGCGGGCGGCTGGTTCTCTCCGACTTCACGCGTAACGCGATCGCCGCCTTCGAGAAGCGGTAGCCATTCCGAGCACAGCGAGGAATCGCGATCGTCCCGTAGAGGGCCCTCCTTCGGGACGAGCGCGATCCCTCGCCTGCCGGCTCGGGATGACACGCTTTTTTTCTGTCGCCTGCCGCCTGCCGCCTGTCGCCTGCCGTCCGTCGCCTGCCGCCCGTTTCCCTAGCTGGTCGGTGGATTGAAAGTTTCGTGTTGGGATTCGACCCAGCTCTGGTGGTACTTCGGATCCTCGAACGGCATCGCAGCCTTGGCCACCTTGAGCGGCTTGAACGAATCCATCATCACCGCGAGCTCGTTCGTGTACTTCGCGCCGATGCTCGCCTCCGCGCGACCGGGATGCGGTCCGTGGGGAAGCCCATCCGGGTGGTGCGTGACGCTTCCGTATTCGATGCCCTTGCGGCTCATGAACTCGCTCGAGGCGTAGAACAACACCTCGTCCGAATCCACGTTGCTGTGATTGTAGGGCGCCGGCACGGCCTGCGGATCGAAGTCATACGGGCGCGGGCAGAACGAGCAGATCACGAAGCCGTCGCCCTGGAACGTCTGATGAACCGGCGGCGGTTGATGGATCCGACCGACGATCGGTTCGAAGTCGTGGATGCTGAAGATCCACGGATAGAAGTAGCCATCCCAACCAACGACGTCAAACGGGTGATGATCGAGGATCAGCTCATTGAGCGCATCGTACTGTTTGACGAGGATGCGAAAGTCACCCTTCTCGTCGTGCGGCCGAAGCTCGATCGGCCGTCGAATGTCGCGCTCGCTGTACGGCGCTCCCTCGAGCAGCTGGCCGAATTCGTTGCGATAGCGCTTGGGCCAGCGCACGTGGCCGCGAGATTCGAAGACGAGCAGCTTCGTCTTCTTTCCACCGTCCTCGAGCTTCCAGCGATGGGTGATGTTCCGGTGGATAACTACGTAGTCTCCCTGCGTATAGGGCAGGTCACCGTACACTGATTCTAGGACCCCGCTCCCCTCGACGACGTACACGACTTCGTCGGCCTGCGAGTTTCGATAGAAGTGCGCGTCGAGCTCGTCGGGCTCGACGTACAGCATCGCGATGTCGCTGTTGAAGAGCAGCGGGATCCGATCGAGCGTCGGGCTCCCTCCCTTCTGGGCGCGCGCGGTCAGGAAATGACGATGCCGCAGCGACGTGTCATCGTCGGCTTCCCAAGCAATGTCCCGGATACGCCGCGCGGACTTTACCGTGGTCGGTGGATACGAGTGATAGAGCAGCGACGAGGTTCCCACGAACCCCTCGTGTCCCATCAACTCTTCGGCGTATAGCCCGCCATCCGGCCGACGGAAAACCGTGTGACGCTTCTTCGGGATTTCTCCAAGGCGATGATAAATCGGCATCAGAGATTCCCTCGCAACTCCTGCTCTTTCTCGATTGCTTCGAACAGCGCCTTGAAGTTGCCCTTGCCGAAGCTCTTCGCGCCTTTGCGCTGAATGATCTCATAGAAGAGCGTCGGGCGATCCTCCACGGGCTTCGTGAAGATCTGCAGCAAATAACCGTCGGGGTCTCGATCGACCAGAATGCCGAGCTCCTCGAGCGTATCGAGTGGCTCGTCGATCTTGCCGACACGCTGCTGCAGCTCCTGGTAGTACGTGGTGGGCGCCTTCAGGAACTCGATCCCGCGATCGCGAAGGCTCGTCACCGTCTCGATGATGTCGTCCGTCGCAAGCGCGAGGTGCTGTGCACCCGGCCCTCGATAAAAGTCGAGGTACTCCTCGATCTGCGATTTCTTCTTGCCTGACGCGGGCTCGTTGATCGGGAACTTGATACGATCGTTGCCATTGGCCATGACCTTCGACATGAGCGACGAGTACTCCGTGCTGATGTCCTGATCATCGAACGTGATCAGGTTCCGGAAGCCCATGACGTCGCCGTAGTACTGCACCCATCGATTCATCTGGCCGAGCTCCACGTTGCCGACGCAGTGGTCGACGTACTTGAGCCCGACCTCGGCTGGTTGAAACCGCGGCGTGACCGCGCGGAATCCGGGAAGGAACGTGCCCTTGTAGTTCCGGCGCTCCACCAGCGAATGGATCGTCTCGCCGTAGGTACCGATGGCAGCGATCACGACCTCGCCGGAGTCATCGCGAATGACCCGCGGCTCCTGCTTCGGAATTGCTCCGCGCTCGACGGCGGTGGTATACGCGTAGCGCGCATCGTCCACCCAGAGTGCATAGTCCTTCACGCCATCGCCGTGCTTGTGAACGTGCTCCGCGATCGGCGACTCCGGACCCAGTGCCGTCGTCAGAACGAGCCGGATCTTGCCTTGCTGGAGGAGATAACTCGCCCGGTCTCGCACGCCGGTCTCGGGCCCACAGTAGGCGACGAGCTGAAAGCCGAACGCGCCGCGATAGAAATGACTCGCTTGCTTCGCGTTGCCGACGTAGAACTCGACATAGTCGGTTCCGTTGATCGGAAACGCGTCGTGCGCGGTCTCAGCGGTGGGCAGGGTCTGCGTTGCCATGCAATCGTCCTCTTGGGAGCCGCATCGGTGTCGCACAGGAAGTTCCGAAGCCAAATCTAATCCGCGGCCCTCGCACCCGTCGCGCGGGAGACACATCTTCCCACCGGGCAACGTAAGCCTGTTCGTCCGAGATCAACGGTTCCCTGTTCCCAGTTCCCGTCATGTCGGAGTTGTCCACGCTCGCGGCGGCGCTGGCTGGCCAATACGATGTCGAGCGTGAGATCGGCCGAGGCGGCATGGGGATCGTCTATCTCGCCCGGGATCTCAAGCTCGATCGCCCTGTCGCCATCAAGACGCTCCCAGCCCACCTCGCTGGAAGCCCCGACGTGCGCGAGCGATTCCTCCGCGAAGCGCGCACCGCGGCGCACCTGTCGCATCCGAGCATCGTCCCCATTCATCGCGCGGACGAAATTGGCGGGCAGGTGTTTTTCGTGATGGGATACGTGGACGGGGAGTCACTCGCACAGCGGCTGGCCGAGCGTGGACGTCCAGCATTCGCGGAGACGATCGGTCAGCTTCGCGATGTGGCACTGGCTCTCGGATACGCCCACGCGCGCGGCGTCGTCCATCGCGACGTCAAGGCCGAGAACATTCTGATCGAACGGGGGACCGGACGCGCGGTCGTCACGGACTTCGGTATCGCACGTCTCGCCGAATCCAAGCAGCTCACCGCGACCGGCCAGGTGCTCGGCACCGTTCACTACATGAGCCCTGAGCAGGTGTCGGGCGACACAGTGGACGGCCGGAGCGACGTGTACGCGTTAGGCGTGGTCGCGTTCCTTGCACTGTCAGGCGCCTTTCCCTTCGACAGCGAGACGCCGTCGGCCGTGCTCGTCTCGCACGTCACGCGCCCTGCTCCGCGGCTTCTCGATGCTGCGCCCGACGTCCCGCCGTCGCTCGCGGCGATTGTCGACCGCTGCCTGGCGAAGAACCCGGCCGACCGCTTCGAGACGAGCGGTGCGCTCGCCGACGCGCTGGAGCGCGTGCTGGGCGACGCGAAGACAGCAGACCGCCAACGCGCGGACAACGCGCGGGCACTCATCTCCGAGACCCAGGCGCAATCGGTCTGGCGTCGAGCGGCCGAGCTTCAGGCCCACACGAGCTCGCAGCCGGCGCCGCCGCTGCCGCAACCGACGCCCCGCCCCGCTCGCACTCTGTCCGAGTCGTCCGCGTATCAGCTGGCGGATGTGAAAGCGTCGGCGGTCGATGCTGGAATTTCGGAGACGTTCGTGCAGCAGGCGCTGCGAGAGCACGGTCTCATCTCGATGCCAGCGGGCGCGATCGTCGCGGCGGATCGCGACGCGGTCGCGACCCGTCGCCCGGGCACGCTGCCCGCGATCGTCGTGAAGGATGGTCCGAAGCAGCCGGTCAACGTGTTCCTTGGCACCGCGACCCGCATCGTGCTCGAAGCGACGATCGAGGGCGAGATGCCGGAGCGCGACTATGATCTCGTGCTCGACCTGATCCGCCGGGAGATCGGGGAGGTGGGACAGATCGGATCGGTGGGGCGCACGTTCTCGTGGTCGGTGTCGAACCAGAACCGGAAGCTGCAAATCTCGGTGATGCCGCGTGGCGGCAAGACGACGGTTCGCATCGATGAGCAGCTCGGCAACGTCGCGGGCGGTGTGTTCGGCGGCATCATGGGCGGCGGTGGCGGCGGCATGGGCGGGGCCATGATGGGGGTGATCGCGGGGAGTACCCATCAACCGCTGCTCGGGCTCGCAGCCTGGCTGGGGACGATCGCCGCGTCGTTCGGAGCGGCGCGGTTCACGTTAGGTAGGATCGCGGCGAGCAAACGAGAGAAGCTGACCGAGATCGCGCACATGCTCGCGAACCAGATCGCGGAATCGACAGCGTCGGCGGAGCCGACGGATCCCAGGAGGCGGCTCGGTTCTGGATAAGCGGGGACAGGCGACGAACTGCCGGGGACGGGCGGCGGGGGACGGGCGACGGCTAGAAAGCGGGAACCCTCGGGAGGCTCATCTCACCGCGAGATGCATCCCGAGGGTTTTCGCCGTTTAACCGTCGCCCGTCGCCCGTCGCCCGTCCCCAGTCCCCAGCTATTCCAGGTCTTTCAGCCCCCGAAACAGCTCCAGTGCCTCCGGATTCGCGAGTGCATCGGTGTTTTTCACCGGGCGTCCGTGAACCACATCGCGTACCGCGAGCTCCGTGATCTTCCCGCTGATCGTCCGAGGAATGTCGGCGACCTGCACGATGACTTTCGGCACGTGATGTGGGCTCGCGTTCTCGCGGATCTGTCGCCGGATGCGCGTGCGCAGGGCGTCGGTCAACGACTCGTTAGGCGCCAGCCGCACGAACAGGACGATGCGCACGTCGATCGCACCGTCGGTCACCACGTCCTGGCCAATGACGAGGCTCTCGATCACCTCCGGCAGCTGCTCTACCTGGCGATAGATCTCGGCGGTCCCGATCCGGACACCGCCCGGGTTGAGGGTCGCGTCGCTGCGACCAGTGATGATGACGCCGTCGTGCTCGGTGAGCTCTGCCCAGTCGCCGTGGCGCCACACGCCGGGATACGTCCCGAAGTAGGCGTCACGATACTTCGAGCCGTCCGGGTCGTTCCAGAATGCGACCGGCATGCTCGGAAACGGCTTCGTGCACACGAGCTCTCCGGGCTCCCCACGCACGGAGTGCCCCGAGTCGTCGAACACCTCGACGGCCATTCCCAGCCCGCGGCACTGCAGCTCGCCGCGCCACACTGGAGCCGCCGGGTTGCCTAATGCAAAGCATGAGATGATATCCGTACCGCCGCTAATGCTCGACAGTTGCACGTCGCGCTTCACGTGTCGATACACATAGTCGAAGCTCGGGGGTGCGAGCGGGCTGCCAGTGGACAGAATGGCGCGCAACGCAACGACGTCATGGCTGCACGGCTCGACGCCGAGCTTCTCGGCCATCGCGAGATACTTCGCGCTCGTGCCGAAGACGGTGATTCGCTCCTCCTCCGCCATCGACCAGAGGCTGTCGTGCTCCGGTGCGAACGCCGCGCCGTCGTACAGCACAACCGTCGCGCCCACAGCGAGCGAGCTCACGAGCCAGTTCCACATCATCCACCCACACGTCGTGAAGTAGAAGATGCGATCCTCGCGGCGCAGATCGGTGTGCAGCACGAGCTCCTTGAGATGTTGCAGCAGCGTCCCGCCGGCGCCATGCACCATGCATTTCGGCAGGCCCGTGGTGCCTGACGAGTACATGACGTACAAAGGATGGTCGAATGGGAAACGCTCTGCGGGAATCGGGAATCGGGAATCGGGAATCGATGGGTCCCGAGGCAGTTCCGATTCCCGATTCCCCATTCCCGATTCCCGATAGTCGGCCCAAGAGATAAACTCGCCGGGCGTCTCGCCACTCCGCAGAACCACGACAACGCGCCGGATCGACCGGATTTCCCCAACGATTTCCCGTACTCGCGACAGCGACTCGATCTCCTTGCCGCCATAGCGGTAGCCGGACGCGCAGAAGAGCACCTTCGGCTCGATCTGGCCGAAGCGATCCACTACGCCCTTCACGCCGAAGTCGGGAGAGCACGACGACCACACCGCGCCAAGGCTCGCGGTCGCGAGCATGGCGATCACCGTTTCCGGAATGTTCGGCATGAAGCCGGCGACGCGATCACCGACGGCAACGCCTGACGCTCGCAGCGCGTCCGCCACGTCCGCCACCTCGGCCGCGAGCTCAGCGTACGTCAGAGTCCGGCCTCGTCCTCGCTCGGTGCGACCGACGAGCGCGGGATGATCGTCGCGGTAGCGAAGCAGATTCTCGGCGAAGTTGAGGCGCGACCCGAGGAACCATCGAGGGCCGGCCATCGGGTCTGGCGGCGCCATGCGGCTCAACCCGCGCACGACCTCCTCCCACTGCGAGCCGTCAGGACGTCTGTCGGCAACGACCCCGCAAAACCGCCACACCGCTGGCCAGAACTCTTCAGGATGCGCGACGGACCACGCGTACAGCGATCGAAAATCGACAGCCGCGCCGCCCGTTGGCGAGACATAGCCATGGGCGCGCGCGGCTGAGACGAATTGTGCGAGGTTCGTAGCCTGTATCCGTTCGGGATCAGGCGACCACAGCGGCGATGACACGAAGCGTTCCGTCGTCATCCTCGCATCGCACAGACTACAGCTTCGTGATGTATTCGATCTTAAAAATGAGATTCGTGTTCGGCGGTATTCCGGCTTGAGAATTACCATTTGCGCCGTAGGCGAGCCCGGTCGGGATAATGATCTGTCGAACGCCTCCGGGCTGCATTCCCACGACGGAGGCTTCGAATGCCGGAATGTAGATGCTCTTGCCGATGACAAATTCCAGTGGGTCCCGACCGGTTTGCTTGCTCGTGTCGAACTGAGTGCCGTTAGGCAGATATCCCGTATAGTCGACCTGCACCGAGTCGTTCACTGCCGCGGCGTCCCCCGTCCCGACCGTGAGGTCCTTGATGTAGACGCCATTCGCCTGTTTGGTGAACGTCGAGATGTCGATGCCAAGGCTGCTCGCATACGAGTCATTGGCCGGATCGATTGGGTCCGGGACATTGGGCCCGGTGTCGAGACCGCAGGCGGCGAGAAGGGCGAGCGCGGCTACTGCAGTGAACGAACGGGGTTGACGCATATCGGGTCTCTATCGAGTAGGGGATCGTGCGTTATGTAGGCCAGCGTACGCGGAACGCGCAAGTGGGCCACGGTAAACGGCCCCATGAGACAGGTGAGCGTCGCCAGAGCGGGAACGCAGCCTTCTAACACCTCACGCGACCACAAGGTCACGTGAAATGTCGCCGATTGTCGGGCATCCGCATAGCGCCAACGCAAGATCGACCTCGGTTCTGAGCAGTTCAAGCACGCGTCGCGCGCCTGCTTCGCCGCCCGAGGCGAGCCCCCAGACGACCGGTCGTCCCACGAGTACGGCACGGGCGCCCAGCGCAATGGCTTTGATCACATCGGTACCGCGGCGTATTCCGCCGTCCAGCAATATCTCCACGCGGCCAGCGACGGCGTCGACGACCTCCGGCAGCGCACGCACGGACGCGATCGCTGTGTCGAGCTGACGGCCACCGTGATTCGAGACGATGATGCCTGACGCGCCGTGGTCCACCGCCTTGGCGGCGTCATCGCCTCGAACGATACCCTTGATGAGGACCGGGAGACGCGTGATCGATCGGAGCCAATCGACGTCGCGCCAGCTGAGCGCGGCGTCGATGCCGCTCGCGAAATTCGTCCCCAAACCCGGCTCTGCATGCCCGGTGGGCATAGGAATGCTGCCTGACGAGGGTACGTTGGCCAGGTGCACGCCCGGTGGAAGGTGAAAGCGGTTTCTCAGATCACGCTCGCGCCGACCGAGCACTGGTGCATCGACGGTGAGCACGACCGCACCCATTCCGCATGCTTCCGCGCGCTCGATTAGGGACTTCGTGAGGCCGCGGTCGGCGTAGACATAGAGTTGGAACCACTGGCGACCACCGACCGCCGCGACGTCTTCGATCGTACAGGTAGACGCGGTGCTCAGGATCATGACCGTGCCTGCGGCCTTTGCCGCGCGCGCCGTGGCGATCTCGCCGTCGTCGCACGCGAGACGCTGAAAGGCCGTCGGCGCAATGAGCACCGGGAAGTCGACCGGCGCTCCGAGCACGGTCGTTCTCGTCGACCGTTTGCTCACATCGACCAGGACGTGATACCGAAGCGAGAGCCTGTCGTACGCGGCGCGGTTCTCGCGCACCGTCACCTCATCGTTGGCGCCACCCACGTAATAGTCGTACGCGAGCGTCGTCAGGCGCTCCTTCGCCGAGGCTTCGATCTCGGCGAGGTTGAGGGCGGGCGTGTTGCTGTCGGTCACGGTGGGTGTGCGCCTAACGCCGATACTGCGAGTAGTCGCGGAGCGGCTCGGTGCACGCGGGCCAGCTCTGCGGACCGCCGGGCGCGTTGGCGGGGCGGCGCACATCCGGGCCCTGATCGAACACGCGCTTGTCGCGCGCGAGCGTCTCCGGGTCCTCGCTCGCGAGATACACGAGCATCGCCGTCAACGTCGCGTTGTTCTTTAGATCATCGAGCACGATCTTGTCGAACGTATCGCGGTTCGTGTGCCAGGTGTATGTGCCGTAGTCCCAGCTCGTGGCGCCCAACCCGAACGCGGGCGCGCCGTAACAGACGAAGGACGCGTTGTCGGAGCCGCCACCGGCAGGCGCGCCCGGGAAGCTCAGGTTGACGTTCCGCGCAATCTCTGCGGGGATATTGCTCATCCACTTCGCGAGATTGCCGCTCGCGGTGGTGAACCCCGACGCTGAGAAGTTCACGATGCGCCCGGTGCCGTTGTCCTGATTGAATAGCGCCTGTAAGCCTTTCACGATTTCCGGGTGATCTGCCGCGAACGCGCGCGAGCCGTTGAGGCCCTGCTCTTCACCGCTCCAGTGACCGACGACAATCGTGCGCTTCGGGTTCGGGTAGATCTTCTTCAGGATGCGAAGCGCCTCGAGCATCGTAATGGTGCCAGTGCCGTTATCCGTGGTGCCGGAGCCAGCGTCCCACGAGTCGAAGTGCGCGGAGAGCATCACGTACTCGTCAGGCTTCTGCGAGCCCTTGATTGTCGCGATCGTGTTGAACACCGGCACGTCGCCGAGAAACTCGGACTCCGCGCGAACGCGAAGGGTGGGACCCTGGTTGTTTTCGGTGAGGCGGTAGACGAGGCCGTAGTCCTCGCAGCTCAGGTCCACCGACGGGACCTTGTCGGTGCGGGAGTCGAACACCTTGTTGACGCCCCATCCGTTCGACCACCGCGACGCGATGACGCCGGCAACGCCGGCTTCCTGGAGTCGCTTGCCTAACGTGCCGGTGCCGAGGCCCAGCGCATACCCGGTTGCGGTGACGCGAGCATTCCAGCGCGTGGTCGCGGTGTCACGCATCGCGCGCATGCGCGCGAACGACACCGAGTCACCAAATTGACGCCAGTTGTCGTCGGGTCGGCAGGTGGGCTGCGCCATCGACACGAGCACGAACTTGCCCTTGGCTTGCGGCAGCCAGGCGACGAACGCGATGCTGTCGGCGACCTCCGGAAGAATAACGGTCGAGGCAGCGACGTCCTTGCCGCCAGTCCCCGCGCTCCACGCGAGGATGGTGCCCTCGAGGGTGCGCACGCGCGGTGTCATGAGGTCGATGTGCGTGGGGCCTCGACGCCACCCCTTCCACTTGCCGTACTGCTCGTTGCGCGCGTCGACGCCCCAGCTCTTGTACGTGGCGACGAGCCAGTCGTTGCCGCGCTTGATCCCCGGGGTACCCGTTAGGCGCGGCCCGATCGAGTCGCTCAGGACCTGGGCAAGCGTGTAGGCCTGCGAGCTGTTCATCCCTTCCGCCCAGATCTGGCGGATGGTCTGGTCGCTGGTGGTGTAGGTCTGCGCCACGACGACCGTTGGTGCGGCGACAGCGAGAATTGCAGCGAGAGACAGAGCTCTGCTCATGGTTTCGGGATTGAGGACGTGGGTGCTTCGTTCGGTGGTTCTACGGCCGCCCGAGAGGGCAGTCATCAGTAGCCAGCCCGATAGAAGTCGCCGGCGACGCAGCCAAGATGAGGCACGCCGCCGGCGACTGTCTACCGAATAGGGTCGTTATTGCACGACCTTGTCATTTGCGGCGGCGGAGCCTGCGTAAATGCCGTTGAACAGGAACTTGAACGTCCCGTGCGGCTGCGCGCGGAACGTGATTTCCGGACCGAAGAGATACAGCTTCCCCTTCCCGACGTTCGCTTCAGCAATGGCAACGCCGCCATCGAGGTAGTTCTGACCCCACGCCCAGCCGCTGCGCAGCGAGTGTGGCGAGTCGAACCATGCGATCGGCCTCACTCCCTTGAGCGACGCGTCGGGCTCGAGGCGAAAGACCGGGTCTTCATCGAAGAACACGTCCAGATTGTTAGGCAGGCCGGCGGCAACCGGCGCGGTGTTGTCCACCGTGACGCGCAGAATCGAGCCAGGGACGTAGAACTTGTCGTTAGGGAGCTCGCGCACCTGTCCCTGCGGCGTCCGCTCCACGAGGTGGTTCGACAACGGCAGGCCAAGGTAGTAGGCGAGCGCGGTGGACGACCCGACGGTGATGATCGTGCCACCGTCGTCCAGGAACTTCTTGAGCTGCGGGATCGTCTTCTCCGGCGTCACGCGGCCGAGCCACCCGCGGAATTCCTCGGGAATGGTGCTCGGGTCGATCTCGCGGCCGAAACCGCCGCGGCGCCCTTGGCCCTCGCCGGCCGGCGCTGGAATGGCGCCACCCTGAAACACGAGGACGTCGTACTTCTCCGATAGATTCCCGGCGTCGAGCGTCTGCGGGTACACAACGGTGTACGGGAACTCGAACTGCTCGAACAGCCAGCGCGTGTGACCGGACGGCATCGAGCCGCCGTACTGATCCCACAGCGCGATGCGCTTTGGCTGTAGTTTGAGCGCGTCGCTGCCCGGTCGCGCCGACGTACCGTCGAACGACAGGCCCTTCTCCTTCGCAAGCGTCTGCAGCATCTGCGTCGTGTTGCCCTTGGACGCGATATAGAACGTGCCCGCGGGGTACGACTTACCGTTCGCGTTCAGCGGGCTCTTGAGCCAGTACACGTCGTTGCCAGCCTTGATCGCCCGGTTCACCGCGATGAACGCATCGTTCGTGTTGTGGGAGAGCAGATAGCCCGCCGTGCCTGACGACGCGACGGTTCCCGCCGGCGGCTCGGCCGTGCCGGTAATCGGCTGACATGGGCAGTCGAAGCCGTCGAGGATGCGGTCGAACTGCACGCCCATCTGGAACGCGAGCGTGTAGCCGGCATTGTCGTAAGGCGGCTTCGGCGGCCCTCCCGGATAGGCGAAATCGTTAGGGTGATCCTGCGGCTCGAACATGTCGAGCACGTGGGGACGGAACGCCTGCGCAGTCTTCACGACGTACGAACCGGCCGCGTAGCTCTTGCCCCCGACAGTGAACGGCGCAGTCGCCTTGAGCACCGTCACATTCACCTTGCGGAGCGCGTTGACGAACTTCGTCGCCGTCAGGAAGTCCGGCTGCGCAGCCGGAATGATATACCCGCGCGGGTCTCGCTTCGCCGGATCGCGCAGGTACTCCGCGTAGAACTTGGTCGGCGCAGCGGCGCCGAACGGATTGATCGCTCCGGCCGCACCGCCCGGGACGCCCGGCCGGCCGCCGGCCCCATCGCCTCGCTCGCGCGCGACCGCTGCGTCGAGCGAATCGAGCTCGCTGGGTGTCGTCGTCCAGGTGTCGCGGCTGCCGCGCTCGATGGAGTTCTTCCCCATGCGATAGATGTTGTACAGCAGCGTCTCACGATAGCGCGATGCCACGTCCATCACCGCCCAGTTCGCGGTGATCGAGTAATCGATCGACTGGCGGAAGTGCCACTGCTGCGGCGCGATCGGATACGGCAGGTCGGCGCGCGGCAGCTGATTGCGCACGACGAGTGGAATCTCCATGGGCGTCGGATTGCCGATCGTCTCCGTCAGCAGCCCGATCATGTTGTGGAAGTAGGCGAGCGTACGGAGACCGCCGTTCCACCAGGTCGAGTAGCTCGAGCCCGTGCGCATGGTCACGCCAGGCTTCCCTTCCGCCTCGAAGCGCGTGTGCATGGCCGCGGCAACGAGATCCAGCTGCACCGGAATGAGCGGGTCGAAGTTGAAGTTGAACGGATCGCGGAACGGCGGCGCGAACATCACCGTGCCCGCGGGCCCGGTCTGGTGATGATTGTAGACGATCTGCGGGAACCACTCGTGGTACGCGATCCGCGCGTCGTTGATCGTCTCGGGCTGATTCAGGATGTAGAAATCGCGGTTGTCGTCGTGTCCGATGTATTTCTGGTAGAGGCGCGGGATGTTCATGTTCCGCTTGAGCGTGTCCGCGTCCTTCATGTACCAGTTCGACACGAGCTGCATCCCGTCCGGATTCACATGAACGAGCAGCATGATGTCGTCGTTCAGAATCCGGAGCGTCTCGGGATCGTTGCGGCTCACGAGCTGGTAGCTCGTCTCGATCAGCTGATGCGCGCCGAGCACTTCGGTCGCGTGCAGTCCGCCGTCGATCCAGACGACCGCCTTCCCCTCACGCGCGAGCGCGTGCGCCTCGTCGTCGGTCAGGCTTTCGGCAAGCGCGAGCTTCTTCGCGATCTCCTTGAAGCGGTCGAGCTTCTTGAAGTTTTCCGGCGACGTGACGATCGCCATGAGCTGCGGACGACCTTCAGCCGTCTTGCCGATCTCCTCGACGCGCATGCGGTCGGATTCGGCGTCGATCTTCTTCCAGTACTCCTGGAACTGATCGTAGTTGGCCAGCTTCCAGTCGTCGCCGATGTTGAAGCCGAAGAACTCCTTGGGCGTCGTGATCTTTCCCGCAGGCGGAGTCTGGGCGCCCACAGCCGTTGCGCTGAGCACGGCCGTGAGCAGGGTGGCGCGTCGAACTGTGGGAACGTTCACTCGCATGACCGGTCCTTGATACTCGGGAGTGTTTGGAAGGCGCTGCTCGCTCTACGCGGTTGCGGCGTCGAGCGTTGGTATATAACAGGGGCGGCGGGGGACGGGCGACGGGTAGAAAGCGGAGGCCTCGAGAAGCCTCTAGCGCAGGAGAGGCATCCCGAGGTCTTTTCCGTCTTCTGATTCCCGATTCCCGATTCCCGATTCCCTATTCCCGTGTCCTCGATCGCCGTCCATAAGTTCGGAGGCGCGTCCCTCGCTGACGCGGACGCGGTCGCCCACGCGGTCTCGATCGCGAAGGCACAGCATCCACAGTCCATCATCATCGTCGTTTCGGCGCTCGCGGGCGTCACCGACGCGCTGCTCGATGGCGCCCGCCGCGCCGCCGCCGGGGAAGACCGCGTTCTTCGTGAGACGGCCACAACCCTTCGCGAGCGCCATCGGCGGATCGTCACGAAGCTGCTCCGCAAGCCAGAGCAGCGCGCCGTGCTGGATGAGATCGACGCGGCGATGGCCGAGCTCGAAGCGCTCGCCCACGGGCTCTCGATCCTTCGCGAGCTCACGCCGCGCACGTCCGATTACATCGCCTCACGCGGCGAACGGTTGAGCGCACGCATCGTGGCGGCGGTACTCACTCGCGCCGGCGCTCGCGCGCAATTCGTGGATGCGCTCGATGTCATCCGGACCAACGGACAATTTGGCAACGCGTCACCCGACCTTTCGGCGACCGATCGCGCCGCGCGCGCGGCGCTGCTCCCGCTGCTTCGCCGTCGCATAACGCCGGTCGTCCCCGGCTTCATCGGCGCCACGCCGAGTGGCGAGGTGGCGACGATCGGGCGCGGCGGCACGGATCTCAGCGCGACACTCATCGGGCGCGCGCTACGCGCCGCGAGCGTTACGCTATGGAAGGATGTTCCGGGGCTGCTCACGGCCGACCCACGCATCGTCACCGACGCGCGCGTGATCCCGCAGCTCAACGCTCGTGAGGCGGCCGAGCTCGCGTACTACGGCGCGAAGGTGCTTCACCCGCGCGCTCTCACGCCACTCGCACGTTCGTCGACGCCGTTGTTCATTCGGCCCTTCGCCGATCCGAGTGCTCCCGGGACAGAGATCTCCGCTCGCCGCACGCTCACGAAGTATCCCGTCAAGGCACTCTCCGCCGTCACCGCGCAAGCGCTCGTGACTGTGACCGGCAACGGAATGCTCGGCGTGCCAGGCATCGCGGGTCGGACCTTCACCGCCCTGCACCGCGAAGGCGTGTCTGTCTCGCTCATCACGCAGGCGTCGTCTGAGCACTCCATCTGCTTCACGGTGCCCGCGGCGAGCGCGGAGTCCGCGCGCGCGAGCCTCACGACGGCGTTCGCCGACGAGATCGAGCGCCGCGAAATCGATGAGGTCGAGGTCGAGGCGAATCTGGCCACGCTCGCCGTCGTCGGGCTCGGGATGCACGGCATGCCCGGCGTCGCGGCTCGCGTGTTCTCCGCGCTCGCGAACGGCGGCATCAACATCGTGGCGATCGCGCAGGGATCGTCTGAGCTCAACATCTCCGCCGTGGTTTCCGAGGCCGATTTGCCGGCCGCAATGCGGCGCGTTCACGGCGAGTTCCAGCTCAGTCGGTTGGGTGGCGGTGCTGCGGTGCGACCCGAGCACGCGGATGTCGTGCTGCTTGGATTCGGACAGATCGGACGAACGCTCGCGTCAATGCTGGGACGCGCGCGCCAAGAGGGACCGCGGGCACGCGTCGTCGGCATCATCGATCGAAGCGGATACGTCTTCGACCCCAACGGCGTCTCGGCCCGTCGGCTCGCCACTCTCGCAAA
>Ga0068861_100001406_pt1 | contig 15139 bp, 8 predicted proteins | sample KBSSwiS42_FD_66593 | JGI IMG/M metagenome (GOLD analysis project Ga0068861, IMG submission 66593) | Switchgrass rhizosphere microbial communities from Kellogg Biological Station, Michigan, USA - KBS Switchgrass S4-2 | ecosystem: Host-associated > Plants > Roots > Rhizosphere > Soil ...
GTCGAAGACGTCCGCGCCGCCATCGCCGCGGCCAACGTGAACCAGGCCAAGGGCAGCTTCGACGGGCCGCGCGAGCTCTACGCCATCGCCGCCAACGACCAGCTCCTCTCCAGCGAGCAGTACAAGCCGCTCGTGATCGCCTATCGCAACAACGCGCCCGTGCGCCTGAGCGACGTGGCCGCGGTCGTGGACAGCGCGGAGAACCTGCGCCAGGCCGCCTGGATGAACGAGACGCCCGCCGTCATCATGAACATCCAGCGCCAGCCCGGGGCCAACATCATCGCGGTGGTGGACCGGGTCAAGGCCCTCCTCCCCCAGCTCCGCGCGTCGCTGCCCGCCTCGGTGAAGGTCCAGATCCTCACCGACCGCACCACCACCATCCGCGCCTCGGTGGAAGACGTGGAGTTCGAGCTGCTGCTCACCATCGCCCTCGTGGTGATGGTGATCTTCCTGTTCCTGCGCACGCTGGCCGCGACCGTGATCCCCAGCGTGGCCGTGCCCCTCAGCCTCCTGGGCACGTTCGGCGTGATGTACCTGCTCGGCTACTCCCTGAACAACCTCACCCTGATGGCGCTGACCATCGCCACCGGCTTCGTGGTGGACGACGCCATCGTCATGATCGAGAACATCTCGCGCTACATCGAGGAGGGCGACCCGCCCCTGGAGGCCGCCCTCAAGGGCGCGGAGCAGATCGGCTTCACGATCCTGTCCCTCACCGTCTCCCTGATCGCCGTCCTCATCCCGCTGCTTTTCATGGGCGACGTGGTGGGCCGCCTCTTCCGCGAGTTCGCGATCACGCTGTCCGTGACCATCCTCGTCTCCGCCGTCGTCTCCCTCACCCTCACGCCGATGATGTGCGCGAAGCTGCTCCACCATCGCAAGCCCGAGGAGCAGGGACGCTTCTACCGCTGGTCGGAAGGCGCCTTCGAGCGGATCATCGTCCGTTACGGGCGGATGCTCACCTGGGTGCTGGACCGCCAGCCCGCGACCCTGATCGTGGCCGCGGCCACGCTCGTGGCCACGGTCCTGCTGTATGTCCTGATCCCGAAGGGCTTCTTCCCCGTCCAGGACACCGGGGTGATCCTCGGCATCTCCGAGGCCACGCAGTCGATCTCGTTCCCGGCCATGGCCGAGCGCCAGCAGGCGCTGGTGCGCACGATCCTGAAGGACCCGGCGGTGGAGAGCCTCTCGTCCTTCATCGGGATCGACGGCACCAATACGACGATGAACAGCGGGCGCATCCAGATCAACCTCAGGCCGCTCGAGGACCGCGACGCCGGCTCCAGCGCGATCATCCGGCGCCTCCAGCCCGAGCTGGAGAAGGTGCAGGGCATCACGCTGTTCCTGCAGCCCGTCCAGGACCTCACGGTGGAGGACCGCGTCAGCCGGACGCAATACCAATACAGCCTCGAGGATCCCGACGTACGGGAGCTGGGTGAGTGGGTGCCCCGCTTCCTGGAGAAGCTCAAGGCCCTGCCCGAGCTGCGCGACGTGGCCAGCGACCAGCAGAACGCGGGGCTGCAGGCCCATCTCGAGCTCGACCGCGCGACGGCGTCACGCCTCGGGATCACGCCCCAGATGCTGGACGACGCGCTCTACGACTCCTTCGGCCAGCGCCAGATCTCGACGATGTTCACCCAGCTCAACCAGTACCGCGTCGTGCTGGAGGTGGGGCCGGACTTCCAGAAGCACCCCGACAACCTGCAGGACGTCTACCTGCGCTCGACGGAAGGGGGCACCGTTCCCCTGGCCTCGTTCACGACCGTCCGCCTCCAGAACGCGCCGCTGGTCGTCAACCACCAGGGCCAGTTCCCGGTGGCGACGGTCTCCTTCAACCTCGCCCCCAACGCGTCGCTGGGAGACGCGGTGAGCGCGATCGACCGGGCCAAGGACGACCTGCAGATGCCGGCCAGCATCCAGGCGGAGTTCCAGGGCACGGCGCGCGCGTTCCAGGCCTCGCTCGCCAACCAGCCTCTCCTGATCCTGGCCGCGATCGTGACCGTCTACATCCTGCTCGGCATCCTGTACGAGAGCTACATCCACCCCGTCACGATCCTCTCCACGCTGCCGTCCGCGGGCGTGGGCGCGCTGCTCTCCCTGATGCTGTTCCGCATCGACTTCTCCGTCATCGCGCTCATCGGGATCATCCTGCTCATCGGCATCGTCGAGAAGAACGCGATCATGATGATCGACTTCGCGCTCGACGCGGAAAGAAAAGAGGGCAAGCCACCGGAGGAGGCGATCTACCAGGCGGCCCTCCTGCGCTTCCGGCCCATCCTGATGACGACGTTCGCGGCCCTCTTCGCGGGCGTGCCCCTCGCCCTCGGCACCGGGATCGGGTCCGAGCTGCGGCGTCCGCTGGGCATCGCGATCGTGGGCGGGCTGATCTTCAGCCAGATGCTCACGCTGTTCACGACCCCCGTGATCTACCTGGCCTTCGACCGGCTGGCCCGGCGGGTCACGAGGCGGGCGAAGGGATCGGCCGCGCCCGAGATGCGGCCGGTGGAGGAGGGATGAACCTCTCCACGCCGTTCATCCACCGGCCCATCGCCACGACGCTGCTCACCATCGCCATCGCGCTCGCGGGCGCGATCGCCTACGTCCTGCTCCCCGTCTCTCCCCTGCCCCAGGTCGAGTTCCCCACCATCAACGTGGGCGCGGGTCTGCCCGGGGCCAGCCCGGAGACGATGGCTTCCTCGGTGGCCACGCCTCTCGAACGCCAGTTCGGACGCATCGCGGGCGTGACGGAGATGACGTCCACCAGCGGCCTCGGCAACACGAACATCACGCTGCAGTTCGATCTCAACCGCAACATCGACGCCGCCGCCCGCGACGTGCAGGCCGCCATCAACGCCGCCCGCGGCCAGCTTCCCGCGAACCTGCCCAACAACCCGTCCTACCGCAAGGTCAACCCCGCGGACGCGCCGATCATGCTGCTCTCGCTCACCTCGGAGATCGTGGAGCGCGCGCGCATGTACGACATCGCGTCCTCGATCCTGCAGCAGCGCCTGGCCCAGCTCCCCGGGGTGGGCCAGGTGAACGTGGGCGGAGGCGCGCTGCCCGCCGTGCGCGTGGACGTGAACCCGATGGCGCTGAACAAGAACGGCCTCTCCATGGAGGACGTGCGCACGGCGCTGGCCGCGGCCAACGCGAACCGGCCCAAGGGATCGCTGCACGGGCCGGCCCAGACCTGGTCGATCACCACCAGCGACCAGCTCCTCAAGGCAGCGGACTACGTGCCCCTGGTCATCCAGTATCAGGACGGTGCCGCCCTGCGCCTGGGCGACGTGGCGCGCGTCACCGATTCCGTGGAGGACATCCGATCGGGCGGCCTCTCCAACGGCAAGCCCGCGATCATCATCATCATCTTCCGGCAGCCCGGGGCGAACATCATCGAGACGGTGGACGGCATCCGTGCGCTGCTCCCGCAGTTCCAGGCCTCCATCCCGCCCACGGTGAAGCTCTCCGTCGTCATCGACGCCACGCGCACCATCCGCGCCTCCGTGCGCGACGTGCAGATCACGCTGGGCATCTCGATCCTGCTCGTCATCCTCGTCGTCTTCGTGTTCCTGCGCAGCGTGCGCTCCACCCTGATCCCTTCCGTGGCCGTGCCCGTCTCCCTCATCGGGACCTTCGGCGTGATGTACCTCCTCGGCTACAGCCTGGACAACCTCTCGCTGATGGCCCTGACCGTGGCCACCGGCTTCGTGGTGGACGACGCGATCGTGGTGGTGGAGAACGTGACGCGGCACCTCGAGGAAGGGATGACGCCCTTCGACGCCGCCGTGAAGGGGGCGACGGAGATCGGCTTCACCGTCCTGTCCATCAGCATCTCCCTCATCGCGGTCTTCATCCCCATCCTGCTCATGGGCGGCATCGTGGGGCGCCTGTTCCGCGAGTTCGCGGTGACGCTGTCCGTGGCCATCGTGGTCTCGCTCCTCATCTCCCTCACCACCACGCCCATGATGTGCGCGCGGCTGCTCAAGCCCGCGCGCGAGGAAGGCCAGCACGGCCGGCTCTTCCAGGCCAGCGAGAAGGTGTTCACGGCCGTGCTCCACCGCTACGAGCGCACGCTGCACTGGGTGCTCGCCCATCAGCCGCTCACCCTGCTCGTGACCCTGGCCACCATGGTGGCGACGGTGTACCTGTACACGATCGTCCCCAAGGGGTTCTTCCCGCAGCAGGACACGGGACGCCTGAACGGCTCGATCCAGGCCGACCAGGACACGTCCTTCCAGGCCATGCAGAAGAAGCTCGCCGTCTTCATCAAGACGGTCATGGACGACCCGGCGGTGGAGAGCGCGACCGGGTTCCTGGGCGGCAGCGCGAACTCCGGCCGAATGTTCGTGGCCCTGAAACCGCCGGGCGAGCGCGACGTCTCCGCGGACCAGGTGATCGCGCGCCTGCGCGGCAAGCTCTCGCACGTGCCGGGGGCGAACCTGTTCCTCTCTCCCGTGCAGGACGTGCGCGTGGGCGGACGCATGGGCGGCGCGCAATACCAGTACACGCTGCAGGCGGACGACGCCAAGGAGCTCTTCACCTGGGCCCCGAAGATCCTGCGCTCGTTCCGGCAGGTCCACGAGCTGACCGACGTCAACAGCGACCAGCAGGACAAGGGCCTGCAAGCCTCGCTCGTCATCGACCGCGAGACGGCCTCGCGGCTCGGGGTCACGCCCCAGGCCATCGACGCGACGCTCTACGACGCGTTCGGCCAGCGGCCCGTCTCGACCATGTACACGTCGCTGAACCAGTACCACGTGATCCTCGAGGTCGCGCCCGAGTTCTGGCAGAACCCGACCGGACTGCGGTCGGTGTACGTGAAGGCCGCGGACGGCAAGCTGATCCCGCTCTCCGCCTTCACGCACTACGAGACCTCGACCGCGCCCCTGTCCGTCAACCACTCGGGCCAGTTCCCGTCCGTGACGATCTCGTTCAACCTGCCGCCGGGCGTCGCCCTCGGCGACGCGGTGGACGCGATCAAGGACGCGGAGACCGAGATGCGCCTGCCCGCGACGATCCGCGGCAGCTTCGCGGGCACCGCGCAGGCCTTCCAGGAATCACTGGCCAACGAGCCCATCCTCATCGCGGCCGCGCTCCTCACCGTCTACATCGTCCTGGGGATGCTGTACGAGAGCCTCATCCACCCGATCACGATCCTCTCCACGCTCCCCTCCGCGGGCGTGGGCGCGCTGCTCGCGCTGCTGATCACCAAGAACGACCTCTCCGTGATGTCCCTCATCGGGATCATCCTGCTCATCGGGATCGTCAAGAAGAACGCGATCCTGATGATCGACTTCGCGATCGAGGCGGAGCGGCGCGATGGCCTCGCCCCGGAAGACGCGATCTTCAAGGCCTGCCTGCTGCGCTTCCGTCCCATCACCATGACCACGATGGCCGCCCTCCTGGGAGGGCTGCCCCTCGCCATCGGGGCCGGTACCGGCGCCGAGCTGCGCCGGCCGCTGGGCATCGCGATCGTGGGCGGCCTCCTCTTCAGCCAGATGCTCACGCTGTTCACGACCCCGGTCGTCTACCTCTATCTCGACCGCTTCCGCCTGCGCTGGGAAAAGCTGCGGCGACGACCGCGGCACGCGGTGCCGACGGCGGGCGGCGCATGACGCGACGGCACGTCGTCCTTGCCTCCCTTACCGCCGCGTCCATGACCCTGCACGGGTGTGCCGTCGGTCCGAACTACAAGCGTCCGTCCGCCCCCACTCCCCCCGCCTTCAAGGAAGATGCGCCGCCCGGCCAGCGGCCCGAGGATTGGAAGCCCGCGGAGCCCCGCGACGCCGTGCCGCGCGGGCCGTGGTGGGAGCTCTTCGGCGATCCCGAGCTCGACACGCTCGAGGCGCAGGTGGACCTCGCCAACCAGGACGTCGCGCGGGCGGAGGCGAACTACCGCGTGGCGCGCGCACTGGCGCGCGGGGCCCGGGGCGAGCTCCTGCCCACCGTCACCGCGGGCGCGGGGGTCACGATCTCGCACAACGGCAACCGCAGCTCGAACGGCACCGTGATCGGCTCCGGCTCTTCCCGCACCACGAGCTACCAGGTGCCCATCGACCTCTCGTGGGAAGCGGACGTGTTCGGCCGCATCCGGCGGAACATCGAGGCGAACGTGGCCGAGGCCCAGGCCAGCGCGGCCGACCTCGAATCCGTCCGGCTCACGCTGCACGCGGAGCTGGCCACCGACTGGTTCCTCTTGAAGGGCCTGGACGCGGAACGGCGCCTCCTGGACGAAGCCATCGACTCCTTCACGCGCGCCCTCGAGCTCACCCGCGCCCGGCACGATCAGGGCCTCGTCTCCGGCGTGGACGTCGCGCAGGCGGAGACGCAGCTGGAGGCGGCGCGTGTCGACGCGACGGACCTCGGCATCGCGCGGGCGCAGCTCGAGCACGCCATCGCGGTGCTCGTGGGCAAGCCGCCGTCGGAGTTCGCCGTCCCGTTCTCGCCCCTCGACATTTCCGCGCCAGAGGTTCCGGCCATGCTGCCCGCGGAGCTCCTGGAGCGCCGCCCCGACATCGCGGCCGCGGAGCGCCGCGTGGCCTCCGCCAACGCGCAGGTGGGAGTGGCCACCGCCGCCTTCTTCCCGCGCCTGCTCCTGGCCGCCGGCGCCGGCTTGCAGACGACGAGCCTGGGCAGCCTCTTCTCCGCCCCCAGCCGGTTCTGGTCGCTCGGTCCGTCCCTGCTGCAGACCCTGTTCGACGGGGGACGGCGGAGGGCCGCCGCGGACCAGGCCCGCGCGTCCTACGACGCCGCCGTCGCCGCCTACCGGCAGAGCGCGCTCGGCGCGTTCCAGGAGGTGGAGGACGGCCTGGCCGCGCAGAGGATCCTGGGTACGGAGGCGGCGCAGCAAGGAGCGGCCACGGCGGCCGCGGACCGCCTGGTGACGATCTCACGCAGCCGCTACCGCGGCGGAATCACGTCCTATCTCGAGGTGTCGATCGCGGAAACGGTGGCTCTCAACAACCATCGCGCGGGCGTGCAGGTCCTCACGCGCCGGCTCACGAACGGAGTCGCGCTCGTGAAGGCCCTGGGCGGAGGCTGGGAGGCGGCCACGCTCCCTCCGCCGGACGCGGTGCTCGCGGGCGCGTCTTCCAATCGCTGAGCGCGAAGCCGGGCTTCTGGCGTAGGCTCCTCGCATGAAGCTTTGCCTCGCGCTGTCTCTCGCCGCGGTTCTCGCGGCGCCCGCCTTCGCGCAGTCCCCGTCTCCGTCTCCGTCCGTCGGGCCGCCCGAGATCGGTCCGGCGCGGGGGTCGCTCGTGATCGTGGGCGGCGGGCTGAAGAGCGATTCGATCCTCAAGCGGTTCCTCGACCTCGCCGGCGGCCCCGAGGCCAACGTGGTGATCATTCCCACCGCGGGCGAGAGCGACGACCTCGCCGACTACGCGGGCGACGTCCGCGATCTCGCCGACGCGGGGGCGCGCCACGCCAAGGTGATCCACACGCGCGATCGCAAGGTCGCCGATTCCGAGGCCTTCATCGCTCCCCTGCGCGAGGCGCGCGGGGTCTGGTTCCCGGGCGGCCGCCATTGGCGGCTCGCCGATGCCTACCTCGGCACGCGCACCCAGGCCGCCCTCCGCGACGTGCTGGCCCGCGGCGGCGTGATCGGCGGTACTTCCGCCGGCGCGACCATCCTGGGCTCGTTCATGGTGCGCGGCGACACGAAGGGCAACACGATCATGGTCGGCGACCACGTCGAGGGGTTCGGCTTCCTGAAGAACGTGACCATCGACCAGCACCTCCTGCGGCGCAACCGCCAGTTCGACCTCGTCCCCGTGATCGCGAGCCATCCCGAGCTCCTCGGGATCGGCCTCGACGAGGACACCGCGATCGTGGTGCGCGGCGACCGCTTCGAGGTGATGGGGACGGGGTACGTCGCGATCTACGACCGCACGCGAAGGATCGATACCGGCGGACAGTTCTACCTGCTCGCCCCCGGCGATCGCTACGACCTGAAGACCCGGGAGGCGGAGCGCCCTCAGCCGCGCGGCGTGCCCATGGAGCGCGTGGTCAAGGAGCCGTGGAAGCAGTGACCGTCTAGCCTTCCAGGCGGTACCCCATGCCGTGGACGGTCGTGATGAGCTGCGGGTTGCGCGGATCGTCTTCCAGCTTCCGCCGCAGCCAGGCCACGTGTACGTCGACCGTGCGCGTGGAGACGTCCGCGTCGTAGCCCCAGACGTGCTGGAGGAGCTCGGACCGCGACAAGGTGGCGCCGCGATGGTCCACGAAGTAGCGGAGCAGGTGGAACTCGCGCGGGGAGAGGTCGACGGGCCGGCCGCCCTTGCGCACCTCGGCGGCCCGGACGTCGATGGTCACGTCGCGTACGGACACGGGCGCGCGCGGCGGCGGCGCCGGGCCCGCCGACGAGGGCCGGAGGCGCGCCTCGATGCGCGCGAGCAGCTCCGCGTTGTCGAAGGGCTTGGTCACGTAGTCGTCCGCCCCGAGCTTGAGCCCGCGCACCTTGTCCGACACCTGGCCACGCGCGGTGAGCATCAGGACGGGCGTGCCCACGCCGCGCGCCCGCAGCTCGCGCAGGACGTCGAACCCGTTGCGGCGGGGCAGCATCGCGTCCAGAAGCACGAGGTCGAACGCCTCCGCCGAGGCGCGGAGCAGTCCCGCCTCCCCGTCGCGCGCGACCGCGACATCGTAGCCGTCCGCCTGCAGTCGATCGGTGAGAGCGAGCACCACACCCGGCTCGTCCTCGACGAGAAGAAGCCGCGGCTTCACCCGAGCTCCTCGCGCGCGGGCACGGACGCCGCCGCGCCGTCCCCGGCCGCGGCCGCGGGGACGCGCAACACGAACGCGAGGCCTCGGGGGAGCGGGCGCACCTCGACGGTGCCGCCGTGCGCCTCCGCGATCCGCCGGACGAGGGAGAGGCCGATGCCGCTGCCCGGCGCCTGCGACTCCGCGGCGCGGCGGCCGCGGAAGAAGGGCTCGAACACGTGGCGGGCCTCGTCCGCGTTCAGGCCGGGACCCCGGTCCTCGACCACGATCTCGGCCATCGGTCCCGCGCGGTGCGCAGTGACCTTCGCGTAGCCTCCCTCCGCAGCATACTTCCGCAGGTTCACGAGGAGGTTGCGCAGGGCCGCGGCCAGGGTGGCCTCGTCCCCGGCCGCGTGCAGTCCCGCCTCGATCTCGACCTCGGTCTCGATCCCCTCCGCTTCCAGCCCCGCGTCCGCGACGGCCGCGCGCACGAGCCGCTCCAACTCGACCGGCTGGCGCCGGCTGGCGCCCGCGGCGTCCGCGCCCGCGAAGGCCAGGACCTGCTCGACCATGTCCGTGAGCCGGCGTCCTTCCTCGCGCAGGACGGCGCCGTATTCGCGCACGCGCGCGGGCTCGACCACGAGGCCGTCGCGCAGGTTCTCCGCGGCGGAGCGGATGACGGTCAGGGGCGTGCGCAGCTCGTGGCTGACCGCGGCCACGAACTCGAGCTGGCGGCCGGCCAGGCGCCGCTCCCGCCGCGCGGAGACGATCACGAGGGCCGCGCTGCCCCCGAGAAGGAGGAGGACCACCCCCGCCACCGCCGCGCTGCGCCGCTGGGTGGCGGCCACGGCCGCGTCCACGGAGCCCGCGCGATGGGAGAAGGCGATCGTCCAGGGCGCGTGCACGTCCGTGCCGTCCGCCCCCGTGATGCGCAGGGCGAACATCTTCCGGAACGTGCCGTGTACCGGCTCCGTCGTCGCCCCACCGCCCGGACGATCGGGCGCGAGGTTCGACAGGATCGCGCTGTCGATGTCGTCGAAGCGCACGCTGAACGCGCCCGCCGTCGCATCCGGGCTCGCGTCCGGCGCGGGGGCGGCGGGATCGCTGCGCCAGACCACGGGGCGCGCGACCCCGCCGGTGGCGGGCGCGGTGATGGTGACGTGGTATTCGAGCCCGTCTTCGCCGGACGCATGCTTGCGCGCGAGGTCGGGCAGGATCCGTTGCTCGAGCGCCCGGCGGTCGAGCCGGATGACGGACCACGTCATGGGCTCGAGGTCGTTGCGGAACACGAACACGTGGTCGACCCGATCCCCGGGCTTGGGCGGATCCGTGAGGGGTGCGCGTTGGGGCGACGGCACCAGGATCGCGGGCACGCTCACGTCCGTCGAGCCCAGACCGGCCAGAGGGCCCGGACCGTTCGGCGTTCGACGAGCCCCGAGGCGGCCCAGCAGCGCCGTCATCTCGGCGGGCACGGCGCTCTCGAGGAAGCGGCCCGCGCTCGGATCGAACCGGCGCACGCGCGGCGCGCCGGTGTCGGGCCGGGCCTCCACCAGCCAGACGTCGGCGACGAGGTCGGGATATGCCGCCTTCGCCTTCCAGGCCGCGAACGCGCGCGCGTAGGCCGCGTCGTCGCCGCGTTCGACGGCGGCGGCGTCCACGCCGAGCATGAGGAACGCGCGCGTCAGCTCGCGGTCCATGTCGCGCGCGAACGCCTCCGCGCGCCCGGCCGCGCTCGCCCGCATGCGCGTTCTCTCCGCCGCGCTCACCGCGTCGAGCCAGCGGTGCTGCAGCAGGGCGAGCCCGATCAGGAGCGCCCCGATCAGCACGGCGAGCAGCGGCAAGGGATCGCGAAGGAAGCGGCGCATGACCATCTGGGCCGCCAGTGTAGCAACCGGGCCTCCCCGCGCATCCCTCGGGGCCGGGACTTTAACAACCTCTTGACAACACCTTTACCGGCCCTTCACCACGCGCGGCCGGCCCTGCCGATATTGGGGGCGCACGAAGGAGGTGCCATGTCCTCGACCGTCCGCGTCTTCGCCGCGTCCGTCTCGATCTTGTCCTTCTCCGGACCGCTGTTCGCGGCCGACCCGGCCGCCACCGACGCGCCCGCCCGCGCCCAGCGCGTGCTTGCCGCGGCGCGCGAGGCCCTGGGCGGCGAGGCAGCGCTCGCCGGCGTCCATTCCCTTTCCCTCGAGGGCCAGCTCCGGCGGCGCGCGCCGGGCGACGAAGGCGAGACGGAGACGTCGGGCGACGTGCGCGTCGACGCCCTGCTCCCCGACCGCTACCTCCGCGTGGACACCGTCTCGCCCATGCCGGGCATGCCCGGCATTCCGCTGGCCACCGGGCTCGACGGCGACGAGGTCTGGTCGGGCGCGCTCCCCGTGGCCTCGGGCATGAACGTGGTCATCCGCACCGCGCCTCCGGGAGACGCGGGCGCACAGGCGCGGCAGAAGGACCGGATCCTGCGCGAGGCCGCGCTCTTCCTCGTCGCGCTCGCCGCCCGCGCGCCCGGAGTCGAATACACCTGGGCCGGCGAGGCGGAAGCCCCCGAGGGCCGCGCGGACGTCCTGCACGTGACCGGGCGCGGGGGGCTCGACGCGCGGTTGTTCGTGGACCAGAAGACGCATCGTCCGCTGATGCTCACGTTCCTCGACTCCCCGCCGCGCATGATGGTCCGCCGCCAGATGGGTCCGGGGGGAGGACACGGCGGCCCGGGCGGCGCCGCGGTCCCGGAGGCCCTGCCCACGCCGCCGCCCCCCGTCGAAGCCACGCTCTTCCTTTCCGACTGGAAGCGCGTCGGCGGGGTCCTGCTCCCCCATACCCTCAACAAGACGCTGGAGGGCAAGCCGTACGAGGAGATCGTGGTCTCCCGCTACACGGTCAACGATCCCAAGCTCACCGCGGACAAGTTCCGCAAGAAGGTCTGACGCGTGGAGCTCCTCGCGCTGCTGGCCGCGGCCGCGCTGCGCGTCCGCGTCCTCGACCCCAGCGGTGCCGCCGTGCCGAAGGCGGCGGTGACTCTCCAGTGCCCGGACGCACGGCCCCGTCGGGCCGTGACCGGGGCCACCGGCGAGGTGGTCTTCCCCGTCACTGAGGCGGCGTCCTGCGCACTCCGAGTGGACGCGCGCGGCTTCGAGCCTTTCGCGGAGTCCTCGGCCGCCGCCGACGCCGGCGGACTCATCGCCGTGCGCCTCGCCCTCGCCCGCCGCGAAGAGAAGGTCACGGTGGGCGAGGACACGCGTGAGTCGCTGGCCCGCGAGCGATCGTTCTCGCAGATCCTGACCCCGGAGGAAATCGCTTCGCTGCCCGACGACCCGGAGGAGATGGAGGACGAGCTCAAACGGCGCGCGGGGCCGGGAGCGGTGCTGCGCGTCAACGGGTTCAGCGGCGGCCGCCTGCCTCCCAAGAGCCAGATCCGCCAGATCCGCATCCAGACCAACCGCTACGCCGCCGAATACCACGAGGGCGGCCATCCCGGGATCGACATCGTGACCAAGCCGGGCCTGGGCTCGTGGCGCACCGCGGTGGGGGGCTCTCTCCGCGCCGACGACTGGTCCGCGCCCCCTCCCCTCGCATCCGCGGACGGCGATCAAAGCGCGCACCGCCTGTCGTTCACGCTCGACGGTCCACTGCGCAAGGACAGGACGTCTCTTTCCCTGCAGATCCAGTCGCGGGACGCCGCGGACGCGGCCGCCGTCACCGCACTCACCCCGACCGCTCCGGCGACGGTGCGCCTCACCCAGCAGAAGCTCGACTTGCAAGGGCGCATCGAGCACGCGTGGGGCAAGACGCAGACGGCACGGGCCGAGGTCCAGCGCAACACGTTCGATCGCGACGGCGTGGGCACGGGCGGCCTCGTCCTCCCCGAGCGCGGGTACGCGGACGATCGCACCGAGGACCTCCTGCGCTTGTCGAACCAGGGAGTTGCCTTCGGGGCGTGGGCCACGGACACGCGGCTGCAGCTCCGTCGCGAAGGCGTGACCTGGACGCCGGTACTCCGCGAGACGGCCCTCGACGTGCTGGGCGCGTTCTCCTCGGGCGGGGCCACGCTGACGGGCTCGCGGCGGACGTCGAGCCTCGAGCTGGGACAGGACTTCTCGCGCGCCCTGGGCCGCCACGCCCTGCGCACCGGCCTCCTCTACGAGGGCGCCTTCCTGCGCACGGACGAGCGCCGCAACGTCGAGGGCACGTACACCTTCGCCAGCCAGGCGGACTGGGATGCACGGCGGCCGCTCCTGTTCACTCAAAGGCGCGGCGATCCGCGAGTCTCCGTCGACCTTCACCGGCTCGGCCTGTACGCGCAGGACGATTGGCGGCCCACGGACGCCGTCGCCGTCAACGGCGGAGTCCGCTACGAAGCGCAGTCGTTCGTCGACGGGACGGCGAACTTCGCGCCGCGCCTGGGCCTGACGTGGGCGGTGCGCAAGGCCTGGACCGTGCGGGCGGGAGCGGGGCGGTTCTTCGACTGGCTGGAGCCGGAGGTGGTCGCGCAGGTCCGCAGCGGCGACGGCACGCGCACGCGCGACGTCTCGATCGACGCGCCGGCCTGGCCGGATCCGCTGGCGTCCGGTACGGCCACCGAGGCCACGACCCGTCGCTGGGCCCTGGCCTCGGCCCTCGTGCTGCCGCCGGTGACCCGACTCTCGCTCGGCCTGGAGCGGTCATTCGGACCCGTGCGCATGAACACGGAGTACGCCTACGAGCGCGGCGCTTCGCTCTTCCGCGCGCGCAACCTCATCCAGGAGGGCGCCCGCGTGTTCGAGGTCCGGGCCGAAGGGCGCTCACGCGCCCACACCCTCCGCACCGACGCCATGCTGGGTGCGCCGGGCCGCCGTGCGGGCGGGATGGTCGGCTACATGTTCCGCTCCGGGCACAACGACACCGACGGGCCGCTCGCCCTGCCCGCGGACGATGCGGACCTCGCTGCGGAGTGGGGACCGGCCGCGGACGACGTGCGGCACCGCATCTTTGGATTCGGCCATTGCCGCGTGGCCGGACGGCTCCGCGTCTCCGGCCAGGTCTTCGCCCAGTCCGGCGTGCCCTGGGACGCGATCACGGGACGCGACGACAACGGGGATACGGTGGCAAGCGATCGACCCGCGGGCGGAACACGGAACGATCATCGCGGGGACTGGACCGTCGATGCGGGCCTGCGCCTCGCCTGGGACTTCGGCTTCGGCGGGCCGCGCACGAGCGGTCCGCGCGGGCCGCAGATGATCGCCGTCCGCCTCGGCGATGGCGAAGGCCCGCCGGACATCGGGGGTGGGCCCGACGATCAGCGCTACGGCGTCCAGATCTACGCCCTGGCCAGCAACGTCCTGAACCGCTTGAACCCGACGCGCTACGGCAACGTCGTGGGCTCGCCCCTGTTCGCGCAGCCCGTGGAAGCGGTACCAGGCCGCCGTGTGGAAATCGGCACGCGCTTCCGGTTCTGATCGCGGGGGTCGCTGATCGTCGCGCCGCCGCGAGTTAGACTCGCGCCCGTGCCCACGACCCGTCTCGCCGCCCTTCTGATCCTCCTGGCGCCGATCGCCGCCGCCGCCGCTCCGCCCACCAAAGCCGCGCCGCACACGAAGGTGGCGCTGACGTTCGACGACCTTCCCGTCCATGGTCCCCTGCCGCCGGGTGTCACCCGCTCGGACGTCGCGCGCAGCATCGTGGCCACGCTGAAGGCCGCGCATGCGCCCGCCACCTACGGCTTCATCAACGCGAAGGGAATCCGGGACTTCCCGGAGACGGCGGAGTTCCTGGACATCTGGCGCGCGGGCGGCCATCCGCTCGGCAACCACACGTTCTCGCACATGGACCTCCACACGAACACGGTCGAGGCCTTCGAGCAGGACGCGCTCGCCAACGAACCGACCCTGAAGGCGACCATGGGCAGCGGCGACTGGCACTGGTTCCGGTATCCGTACCTGCGCGAGGGCGAGACGATCGAGAAGCGGCACGCCATCGCGGCCTTCCTGGGCGAGCAGGGATACCGCGTGGCCGAGGTGACGCTGAGCTTCGACGACTACGCGTACAACGATCCCTACGTGCGCTGCCTCGCCGCCAAGGACTCCGCCGGCCTCGATTGGCTCAAGGAGAGCTACGCGAGCCGCGCCGCCGCCGAGCTCACGCGCGGACGCGAGGAGGCGCGGCGCCTGTACGGGCACGACATCGGCCACGTGATGCTGCTGCACGTGGGCGCGTTCCAGATGGTCATGCTGCCGAAGCTCATGGCGCTGCTGCGCGACGGCGGGTTCGATCTCGTCACGCTGCCGGAAGCGCAGGCGGACCCGGCATACACGGCGTCCGAGTCGGACGTGGCGACGAAAGGCGGTTCGACGCTCCTGGACCGGACCCGCGCCGCCCGCGGCCTGACTCCCCCGCCCGGCGACGACACGTTCGCGAAGCTAGGCGCACTCTGTAAATAGGGTCGGGCGACTCCGTCCACCTA
>Ga0068861_100001414_pt1 | contig 15112 bp, 13 predicted proteins | sample KBSSwiS42_FD_66593 | JGI IMG/M metagenome (GOLD analysis project Ga0068861, IMG submission 66593) | Switchgrass rhizosphere microbial communities from Kellogg Biological Station, Michigan, USA - KBS Switchgrass S4-2 | ecosystem: Host-associated > Plants > Roots > Rhizosphere > Soil ...
GCAATCATGACGCGCGCGGGAGTCGTTGTTTCGATGAACTCCGACTCTGACGAACGGGCGCGCCGGCTGAATATCGAAGCCGCGAAAGCGATGCACTGGGGTGACCTTACCGAAGAGCAGGCGCTGCGTCTCATCACGATCAATCCGGCGATACAACTCGGCATTCAGGACCGCGTCGGCTCGATCGAAGTCGGTAAGGATGCCGACATTGCGATTTGGAACGCCCATCCGTTCAGCGTCTATTCGCGCGTTGACACGACGTTCGTCGACGGCACGGTTTTCTTCGATCGCCAACAGGATCTCGCGCGCCGGCCCGAGCTCGCGAAGGAACGCGCGGCGCTCGAACAAGCAGACCCAAACAAACCTCCGGCACAAGGACAATCGCCTCAGGCGCCGCGTCGCCGCCGGCCAAGCCACGAGGACGACACGATCGAGGGGGACCAACCATGAAGCTATTTGTGAAACTCGCAATTGCGATGTCGATCTGTGTTACATCTGTGGCCGCCCAACAGATCGGCAACCCCACAACGCAGCAAGGTGTCCTACCTCCCCGAGGCGTGTTCGCAATTCGCAACGCGCACATCGTTACCGTCAGTGGACCTGACATCGAAAACGGCACGGTTCTGATTCGTGACGGAAAAATCGAAGCGGTCGGAACGACAGTAAACGTCCCTTCAGGTGCACAGGTGATCGAAGGGCGCGGCTTGTCGGTCTATCCCGGCATGATCGACGCCGGCACAAACATGGGCCTCGTGGAAGTGCCACAAGGCGCTAACGGCACAGTCGATCTTTCGGAAGTTGGCGACTTCAATCCCAACGCGAAAGCGATCATTGCGGTAAATCCGCATAGCGCGCACATCGCCGTCACGCGCGTCGAAGGTGTGACGAACACTGTGACTGCGCCGACCGGCGGATTGATTTCCGGCCAGGCGGCGCTGATCAACTTGCTCGGCACCGCGCCGAAAGAAATGGCCGTCGTTCCTTACGCGGCACTTGTCATTAACTATCCACGCATCGGTGGCGGCGGTGGTGGGTTTGGTGGTTTTCAGCAGCAGCCGGCGAACCTGTCAGAAACGTTGGAGGCAAATGCACGCCAACTCGAACAGATTCGAAAGATGTTGCGTGATGCTGAAGCGTACGGGCGTGCTCAGGACGCGTATGCGAAGGACCGATCGTTGCCGCGTCCGGATCATAACGTAGTGTTGGAAGCGATGGTTCCTTACGTTCGCGGAGAACAGCCTGTGATGTTTCGCGCCGCCCGGGAGGCGGAGATTCGCGGCGCAATCCGGTTTGCGGAAGAGATGAAACTAAAACCGATTATTGTCGGCGGCGACGACGCTGCGAAAGTCGCGAGTCTGTTGAAAGAGAAGAATGTTCCGGTAATTCTCACCGGCATTTTCTCGCTGCCTCTTCGTGAGGATGATGCATACGACTCGCTCTACGAAACCGCGAGCAAGCTTCAGCAGGCGGGCGTGCTTTTCGCTATTTCGACCGGCGACAGTGGGCCGGAAGTGCGAAATCTGCCGCAGTACGCCGGCATGGCCGCGGCTTACGGCCTGTCGAAGCCGGACGCGTTGAAGGCGGTCACGCTTTATCCTGCACAGATTATGAAGGTGGCGGATCGGCTCGGTTCTGTGGAGGCGGGAAAGATGGCAAACCTCGTCGTGACCGATGGAGACTTGCTCGAAGTTCGTACTCACATCCGATATTTGTTTATAGATGGCCGCCTTGTGGTGTTAAGTAGTAGACACACGGAATTGAACGACGCGTTCAAAAACCGGAAGTAAGTTCCGCCAATTTTGAGGAGGTTCCCTTGTTTATCCGTATTTCTGTCCTTGCTCTTACTCTGTTCGCTTTGGCGACAGGCGCTTACGCGCAAACGAAGTTGCTGCGCTTTCCCGACATTCGCGGCGACCGCGTGGTGTTTACCTACGCCGGCGACCTTTGGACCGCGCCGTCATCAGGCGGTAATGCGATTCGCCTGACATCGCATCCCGGTGTAGAAGTATTTGGCAAATTCTCACCTGATGGACAGTGGATCGCTTTCACCGGCCAGTACGATGGTGACGAACAGGTCTACGTAGTGCCGACTTCGGGCGGCGAACCACGCCAGCTCACGTTTTATCCAGCCAAAGGACCACTTGCGCCACGCTGGGGCTGGGACAACCAGGTCTTCGGGTGGAGTAAGGACGGCAAACGCATCTTCTTCCGGTCTCTTCGAGATTCATGGTCGTTGCCAATCGCGCGGCTTTACTCAGTTTCAGTTGACGGTGGACCGGCCGAAGCGTTGCCGATGCCAACCGCGGGCTCGGGCGATTTTTCACCCAGCGGTACGGAGATCGTCTATTCACCGCAGTCGCGCGACTTCAGATCGGAAAAACGTTACGGCGGCGGACAGGCGAACCAACTCTACATCTTCGACCTTAAGACAAGTTCCGCGAAACGCATCACGGAAGGTCCGCGACCCACGCGCGACGCGATGTGGATTGGCGACACGATCTTCTTCAACTCGGATCGCGACGGGCACTTCAATTTATATGCGTATAGTGTTGGCAGCGGGAAAACCGCGAAAGTTACAAACAACCAGCCGTGGGACGTACGTTGGCCCAGCTCTGACAACGAAAACCAGATCGTTTATGAGTTGGATGGCCAGTTGCAGGTGCTCGACGCGCGCACGCGAAAGAGTACGCCGATCTCGATCAACGTTCCTGACGAAGGTAATGCTCGCCGTCCGAGCCACGTAGCGGCGGGGAATTTGATCGAGTCTGTTGGATTGAGTCCGAAAGGTGAACGCGCAATCTTCGTCGCGCGTGGTGATGTTTTCACTGCTCCAATCGAAAAAGGCCCAACGCGAAATCTGACTCATTCTTCCGGTGCTCACGACAAGTGGGCCAACTGGTCTCCTGATGGTTCGCAGATCGCTTTTATCTCTGACATGAGCGGCGAAGAGGAGATCTACGTGGTTGCGCAGGACGGTTCAAAACCGGCCGAACAACTGACGCGTGGCGGCACTGCGATGCGCTACGCGCCGGAATGGGCGCCCGACGGCAAACGGATCGCTTTCAGCGACAAGGACGGAAAGCTTTACGTGTTGACGCTCGCTGATAAGAAAGTAACGGAGATTGCTGATTCGTCTCGTGGTCAGATTCGTGATTACGTTTGGGCTCCGCGTGGAAACTTCCTCGCGTTCACGATGGCAAACCAGAACCAGTTTGCAGGAGTGAATATCTGGAGCGCCGCCGACGGCCAGGTTCGTCGCGTCACCGAAGAGTCGTTCAACTCTTACAATCCGGCGTGGGATCCGCAGGGTAACTATCTCTACTACCTCAGCGACAGGGAATTTGCGCCACAGCTTTCGAATATCGAATTCAACTACGCGACGAATCGTCCGACTTATATTTACGCCCTGGCTCTGCGCAAGGACGTGAAGCATCCGTTTCCGCCCGAGAGTGATGAAGTGACGGTTGCCAAAGGTGACGATGGTGCAAAGCCCGCGCAATCTCCATCGCCTGCGGAAAAACCGGCCGAAACGCCCGCCGCACCCGCACCCGCGGAATCACCGAAGCCGGAAGCAGCGCCAAAACCGCCGGCGACGATGACTATCGATTTCGACGGTTTGGCGGATCGCGTCGCGCGTGTGCCGCTCGGCGCTGATAACTACGGCGGACTCGCCGCAAAGACCGGCCATCTTCTTTACGTAGTTGGTGGCGCTGGTTATTACGGCCGTCAAAGCGATCGCAACGCGTCGCTGCGCATTTACGCGATCAAGGATCGTAAAGAGACGACGCTCGTCGACGATATGCGTGGTTATGTTCTTTCCGACGATGGTTCGAAAGTGCTGGTCGCTCAGGGATCGGGATTCAACCTTTACGACGCAACGCCGCTTGGCGAGCGCTCGCGTAAAGCTGTCTCGACCGGTGGACTGTATGTGGATCGAGTACCGTCCGAAGAGTGGAACCAGATCTTCAATGAAGTCTGGCGGCGCTATCGCGACTGGTTCTACGTTTCCAACATGCACGGCTACGACTGGGTTGCTCTGCGTGAACAGTACAAGCCGCTCCTGAAGTACGTGGCGCACCGTTCGGATCTGAATTACGTCATCAGCGAAATGATTGCCGAGTTAACGGTGCAACACGCTTATATTGACGGTGGTGATTTTCAGATTCCACAGCGCCCGCGTTATGGATTGCCGGGCGCGCGGTTTGAGTTGGACAAGCAATCAGGGCGTTATCGCATCTCGAAGATCTTCGGTGGCGAGAACGCTGAAGACATCTACCGCTCACCGCTGACTGAAGTGGGTGTGAACGTTAGTGTCGGCGACTACGTGCTGGCGATTGACGGCGAAGAGTTGAAACCGAGCGATGATCCGTATCGGCTGTTGCGAAACAAGTCTGATAATCCGGTTCAGCTCACGGTTAACAAAGTGCCGTCGATGCAGGGCGCGCGCACCGTTTCGTACCGCCCTATCACTGATGAGCAAAACCTGATCTACCTGAGTTGGGTTGATGGTAATCGTGAAAAGGTGTCGAAAGCGACCAATGGGCGCGTTGGATATCTGCATGTGCCGGACATGGGCGCCGCAGGAATACGCGAGTTCATCAAGTGGTATTACCCGCAACTGCAAAAGGAAGCGTTGATCGTCGACGTGCGCGCGAACGGTGGTGGCAATGTGTCGCGGATGTTGATTGAACGGTTGCGTCGCAAGTTGCTGGGTGTGAACTACTCGCGCACCAGCGATGAAGGCACAACGTATCCCGACGGTGTTTTCATTGGTCCAATGGTGGCGTTGCTCGACGAGAACTCCGCATCTGATGGCGACATCTTTCCGTCGATGTTCCGCGAAGCTGGACTTGGTCCATTGATTGGCAAGCGTTCGTGGGGTGGTGTTGTTGGAATCACGAATCGCGGGACGTTGATTGACGGCGGAGTCGTTAACGTGCCGGAGTTTGGTCTCGCGAGCAAGAATGGTGAGTGGATCATTGAAGGTTACGGTGTGGATCCGGATATTGAGGTTGATAACGATCCGCAGTCAGTGATTGCCGGAAAAGATCCGCAGCTCGAACGCGCGATTACAGAAATCATGGCGCGGCTGAAAACGCCCGTTAAGCTGCCGCCAAAACCGGCCGCGCCAGTGAAGACGATCAACGATCGCCGCACGTCCAAGGCCACGGAGCAGGGTAGGAACTGATCCTCATCATCTGTTTTCTGTCGGCCTTTCAGGCCTCTTATCTTTTTTTCTTATGATCCTAGGGGCTGCGCTTCGCGCGCCCCTGGCTAACCTTCTGTACGCGCCTTCGGCGCTCCTCGCGCAACGCGGCTTTGCCGCCCTCGTGGCTACCTTCTGTACGCGCCTTCGGCGCTCCCCCGTAACCGCGGCTTTGCCGCCCGATGTGAGGCAAGGCTACGCCTTGCCGTCCGCGGAAAACGATACGAGGGGCTGCGCCCCTCGTATAGTCTTGCTCATTCCTTAATTCGCAACTTCTCTAACGGCAACATCGCGGCGGCGCCCTTGTGTTGCCAGCAGCGCACTGGTCCATGCACACGCCGCGAGCAGGGTGTTCCTTTCTTTGTGCGCGCGCCGCAGGTGTAGATCTGTTCGAGTGCGGGTGATGGTTGCGAGGCGGCAAGAGGTGTCGAGCTCTGCGTCGTGGCGCTCTGCGATGTAGCACTCGAGGTTCGCTCGATGATCAGCGGCGCCGGCACGCGACGGCAACCGCGGCCAATCAGCACTCCGACAAACACAAGACCGAGAATCGTCAGCGAAGGTTGCAGCCATCGCGACTTCGCAAACGATAGAAAGCACTTGTCACAGAACCTTCTACTGGTCCAAATGCGCCACCGCAGGCGCACGATCTTGTTTCCACATTCACAACAAAAATTCGGCCGGTAATTCGTGAGAATCGGCATCTTTTGAGGTCCTTTCTTGATTGTGCCGGAGGATTATAAGTCCTTCTGAAAGCAACCGTTACTCGCCTGCTGACGTCCGAATTCAGCGCGTTTGAAAAAATGCTGTGGGGCGGGCATACTTTCTCGACCGATTTACGCATGCAATACCAGAATTATTCTTTCACCCTCTGCCGGCTATTTCTTTTCCCCGCACTCCTGGCGATGTTTTGCGCTCTCACTGCTACGGCGCAGGACGTTGACGACGTCGTGCGGACTGAAACGTCGCTGGTGCAGCTCAACGTCGGCGTCGTCGATAAACAGGGCCGGCCGGTTACGTACTTAACGAGGAATGATTTTGTTATTTATGAAGACGGTGTGAAGCAGTCGATCCAGCATTTTGAATCAACCGACGCACCTTTCAGTCTCGTATTGTTGCTCGACATGTCCGGTTCAACTGTAAATTTCCGGCAGCAGCTGAAACTCGCGAGCCAGCGCTTTCTCGATGTGCTTGCGCCGGAAGATCGAGTTGCAGTTATACAGTTCAACGCGAAGGTCAAATCGCTAGCAGGTTTCTCAGTTGACCGGCAAAGAGCTGCGTACGCGATCGAGATTGCCGAAGGCGCCGGCGAAACACACTTCTATGAAGCGCTGAAGTACTCGCTCAGGGAATTGGAGAAGGAAGGGAAACGCCGTAAAGCGATCGTCGTGCTCACTGATGGACTCGACACGCATCAGCGCAATGCGGATCGCGCCACACTTGCGAACGTGCAAACCGACGCGGAAGCACTCGCTACGATTAAGCCCGATTCGAGTGCGGACCTAAATGCGGTGCTGGCATCCGCTGACCGTCAGGGAGTAACGATTTATCCGCTGGCGTTGCCGTCCGGCGATCCGAAACGTTTACCGCTGCCTTCTCCGAACATCACTGGGATTTATGCGGCGGCGCGTGCTCGCATGCAATCGTTGGCTGATCGCACTGGCGGGCGATTGAACGAGATCAACCGGTTGGAGTACATGGCGCAACTGTATCGCGAGGTGGCTGCGAGTCTACGCACGCTTTACACGGTTGCGTATCAGGCGCCTGGCGACCGTCCTCGCGGCAAATGGCACGAGATACGAGTTGAGGTAACGCCGTCGGAACTGACCGCGCGCACGAAACCCGGCTATTACGCGCGGTGAACTTTTTTGCGGGATTTACGCGGATTTATCGGCCGTTTTACTATTTCGGCGTCAGCATTTATCATTACGCACTTCGCACCCGTAGCTCAGCTGGATAGAGTACCTGACTACGAATCAGGGGGTCGCACGTTCGAGTCGTGCCGGGTGCACCAATTACATCAACAACTTACGAGTTTGACGTCAGACACGAACAAAGTCAAAGTGCGCCATCGGACGTAGGTTTAGCTGTTGCGCTTGGGTACGACATAACGAAATTACCGAGGATACGGAGCAAACAGTAGGCCCGCCAAGTGGCGGGCCTTCTGATTCGACGCTAATGATAATTGAAAGATGTAAATTCTAGCAGTACAGCATACGTTCGAGTTGAGCGGTTGCCTCTTCCTGCATTCCCGGTAGGACGTGACTGTATACGTCCATTGTCAGCGTCACGCTCCGTGTCCGAGTCTTTCGGCAACGATCTTGGGATATGTACCCCCGCTTGTAATAATAGACTCGCGCAAGAATGTCGCAAATCGTACAGGCGAGTTGACACCGGCAGGTTGGCTTTCGTTAGTACCTTCTTGCTCATCACGTGCCTGACGCTAGGCCAAACGCAAGAGTTTCCCTAGTCTGTACCCACATCGAAATCTTTGAGGAAACGCCGCGAGGCGGAAACCCGCAACAGTGGATCTCGGCTTCCCACGATACTTTGCGGAGTCTTGCCTGCGGGCAGCCTGAGATCGGAATTGCCGTTCAGTGATGTCCCCACTCAGATCGGATCATTCTTTTACTGTTTCCCCTTACGGCTCCGAGCTAGTCGCAGGGCTGCCTTCAATGCGGTAACCGCAGTGGCTCATCGGCAATACCGCAATCAACATACGACTTCCGCTACTTACTTGGAGCTAACCAGGTAGTTAAGAGAGTCCCGATGATGGCCGTGAGTAGCGGGATTAGAAACGTAGTCACAAGATAGCCGATATATTTCAGCCATACATTGAACGACGGTTCTGCTAACTGCTTAGCAATCTGGTCTTCAAGGAGCAGTAGTTCAGACCATTTGGTCGGGTCAGGATCTAGCGGATCAAACCCCTGCTTACTAGCAAACAATAGACTCTTTATTCGTCGCAGACCGATCTTTCTTAGCTTCTTCTGAAATAACCAAGTAGGTAGAAAGAAAGCATAGGTGGCGACCGATTGAAGAATTACGATGAAAATAATTAACGGCGGAAGACGTGCCGTTCGCAAATAGTAGGCGACCATACTCACCCCTACCGACCAACTAAAAGCAGCCAGCATATTTATTTGAAGAAGGGGTTGTAGGCGCAGAAAATAGAGGTTGGGTGAATCTATATACTTGAGGCGGCTAATACGGGCCAGAAATGATGAGTGCGAGACAATAAACCATCCGGTCGTCCAAATGAGTGCTGTAATTGGGAGACCAAAAACAGCCAACGCTATGAGTCGCACTGGGCGATAATCGAGTGAAACCCACTCGGTGGGTAACATTCGGAGCGGACTTGGTATAGTAGTCGGAAGAAATCCGTATATGTCTAGCCAGATGATAATTAGCCCGACAGACCAAATGATCAGTGAAGGGATTAAATACCTGCGGTCCATCCCCAAGTTTCGGAGATGCCGCGCCTTGAGACGGTTGAAATAATCAACTTCTTTTGGCTTTAGAGCCAACCTAAGCAACGCCAAATGCTGCTTGTAATCCTGTGCGCACATTAGATAAAAAAAGAGAGTCCACATTATCCCGGCAGTGAACAGAAATAGTGGACGCTGCAATGCCAAACGCCCTTGGCCAATTATGAGCAGCAGCAAAATCGCAATGCCATGAGGGACCAGACCGAGCACAATAGCGGTGCAGAGCGGACCCCTGCTTGGACTCAGTGATCGAAGACGATCAATCCAGCAAAGCTGCATAACGGATCTCCAAAAGATTTTCAGAGTCTAACTGAGGTTAGAGACGCGTTTTTCGAGAACAATAGAGTAATAGCGTTGCGCACCCGCGCTAACGGTGAATGGCAGTAACAAGCCAGCCACCGAATTTGTCAGAAGTGATTTTGGAAGCAGACGCAGCAGCTGTCTGTTTAGCGTTGGATACTTGTAAAAGCCTCGAGCTAAAAACTGAAACCTTTCTAAATTCGGCAAGATGGCATCGGAGAGATCTTGGGTATCTAGTACATCAAATCCTGCTGCTGTAGCTAAAGCAAGCCAATGCTCAACTGGAGGAAATTGTTGGACGGCCATACTGAGTTCAACCAAGCGGACCGCCACTTGAAGGTCTTTCGCATACTTAGACAAATCGGGTGCCCGAAATCCGTCGAATAACACGAAACGACCTCCCGGTCTCATGACGCGATATGCTTCGCGAAAGACTCGCTCAGGATCGTGGGCGTGACATACTGCCTCGACTTCAAAAATCAGGTCAAACTCTTCATCCCGGAATGGTAGTGAATGGAAATCGCCCAGGTGAAAACGAAGATTCTGCAACTTCGCGTACTTTCTTGAAGCTAGAGATAAATGGCTCGGAGTCAGGTCGATGCCGACAAGCTGCGCCTGGGGATGGTTGCGAGCTAAGTACGCCACATTAAAACCTTTGCCGCATCCCAATTCCAGAATTGCACTGGCAGAGAGATCTTTGACATGCCGATCAACGATGCGAGCTTGTCCTAAACTGTCTGGTGAGCGAGATGAGGATGTGGCGAGCGTCATATGAATCGACCCGTCCCGGCTGTGGAATAACCGGTACGCTCGCTCACTTTCGGTGTAGTAGCGGACAATCGAATCATTATCGACCCCAAGCTCAAGAAGTCGATTTACACCGAACGTTCGATCAATTTTCGCAAGGTATCTAGGAAGTTCCGTGTGATCTAACATGTGTCAGCAGACGATCTTTTGACAATCTTGAACTAAGAGCATTAATAACGCAAATACGGGTATCTTTCGGTACCATAAACGATTCTTTTAAGTACATCTCAAAGCTTTCCTTATTCGCGAGCGCTACAAAACCTTCGAGAGAAACGACCTCCAACAGCGATTTTCCGTTGCAACGCCATCGAGGATAGCCGAGGGCGCACTGAGTAAGCTCGTGATTGCAATCGCGAGACAGAGCAGAGACTTCGGTCGCAACATAAGCATCGGTTGGGATACCGTGTTGCACTGTTTGGCCCAAAGCATCAACAGCTCGCAAGCGGCGACGGGCACGCCTGGTCAAGGGGCCAGGCGCTAACCCACAGACCCCCTCGTGACTTTGACACCCATTACTGGCATTCGCACCCCCTATGAAGCTTGCACAAGACGACGTTGTGCCATCCTCGAAAAACTCAAAGGCGAACGTGTGTACTTACGGACAAGATTTACGGCGAACAACGACTCATCACTTGGCGCGTTGCGTGTTGAAACTACGGCGCTTGTAAAAGAGTGTGACGATGGCGGTCTACGTCTTACTTGGCCGCCGGACAGAGAGTTTCGGTCATTGCGCCTTGAACCGCACTGCTGATCGCTGGCATTCTCACGCCATGAATCTCTCACAAGATGACGTTGTTGCCATCCTCAGCAAACTCAAAGGTGAGCATGTGTATTTACGCACGAGGGTTACCGCCCGCGATGATCCGTCGCTCGGTGCACTACGGTTCGAAACGGGCGCGATTGTGAAAGAGTGCGACGATGATGGCCTACATCTTACTTGGCCGCCGGACGAAGAGTTTTACCTTCGCCTTGACGGAAGCATCGTTCAGACTTCCCGATCGCAATGAGAGCGCGTTAATCGGATTGCAGATCTCACGGCCAGACGGTATGAGGTGCGTAATCTGTCCCTCAGGGCCACTTGATCGCATCGTCAATCAGTTGTTCAACCGAGCAATTAGCAAGCCGCGCATATGCGAGCAGAACTAGCAGGTTTGGTTCACGTCTGCCAGTCTCAAACTCACCTAGCCGATGGTTTGACACTACCTCCAGACGCTTTGCCAATTCGGTTTGAGAGAGGTTTAATCCGCGCCGGATGGCGAGTAGTTTAGCGTGAAGTCTTGCGGTTCTGACGTGCCTTTTGGCCCATAACTAACACTCCAAGGGCTGATCCATTTCGTCATCAATCAGAGAATCAACAGAGAGGTTTGCGACTCGTGCATACCGTAGCAGGGTCATCAAACTAGGCTCGCGTCGTCCCTTTTCATACTCAGAGATTCGATAGCAATTGCTCGCGGGATTCCATACGTTGGGCCAACTTTCGCTGACTGATTCCAAGCCTCTGCCGGATGGCTAATAGCTTCTCTGCTAGTCGCGCTGGTTTCGGTCGCGGGTTTCCCATTACTTCCGCCGTCGCTGGTTTATAAGGTCTGCCTCTGTATGGATCGCGTCCCTGAATCGGTTGACGATCTCGGCGAGCAGGTCGATTTTGGCGACGCTTTGTTTGCGCACACACGGGCTTGCAAGCGAAAATTCCAGTTCGATCATGCGGTTGCAATCTGCTATCGTTAGGACGTAATCTCCATGCGTCTTTTTGCCGCCTTCACTGGATTCAGCCACGGCGAAAACGAATGACGGTCGGCCCGTAGTGATCGGATTGAGGAACACTCTTTTGCGATACGTCATGCTGACAGCCTCGGAGGAATTGATCAGTTGATACTCGCCCGGTTCATCTGGGCGAACATCACAACTAAACAAGCGCCTAGCGGCATACGGCTAATTAGCCGCAGTTGCAACCTGTCTGGAGGTAGATCCGGTGGGTAGGCAACGGCGACCGCGGCCGCGATTACTGGCTAAGAAGCTCAAGCGAATTCGCATTGAGTTTGGAATAGGACAAGCAGAAATGGCGAGGTTATTGGATCACGGACCATCACCGCCAGACGGTGCAATGGTTTCGAGGTTCGAAAGAGGTGAGCGCGAGCCGAACTTATTCGTGATTGTGGCTTATGCGCGATTGGCAAAGGTCTCGACGGACCTGCCGATCGACGATCAATGGTCAATAGCCGATCTCGTGCGAGAGATGCCGCGACGCTGAGTGGCTTTGATAAGGCATCAACCCTTATGACATCACAAGAGATCGAGCTTTGGGCTCGCGATATTGTCGAAGTGGTTCTTAGTGGATCTAAGGCTGAAGATTCAAGAGTTGAGTTGAAGGCGGAATGGTACGCCGCCGAAAAGGCCGCAAAGCAATTGGCTGCACATGCGAATTCAGCTCGCGGCCAGTTTATTCTCTGGCTAATCGGCATAGATGAAAAGGCGCAGGAACTGACCGACCTTCAGTCTCCGGATATGTCTGATTGGTGGAATGGCGTTTCTTCACGTTTTGATGGATTTCCGCCCCGACTCGAACAACATGTCAAGTTTAGATTTAACGAGAAGAAGCTAGTTGCACTCTATTTTTCTACCAGTCATGAGGCCCCGTACGTAGTTCGTCATAAGGATGGAGGAAGCTTTCCCCAGTTCGTTGTGCCGTGGCGCGAAGGCACGCAAGTGCGAGCCGCACGAAGGGATGAACTTCTTCGCATACTTGTTCCGATGCAAAATCTTCTCCGCCTCAACACTGAGTTGGAATTCAATATGCGCGTTCACCTGTCTGGACGTGCGGTCGTCTTATTCAGCTTGGAAGAATTTAAGAATGCGATGTCAAACACCACGCTGACTTCAATGCCTGATGACCTACGCGAGAAGATCACAGAGGCGTACATACAAATGGATTACGCAAATCGCTTGATGGACAGTTCGCTGAATATGCCTCCGCTTCAGGACCTATATCCGGGAGCTGCATTTCAAGAGGCGCAAGAAGCGGTGAAAAACGCCGTGCCTCACATTCGCGTCGCTTACGAGGCGTTGTCAGCCTTATTGAATTCCGGTTCTTGTTGAAGTACCCGAGGCTGGTCCAGAATCGCGTGTGTGCCGCGAGTGTGCCAACTCAGCCAAACTGTGCGGTGCTGAGAGGTACCGTGGGATTATAGACCAGCGCGAAACACTAATGAATCAGCATACGAAAGAACTGATAAGAACTGAGGCAAACGGCTTAATTCAGACTGGCGGTTATGAGGTCAGCGGCCCGTGGTTTGTACCCACAAGGAAAAATGGTTTCTCGGTGCGCCAAGTGTGCGCCAACGGAGCCGCACACAATGACACTGGCCCATACTGACAAAAACTACTTATCAGTTTTCCGGAAGCTCAGAAGCATGGAGACGCACCCGCAATAACCTCACGAACGAGCCGTTTAATGACTACGAATCAGGGGGTCGCACGTTCGAGTCGTGCCGGGTGCACCATCAAACCTCACTTCTGATACACCCTCACGTAATCCACTTCCATTCGCTGCGGCCAAATTGTTTCATCAACGCCCTTTTGGCCACCCCAGTTTCCTCCCACAGCCAGATTCAGCAGTAAGTGAAACGGTTTATCAAATGGCCACTGCCGGTAATCAGCAGCCGGCTCGGTGAGACGTTCGTTGCGAAACGTGAAGACGTGTTGGTCGTTCACAAATCCGCGAATATCTTCCGGTGTCCATTCGACAGCGTACACGTTGAACGCGGTGCGTGAGTTTGGCAGTTTTGAGGTCGCTGTTTTGTGCGTGCCGATCGTGTGGTTGTAAGCGCCGGTGTGCACGCTGACATGCACGACGTCCGGGTCGAAGCCTACGTGTTCCATGATGTCGATCTCGCCGCTCTTGGGCCAACCGCCGTAACTCCAGGACGTTGGCAACATCCAGATCGCGGGCCATGTGCCACGTCCGGAAGGTAACTTCGCGCTCACTTCGATTCGGCCATAGGTCCAATCACCTTTGCCACGCGACACCAATCGCGCTGACGTGTATTCGCGCCCCTCCGACTGCTCTCGACGCGCCTCGATAATCAAATGGCCTTTTTCCACTCGCGCGTTCTCCGTGCGTCGCGCGGTGTAGAACTGCAACTCGTTGTTTCCCCAGCCGTGACCGCCAACGTCGTAATCCCATTTCTTCGGATCAGGCAATCCTTTGTAGTTGAACTCATCAGCCCATACGAGTCGCCATTGGTTAGTAGTCTTGTTCTGCGGTTTTCCCGATTGCGGAACGGCGCCAGCCGGCAACAGGACCAGCAGCAACAGAAGTGCTTTAAGTAGAGTCGTTGAGTCCATTTGGTAACAGCGTTGAGGTTGAATCGTGCTTTGACTGCCTCGACAGTCTAACAGATCACGGACGTCGCCTTTGCTTCCGCTCCGCGATAGAATCCCATCCTGACATCCGCCTGCGGACATTGAGGAATGCTTCTATGTTGAAACTAACTATCCTGTCTCTGTTTTTACTGACAAACGTATCGACGCAAACAACAACCCTGGCCGACCTTTCGTGGATCGCTGGTGACTGGCAGAACGCGGCCGGCGGACGCGCGCTGATCGAGGAGCATTGGACCAGTGTTGCGGGCGGCACGATGATGGGGATGAGCCGCACCGTGGCCGGCGACAGAACGGTTGAATTTGAGTACCTGCGAATCGAACAACGTGCGGACGGCATCTATTACGTCGCGCATCCCAAAGCGCGTTGCCCCGGAACGGACTTCAAACTCACGCGCTCGTCGGCGACAGAAGCCGTGTTCGAAAACCCGCAACACGACTTTCCGAAGCGAATCATTTATCGCAAGACGGGTGACGAGTCGTTAACGGCAAGCATCGACGGCGGTGAAGGATCCAAAGCTATGTCGTTTTCGTTCAAGCGAATGAAATCAAACCCCTAAAATCACTTTGGCTATCGAGAAGTAGATAATCAGTCCGGTTGCGTCAACGAGCGTCGTAATGAGAGGCGCCGAAAGTACTGCGGGATCGACGCCGAAACGTTGGGCCAGGATCGGAATCAGCGATCCGACGGTTGTAGACCAGACACAAATCGAGAACATCGTCACCGACACTGTGATTGCGAGCTCCAGCGGCGCTTTCCATAACAGCGCCTGGCCAAACGCGACGGGCGCAACCATCAATCCAACAAGCATGCCCGTCGTCGCTTCGCGCATCACAACACGCCACGCGTGACGCACGCCCACTTCGCCCAACGCCAGGCTCCGAATAACTGTCATCACAGTTTGCGCACCCGCGTTTCCTCCCGTACCTATCA